>ERZ831634.571-NODE-571-length-45081-cov-67.835562_pt1 | contig 45081 bp, 39 predicted proteins | sample MGYA00519953_ERZ831634 | MGnify/ENA primary metagenome ERZ831634 (study PRJEB31850, sample SAMEA3708718) | human gut metagenome | biome: human gut; feature: human-associated habitat; material: faeces | place: China | collected 2014 ... | reverse complement strand
AGAGCATCTGCCTTACAAGCAGAGGGTCACAGGTTCGAGCCCTGTAGGTCCCATTTAACTAATTCTTTTATTAGTTATGCCGATGTGGCTCAATTGGCAGAGCAGCTGATTTGTAATCAGCAGGTTATCGGTTCGAGTCCGATCATCGGCTTTATACAATTTAATATTGAATTGTATTATGGGCAGATTCCCGAGTGGCCAAAGGGGACAGACTGTAAATCTGCTGCAACTTGCTTCGATGGTTCGAATCCATCTCTGCCCATTACTCTTTATAGAGTAACTAAATACTATCGCGGGATGGAGCAGTCTGGAAGCTCGCCGGGCTCATAACCCGGAGGTCATAGGTTCAAATCCTATTCCCGCAACTCGATGCGTAAGCATTGTGCCCAGTTAGCTCAGTTGGTAGAGCAACGGACTGAAAATCCGTGTGTCTCTGGTTCGATTCCGGAACTGGGCATTTTAATTTATTATGGGATATTAGCTCAGGTGGTAGAGCACTTGACTTTTAATCAAGTTGTCCGGGGTTCGAATCCCCGATGTCTCATTGAAAAACGTCTCTCTTAGAGAGGCGTTTTTTAATGCAAGACATCGGAGGGTTCGAACTCCGGACAACGTAGTTGGTCGGGGCGCTAGACGTCCGGGGGATGTCTGTTCAGCGCGGACCGAAGCGGAGCGTAGACCGAATCCCCGATGTCTCATTAGAAAAAGAAAACCATCACTCGTAAGAGTGGTGTTTTTCTTTTTCAATTGATATATGGTGAATTGAACTCCGGACAACGTATTTTAATTAGTAAAACTGCACAAAAAATAATCGAAAATTTGTGCATGTTTGTTAACACTTTCAGAGGCCAAGGTGATACTATAATAACTGTAAAAACCCCCCAATACATTATATATTTTTTACTATCCCCATAGTAAAATACCTTCTCCTAAAAGACAGCAGAACGATGGCTGTCTTTTTTTTACTTTATTTTATGAAAAAGACAGCCAAATATTTATTATCTATTATTCTTTTGCAAAGTCGAAATTCTACAGTTGAAATGCTAAAATTACATTATAAAAAAACACCATTAGATTTATACCGTCAGATTTATATTGCTTCCTGCCCGCAGTGATGTGTAGTAATCATCATATGACGAGCTGCTCATCTGGCGTGAGACACGATACAGACTGCTTGTGAAGTCATTGTCATTTCCGAACAGAGAATTAAGAGTGTCTGCGTCGGCCTTTTTGACAAGCTCCTCATTAGCTTTCAGAGTACCGTCCTTGTTTATTGTGATGCCAATGTCCTCAAGCTCGTCGGTGTATTTGCCTGCCAGCTTTTTGAGCTGCTTGGCATAACGCTTCATGGAGCTTGAACTGCTGTTTGAGGCGGAATCAATGGAATTGTTGTATGTGTCAACAAGAGCCATGACTGTTCCGCGGATGTTATCCGTATTTTCGTCGTCCGAATACTTGTAGTTCTTTAATTTTTTAGCTGCGCGGTGCAGGGCGGTTGAATCATCGTAAGCGAGCTCTGTAATACTATATTCTTTGCGCTTGGATGATTTCATGGCATCGCGGTTGTTTGAGTAAAAATTTCTCATAAAATATGTTGCTGAAAGATTTGTTGCTGAACTTACTCGTGTACTCATGTTAATCCTCTTTATATTTTTAAATTTTAAAGTTTAAAATAATTGCGTTATAACTGCGATTTTAGGTTCTATTTTGAACGTATAATCGCACTTAAATAATTGTTATAAATATTTTATCGGATATTTGCACGAAAAAGTTTACTTATGCGATTAAAAGAAGTAAAATATAGGGGAATGCGTAGAATAAGAAGACGCAATTATGCAATCGAAAGGCAATCAGGCAAAGAGCAGCAAAACATAATGTAACCAAAGGAGGATATGGGGCATGAGTAAAAAAGCTTTCGGTACAACATCAAAAGGAGTGGAGGCATCGCTTTACGAAATCAGCAATGGCGGTGGATTGAGAGTACTTTTGACAGACTATGGCGCTACAGTTGTATCTATTTTTGTAAAGGACAGGGATGGCAATGAGAGAGATGTCATTTTAGGATATGACAATGTGAAGTCATACGAGAAGGAGTACAGCTATTTTGGTGCTACTGTCGGCAGATATGCAAACAGGATATCCGATGCAAAGATTAATATTGATGGAGTGGAATATAAGCTTGAGGCTAATGACAATGAGAACAGTCTTCACAGTGGCTCAAATGGTTTTTCTAAGCGCTTCTGGACTGTTAAGGAGCAGAAGGCAGATGAGATTACCTTTGAGATAGAGGATGCAGATTTGGAGCAGGGCTTCCCGGGAAATGCAGTCGTTGATGTGACATTTAAGGTAACAGAAGAAAATGCACTTGCTATTATATATAATGCAAAGGCAGATAAGACAACTACCTTCAATATGACAAACCACAGCTATTTCAATCTGAACGGTCATGCATCAGGAAGCGTATACACTCACACATTGCAGATAAATGCTGAGCATTACACACCTGTAAAGGATTCCAAGGCTATTCCTACAGGTGAGATTGCACCGGTTGAGGGTACACCATTTGATTTTACAGAGGCTAAGCCAATCGGAAGAGATATTGAGGCAAATGATACACAGCTTCACTATGGAAGCGGATATGATCACAATTTTGCAATAGATAAGACAGCTCCGGGAGTAGAAAAGGTCGCAACAGCATACTCACCTGAGAGTGGCATACAGATGGATGTATACACCGACTGTGTCGGAATCCAGCTTTATACTGCCAACTTTATCGTGGGACAGGAAGGCAAGGGCGGAGTTAAATACAATAACCGCGATGCATTCTGCCTCGAGACACAGTTCTATCCAAACTCAATAAATGAGACCAACTTCAGTACACCTGTTACAAAGGCTGGCGATACATACCACACAGAGACAGATTACAAATTCTCTGTGAGATAAAATGCTGCTTTGCATGCAAGTATGATGCAGAATATTAAAAGCTCACCATATTGATGAAATTTATCATTAATATGGTGGGCTTTCTTAAGCTTTGTTTAATCAAACACTGATACAGTGGTTTTATTTCCGGAAATGTGGTATAAATATATTTATGTTTATGTTTATATTTATATGTATATGTATATGTATATTGAGACGACTTCGCACACGCAAACCTGCATTACCGCTGGCATATGGTGTGTTCCGAAGAAATATATGAACTGCCACAAGGTTCCATTAAACTTCGGTAACAATAGAAAGTAGATTGATATAACAGACTATCCGGATACATTTTGTGGCTGACTTCATATATTTCTGAGGAATATACCATATGCCCGGCGCACCTTCACAGCCTGCAGGTGCGAAGTCCCATCATATAAAAAGTAATATATAGCACAGAGGAAACAAACCATGAAAATAGTATTTTTAGATTCCAAAACAATTGGTGACGACATTGACCTTTCCGAATATGACAAGCTCGGGGAGGTTGTCAAATATGATTTTTCGACAACAGAGGAAGCAGCGGAGCGCACAAGAGATGCAGATGTGATTGTTTTAAACAAGGTCGAGATAAATGAGAAATCTATAGGACAGGCAAAAAATTTAAAGCTCGTATGTGTGACTGCAACAGGCACAAACAATCTGGATAAAGAATATCTGGCAAAAAGAGGCATTGAATGGAGAAATGTCGCAGGGTATTCTACAGAGACCGTGGCGCAGCATACATTTGCACTGCTATTCTACCTGCTTGAGAAGCTGAGATATTATGATGATTATGTGAAGAGTGAAAAATATGTGGGTGATACGTCGTTTACGCATTTTTCCAATGTGTTTCACCAGATTAGCGGTATGACCTGGGGCATTGTGGGGCTTGGAAATATCGGAAGACGCGTGGCTGATATCGCAAAGGCTTTTGGCTGTCATGTGGTTTATTATTCTACCTCAGGAAGAAATTCACAGCCGGGCTACGAGAGGGTGGATTTTGATACTCTGCTTGCCAAGTCTGATATCGTGTCGGTGCATGCACCGCTCACAGATGACACACTTGGTCTGATGGACAAGGCTGCGTTTGAAAAGATGAAAAAATCTGCGATATTTTTAAATCTTGGCAGAGGTCCTATAGTGAATGAAGCGGATCTGGCACAGGCACTTATGGATGGAGAGCTGGCGGCGGCAGGTCTTGATGTGCTGGCGCAGGAGCCTATGAGTGAGGACAATCCGCTCCGTGCGATAAAGGATTCAAACAAGCTGATTATCACACCACATATTGCGTGGGCAAGTGTTGAGGCAAGAACAAATCTGATGCACATTATATACAGTCAAATTGAGGACTTCTTTGCTAATTAGAAAAGATAATTTAAAATCAAATCGCAACATCAAGAGGCAGCATTAAGAGGCAACATTAAGAAGTAACATTAAGAAGTAACATTAAGAAGCAATATTAAGAGGCAGAAATGAGCATCAAATTTGAGATAACAAAACAAAACAACATACATTTTGGAATTGCAGCAGCAGTGGCAGCGCTGACAGGTTACTTTACATCGGCAAGCTGGTGGGTGATTCTTTTGTTTGCGGCAGCATATTTTGGACTTGTAAATGTGAAGCTTGAGCTTCCGGTGAAGCTGTCGTGGCTTTGGGCTGCGATACTGCTTGTCATCGGAGCGATACTATCTGTTTTTTCGGTGCAGTATGTGCTGCTGACGGATGAGGACTTTGTGAAAACCACCGATATGGTATGTGTGGTAAATGTGGTTCTGGCGCTTGCCATATATCTGGTGATACTTTTTATCACAAACAACACGAGGCTGACATGTACCATAGCATCAATTGCCATACTTGCGTTTGGGTTTATAGATTATTTTGTCTATGAATTCCGTGGCAATGAGTTTACATATGCGGATTTGAAGTCAGCGGGAACAGGACTTTCTGTCGTGACAAAATACAGATTCGTCATAGACTACAAATTTTTGTACGTGATTCTGGCGGCGGTTCTGTATATAGTGCTGGTAAGGCGCATAGAAGTGCAGTTCGAGTCGGCAGTCCATATGAGGATTATTTCGATACTGCTCACAATAATATGCGTGCTGTATGTCATCATGAATTCCATGTCACTAAACACTGAGACATGGGAGAAAAAGGGCACGTACAGAAACGGATATCTGCTGAACTTTGTGCTCGGCATAAGGGACAGCTTTGTGAAGGCACCTGATGGCTACAGCAAGGCAGCAGTTGACAAGATAGCAGACAATTTCAAGGAAACGGACAGCTCATATTCGCAGTCTGATGCAAAAAATCCAACAATCATTGTTATCATGAATGAGTCGTTTGCAGATTTGTCGGTGGTGGGAGATTTTGAGACCAACACGCAGGTCACGCCTTTTATGGATTCATTGAGTGAAAATACGCTTAAAGGCTATGCACTTTCGTCCGTGTACGGTGCAAAGACACCGAACTCTGAGTGGGAATTTGAGACAGGAAACTCGATGGCATTTCTGCCGGACGGCTCGGTGGTTTATCAGCAGTATATAAATGATGACCCGACCTCCATTGTCTCAAACCTGAAGAATATCGGCTATACGACGGTTGCGATGCATCCGTACTATGCGACAGGCTGGAGCAGGAACAAGGTTTATCCGCATCTGGGCTATGATGAGACTTACTTTATAGATGATTTTGACCAGACAAAGATACTCAGGGAATATATCACTGACCAGGAGCTCTATAATAAGATTATTGACCGCTACGAGAAAAAGAGCGATGACGAGAAGCTTTATATCATGGGCATTACGATGCAAAACCATGGCGGCTACGGTGAGAGATATGACAACTTCAATCAGGAGGTTTACAAGATTGGAGCGTCATACACCGATGCGAACCAGTATCTGTCACTTTTAAATGAGAGTGACAAGGCACTCGAAAATCTCATCACATACTTTAAGGGTGTGGATGATCCTGTAGAGATTGTATTTTTTGGAGACCACCAGCCGGGATTATGCAATAATTTTATCAAGCTTTTAAATGGCAAGGGCAATTCCGGACTTACGGAGCAGGAGCTTGAGAATCTGTACAAGGTGCCGTTTTTCATATGGACCAATTACGAGACGGATGCACAGACAGTTGATGTGACGAGCCTCAACTACCTGTCCACACTGACGCTTGAGAGAGCCAACATAGATCTGCCGGCATACAACCGGTTCCTCGCAGAGCTGATGGAGAAGATTCCGGCCATAAATTCAAGGGGCTATTATTCGAAAAAGAATGAGTGCTTTATGCATGTGGACGACGCAACAGGAGACGAGGCAAAATGGATAAAGGCATACAATATCTTGCAGTACAATTCGATGTTTGACGAGAAGGGCAGAAGCTCGCTGCTGTTTCCGTACCTGAAATAATGTTATGATTTGAAGCAGCCATAAATACACATATGAGAAAATGAATTAGTATAACTATTCAGGGAGCTAATAATGAAGCTAAGTGATTTATTACAATTTGATAACATAATTGTGCAATGTCATGATAATCCGGACGCAGATGCACTGGCAAGCGGCTTTGGAGTCTATGAATACCTGAGGATGAATGGAAAAAGTCCCAGACTTGTATACGGAGGCAGGAATATCATACACAAGAGCAATCTGGTGCTTATGGTAGACAGTCTTGGCATACCGATAGAGCATGTGGATTTTTTAGACAATCCGCAGCTGCTTGTGACTGTCGATTGTCAGTACGGTGGTGGGAATGTCACATTTTTCAAGGCAGAAAATGTAGCTGTCATAGATCACCACAGAGTATCGGGAGAGCTTCCTGCTATGAACCGTGTCATGAGCTATATGGGCTCATGTGCGACAATTGTGTGGGATATGCTGCGTGAGGAGGGCGTAGAGATAAATCGAAACCTGGCAACAGCACTGTATTATGGACTTTACACCGACACCGGAGAATTTACCGAGATAACACATTCGCTTGATAGGGATCTGCGCGATGAGGCGGATTTTGACAGCACTATAGTGGCCAAATTCCGAAATGCCAACATGTCACTTGAGGAGCTGGACATAGCCGCAACAGCATTGCTGGGGCGCGATTATATAGAGGAATACCGTCTGGCGATTGTAAAGGCAGGGGCATGTGACCCGAATGTACTCGGCATCATAAGCGATTTTGTGCTGGAGGTGGATGCTATTGACATATGTATGGTATTTTCAGTGATTAAGAATGGAGTGAAGCTTTCGTTTAGAAGCTGCATAAAAGAGGTGAGCGCAAGCGAAATGGCGCAGGAAGTGTGCAGGGACATAGGCTCCGGCGGAGGACATTATTACAAGGCCGGTGGATTTATTCCGATGGATCTGCTGATAGACAGCTATAATGTCTACTGCAAAGAAAAAGACGTGACACCAAGATTTCAGTACAGCAGCGATGATACACACAAGCGTCCTTCGGATTCTGCAATCAAATCTTTTTTGGAAGAGAGGATTTTTGATTATTTAAACGATACAAAGATAATTTACGGAGAAGATTTTGATACGAGTGGCTTCAAAAAAGTGGATTATAAAAAACGCCCGATACCGATGGGATGTATCATTGCAAAGGATATACTGCCTGTGGGCTGCTGCATGGGAGTGCGGACAGCTAAGGGGGATATCTCCACACCGGTTGGTGAGGATACGGTGGTCATAATAGGAGAAGACGGCAGTGTACAGATTTTAAATCTGGACAGGCTGAACAAAAGCTTCAGGATATATAAGGACTGGCGGTTTACTGTGAAACGGACAGATTATGTCCCGAAGTTCAAGAATAAGGATACGGAGACTATAGTGGATGGAATGGCACATGCCAGAGTGTGCATACCGGTTGAGGAGGATTTTTCAAGAGCATTTGTGCTAAAGCACAAGGTAAAGCTATTTAAGAATAAGGATGACAGCAGTTATATATCAGGCAGACCTGGAGATATTATGGTTCTGCCAAATGATGACAGGAATGAGGCATATATGATAAGCAAGACAGAATTTGAAAAGACACATATAGCAAAGGGTGAGGAGGAAAACCGTAAAAAAGCGGTCGTTTTCGACCTTGATGGAACACTTCTCTATACACTTGAGGATTTAAAAAATGCAACAAACTATGCATTGAAACAAAAGGGCATGCCGGAGCGCACACTCGATGAGGTGCGCAGATTTGTGGGAAACGGAGTCAGACTGCTGATGGAGCGTGCAGTGCCACAGGGTGCAGACAATCCAGAGTTTGAGGAGACCTTTGCATTATTCAAGGAATACTATGATGCGCATTGTAACGACAATACATCGCCATATGATGGTATCATGGAGCTGCTCGAGGAGCTTAAGGTGCGTGGCATCAAAATGGCTATCGTATCAAACAAGATAGATTTTGCAGTAAAATCGCTGGACAAGCTGTATTTTAAGGATTACATGACAGCAGCCATCGGCGAGATGGAGGAGGAAGGCATCCGCAAAAAGCCGGCACGTGATATGGTGCAGAAGGCACTAAAGGAGCTTGGAGTGACACAGGATGAGGCAATCTATGTGGGGGATTCTGATGTGGATATCGCCACAGCGAAAAACTCAGGTCTGGAGTGCGTATCTGTCACATGGGGCTTCAGGGATGTAGAGTTTTTGAAGGAGCATGGTGCAACAAATCTGATAGATGAACCGGTCGAATTATTAAATTACGTATAATCAGGAGAACTTTGATTTATGCTTTCAGAAAAGGGACTATTGATAATTGAAAAGCTGGCAGAGCACAACAATGAGCTTGTCACATCAAAGGCTCTTGCTGCGTCCACAGGTATGTCAGAGCGAAGTGTGAAGACATATCTGAAGGAGGTGGCTGATTTTTGTGAGCAAAACTCTATGACACTTGACAGAAAGCCCGGCAAAGGCATGAAGCCGTGCTTTAGTGATGCGCAGATAGGAAAGATTCTGGATGTGGCAGGGCGGAAATCGGCAGCAGTATCGCAGAAGAAGCGACAGAACTACATATCGTATATTCTGCTAAGCGGCTGGGATACATACACGTATGCGCTTTTTTCGGAGGAATTAAATGTAAGCAAAAATGTCATCATGGATGATATAAATGAGCTTGACGCAGAGCTTTTGCTCTATGGCATTAAGGTGCACAGAACGGCGGGCTACGGAATATATGCGACAGGCAGTGAGCTTGATATCAGAAAAGCCATGAGGCATTTCTGCAGATATCCAATCAGTGATAAACAGGTTATCAAAACCGATGACCATAGGCTTTCAAGACGCGCGTCCGAGGTGATAGCCAATAATTTCAGAAGCGTAAATCTGTCGATGGCGGTTGACATGATACATCATGTGGAGAGACGCTTTGATATCATCTTTACGGATTACACATTTCAGATGCTGGCAGAGTACATAGCCATTGCACTTTTCAGGGTGGATGTGGAGAAGGAGCTGAAGCCGGATGAGTTAGATTTGTCGAACCGAATATGTGATGCTGCAAGTGATGATGATGCGGGCACCGAAACAGAGCAGCAGGTACAGAAAAATGGATTCATAATGACAGAGCATGAGAACATGGCAAGGGAGGCAGCAGGCTTTCTGGACAGACATCACGGCATCAGCCTCGCACAGCCTGAAATCATGTATCTGGCAATGCTTTTTTCCTGTGCCGAGGGACAAAACCGCGTTGTCATGTCATGCGAGGAGTCTCTTAGCATAGAGGATGAGATGATAGTGTATCTGTCAAATCTTCTCGCTGCTAATCTGATTGAAAATGAGCTTCTACGTGAGAGCATGCGAAGCTTTTTACCGGGCTCTATTGCGAGGACTCATTTTGGCATAGAGATAGACAATCCGTTTCTTTCTGATATCACACAATCGTATGCCAGTCTCTTTACGGTATGCTTTACAGTATCGAGATACTATGAAAAGTACACAGGTGCCATGCCGAGCGAGAATGAGATAGCATTTATTGCATTGCAGGTAGGCGGAGCCCTGCACAGGAATCCTATGACAGTGCGTGCAGTGTTAATCGGTGCAGCAGGCTATGCGACCGGCAGTATAATAGCGGGCAAAATAGAAAACAGGGTGCCGGATGTAAGGATAGTAAGCATTTTGTCGTCAGACCGCATAGAGCATATTGACGAGTATGACTGCGACCTTATACTCTCGACCATAGACACACAGGCAGATATCCACAAGGATATGAGATTTCTGTATGTTTCTCCACTAATCAGTGCGCAGGATGAGAAAAATATCAGAAACAAGTGCTTTGAACTCATGACCGGACAGAGCGCGGAGGTCAGCGAGTTTTCACAGATGCTGTCGGAGGAATTTATCATATTTGAGAAAAAGGCGAAAAACCGCAAGGATGTTTTAAAGCGTGCGTGCCAGCTTCTCATAAACAAAGGAATAGTGCAGAGCGAGTTTGCGAGGGATGTACTGGAGCGTGAGAAGGTGGAGGCAACCGCCGTGGGCTGCAATATAGCCATACCGCACGGAAAGTCTGAGCATGTAAACCGCTGCCAGATACTTGTGATACGTCTCGACAAGCCGATAGAGTGGGGCGAGAGAATGGCAGACATGATATTTCTGCTTGCGATAAACTTTGACAGTGTCAACACGACAAAGGCATTTTTCCATGACTTCACGAAGCTTCTGAATGAAAATGGAGCGACGGACAGGCTAAGGGAGGCTGCGACACCTCATGAGCTTTGTGCAGCTATCCGGAAAGAGCTGGGGTGGAACTGAATATCACATTAATACAAAATTGCACCAGAGATGGTGCAATTTTGCATTTTGGGGAATATTGAAAAAACTCATGGCGCACAGTACAATAAAACCATAGAAAGCAACGGACATATGACAGGCTGATGAATAGCAGAGGGCAATACAGTTAATCATATGTGTGAGCGAAATAGACAAATAAACCAATAAATTTTAAAATTCAGGAGGACAAAACTATGGTAAGCAAGACAATGGTAGTAAAAGCAGCAGAGGGACTTCACATGAGACCGGCAGGAGTTATCGCAAGAGAGGCAGGCAAGTTTGATTCAGATGTAACAATCGTATTCGGAGACAAGAGAATCAACGCAAAGAGCCTTGTAAACATCATCGCAGCATGCATCAAGAAGGACGCAGAGATTACATTCGAGTGTGAGGGCGCTGACGAGGAAGCAGCACTTGCAAAGATGGAAGAGCTCGAGGCAGACAACTTCGGAGATTAATCAACAAACAAAGTCAATCGGAGGTGTGATATGTACAAAGGAATTGCCGGCTCAGAAGGAATCGGAATCGGAAATGTGGTCATTATCGAAGAGCATGAGATAGTGATTGAGAATAAGAAAATTACAGATACAGACGCTGAAATCGCACGTCTCCAGGGAGCCATTGAGAAATTTGTAAATGATACAAACTCTATGGCGGACAGAATGGAAAAGACAGTTGGAGCAAAGGATGCGGATATCCTTCGCGGACATATCCAGTTGCTTCAGGATCCGACCATCGAGGAGCAGATTACAGCGCTCATAGTCAGTGAAAAAATTACGGCAGAGAAGGCACTCGACCAGGTGCTTGAGCAGACAGCAGAGATATTTGCACAGATACCTGATGAACTTTTGCAGCAGAGAGCAACAGATTTCAGGGATATCAAAGCCAGAATCCTTAAGATTCTGCTTGGAATCGAGGACTACGATATCTCGGCAGCTCCGGCAGGCACAGTGCTTGTGGCACATGACCTGACACCATCCATGACAGCAGGTATCGTGGCAGAGAATATCGCAGGAATACTCACAGAGGTGGGCGGCAGAACCTCCCACTCAGCAATACTTGCAAGAGCTATGGAAATCCCGGCAGTTCTCAGTATTGATGGAATCTGCACATCTGTCAAAAATGGTGACAGAGTGGTACTCAACGGAACAAGCGGAGAGGCAATCGTAAACCCTGACGCTGAGACAGAGCAGAAATTCGCTGGGCTGCTTGAGGAATACAAAAAAGAGAAGGAGCTCTTAAAGAAATTTGCGGGTGTGCCGACAGTATCAGCAGACGGCACAAAGGTAGAGCTTGTATGCAATATCGGAAAGCCGGAGGACGCAAAGAAAGCTGTAGAGTGTGACGGAGAGGGAATAGGACTTTTCCGTACAGAGTTCCTTTTCATGGACAGAGACACAATTCCTACAGAGGAAGAGCAGTTTGAGGCATACAAATCAGTAGCAGAGACAATGAAGGGCAAGCCTGTCATCATCCGTACACTTGATATTGGAGGCGACAAGGAAATCCCATATCTGGGTCTTGAGAAAGAGGACAACCCATTCTTAGGTTACAGAGCTATCAGATTCTGTCTCCAGAGAACGGACATCTACAATACACAGCTTCGTGCACTTGTGAGAGCCAGTGCATTCGGCAGGATAAAGATAATGGTTCCGCTTGTGACAGGTGTAGATGAGCTTCGCAGTGTAAAGGCAATGGTAGCTGACATCATGAAAGAGCTTGATGCAGAGGGCATTGCATACAACAAGAACCTCGAAATCGGTATCATGATGGAGACACCGGCAGCCTGCATGATGGCAGATGTGCTTGCAAAAGAGGCAGCCTTCTTCAGTATCGGAACAAACGACCTGACAGGCTACACGATGGCAGTAGACCGTGGAAACTCAAAGGTAGCATACCTTTATTCAGCCTTCAATCCGGCAGTGCTTCGCGCAATCAAGCGTATCATCGAGTGCGGTAAGAAAGAGGGAATCATGGTAGGCATGTGTGGAGAGGCAGCAGCAGATCCAAAGCTCATTCCGCTGTTACTCGCATTCGGACTTGATGAGTTCTCAGTGAGTGCCACAAGCGTGCTTAAGACCAGAAAGACTATTGCAGACAGCAGCATGGCAGAATGCAAGGCATTGGCAGACAAGGTAATGGCATGCGCTACAGAGGCAGATGTACAGGCAGTGCTTGCACAGCAGTAGATGCTAAATCAAAAGAAGTATAAAAGTTAGTAAAAGAGTATAAATAAGAGTAAAATATAAAAGTATAACATTGAAATTTATTATAAAGGCGGCTGAACCGGTGGGGATCGGGACGGCCGTCTTTTTTGTGTACGCGAAATGAAAGATGAATATTTAGTCATTTACGATTTACTTATTTACGATTAACTAAATTACGATTGACTAAATTATATATAAGTAATAAAATATTGTGTATAGAAATGGAGGGAGAAGAGCTATGTTTATAGGAAGAGAAAAAGAGCTTGCAACTTTAAACGGATTATATAATTCGGATAAATTTGAATTCGCAGTAATATACGGCAGACGAAGAGTGGGGAAGACAGCTCTCATAAGCCATTTTATACAGGATAAAAAAGCAATATATTTTATGGGAGTAGAGAGCAACGAAAGGCAGAATCTGGAGAACTTTAGTCAGGCAATCATGGAATATGCTTCAGGAATAATGCCGGGGACTTCATTCGTGTCATTTCAGGCTGCAATAGAATATGTATTTAAATTATGTGAAAATGAAAGACTGGTGCTTGTCATAGATGAGTATCCATATGTGGCAAAAGCTTCGAAAAGCATGGCTTCAACCTTGCAGATGCTTATTGATAAAAATAAAGATAATTCTAAAATGATGCTTATATTATGTGGCTCATCTATGTCTTACATGGAAGATAATGTGCTGGCATATAAGGCCCCTTTGTATGGCAGGAGAACTGCCCAGATGAAGATACTTCCGTTTGATTTTGAGGATAGCTGCAAATATTTCAACGGATTTTCAGCAGAGGATATGGCTCTGATATATGGTATTGTTGGTGGTACTCCGCAATATCTTTTACAGATGAATGACAGCATAAGTGTAGAGGACAATATAAAAAATGTGTTCCTCAACCCCGCATCAGCAATCTTCGAGGAACCTGAAAATCTGTTAAAGCAGGAAGTCCGTGAACCTGCTGTATATAATGCAATAATAACAGCAGTAGCAACAGGCAGCTCCCGTATGTCGGAAATCGCAACCAAGATAGGCGAAACGACAAGTGTATGCTCACAGTATATGAAAAATCTGATTAATCTTGGCTTAATACGGAAAGAAACTCCATATGGCGAAAAGGAGTCCAGAAAATCAATATATGCAATAGCTGATAATATGTTTAGATTCTGGTATCGGTTTATACCTGATAATAATTCTATCATTAGCAGAGGTGCAACAGAACTTGCGTATAAAAGAATTGCTCCAAATCTGTCAGATTATATGGGCAGGATATTTGAAGAAATATGTATGCAGTATCTGTGGAAATTGCTGCTTGATGGGGAAGCACCTGTGGAATTTAGCAATCTTGGACGATGGTGGGGAACGGATCCACAAGAGAGAATACAGACAGAAATTGATATAATGGGTGATCAGGATAAAAGCACTGCATTGTTTGGAGAATGTAAGTGGATAAATGAAAATGTGGATGTAAAAGTACTCGAAAAGCTGAAGAAGAGAAGCAGATTATTTAGATATGAGAATGTCCATTTATTTTTATTCGCAAAAAAAGGATTTACCCAAGGGTGTATTGAGGAAGCCGGAAAAATGGGAAATGTATCGCTGGTGACATATGATCAGATATATGGGTATTTTAAATAAAAGTATTTGTAGACGGTGTTCGTGAAGAGGACTGCGCTGAGTGGCGTACAGAGGGCAAAGTTAATGGAAGAGCATAGTATAGTGGATTTTTTTGTATAGGAAATAAGTGGAGTGTAGAAAACTTAAGAATTCTTTAGATTTACTTAAGCGTTTACTTAAGATTTTGCATGTAAAATAAATTTATAGGCGTTTATAGCAAGAAGTATCAAACGGTTAGAATAAAGCCGGCATTGATTAAACAATAAAGAAGGGGGAAGTATGTAGTGGAAAAAAATAGAAAACAGATTATTATCTGCGCAGCGATTGTCGCTTGTGTCTGTGTAATCAGTGTATTAATTACATATAACATATTACAACAAAAAAATCATCTGACAGTGGAATTATATTATGGAACTTTTGATTTTTCAGAGTATCAAAATGTTGAGAGTACCAATAAATTAGCTATCATACATGATAACGATGAAAAACAGGGTGAATATGAAATGGAGATAGAGAATACTGATAAGGTTGAAACGGGAATCTGGAAATGGAACGATGATGGTTATATTATCTTGTATCAGGATGATAAAGTAGTTGCAAATCTAGTGTATATGAATGGTGAATATCTTTTCTTTGATGCCGATGTTAAAATCCAAAAACTTAAAAGGATATCTGAAACGGCTATAGTAAAATAATTGAATTAGATTAAAAAAGTTGTGGTTACAGGAGAGGGACAAACTGTGTTTGCAAATGAACAAAATGAAAGTAATTCAAGTATAGAAGCAGATATAAATATGAATTAGGTGATTATGTATGAAAATTGTATTTAATAAAAGCATAGATAAAATTGACAGGACAGATTTTTGGATACGGTATATTATTTTGCTTATAGTTGACTTTATTGTGAATTTTGTATTTGGCAATGATTCAACTTAGTTTACATACTGATTTTACAAGTATTTCAGGTATAATAATTATTATGATAATATATAATTTACTTGCATTTATATGTTTCTATGAATTGGGGAAAAAGCGATTTAATGATGCGGGATTGCCAACTCTATTATTGATAATTTCTATTGTTTTGTCTTTTTTTGCAATCGGCATAGGAATACAATTATATGGTTTTTGTGCAAAGAGCAAACAGGATATAAGAAGAATCAGTAATTAATCCGATGAAAAATATACAAATAAAATAAGACCTTTAGATGCGTATAATGTAATTTTAACAATATATTTTAATGTCTAAAGGTCTTATTTAAATTTCATAAATCTTTAGAATTCTTCAGAAATTTAATCGTTTTTATGTGATACAATATAATAGAATAATAATTTATGTGGAGGAAATTTTTATGAAAAAACAAATGATAACTTTAGCAATGACAATGTTAATTGGAACTACAAGTGTGTTTGGAGGTGCAACATCGGTACAGGCAGCACCAATACAGGATGATATGTCTTATTGTGAAATAACGCAGGGAGTATCAGAGAATGTACAAGATAGTGCAAGAGGAATTTTTAGTGTGAGCTATCAGGTAATAGTTGATAACACAGCTATTAAGGAAAAACCCAAAAGTTCATCAAAAACTATCGGAATAGCATATAAAGGGGAGAAATATAAGAAAGTTGGGGAGTCAGAAAATTGGCTTAAGATACGATATGGCACTGGTTATGGATATATAATTAAATCAGCTTTAAAAAAGTTATAGGAGCATATAATGGACAAAATTCTTGTTGTTGAGGATGATAAAACAGTATACAGTGGCATAAAAAAGCTTCTCGAATTGCAGCATTATAGTGTGGTAATTGCACAAAACGGTAGGGAGGCTTTGGAAAAAATAGATGAATCGTTCAGCCTTGTAATAATGGATATAATGATGCCACAGTTAGATGGCATTGAAACTTGCAGGAGAATGCGTGAAAGACACAGTGTTCCGATATTGTTTTTATCAGCAAAATCGGAAGAGCTGGATAAGCTGGAAGGGCTTGAAGTGGGCGGTGACGATTACATGACTAAGCCATTTTCAAACATGGAGTTTATTTCAAAGGTTAAAGCTCTTATCAGACGATATCGGGTATATGACAGCGGAAGTGCAAATCGCACAAACAAGGATGAGTCTATAGAGGCAGATGGACTTAAACTGTTTACAAATCGAAACAAGGTTGAGTTTAATGATGATGAGATAAAATTAACCGGAAAGGAATATGAGATATTAAAATTGCTCATGAAAAATCCGAACCGGATATATACGATTGAGATGATATACGAGATGGTGTGGGATGAGGTTTTTACCTATAATGCAAAGAATACTGTTATGGTACACATTAAAAATCTTAGGAATAAGCTTATAAAGGCATGTGGCGATGCATGTATACAGACAGAATGGGGAAGAGGATACCGTTTTGAGAGATGATTTAAAGAGGGTAAAGAAAAAGCTGTCTTTGACATTTGCAATTGCGATTATAGGGACATGTGCCGTTTTTGGACTATTATACTATCTGGGAATTGATTTGTTGAGCTATTATATTGAAGCTGGATCTTGTATGATATACTATAATGAAAAGCCATATATAGACGAGTTTCAACAATATGTATCTGATAATGATATAAGTACTACAGATGTCGAGCAATATGATGAATGGATGTCGGAGCATGATGTTGCGTTTTATAGTGTTCAGGAAATGGGGAAGGTAATATACAATAAATCAAATGTAGATAAGCTTATATCTCCGGCTAAAAATATGTATGATTACCGATTTACAGGAAGCTATGAGCTGCCTGTCCAGTTCTCCGATATTGAGGCGGAAGTATTTATATATACAGGATTTACGGAAAAATATTATATAGCTTTAATGATTTTTGATGTGGGATTTTCTCTTATGATGGGAATTGTATTTGTGTATCTACGCATCAGAAAAATTATAGCGGGCTATCAAACAGAGCTTGAAGCATCACAGGAACAGGAGAAAAAAGCGCGGCAGGAAAAGGATGAACTGATGCGTAATATGGCTCATGACCTGCGTACGCCGTTGACCGGACTCATGACACATATTGATATAATGAAGCTTGAGAATGAAGCAGATGAGGAAAATCAGAAATATCTGGATATAGTGACAGACAAAGTAATGGATATAAAGACGCAGATGGATAATCTGTTGGATTTTTCGATGGCAAGTTCAGAAAAAAATATAGAATTGGATAAGCCCATAGAAACGGAGTATGCGGTAGGGGATTATCTTTCTGAAATGTATGCAGTTTTAAAGGAAAGAGGATATAGTATCGATATTAATAAGCTAAACTGGGAAAAAGTTAAAATTGCTGTTAGTGTGGGGCTTATATCAAGAATATTTGCTAATCTCACAGATAATATATGTAAATATGCAGATATAGATAAACCAATAGTAATGGAGACTTGTTTTACAAAAAATAATTTTAAAGTCAAAATCGGTAATGGAATATGCGATGATAAGACACTGCTCGAAAGTACTGGAATAGGACTAAAAAGTGTGGATATGATGATGCTTAGGATGAATGGAAATATGAGCTATTCAAGGGAACATGGGAAGTTTTGGGTTAAACTGGAGTTCCCGATTGTAAAATGACATATATTTAGATTTGTTAATAAAAATTTATATTTTTTTGGAAATATTTAAGGGATTTCTTTAGTTTTTTATTATAACATTTCGTAAAGATTATAATAAAATAGATTGGAGAAACGTAATGAGTATTTACAGTAATTTAAAGGAACTATATAAAGATACAAATGATATTGTTAATGGGAAAAATATTGCATGGAAAATTATTTATATGTTACAAAATATTTCATTTATAATTATTTGCATGATTTGCTTAGTAGATAAATGTAAAATCAGAACAATTATTCCGGATAACATTGAATTTGGTCTATCGCAAAGTGTATGTAGTTTTTTAAATAAATACATAATAATTTTTATTGCTTTCTATTTGGGGTATTTAGTAATTTTAAATCCTATAATAAAAATACTATATGTCAAATTAAAGACGGAATATAATAAAAACATAATTCCTATATGGTATACAATTGATGAAATTATTAAAATTTTGCTGAATATCATGATTTTAATTGAGCTTATACAGGATGTTATACTTGGTTTAAATGGTGAGTATGCTATTCAAACAAGAAATATTATAATATATTTTTATATTACAATAAGTGTACTATTTACATTTATAGTTAAATTGTATAGACAAAATGAAAATTTATCTTTATTAATCTCTTATAGATATACTGATTATTTTGATTCAGAGGGAAAGAGAATCGCTAAAGAAGATAAAGTGATTTATAGAAATAAGATATATAGTTTGTATAAGGAAGAAAAAAATTGGTATTTAGTGGATAATAATATAACGGAAAAGATAAAGCTTCAAGAAGCTGTAATTGATAAAGAAGGAAAAATTAAAGTTTATTTTTATGGTATGGGGGAGAGAATATAGTTGATTATAATGTAATACTGATTAGTAGGCAGAGGCAGTAACGAGAGAGTGGCCTCTGTTTTTTTGCGCAGGAAAAGGGTCTCTTTTATTTAACGTAATAGAGGATAAAATTAAAATCAGGTATTTGAGTTTTTAATGAGAAAAACTTCAGAATACTTCAGATTTATTTTAGTAAAATCTTTAGAATTTGACGATAATATATTAATAGGCGCCAAGTAAAATATATACTTTATAATAACTACATAAAAAGGAGACGATATTAAGATGAAGAAAATATTAAAAGAATTGTGCATAGGACTGTTTACTATAGTATTACTAAATAGCAGTAATTTAGTTAATGTGTTTGCAGCGGAAAATAGTTCTGTTTCTGAAAGTGAAAATTTATATTCAAATTATGAACAAGTCACGCAGATAGCTATACCTGATGAGAATGGTAATTTGCGGTTTTATACGGGAATTGAAGCTCAAAAAATATATAATCAGATTGAAAAAGAAAACATGACTGAGGAAATTAATAATAATAGTTTGTCGGGGTTATTTAATTATGGTACGTACAAATTAAGCACGAATAACGGTATAGATACATGCGGAATGTTCACATACAAATATAGATTTGTAACAAGCTCAAAAGGAACAAAGTATGGCAGTAATAGGAGAATTTCCCCAATACTTGCTAATGGAACGAGTTCAAAACAATCTATGGAAGTATCCGTGTCAGCAAGCGTTTCTTGGAACATAAATGCATCGTTGAGTGGTGGATATAAAGATGCGTTTAATGCAGCGGTAGGAAGTGGTTGGTGTGGAACGAAAAGTTTTTCAGAAACGTTGACAATAAATGTTGCACCTCATAAAAAAATCTGGCTTGAATTTAAGCCTAGAGTAAATTTTGTTAATGGTGAGTCACAAAAATATTATGTGACAAGAGGACCTAAAAAAGTTACTGTTGTTGAAAGCAGCAAAAAGGTATATTCTGAAAGTCCCAGAACAGTAACGATGCAATTGGGTGATAAAAACGTTAAATGTCCTGACGGAATGTATGTGTGGAAAGAAAGCAATAATTAAAGGAGAATACATATGAAGAGTGAAAAAATTGCAGCATCAATTTGTTGGCTGACAGCAGCATTATTATTTGCGGTGGATCAGATTAATCTACATCTGGCTTACCTCAGTTTGGCAACTTTGGGATATTCCACTGATATTGGATATATAGATAGTGTTCCAATGGTCGTGCTGGCGGTGGTATTTGTGCTTGCCGGTATTGGATTTCTTGTATCAGAAAAATTTAAAAAGCATTAAGTGAATATTTCTTCATGAAAACCTCCATACTAAATAGAAAAGAAGTATGGAGGTTTTTATGAGCAGAAATATTGAAAATCATGATTCGGTGCTCTTGCTTCAGGATTGCATAGCGGGCTGTAAGATGGCACTTGAGAGCATGGATGATATAAGAGAACACACAGATGACAAGCAGCTTCGTGAGCTGATAGACAAGTACTATGATGAGCACACCGGGCTGTCAGTGGATTGCAGGGATATGCTTGACAAAGCAGGTGCAGATATTAAGGAACCGAGTGCGTTTGCAAAGATGGCTGCGAAGCTGCAGACAGCAATGAAGATGGCAGTGAATGATGATCAGTCCCAGGCAGCAAAGCTTCTGACGGAGGGCTGTAATATGGGCATAGAGACAATCAGTGGCAGTCTCAATGAATATCGCGATGCTGATTCAAAGAGTGTGGCAATTGCAGAGAGGCTCAGGACGCTGGAGGAAAAAATGGTGGGAGATTTGCAGCCACTATTATAAAAAATATAAAATAACGGCTGTTGTACTGATTTGGTACAACAGCCGTTTATGCGTAGCTGTCAAGCATCATGCCTGAATAAATTGACGAAATATATGGTGTGTTGAAATTGTGCCCGGGATTCTTATATGCCACAACAACCTTCTGTACATAGTTCATAGGATTGACTGTCACAGAGTTTGCTTTGTCACCTATTGCATCCTTTAGTGCTGTAAGTGTATTGAAGGTGTCGTCAGCTCTGTCCGGACGAAGCGCGCCGGCGAGGATGTCGCGGTCGATAGTGAGCTTACCGTCATCGTCTGTCATGAGACCGATGTAGGAAAGCTTTGACTGTGAGCCCTTTGTGATGGAGCTTATATCCCGAAGCAGCCTTGTGGCATCTGCAGAGTTGGTCATTGAAAAATTATCTGCCACGTCTATCATCTTATTGTATGCGTCAACCAGAGTCTGCACATTGTCGGCAACTGCATCGGAATTGGTCTTAAAACCGATGGCTGCGGCTCCTGTATCTGTGGTTGGCTTTTTGAGCGTGAGCTCAAAAGTATTATTGATGGTAAAGGTGTTGGACAAGGATGAGTGCGCAGTGCCATTCAGCGAAAAGTCAGAGTTGTGGGCAGGGGATGATACCTTATCAATACCCAGCTGCTTCATCATGCTTATGGACTCTGCGTTAGCTGATGGAGCCACGCTAAAGAGAGAATCCTCAGTCTCGCTGAGACCTGTCTGCATTGATGTAAGCTGAAGCGCTGCCTTGCCTGAGTCATCATGGACTATGTCTGCCTCAATGCCAAGACCGGATGCGTTTATGAGCCTCTTGAGCTTGTCCTGCACCTCGCCGTTGGTTTCACCGGTGCTCACTCCGAACTGGAACTCATAGGATGATGCATTGGTATTTATGTCAAAGGAATAGCTGTCCGGTATAAAGGACAGGGCTTTGCTGTCTAAGTAGCTGCCGGTATTGACCTGTGGTGCGGCGAGCTGTCTGACCTCTATATCAAAGCCGTCTGCTCCTTTATTCTCTGAACCGTCACCCACGTAGCGCACGCCTACAGCATCCTCATTAGATGACTCTGCAACCTTCTTCTGGAAGGAGTCAGAGGAGCCTGCGTATTTATCGGAAAGCGAATCCACGGCATTTAAGATGGCCTTAGAGCTTTCCTTTATATCGATAGCATATTTCTTGGCCTCGGACATATTGGAAATCTTGTACAGAGGGGACTCTTTATTTGTCTTTATTATTCTGTTGTATATCTTGCGCAGGTCGCTTTTCTTGTGCGAATCATAGCGCGATACCTCTTTATTGGCATAAGTGCTGGCATAGTAAGCGTAGGCACTGTCTATCTTTGCCATAAAGACCCCTCCTTTCATCCGTGAAAATCGTTTAATCCGTTAAATGGTAATCCTTTAATTATCAAATCCTACTTATACACATATATTATATCGTCATAATTGAGGATTTACAACAACAAAATACTTGAAAAATTCAGATAAATGTACTATATTTAGTAATATATGTAAAAGATTATCGCTGACAGCCCTGCAAGGAGGTGCAGACAGCGGCACTGTTCAAAAGAATTTACAATAAATTTTAAAATAGCTATTGACGGTTACGGCTCAACTGTGATATAGTATACAGGCTTGGAAATAGGTCTTTTTTTTATGCCTTTTTTTAAGGGTACAAACAACAAAGAATTTAAACGGAGGTGGAAGTCGTGCGTACAAAGATTACATTAGCGTGCACAGAATGTCAGCGTCGTAATTACAACATGACAAAGGACAAAAAAACTCATCCGGACAGAATGGAAACCAAGAAGTATTGTAGATTCTGCAGAACTCATACAATGCACAAGGAAACAAAATAGTCTAGGAACTGAGTGAAGGAGTACATTATGGGACAGAATGAAAAAGTCGAAAAGGCTCCAAAGACAAGCTGGTTTTCAGGTCTGAAAGCTGAATTTCAGAAGATTATCTGGCCTGAGAAGCAATCGGTCATCAGACAGACCATTGCAGTGCTGGCGGTTTCAGTAGTTACCGGTCTTATTATTGCGCTTCTTGACTGGGGTATCCAGCAGGGCGTAGATTTCCTTATTGGTTTACATTTTTAAAACGGAGGCAAAGTGATTATGACAGAAGCGAACTGGTATGTAGTTCATACCTATTCAGGTTATGAAAACAAAGTCAAAGCTAATATTGACAAAACAATCGAAAACAGACATCTTGAGGACCAGATCCTTGAAGTACGTGTTCCATTGGAGGACGTCACAGAGGTGAAGAACGGTGTTCGTAAACAGGTTTCCAAGAAGATGTTTCCAGGCTATGTTCTTATTCATATGATTATGAATGATGATACATGGTACGTTGTACGAAATACCAGAGGCGTAACTGGATTTGTAGGTCCGGGAAGCAAACCGGTTCCTCTCACAGAAGCCGAGATGAGACCTTTGGGTATTAAGACGGAAAATGTGGTAGTTGATTTTGCTGAGGGTGACATGATAGTCGTTATCGGCGGTGTCTGGAAGGATACAGTCGGTGTTATCACAGCTATGAATTATCACAAGCAGACAGTTACAATCAATGTAGAGCTGTTCGGTCGCGAGACACCGGTAGAAGTAAGTTTCGCAGATGTTAAGAAAACAAATTAAGGAGGCAATTCCAAATGGCAAAGAAAGTAGAAGGATACATTAAATTGCAGATCCCTGCTGGAAAGGCAACTCCAGCTCCTCCAGTTGGACCTGCACTTGGACAGCACGGTGTAAACATCGTAGAGTTCACAAAGCAGTTTAATGCAAAGACAGCCGATCAGGGCGACTTAATTATCCCTGTAGTTATTACTGTATATGCAGACAGAAGTTTCAGTTTCATTACTAAGACTCCACCTGCTCCGGTATTAATCAAGAAAGCTTGCAAGATTCAGTCTGGTTCAGGTGAGCCAAACAAGAAGAAGGTTGCTAAGATTACAAAGGCACAGGTTCAGGAAATCGCTGAGCTTAAGATGCCTGACTTAAACGCAGCTTCACTTGAGTCTGCAATGAGCATGATCGCTGGTACAGCAAGATCAATGGGTGTTGAAGTGGTTGACTAACACTTAGCGAAACCAACATACCCCTAAAGAAGTTACAAATTTATGTAACCTAAATTAAATTAGAATAACAAAGAAACGTAAATGTGGGAGGGCCCTCTCCCGATATTACCACCAGGAGGTTATTTTTTCATGAAAAGAGGAAAGAAGTATCAAGACGCTGTTAAGGCATTTGATAAGAAAGAGCAGTACGATGTTGCTGACGCTATCTCTATCGTAAAGAAAAATGCTACAGCTAAATTTGACGAGACAATCGAGCTTCATCTTAGAACAGGCTGCGACGGACGTCACGCAGAGCAGCAGATCCGTGGTGCGGTTGTATTACCACACGGAACAGGAAAAACAGTTAAGGTTTTAGTTTTCGCTAAGGGAACTAAGGTTGACGAGGCACAGGCAGCAGGAGCTGACTTCGTTGGAGGCGAGGAGTTAATTCCAAAGATCCAGAACGAGGGATGGTTAGACTTCGACGTTGTAGTTGCTACACCTGACATGATGGGTGTTGTTGGTCGTTTAGGACGTGTCCTTGGACCAAAGGGCTTAATGCCAAACCCAAAGGCAGGAACAGTTACTATGGATGTAACAAAAGCTGTTAACGATATCAAAGCCGGTAAGATTGAGTACAGATTGGACAAGACAAACATTATCCATGTGCCAGTTGGAAAAGCATCTTTCACAGACGAGCAGTTAAACGACAACTTCCAGTCTCTTATGGGTGCAATTAATAAAGCAAAACCTGCTAGCTTAAAGGGTCAGTACATTAAGAGCGCAACTCTTACATCTACAATGGGACCTGGCGTTAAGTTAAACGTGGTTAAGATTACACAGTAAGATAGTTAAACAGTTACAGTAAAACAATTTACAAGACCTATCAAACGCCAAGCAAAAGTTTTGCGGAAAGTAATTGACATCCGTAATATAGTTTGATATAATTGCAATGCATATTGCCGAAGACAGTAGGTGCCGCAAGGCGTAAACGTAGAACCTACCGAGGGAATTTTCGAGATTTATCTTGAATTTTGACTTGTACCCTTCTGTCGACAGGCAGGAGGGTTTCTTTGATTAATAAATCAAATACCTCATGTCTTTTATGCGAAAATCTAAAAGGAGGTAAATGAATCGTGGCAAAGGTAGAACTTAAACAGCCAATCGTAGATGAGATTTCCGGTGTTATCAATGGTGCACAGTCAGTAGTAGTCGTTGATTACTTAGGACTCACAGTAGCAGAGGATACTCAGTTACGTAAACAGTTAAGAGAAGCCGGTGTAACTTACAAGGTATACAAGAATACTTTAGTAAACCGTGCAATCCAGGGAACAGAGTTCGAGGGATTAAAGGATGTCCTTGAAGGACCAAGCGCATTCGCTGTATCAGCAGAGGATGCAACAGCACCAGCCAGAATCTTAGCTAAGTTCGCTAAAACAGCTCCGGCTTTAGAGATTAAAGCAGGTGTAGTTGAGGGAACATTTTATGATGCTGAGGGTATGAAGGCAATCGCCGCTGTACCTAGCAGAGATGAGCTTCTTGGAAAATTACTTGGAAGCATTCAGTCACCTATCACAAATCTTGCTCGTGTACTCAATCAGATCGCAGAGCAGGGTGGCGCTGCAGATGTAGCCGTAGAGGCAGCACCAGCAGAGGATGCTGCAGAGGAAGCTCCAGCAGCAGAATAATTCAAATATTATATTTGAACCTTATTATCATAATTAAATTTTTAAATGGAGGAAATTATAATGGCAAAGTTAACAACAGCAGAGTTTATTGATGCTATCAAAGAGTTAAGCGTATTAGAGTTAAATGATTTAGTAAAAGCTTGTGAAGAAGAGTTCGGTGTTTCTGCAGCAGCAGGTGTTGTAGTTGCAGCAGCAGGAGCTGACGGAGCAGCAGCTGAGGAGAAGACAGAGTTCGACGTAGAGCTTACAGAAGTTGGACCAAACAAGGTTAAGGTTATCAAGGTTGTTCGTGAGATCACAGGTCTTGGACTTAAAGAGGCTAAGGACGCTGTTGATGGCGCACCAAAGGTTATCAAAGAGCAGCTTGACAAGGCTTCAGCAGAGGATGCTAAGGCTAAACTTGAGGCAGAGGGTGCTAAGGTTACACTTAAGTAGTCTGATAGGTTACGAGCTAATTAAAAATATAAAAAGAGCCGAGGACAAATTTTATTTGCGCCTTGGCTCTTTTTTGCTTTTATTGCGCAAATACTTTGGATATTTTACAAAAAATAAAAAAACACTTGCATTCGTGTCGGATTTGTTGTATAGTATACGTTGCACTATTGTGGTGCAGTGGCATTTTTATGCAATTTTTTAAATGATGCAAATTTGTCAATAGGTAAATTACACTAAAATGCATTCGCAAATATGTGCACAAGAGAAAAACCACAAGATATAGTAACTGGGGTGGTTTTTGAATCATTATCTAGATACTTGCTAGATTAAAATAAAAACGAGAGGTGAAACGTCAATGGAGAAAAACAGAATACGTCCGGTCACATCCGGAAAAAGCATGCGTATGAGTTACTCAAGACAAAAAGAGGTTCTGCAGATGCCAAATCTGATTGAGGTCCAGAAGGATTCTTATCAGTGGTTCTTAGACGAAGGTCTCAAGGAAGCTTTTGCGGATATCTCTCCAATCACAGATTACAGCGGAAAGCTTAGTCTTGATTTTGTAGATTTTACATTATGCGAAGATGATGTAAAGTATACAATTCCTGAGTGCAAGGAAAGAGATGCAACATACGCAGCTCCTTTAAAGGTTAAAGTCAGACTTCACAACAAAGAGACAGATGAGATTAATGAGCATGAAATTTTCATGGGTGATCTGCCTTTAATGACAGAGACCGGTACATTCGTAATCAACGGTGCAGAGCGAGTTATTGTCAGTCAGTTAGTTCGTTCTCCTGGTATTTATTACGGAATTGCTCATGATAAGCTCGGAAAGACCCTGTATTCTTGTACTGTTATTCCAAACCGTGGTGCATGGCTTGAGTATGAGACAGACTCTAACGACGTTTTTTATGTAAGAGTAGACAGAACACGTAAGGTACCTATCACAGTACTTTTACGTGCACTTGGAGTAGGTACAAACCAGGCTATTCTCGATATGTTCGGAGATGAGCCAAAGATCCAGGCATCATTCAGCAAGGACCCTGCAATCACAGAGCGTGAGCCACAGGGAAGCTATGAGGCTGGTTTATTAGAGTTATATAAGAAGATTCGTCCGGGCGAGCCACTTTCAGTTGAGAGTGCAGAGAGCCTTATCACAGCAATGTTCTTCGATCCTAGAAGATATGACCTTGCCAAGGTAGGACGTTATAAGTTTAATAAGAAGCTTGCTTTAAAGAACCGTATCAGTGGACAGGTTTTAGCTGAGGACGTAGTGGATCCTTCTACAGGTGAGGTTATCGCAGAGGCAGGTACTGTTGTTGACCGTGCGCTTGCTACACAGATCCAGAACGCTGCCGTTCCTGCTTTATGGATTCAGACAGAGACAAGAAATGTCAAGATTCTTTCTTCTATGATGGTTGACATCAGAAGCTGGATTCCTGAGCTTGAGGATCCTAAGTCTATCGGTGTTACTGAGCTTGTTTACTATCCGGTACTCGCTCAGATTCTCGAGGAGTATGATTCTCTTGAGGATAGAATCGAGGCTATAAAGAGAGATATATCTGACCTTATTCCAAAGCATATTACTAAAGAGGATATCTTCGCAACTATCAACTACAATATGCACTTAGAGTGGGGCGCAGGAACAGATGACGATATCGATCATCTTGGAAACAGACGTATCCGTGCGGTTGGAGAGCTGTTACAGAACCAGTACCGTATCGGTCTCTCAAGACTGGAGCGTGTTGTTCGTGAAAGAATGACTACACAGGACTTAGAGGGAATTTCACCTCAGTCACTTATCAATATAAAGCCTGTAACTGCCGCTGTTAAAGAATTCTTCGGTTCTTCACAGCTTTCACAGTTCATGGATCAGAACAACCCTCTTGGAGAGCTTACTCACAAGAGACGTTTATCAGCACTTGGACCTGGTGGTCTTTCAAGAGACCGTGCCGGATTCGAGGTTCGAGATGTACATTACACTCACTACGGCCGTATGTGTCCTGTAGAGACTCCTGAGGGACCAAACATCGGTCTTATCAACTCACTTGCATGCTATGCGAGAATCAATGAGTATGGCTTCGTAGAGGCTCCGTACCGTAAGATTGACAAGACTGATCCTAAGAACCCGGTAGTCACAGAAGAGGTTGTATACATGACAGCCGATGAAGAGGATAACTACCACGTAGCACAGGCCAATGAGAAGCTTGATGCCGAAGGACATTTCGTACGTAACTCAGTTTCAGGTCGTTACAGAGAGGAAACTCAGGAGTACGATAAGTCAGCATTTGATTATATGGATGTATCTCCAAAGATGGTATTCTCAGTAGCTACAGCGCTGATTCCATTCTTGCAGAACGATGACCCTACACGTGCCCTCATGGGATCAAACATGCAGCGTCAGGCCGTTCCGCTTCTGACCACAGAGGCTCCTGTAGTTGGTACAGGTATTGAGACAAAGGCCGCAGTTGACTCAGGTGTCTGCGTAGTTGCAAAGGCAGACGGAGAGGTATTATCTTCAGAGTCAAACCGCATTATCATAAAAGAGACTGACGGAAACAAGAGAGAGTATATCCTTACAAAGTTCTCTCGTTCTAACCAGTCAAACTGCTACAACCAGAGACCTATCGTATTTAAGGGTGACAAGGTTAAGGCAGGCGATGTTATCGCAGACGGTCCTTCAACAAGTCAGGGAGAGCTTGCTCTTGGAAAGAACCCGCTTATCGGATTCATGACATGGGAAGGATACAACTACGAGGATGCCGTTCTTCTTTCAGAGCGTCTCGTAGAGTATGATGTGTATACATCAGTTCATATCGAGGAATATGAGGTAGAGTCACGTGATACAAAGCTCGGACCTGAGGAGATTACACGTGATGTCCCTGGTGTCGGCGACGACGCACTCAAGGACCTTGATGAGAGAGGTATCATCCGTGTAGGTGCAGAGGTTCGTGCCGGTGATATCCTTGTAGGAAAGGTTACACCAAAGGGTGAGACAGAGCTTACAGCAGAGGAGAGACTTCTTCGTGCCATCTTTGGTGAGAAGGCAAGAGAGGTTCGTGATACATCACTTAAGGTACCTCATGGTGCTTATGGTATCATTGTTGATGCCAAGGTATTTACAAGAGAGAACGGTGATGAGCTTTCTCCGGGAGTAAACCAGTCAGTCCGTATCTACATTGCTCAGAAGAGAAAGATTTCTGTCGGTGATAAGATGGCCGGACGTCACGGTAACAAGGGTGTCGTTTCTCGTGTGCTTCCTGTTGAGGATATGCCATTCCTTCCAAACGGACGTCCACTGGATATCGTACTTAACCCACTCGGTGTTCCTTCACGAATGAACATCGGTCAGGTCCTTGAGATTCACCTGAGCCTCGCTGCAAAGGCACTTGGCTTCAATATCTCAACTCCTGTATTTGACGGAGCAAACGAGGTAGATATCGAGGATACACTTGAGCTTGCAAATGATTACGTAAATCTTCCGTTCGATAAGGAAGAGCTTGAGAAGGATTTACAGGCTGAGCATCCATACTGGAGCGCAGATGCTGAAATCTTCTATGATAAATATGTTGATACACTCCGTGAGGACGTTATGGAATACCTTTCAACAAACAGAGCTCACAGAAGCTTATGGAAGGGCGTTCCGATTTCCAAGGATGGAAAGGTACAGCTTCGTGATGGTAGAACAGGTGAGTGCTTCGATGGAAAGACAACTATCGGACACATGCATTACCTTAAGCTGCATCACCTAGTTGATGATAAGATCCATGCACGTTCAACAGGTCCTTACTCATTAGTTACACAGCAGCCACTCGGCGGTAAGGCACAGTTCGGTGGACAGCGTTTCGGAGAGATGGAGGTTTGGGCTCTTGAGGCATATGGTGCTGCATATACACTCCAGGAGATCCTTACAATGAAGTCCGATGATGTTGTTGGCCGTGTCAAGACCTACGAGGCTATCATCAAGGGTGAGAATATCCCTGAGCCTGGTATTCCAGAGTCATTCAAGGTACTTCTCAAAGAGCTTCAGGCACTTGGTCTGGATGTCAAGGTACTTGATGAGAACAGAGAAGAGGTTGAGCTTATCGAGACAAGTGAGTACGGTAATACAGATATCAACTCAATTATCGGAAACGATAAGGACTATGCATTCGAGGACAGTGAGTCATTCGCAGAGCATGGTTTCTCAAAGAAAGAATTTGATGACAACGAAGAGCTTGTTGACATAGAAGAGGAAGAGTCCCCTGAGACAGCGGATGACGATATTTTTGCTGATGAAGTTCTTGATGACGAAGAATAATTAGAAGGGAGTGCCAAAATGCCAGAAACAAATAATATAGAAAATAATCAGGCAATGCAGTTTGATGCGATTCAGATTGGATTAGCATCTCCTGAAAAGATCAGAGAGTGGTCACATGGCGAGGTTAAAAAGCCTGAGACTATTAACTATAGAACATTAAAGCCTGAAAAAGACGGTCTTTTTTGCGAGAAGATTTTCGGACCAACGAAGGACTGGGAGTGTCATTGTGGTAAATACAAGAAGATACGTTATAAGGGTGTTGTCTGCGACCGATGTGGCGTAGAAATCACAAAGTCAAGCGTTCGTAGAGAGCGTATGGGACACATCGAGCTTGCTGCTCCTGTATCTCATATCTGGTATTTCAAGGGTATCCCATCACGTATGGGACTCATCCTTGACTTATCTCCACGTGTACTTGAGAGAGTACTGTACTTTGCTTCATATATTGTGCTTGACCCGGGCGAGACAAAGCTTGCATACAAGCAGATTCTCAACGAGTCAGAGTACCAGGAGGCATGCGATACTTATGGCCGCTCAGCATTCCGTGTAGGAATGGGTGCTGAGTCTATCCATGAGCTTTTAGCAGCAATCGATCTCGAGAAGGATTCGGCAGAGCTTAAGGCAGAGCTTGAGAATGCTACAGGCCAGAAGCGTGCACGTATCATCAAGAGGCTTGAGGTTGTAGAGGCTTTCCGTGAGTCAGGAAACAAGCCTGAGTGGATGATTATGACAGTTATTCCTGTTATTCCACCGGATCTCCGTCCAATGGTTCAGCTCGATGGAGGACGTTTCGCAACAAGTGATCTTAACGACCTTTACAGACGAATCATCAACCGTAACAACCGTCTTAGAAGACTTCTTGATCTTGGAGCACCGGATATCATCGTTCGTAACGAGAAACGTATGCTTCAGGAGGCTGTCGATGCACTTATCGACAACGGCCGTCGTGGACGTCCTGTTACCGGTCCAGGAAACAGAGCTCTTAAGTCTCTTTCAGACATGCTCAAGGGAAAGGGAGGACGTTTCCGTCAGAACCTTCTCGGAAAGCGAGTTGACTACTCAGGACGTTCAGTTATCTGTGTAGAGCCAAAGCTTAAGATTTATCAGTGTGGTCTTCCAAAGGAGATGGCTATCGAACTTTTCAAGCCATTCGTTATGAAGGAGCTTGCCGCTAACGGAACCGCACACAACATAAAGAGTGCAAAGAAGATGGTTGAGAGACTTCAGCCGGAGGTATGGGATGTCCTTGAGGACGTCATCAAAGAGCATCCGGTTATGCTTAACCGAGCTCCTACACTCCACAGACTTGGAATCCAGGCCTTCGAGCCAATCCTTGTAGAGGGTAAGGCAATCAAGCTTCATCCACTCGTATGTACAGCGTTCAACGCCGACTTCGATGGAGACCAGATGGCTGTACATCTTCCACTGACTGCTGAGGCACAGGCTGAGTGCAGATTCATGCTTCTGTCACCTAACAACCTGCTTAAGCCTTCTGATGGTGGACTTGTAGCCGTTCCTTCACAGGATATGATCCTTGGAGTTTACTACCTCACAATGAGAAAGCTCGCTGATTACAAGGATGATCCAAAGATGGTTGCACAGGTATCATCAGACACTGTATACAATGATATTGAGGAGCTTAAAAAGCTCACAACTCCTGATGAAAATACAGGAAAGGCTGAGCTTGGCTTATATGACCTCATCTGGTTTGAGGATGTCACAGACGGAAACCGTCGTGTGCTTTGCAGACCGATAGATCTTCTCGGCCGTTACTATGGAAGTGTTAATCTTGCAATGCTCGCTTATGAGAACAAGGAGATTACTCTTCACCAGAATATCTTTGTACACCGTACAGTAAAGCTTGCTGACGGCACAGAGGTTTCAGGTTTTACAGAGACAACAGTAGGACTTTTGATATTCAATGAGAACATTCCACAGGATCTTGGTTTTATAGACAGATCAAAGGCTGAGAATGCACTCAAGTTTGAGGTTGAGTTCCACGTTGGTAAGAAACAGATCAAGCAGATCCTTGAGAAGGTTATCAACACACACGGAGCTACAACAACAGCAGAGGTTCTTGACAATGTCAAGGCTATGGGATACAAGTATTCAACCCAGGCTGCCATGACAGTTTCAATTTCAGATATGACAGTGCCACCACAGAAGCCACAGATGATCGCTGATGCACAGGACACTGTAGATAAGATTACAAGACAGTACAAGCGTGGACTTATCACTGATGAGGAGCGTTACAAAGAGGTTATCGAGACATGGAAGGATACAGATGATGCCCTTACAAAGGCACTTCTTACAGGTCTTGATAAGTACAACAACATCTTTATGATGGCAGATTCCGGAGCCCGTGGATCTGATAAGCAGATCAAACAGCTTGCAGGTATGCGAGGACTCATGGCTGATACAACAGGTCGTACAATCGAGCTTCCTATCAAGTCATGCTTCCGTGAGGGTCTTGACGTACTCGAGTACTTCATGTCAGCACATGGAGCTCGTAAGGGACTTTCAGATACAGCGCTTCGTACAGCCGATTCAGGATACCTTACAAGACGTCTCGTAGATGTTTCTCAGCATATGATCGTTCGTGAGACAGACTGCTGTGCAGGCACAGGACGTGAGATTCCGGGAATGGTTGTAAAGGCATTCATGGAGGGTCGAGAGGAAATCGAGAGCCTTCAGGAGAGAATTACAGGTCGTTTCTCTTGCAATACAATCTGCGATAAGGATGGCAATGTAATCGTTAAGGCCAACCATATGATTACACCAAAGCGTGCAGCAAAGGTTATGGCAGAGGGTGTTGACGAGAATGGTAATCCAATCACACAGGTTAAGATTCGTACAGTGCTTACCTGCCGTTCACATATGGGAGTATGTGCTAAGTGTTACGGTTCAAACCTTGCAACAGGTCAGGCAGTACAGGTTGGTGAAGCAATCGGTATCATCGCAGCACAGTCAATCGGTGAGCCTGGTACACAGCTTACCATGAGAACATTCCATACAGGTGGTGTTGCCGGTGGAGATATCACACAGGGTCTTCCTCGAGTAGAGGAGATTTTCGAGGCACGTAAGCCTAAGGGACTCGCTATTATCACAGAGTTCGGCGGAATTGCCACAATCAAGGATACAAAGAAGAAGCGTGAGGTTATCGTTACAAACAACGAGACAGGCGAGACAAAGGCTTACCTCATTCCTTACGGCTCACGTATCAAGGTTGTAGACGGACAGGAGCTTGAGGCCGGCGACGAGCTTACAGAGGGTTCTGTAAATCCACACGATATTCTCAAGATTAAGGGCGTTCGTGCGGTTCAGGATTATATGCTCCGCGAGGTACAGCGTGTTTACCGTTTACAGGGTGTTGAGATTAACGATAAGCATGTCGAGGTTATAGTTCGTCAGTGCTTACAGAAGATCCGTGTAGAGGAGCCGGGAGATTCAGATTTACTTCCGGGCAGCATGGTTGATGCCCTTGACTTCTTAGAGCTCAACGAGAAGCTTGAGGAAGAGGGTAAGGAGCTTGCAGTTGGCTCACAGGTATTACTTGGAATCACAAAGGCATCTCTTGCAACCAACTCATTCCTGTCAGCAGCTTCATTCCAGGAGACCACAAAGGTTCTTACTGAGGCAGCAATCAAGGGCAAGGTTGATCCGCTTATCGGTATGAAGGAGAACGTAATCATCGGTAAGCTCATCCCGGCAGGAACAGGTATGAAGATTTATCGTAATATCAAGCTTGACAGCGATGTAAACGATGACGATACACTTGATTTTGATGATGATGATTTTGCGGATTTCGCAGAGGAAGAGGCAGTCGGAGTCATTGATACAGATGCTGAATCAGTTGATGAAGAATAATTACTGATGTTTGTACTTAAGCTACAGAAGCTGCTACAAACCAAAAAACAAAGAAGTCCGGGAAACCGGACTTCTTTCTTGTATTATATTGAAAACAAAATTGGTCTTGACAAAACAGACAAGGATTTGTATAATATTTTAGCGTGCATAAGATTGCACTGCTTAAAATAAAACAGGAGGTGAAAATAATGCCAACATTTAACCAGTTAGTAAGAAAAGGACGTCAGACATCTGTAAAGAAGTCTACAGCACCAGCTCTTCAGAGAAGCTTTAACTCTCTTCAGAAGAAGCCAATCAACACTTCTTCTCCACAGAAGCGTGGTGTATGTACAGCTGTTAAGACAGCTACTCCTAAGAAGCCTAACTCAGCTCTTAGAAAGATCGCCAGAGTTCGTCTTTCAAACGGAATCGAAGTAACTTCATACATTCCTGGTGAGGGACACAACTTACAGGAGCATAGCGTTGTTCTGATTCGTGGTGGCCGTGTTAAGGATTTACCAGGTACACGTTACCATATCATCCGTGGTACATTAGATACTGCAGGTGTTGCAAACAGAAAACAGGCCCGCTCTAAGTACGGCGCAAAGAGACCAAAAGCTGCTAAATAATTTAGCAACATTGTGTATCACAAACAGAACTAAAGTAGGTTAGTGTTGGGATTAGACCTGCAGATGCAGGATTTCACTTTATGAATACAATTCCGCACGAACACATTAGAGAGACACATGTGAGTACCGATGAATTAATCCACAAATATCATGATTAAGGAGGGAAGTAACGTGCCACGTAAAGGACATACTCAGAAAAGAGACGTATTAGCAGATCCAATGTACAACAGCAAAGTAGTTACAAAGCTTGTTAACAGCATTATGTTAGACGGTAAGAAAGGCGTAGCTCAGAAGATTGTATACGGAGCATTTGCTACAGTAGAAGAGAAGACAGGAAGACCAGCTCTTGAAGTATTCGAAGAGGCTATGAACAATGTAATGCCAGCTCTCGAAGTAAAAGCAAGACGTATCGGTGGTGCCACATATCAGGTACCAATCGAGGTTCGTCCTGATCGTCGTCAGGCTTTAGGCCTTCGTTGGTTAACAGCATTCTCACGTGCCAGAGGAGAGAAAACTCAGGCTGAGAGATTAGCTAACGAGATCATGGATGCAGCTAACAACACAGGCGCATCTGTTAAGAGAAAAGAAGATATGCACAAGATGGCAGAGGCAAACAAGGCATTCGCACATTACAGATTCTAGTTTCTGTAAGAAGCTTACAGCTTTGCTTTTGATTCATGCAGCGGACCGGATTTGTAACAGAGTCCGGTTGTGCATAGGACACTAAATATAGGAGGAAAAAACCTTGGCTGGAAGAGAATATCCACTTGAGAGAACCAGAAATATTGGAATCATGGCTCATATCGATGCTGGTAAAACAACACTGACAGAGCGTATTCTTTATTATACTGGTATTAACTATAAAATCGGTGATACTCATGAAGGTACTGCTACCATGGACTGGATGGAGCAGGAGCAGGAAAGAGGTATTACAATTACTTCTGCCGCTACAACATGTCATTGGACACTTGAAGAGTTCACTAAACCAAAGCCAGGAGCACTTGAGCATCGTATCAATATCATCGATACACCGGGCCACGTTGACTTCACAGTAGAAGTTGAGCGTTCACTCCGTGTACTTGATGGCGCAGTTGGTGTGTTCTGTGCAAAGGGTGGTGTTGAGCCTCAGTCAGAGAACGTTTGGCGTCAGGCTGACACATACAATGTACCTCGTATGGCATTCATCAATAAGATGGATATCTTAGGTGCAAACTTCTACGGAGCTGTTGACCAGATCCGTACAAGATTAGGAAAAAATGCTATCGTACTTCAGTTACCAATCGGTAAAGAGGACGATTTCAAAGGAATTATCGACCTTTTCGAGATGAAGGCATATATCTACAATGATGAGAAGGGTGACGATATCACAGTTACTGATGATCTTGGAGATATGGCTGATCAGGCTGCAGAGTACCGTACAGAGCTTATTGAGAAAATCTGTGAGTTAGATGACGATCTCATGATGCAGTATCTTGAGGGTGAGGAGCCATCTGTAGAGGATATGAAGAAGGTTCTTCGTAAAGCAACATGTGAGTGTACAGCAGTACCTGTATGTTGTGGTTCTGCATACCGTAACAAGGGTGTACAGAAGTTACTTGACGCTATTGTTGAGTACATGCCGGCTCCTACAGATATCCCTTCAATCAAGGGAACAGATCTTGAGGGAAATGAGATTGAGAGACATTCATCAGATGAGGAGCCATTCTCAGCACTTGCATTCAAGATCATGGCAGATCCATTCGTAGGAAAGCTTGCATTCTTCCGTGTTTACTCAGGAAAATGTAAGGCAGGTTCTTATGTATTAAATGCAACAAAGGATAAGAAAGAGCGTATCGGACGTATTCTTCAGATGCATGCAAATAAGAGACAGGAATTGGATGAGGTTTACTCAGGTGATATCGCTGCTGCTGTTGGATTTAAATTCACAACAACAGGTGATACAATCTGTGATGAGCAGCATCCGGTTATCCTTGAGTCTATGGAGTTCCCAGAGCCAGTTATCGAGCTCGCTATCGAGCCAAAGACAAAAGCTGGACAGGGTAAGTTAGGTGAGGCTCTTGCAAAGCTTGCAGAGGAGGATCCTACATTCCGTGCTCATACTGATCAGGAAACAGGTCAGACAATCATCGCTGGTATGGGTGAGCTTCACCTTGAGATCATCGTTGACCGTCTTCTCCGTGAGTTCAAGGTTGAGGCAAACGTTGGTGCACCTCAGGTTGCTTACAAGGAGACATTTACAAAGGCTGTTGATCAGGAATACAAATATGCTAAGCAGTCAGGTGGACGTGGACAGTACGGACACTGTAAGGTTCGCTTCGAGCCAATGGATGCCAATGGAGAAGAACTTTTCAAGTTCGATTCAGAGGTTGTCGGTGGTGCTATTCCAAAGGAGTACATCCCATCAATCGGCGAAGGTATCGAGGAGGCTACAAAGGCCGGCTCTCTTGGTGGATTCCCAGTAGTTGGTATCCATGCAACAGTATACGATGGATCTTACCATGAGGTCGATTCATCAGAGATGGCATTCCACATTGCCGGATCTATGTGTTTCAAAGAGGCTATGGCAAAGGCCGCACCTGTATTACTTGAGCCTATCATGAAGGTAGAGGTTACAATGCCTGAGGAGTACATGGGAGATGTTATCGGTGATGTTAACTCTCGTCGTGGACGTATCGAGGGTATGGACGATCTCGGCGGTGGAAAGATTGTACATGCATATGTACCACTTGCAGAGATGTTCGGTTACTCTACAGACCTTCGTTCTAAGACACAGGGACGTGGAAACTACTCAATGTTCTTCGACAGATATGAGCCGGTTCCAAAGAATGTACAGGACAAGGTTCTTGCTAACCACGCAAAATAATTGCAAATTAGCAAACAATTTATAGTACAAAAGATGAAATAAATACTATATATGGTATAAAAATTAAAAATAAAGGCATTTCCCCTTGAAAAAGGGGGATTTGCCATAAAATTTACTTGAAAAAACTTTGATTATTTCGTATAATCAAAGCAGTCGGTAGATTATAAAAATAGCCCATGGGGCATAAAAGTTTAAGGAGGACGTTTCAAAATGGCAAAGGCTAAATTTGAAAGAACAAAACCACATTGTAATATTGGTACCATCGGTCACGTAGATCATGGTAAAACAACTTTAACAGCAGCTATTACAGCAGTATTAGCAGCTCGTGTCGCTGGTAACACAGCTACAGATTTCGCTAACATTGATAAGGCTCCAGAGGAGAGAGAGCGTGGAATCACAATTTCTACAGCTCACGTTGAGTATGAGACAGAGAAGAGACATTACGCACACGTTGACTGTCCTGGACATGCTGACTACGTAAAGAACATGATCACTGGTGCAGCTCAGATGGATGGTGCCATCCTCGTTGTTGCTGCTACTGATGGTGTTATGGCTCAGACAAAGGAGCACATTCTCCTTTCTCGTCAGGTAGGTGTTCCTTACATCATCGTATTCCTTAACAAGTGTGATATGGTTGACGACCCAGAGCTTATCGAGCTCGTAGAGATGGAAGTTACAGAGCAGCTTGAGGAGTACGGATTCAATGATTGCCCAATCATCCAGGGATCAGCTCTTAAGGCTCTTGAGGATCCAAACGGACCTTGGGGAGACAAGATCATGGAGCTTATGGATACTGTTGATTCTTACATCCCAGATCCACAGCGTGATACAGATAAGCCATTCCTTATGCCAGTAGAGGACGTATTCACAATCACAGGTCGTGGTACTGTTGCAACTGGTAGAGTAGAGCGTGGTACACTTCACCTCAACGACGAGTTAGAGATCCTTGGTGTTAAAGAGGACGTTCAGAAGACTGTTGTTACTGGAATCGAGATGTTCCGTAAGCAGTTAGACGAGGCTCAGGCTGGTGATAACATCGGAGCACTTCTCCGTGGTGTTAACCGTGACCAGATCGTTCGTGGACAGGTTCTTGCTAAGCCTGGTACAGTAACATGTCACCGTAAGTTCACAGCTCAGGTTTACGTTCTTACAAAGGACGAGGGTGGACGTCATACTCCATTCTTCAACAACTATCGTCCACAGTTCTACTTCAGAACAACAGACGTAACAGGTGTTTGCGAGCTTCCAGCAGGAACAGAGATGTGCATGCCTGGTGATAACGTAGAGATGACAATCGAGCTCATCCATCCAGTAGCTATGGAGCAGGGTCTTACATTCGCTATCCGTGAGGGTGGACGTACAGTAGGATCTGGACGTGTTGCTACAGTTATCGAGTAATTAAATATTATTCAGTAAATTCAAGGGTTTCGGAGATTTCTCCGGAACCCTTTTTACATGCGATAATAATGAAGATGGGTGTGAGCGGTGCCAAAACGGTGCCAAAAAGAAAAACTCCGTTGAATTTTGCTATTCAACGGAGCTTTTTTCTTACCATCCCTTAATCTGTTTTACCTGTTCTGCCCGTTCGGGATCTCTGTGATATTGTAGTTTGAATTGTATCGTTTCAACCACTTCTTTCCTAGCTTCATCATCCAACTGATAAAAAGAAGTCAGAAGATTATCCACATCCGGCATACTATTTTTACCGAATAGGTACATAAGTGGATAGAGAGAGTTTTTCAAGTAGGTTTTGACTCTGCTTGCATCCAAGGCTCCATTCAATCCATCTGGGAGAGTGGGATATATTTCTTCTTCGGTAATAGCTCCAGAGAAAGGACTTGCAGAGCATATCTCATTCACATCAATATCTAAAGCATTGGCAAGACGAAGTGCAAAGTCAAAGCGGATATTGGAATCTTTTTGAATAATCGTGTATAACGTGGTGGCACTAATGCCGGTTTCTTTTGCAATTCTGCGTACATTTGTACCTTTTTCATCAAGGTACTCTTTTAATTTCTTTCCATCGCCCATAAGTAACCTCCTATTTTCATAGACAAAGTAATTACGAAAAACATAAATCCAATTGTTATCATATCACATTTACGAAAAACATAAAAGTGAAAATTACATAATTTTAGAATTACGAAAACCGTAAAATATTATTTACGAAGTATTGACATTATTTACGGACAGTGATAATATGAATTTACGAAAATCGTACACAACAAAAATACAAGAGTTGTAACGGAATTGTAGAATGAGAAGGGAGGATGAATATATGGCGAACTATCAATATATGATGAGTGCGGATGATGTGGCTAAGGAACTGGATTGTTCCAAGTCCTATGCTTACAAGTTGGTTAAGGCAATGAATAAGGAACTTGCGGAGCAGGGATATATCACAATGGCAGGACGGATTCCAAGAGCATATTGGGCAAAAAAGATGTTCGGATACGAGCTGGCTGCGAACTAAGAGAGGAGAAGAAAGGAATGGCTTACAAAGAAAAAGACACGAAGAAATGGACTGCCCAGTGGTTTGAAACGAATGCAAAGGGCGAAAAGAAAAAACGAAGAAAGAGAGGATTTTCCACAAAAAAGGAAGCTCTGGAATATGAGCGACAGAAAAAACTCAATAGCAGTCGAAGTATGGATATGAAATTGAGTGAATTTATGGAGGTATATTTTGAGGACAAACAGAATGAACTCAAAGAACGTACCATGAAAAACAAACGTTATATGATGGAACAGCATATTATTCCGTATTTTGGAAATCAAATGATGAGTGAAATATCAGCTTCGCAGATTATTCAGTGGCAGAATGAAATGCAGACAAAAGGCTTTTCGGAATCATATCTGCGAATGATACAAAATCAGCTAACCAGCTTGTTTACTCATGCTTCAAGGATTTACGATTTGCATACGAATCCATGCAAGAAGGTAAAGCGGATGGGAAACTCGGACAGCAGAAGCTTGGATTTCTGGACAACAGAGGAGTATCAGCAGTTTATTCAGACTATAGAACCGGGAACAAGATATTATCTCATCTTTGAAATTCTTTTTTGGACTGGATGCAGAATTGGAGAACTACTTGCATTAACTCCGGCAGATATAAACTTTGAAAGAAATCAAATCAGCATCACAAAAACGTACTATAGGACAGAACGAAAGGATGTGATTACAGAACCAAAGACAAAACAATCTGTGCGAACAATAGAAATACCGGAATTTTTGAAGCAGGAAATAAAGCAATTTATTGAAGGACATTATGGTATGCCGGAGAATGAAAGACTTTTCCCTATTGTGCAGGAAGCAGTACAGCATAAGATGAAGCAAAATATGGTGAAAGCCGGAGTAAAGAAAATCCGAGTGCATGATTTAAGGCATTCGCATGTAGCATATCTCATCAACAAAGGGATTGAGCCGATTCTGATAAAGGAAAGATTAGGGCATAAGGATATAAGAATTACCCTAAATACTTATGGTCACTTATATCCGAATCAGCAACGGAGAATTGCAGATTTGCTGGATAATGAACAAGAAAAAAGTCACAACAGCGGGCAACTGTCAGGACTAAAGATAACCGGATAAACCTCTGTTATCCTATGTATATACAAGCTAAGTATAGCAGAGGTTTTCTCCGGTAGCAATTATAAAATTAAAATTGGAGGAGAAAATGACAGAACAGAAGATTGAATTAAAGATGATTAGAATGTCAGAGGTACAGTCGCAGGAGATTGAGTGGCTGTGGTATCCATTCATTCCTTATGGCAAGCTGACAATTATTCAGGGTGATCCGGGTGACGGAAAGACAACAATGGTCTTGAATCTGGCGGCAAAGCTGTCAAAGGGCGAAGCACTGGATGAAAATATGAAAGTCACAGAGCCGGTCAATGTAATATACCAGACTGCGGAGGATGGTCTTGCGGATACAGTAAAACCAAGATTAGAGCTTGCCGGAGCAGACTGCGAGAGAATTATCGTTATTGATGAGAGTGACAAGTCACTGTCTATGGTAGATGAACGCTTGGAAGAAGCGATTGTGAGGACTGGTGCAAGGCTCTTGATTTTAGACCCGATACAAGCATATTTGGGCGGTGGCATGGATATGAACCGAGCAAACGAAGCAAGGGATATGACAAAGAAATTAGGAGCATTGGCAGAGAAAACAAAGTGTGCAATTATCCTTATCGGTCACATGAACAAGGCTTCCGGCAATAAAGCAGCATACCGGGGCATGGGTTCCATAGATTTCTTTGCAGTGGCAAGAAGTGTTCTTCTGGTCGGCAGGGTAGAGGGAGAACCGAATACCAGAGCAGTTGTCCAGATAAAAAATAACCTTGCAGCATTTGGACATCCAAAAGCATTTGCCTTATCAGAGGAAGGCTTTCAGTGGATTGGAGATTATGAGATTACGGTGGATGAGGTGCTTGGCGGCATTGCACCAAAGGCAAATAAAATGGAGCTGGCAAAGCAGATGTTACGTGAACTTGCGGAAACACATAGTGCGGTTTTAAGCAATGAGATATTTGACCGGGCAGATGAACTGGGAATTTCTAAACGAACACTGGAAAATGCAAAGAAAGAGCTGGGTATCCGGGCAAGAAAAATCAACAACGCATGGTACTGGGAACTGGATAAGGTAAAGCAGGAATAAGGGAAGAACGCAACAATGCAGAGTATACAGAAATGCGGTCTTGAAGATTGCAAGGTTGCAAAAGATATAGACATTGCGTTGTTGCGGTCTTGCAGAAAGGATTGGTGGATTGAAATGAAGAATGTGCAGATTTCGCAGGAACTGTTCTTTTTGCTCGTGAGATATTTTCTCATAGGGCAGGAAGAAACGGAGCCGGAGATAGTTAAGGCATTGGAGAAAAAGATGGATGCCCTGGTAATGAGAGAGCTGTATACGCAGTATAAAACTGCACCGACAGAGGAAGAAAAGGAAAAGGCACAACTGCCGCAGGCAGAAAAAGCTTCCGGCAGGACGCAAAACCCGATTTATCGGGTTGCATTTTTGATGGCGAAGCTGTCAAAAGTGCTTTTGCGTTACTTTCGACGAAAGTAACAAAGCCTGTGCCTATCGGCACTAAAAGATACAGATAAAAAGAGATGAGAGGTGGTTTTATTGGAGAGAACGATTAGCGGAATGGTGGGGAAAGGCTCTGTAAATCACAATACAAGAGCATTTTCTGCAAAGAATGTAGATAAAGAAAGAAGCCGGGACAATGTGGAATTTTGTCACGAGGATATAAAGGCAGTGTATCACGAATTGTTTGATGAAGCTCTGGAACGGTACAATGCGAAGCAGAAACGCAGTGACCGGAAGATTGAAAACTATTATGAGAAAATCCGGCAGGGGAAGCAGGAAAAGCTGTTTTATGAAGTGATTTTCCAGATAGGTAACAGAGATGACATGAATGCACGGAGTGAGGAGGGGCAGTTGGCAAAGCAGATACTTATTGACTTCATGACAGACTTTCAAAGCAGGAATCCGAATCTTCATGTATTCTCGGCACATCTGCACATGGATGAGGAAACACCGCACATTCATATTGATTTTGTTCCGGTTATTACCGGGAGTAAGCGGGGACTTGATACAAGGGTTTCACTGAAAGGGGCATTGGCGGAGCAGGGATTTGAAGGCGGCACCAGAGGAGCAACGGAATGGAATCAGTGGATAGAATCGGAGAAAAAGGAACTTGCGGCAGTCATGGAGCGGTATGGTGTCGAATGGTTGCAGAAGGGTACGCACAATAAACATCTTTCGGTGTTGGATTATGAGAAGCAGGAGAGGGCAAAGGAGGTTGCGGAGCTTGACAGTCAGCTTGCACAATCGGAACGAGCATTACAGACAGTAAGTAAAATGGTAGACAGTCAGCTTGCTCGTGCGGAAGAACTGGCAGAGATGGGTGATAAGTTTCAAAAGCGGAATGAGGAAATCAAGGCAGATAATGCAGAGCTGGAAGAAGCGTATATAGCCACGAAGCAGAGCTATAACAGTTTATCTGCAAAAAATAATCTGCTGATTACCGAGAATGAGGATTTGGAGCAGGAAAAGAAAAGGCGGTTGTCCAGCAACCGGGAATTAGAAAAGCAACAGCAGAAGCTTCAAAACGAACTGGAGGCTATGGCAGGTTCTAAGGTCGCTCTGGAGCGTAATGTGAGAGCCTATGATGAGGACAGACAATGGCAGCTTCCAGAGCCGGGAGTGGTGCAGTCGGCAAAAGTTTATCGTGAAAAGGTGGCATTGCCATTGATTACAAGGTTAAAGGAACTTGTAAAAAACCTGACAATCAAGTGTGTCGGTCTAATGGAGCAGGTTAAGAAGCTGACTGCAAAGGTAAATCAGCAGGGAGAGGATATTGCATGGTACAAGAATAAAATCAAGGAGCAGAATAGCACAATGGAGCATTTGCAGGAGAAAGCGGAGGATTTGGAACGAGTGAAACAGTATGTCGGGGCTGACAAAATACAGGATATTATTGACAATGTGAAAGAAGCGGAACGGTTACAGGCAGAGCAGAAGCGATTGCAGAGAAGCTACCAGAACAGAGTGAGCAGATAAGGAGATAGATGGATATGACGGATAAAATCAAAGAAACAGAAGTGTTGAGAAAGCACATCATTGGAGAAAACGGAATCCGTTACACTTTGGGAGAGGATGGTCTGTATTATCCAGATCTCCGGCTCCCGGAGGGAACGCATTATGAAATTGGCAGATACGGAAGAATGAGAGCAGAGTATCTGAAAGAGAACCACAGAGCATTGTATCTGGAATTGCTGTTAAGTGGGAAATTAAATGAATATCTGCACCAGACAGACGAGGAATGTTATCGGATGATAGAACGGCTGGTAGAGCAGATGAAAGTAAAGCAGGGATTGAAAGAGCAGTTGAAGTCAGAGAATCAAATGCAGTGGGTTGGCATTATGAACAATATCTGGCATTGTGCGGAAGAAGTTGTGTTGAAAGATATAGTGTATGCGTAATTGATAGTGCGGTCTTCGGACTGCCCTTTTGAAAATTGTATAGAAAGAGGAACAATGAAATGATATAATAAAAAAAGAGAATTAGATCAACTGGGAGTTGTATTGAAGAAGGAGCATTTAGAGGGATGCACTATGAATGATGTTTTTATTGCTAACTTTTGCCATAATGGTGTTTTGTCTGGAGCAGATGAAGCACCAAATAGGAAGGAGGCGGAATGAATGGGAACAAAAATAATGTTATTGGGTATAGCAATCATTCTTGCGGCAATTGCTCTATCCATAGATAATATCATTGCGTTTGGAGGTGGTGTTTTAGGCCTGAGTGTTGTTATTATCGGTTTATTTAAGAGCGATAATAACGAAGATAAGTCTTAATAGTTTTGCATCAACAAACCACGATTTGTAGACGGAGGTACACAACATGAAAAAAATCAGCTTAGTGGTTTTTCCGGC
>ERZ831634.560-NODE-560-length-45794-cov-6.342727_pt1 | contig 45794 bp, 28 predicted proteins | sample MGYA00519953_ERZ831634 | MGnify/ENA primary metagenome ERZ831634 (study PRJEB31850, sample SAMEA3708718) | human gut metagenome | biome: human gut; feature: human-associated habitat; material: faeces | place: China | collected 2014 ... | reverse complement strand
ATGGACGGTCAGCTCGTGCCGCCGTCCTGCACTCTCATCGCGCCTTTTGGCGATGAAGGCGAGGATGGCTCGAAGTTTTATCGCTTCACTGGCGATGCGTGGGCTGCTGAGCTAAAGCCGACGTGCGCTGCAGATCTCGTCGGTGTGGTGGTTTCTCATCATTCCCAGACGCCGCACGACATCGAAATGCGCTCGCTCATCCAGAAGTTTGCGCAGGAAGCTGGTTATCGCGAAAAGCGCGGCGAAGATCTTTCTTGGTCTGTCGAGAAGATTCCCGAAAAGACGCCCGAAGAGAAGCTTGCTGAAACTGAAGAAGAGGTTCGATCTAAGCGTGATCGCCTGATCGCGGATACGGACTACTTGCTGATGAATGACTATCCGGTCTCTAGTGAAGATCTTGAGTCTGTCAAGGCGTATCGCCAGGCACTGCGTGATGTCCCTCAACAGGACGGCTTCCCTTACGAATTGGTGTGGCCAAAAGCTCCGGACGTATTTAAGGCCACGAATGAGTAGTTGCGGATTGATGAATGGAACGCAGATGCCCGTAGAGGACACTATGGGCATCTGTCAATGTCATTTTTCGAACGGTGATGGGGTTGAGAAGAGTTCTTCTAGAAATTGCTTCGATTTCTTACGGTTTGAGATGCCCATTTTGATGTCTGCATTTAGGCAGAACATGTTTGGATTGAATTTCTTGATTCTCTCTCGAATTTTGTCGCATTCGGTTCCTTCAAAAGAGTCAATGTCGCTCTTGAATAGGAAATTGAAATGCTTAACCCAGAAGGATGGCTTTTTTTGAAGTTCAACTCTGGCTCCCATTCCGTAGGCCATCTCTAGCAGAAAAATCAGGCGTTGGACTTCATCACCTGTTCTACTATCGTCTATTCGGCAGGCCGTGCTGCGTGCGCGCGAATTTTGGGTGGAAGCTGTGGGCGTCTCGCGACAAGGTTGCACAGTACGTCGGCATCGACTTCAACCCCGTGAAGGGCTTCGAGTTCTGAAGCACAAAAGGAAAAGCCGCTCGGTTGTGGCGACCGAACGGCTTTGGGGAGACCTTTTGAGACAGAGGTTCTATGGAGAGTATTTTATCAAACTTGATCGTCGCTTTGCGACTCGGAGAATTGATGATGGTCGAGAATTTGACGTGGCAGGCGATTGGGACTTACGCCGTGTTCTTTGGAATTGGTGGCGTAGCTATCGCGTGGGGGTTTGCTAAAACGGTAAAGGCGTGGAGGGATGCCTTGAAATGAAAAAGAACTATGAGGCAGTGGCCGTTGGCTTTTTAGCGGGCGTCTGGTTCAGCGCAGCCGTGGTGGCCTTGGTCGCATTGGTGTTGAAATGAGCGCCAACAGAAAAGGCTCCCAGATAGTTGGAAGCCTTTTCAGTGTTCTAAACGAAGGGGTTGAAACGAACCAACGGCAAGTGATTTTGCCGCAGACTCGAGTAGTCAATTTCAACCGTTTAGGGAATAGATTGTCTTTGCGAGAAATCCGGAGCGTGACTCACCAGATTTAGCGGCAAGAAGATCAAGACGTCGAAGGGCGCGAGAAGGAAGGCAGATATTCAGGCGTTCAGTCTTGTCGGACAGCTTGGACATATCAATGTCAACAAGCATCCAAGTGCAATCTTGATAGTCTTCGTCAGAAAGATAGTTTTCGATACAAGTGGGAGACGGAATGGCTCGACCGTCGTCAAGTTCGCACTCCATCCAACCAGATGCGGCGTCTTGAACCATTGTTTCAAGCTCTTCAATAGAGTCGGCTTCAGTGATGACGCCAGGGAGATCGGGGACTTCGGCGGAATAAGCTCCGTTTTCGACCCATACGGCCACTGGATACCTCATGATGATTACCTTTAGCGTAATAACGCAAAAAGGGAGAGGGGTGTACAGTCCCTCTCCCCGATCAACAATTACCTCAAAGACAAACCACTTTGTCGCTCTATGCTTTTAAGGGTTTTCATCGTCAGATCCTTTCGGGGATGCGGGACGGTGACGTGCCCTGGCTATGTGGGATGCTTGAAAATGTGATGGCTACCAGTAATCCGTACCAGAACCCATCCGTTTTTCTTGAGGATGTTGATCACTTCTTGACTAGTCATAAAACACCTATATGTCGTGATCAACATTGTGTGTATTACACAACTTTGACGGGAGAGTCAAGTGACAAAGCGGGAATTGGTTGCGGTACTCGCGATGGGCGTCGCTCTTTTTGTCGGTGGTTACCGATATGCAGCGGCCATCTACGGCGAGGACATCGCCGAACTGCGGGAGGACTATGCATCCCGCGCACAGCAACTTGAGGAGAAGTACCGTGAGAAAGAGAGAGCCACTGCGCAGAGCTTGGTTGACGCATGGGAGGCGCGCGATGCGGCACTTGCTCGCGCTAGTGACTTGTCTGGCGACCTTGACAGGGTGCGCCTCGAGGCCGACGCAGCCCGCCGTCGACTGTCCGGAACCACCTCAGATACCTGCAAGCTTGAAAGAGAGCGCCTTGCCAGATGCTCAGGCCTTGTCGTCAGAGGCGCAGAACTGGTTAAACGAGGCGTCGAGCTTTCTGAGCGGACTGCGATAGACAAGGACGCTCTGACAAAGATCGTCACTGAGTGACAAAGTTGTAGACGAATTTGGCCGAAAATTTAGACGAAGGGGTGGCGTCAAAATGGGTTGAAATCGCCCGCAATCGTTCTGCCCCAACAGTTTGAGAGGTGGCGTCAAAAAACTTAGTTAGACGAACCTTTAGCCGAAGACCAAGTTACCAACGCTGGTAAAATGGTCGTAACAACACCGCGCAAGCCTAGCCGGGGACAATCCGTCCCCGGGAAGCTCACTCCGCGCGGTTTCCTTTTTATTCGTAATTGATAGCCTGGGGCATCGGATCTAATTATGTAGAATTCTACGTAATTAGAAATTTCCGCCGCTCCGCGAGGCAAATTTATACGGGCTACGAGAGTATTGATGTTCGATCATATGGAGCGTCGAGAAATCCTGCCCCTGAAAACGCCCCGCCTACCATCATTGATGTGGTCCCCGATTCTTGGACAAAGAATTGGGGACCATCTGTATGGGACATAAATGGAAGGGAACAGTTGAAGCTAGAAAGCTGAGGTTTCTCGAGCTCTATGAGGATGGCGCAAGCTATCAAGAGATAATGACCCAGCTTGGGCTGGATGAGCATGATCTTAGGGATTGGCGCGCTACAATTCGTATTTTGGGCGTTTCTCGATTTCTAATGTCACATACCGTCAAAACGACATATTCCTACGAAACCAAGCTGGCAGCAGTCAAAGCTCGTGTTGAAGATCAGGTCTCGTACCAAGACATCTTGGCTGCATATGGCGTTGCTCCCAAGCTTCTTCGACGTTGGTGCAAGATTTATAGTGAACATGGCGAAGCAGGTCTGCAACCGAAGAAAAGGGGACGTCAGTTAGGGGCCAAGCAGAAGCCCGTGCAAGAGTTGACCCCCATGGAGAAGCTGGAACTTCGTATCAAGCAACTTGAAGCGGAGAATGCCATCTTAAAAAAAGTCGCGGCCCTGAAAGATTGGCAAAACTGAGCAATCGAGAGAAAGCAGAGATCGTTTATTCTCTTTCAGGGCAACATGATCTTGATCTTCTGTTGAAGATCATTGGGTTGCCCCGGTCGAGCTACTACTATGCCCGTAAACATCCGAAGGCAGCTACACGCCCGGACGTTCATGAGAAGGTCAAGGAAATCTTCAACCGCACGTCAAATGGTTGCGGCCATCGCCAGATCTTCATGCGTTTACGTCGTGAGTTCAACATCGTCATCGCGAAAAAGACGGTATTGAAGGTAATGCGAGAATTGGGGTTGATCTGTAAGATTAGGCGACAGGGGTTTAGAAAGTACAGCTCTTATAAAGGCGACAATCGTACCGTTCCCAATCTCTTGGCACGCGATTTCAAAACAGCCTGCCCCTTCACGAAGATCGGTACCGATGTGACAGAGTTCGCTTTGTCCTTCGGTAAGGTATACCTCGCTCAGGTCGTTGACTTTTACTCCAATGAGATTCTGGCTTTCTCCATCAGTCGATCGCCCAACATGGATCAGCAAGAAGAGATGTTCGACGCGTTGGTGAAGGCGTTACCCCTTGGGGCTAGTCCCATCCTTCACAGCGATATGGGATGGCAATATCAGAATCCTGATTGGATTAAATGGACCAAGGAGCACAACGTCACGCGAAGCATGTCTCGCAGGGGTAACTGTTTGGACAATGCGGCAACAGAGCAGGCATTTGGCCATATGAAGGACGAGTTCTTCAGGGGGCAGTGCTGGGATAGCTTTGACGCCTTCAAGAGCGATCTGACGGCTTATATCGCCCATTGGAACACGAAGAGACCTCAGGAGCGTTTGGATGGATACGCACCATCCGAGTACCGTCAGCGTTATGTTAAAGCGGAATAAGAGCGTTCTCAGCGGTCTGAGAGCGATGAGTCGGGTCAAGGGTTGACCGAAGAAGTTGGAGGGGCCCTTTGGGAGGATCTAAGTTGTTCGGTCGTCCCTTGACGCGCCCCAGATAAAATACGCTATCGGCGTAGCCGGGACTTGCTTGTCCCGGCTATGCCAAGCGGCGAGCGTCAAAATCGGCCGCACTCAACTTGGAGTTTATTTTGTAGTCCAAGTTTCGGGGTCCAGATCATCATCGGTAGGTGGGGCGTTTTTCTATTTGTGGTCGCTCAGCAGGCTCATCGGCAGGATCGCATCTGCCCATTGCTGCATGACGGGTCGTCTGCGCTCAAGCAAGTCGTCTCTCTGATATGCGGCCTGCACTGACTTGAGCGAGTGCATAAGGCACTTTTCTGCCACTGCGGTGTCGATGCCTTCGCGCGCGCACCAGTCGCGAAATGTAGACCTGCAGCCATGCATTGTTGCCGTGCTACCAGAGGCGTACTGCACCATTGTCGAGACATAGTAGCGAGCCACTGAGCGATTGTTGTAGTAGCTGCCCGAAAAGATGTACTCGCTCTCTGGCGTAATGCGCTTGAGCAACGCGATCGCTTGGTCAGACAGTGGGACGCGGAATGGCTCGGGCTTGCGGTCTTTCCTTCGTTCGGGCGGAACAGTCCAGACCTTATGCTCAAAGTCGATCTCGGACCATTTTGCGTCATTGAACTCAGCTTGTCGCGTGGCGGTGAGGACGCCGAAGACGAAAGCATTGTGCACGGGCCTGTCGACACGAAGACTCGCCTTCAGCTGATCGGCGAGCGCCTCGATGGTGTAGGCCTTCTGATGTTCGCGCCTATGGACCCTCGCCGGCGGCGGGAAGTACGCCTCCAGATTCCCTTTCCATGTGGCGGGATTCTCGCCAATGTAGACGCCTTCACGCTTCGCGAGCGTGAAGATCGCTTCCAGTTGTCCACGGATCCTCGATGCGATTCTCGTCTTCTTTTCCCACAGTGGGTCTAGCACTTCGCAGATGTCCTGCACCGTGATGTCTGCGACTAGTTTGTGCCTGAGCACTGGCAGGATGTGATTCTTCATCGGTCCTCGCCAAGACACCTTGGTCGCTTCGGACAGGTGCTTGAGCTCGAAGATCGTTTCGAGCGCGTGCTCCGCGTAACTTGCAAAGTCGAGCGCTCGCCTGGCGTGCTCGGCGCGATGCTCTGCTCTGACATCTAAAGGGTCGATGCCGCGCGCGAGCAGGGCGCGACACTTGGCAGCTTCTTGCTTGGCGGCCGTGACGGTGACGGTGGGGTGACTGCCGAGCGACAGATCTCGCCGGCGGCCCGCAAACTGGTAGCGAAAGATGAAGGACGCCTTGCTTTTCGTAACTCGGACTTGGAGATTCGTTTCGATCGTGTACCTGCCGTCCGGCAGCAGGCCGATGTTTTTTGAGGTGACTTGCATTTTGCGAAGTGAGGGAGAGAATATGAAGCCCTTCTATTTTGTCCCTCAGTCAAATCCGTAGTTTGCAAGCAAATGAGCGGTGCGCAGAAAGTAAAAACCCCGCAAGATGACTGTGGCACAGTCAATCTTACGGGGTCTTCAAGTATTTAGCTGTTAGTTAGCCAGTCATCAGTAGTTTTCAGCGCGCACTTCGAAATAGGCCTGGCTGTAACCGCAGACGGGGCAGACTTCAGGGGCCTTCGTGCCGACGACGAGGTGGCCGCAGATGCGGCATTCCCACATGCATTCGCCGGCCTTTTCGAAGACCTGCTGCATCTCAACGTTCTTGAGGAGCTTGAGGTAGCGTTCCTCGTGGGCGCGTTCGATGGCGCCGACGGCGCGGAACTTGGCGGCGAGTTCGGGAAAGCCTTCCTCTTCGGCGTCCTTGGCGAACTGGACGTACATGTCGGTCCATTCGTAGTTTTCGCCTTCAGCGGCGGCCTTGAGGTTGGCGGCCGTGGACTGGATGCCGCCGAGGGCGGAGAACCACAGGCGGGCGTGTTCCTGTTCGTTGCGGGCCGTCGTCAGGAAGATTTCGGCGAGCTGCTCGTAGCCTTCACGCTTGGCGACTTCGGCGAAGTACGTGTACTTGTTGCGGGCCTGGCTTTCGCCTGCGAAGGCGGCCTGGAGGTTCTTTTCGGTCTTGGTGCCGGCGAGGGTCTTTTCGCCGGTGGCGGCGGGCTTTTCCTCAACCTTTTCGAAGACCTCGACGCCCTTGTGGCAGAGCGGGCAGATGTAGTCGGCGGGCAGTTCGTCGCCTTCGTAGATGTAGCCGCAGACTTTGCAACGGTAAGACATTTTCTTTTCTCCTAAATCCGACCGGCGGTCGGTGTAGTTGGTGTGAAGCAATTCCTCGGCGAGCTCGCTGAGCGGTTCGCCGTAGAAGTCACGGTAAAGGGCCTTGATTTCCTCGTTTTCGTCGCTCGTGCGGCAGTCCATCTCCTCATCGCGCTTGTAGAGGCTCGCAATGCGGGCCTCGCGAAGCACGTCGGCCTTGTTGCCGAAGGCGGAGGGCTGGCCGCCGCCGGAGATGCAGCCGCCGGGGCAGGACATCACCTCGACGAAGTGATAGGGCTTGTCCGTCTCGCTCGCGTTGAGGCGGCGGATGAACTCGCCTGCGGAGGCGGTGCCGTAGATGACGGCGACGTTGATGTCGTTGCCGGCGATCGTGACGGTGGCCTCCTTGACGTCCTGAAGGCCGCGGACGGGGGTTAGGTGATAGAGCTCGGCGGGGGCGGTCTCGCCCGTCAGGTGGCGGTAGGCGGTGCGAAGCGCAGCCTCCATGACTCCGCCCGTGTTGCCGAAGATGACGCCCGCGCCGGAGCCTTCGCCCATCAGGCGGTCAAAGGCGCCCTCGGGGAGCTCGGCAAAATTGATGCGGGCGGCCTTGGCCCAGTCGGCGAGCTCGACGGTCGTGATGACGTAGTCGGTGTCGCGCATGGCGGGATCGCCGAGCAGGCGGCCCGCGGCGTTCATCTCCTCGCGCAGGATCTCAGCCTTCTTGGCCGTGCAGGGCGTCACCGCCACGTGCACGATGCGCTTTGGGTCGAGGTTCATCTTCTTCGCGAAGTAGGTCTTGACGGTCGGACCCTGCATGCCGATGGGGCTCTTCGCGGAGGAGATGTGCGGAATCATTTCGGGATGGAAGGTCTCGCAGTAGCGGACCCAGGCGGGGCAGCAGCTCGTGAACTGGGGCAGCGGACCCTTGGCGTTGGTGATGCGCTCGATGAGCTCGGCAGCCTCCTCGCAGATCGTAAGGTCGGCGGCGAAGTTCGTGTCGAGGACGTAGTCGCCGCCGAGGCGGCGAAGGAGCTCGACCATCTGTCCCTCGACGAAGGCGCCGTCGGCCATGCCGAAGGCGTCGCCGAGCGCCACGCGCACCGACGGGCTCGTCGAGAAGATCACGATCTTGTCGGGATCAGCGACGGCCTTCCTGACGGCGTCGCAGGAGGACTTGATCTGAAGGGAGTTGGTCGGGCAGACGGGAATGCACTGTCCGCAGTGGATGCAGACGGATCGTCCGCCCGTCTTGGCAAGATCGTAGGCGTTGTTGACGCCGACATACTCGTTGCAGATGCCGGCGCAGAGGCGGCATTCAACGCAGAGATCCTCGTCGCGGACAATGGCGGGATTGTTCTCGTCGATGGCGACGCGAACCTCCTGCCGAATGTGCTTGGACATACGCTCTCCTAAACTGGGTGGTCTGAATGGGGTGTTCCGCAACCGCCGGGGGAGCGGACCTGGAACGGGCATCCTCATTGTAGCCCGTCGCGTTCCCGACTGCGGCGCGGTTTTCCCGAAGCGGCGGCTGCGCGGAACGATGATGCATTTCCATCCTGCGTGAGCCGGAGCGGGTTTTCGCTAGGTGGGGATGCCGTTTACCCTGAGAACGATTGCGAGCGTGAGATCAACTCAACTAAGATGATCTGCCTAGACGACAGACAGACCGACGGTTCGACGAACGGTCCGCGTCCCGTAGCCGTCGCACCTTCGCAGGCGTCCGCCGCCACATATATATAGAGGCGGATGCAGCGCGCCCCGTCAGAGGACAGGGCGCGCGGCCCCATGCATATTCCGAACCGCCGGACGTCGCACGGGGCTTGAACACGAAGGAGCGGGCGCCCGATGCAGACGGTTCACCCACAGCCCCGCCCATCCCTTTTGACCACTCGGGCGGGACTACGTGAAACATGAGGAGACCAGCCATGTTCTTTCGCAAGCTTGCCCTGACGCTCGCCGTCACGACCGCGCTTTCCGCCTCCGCCCTCGCCTGTACCACGGTCGTGGTGGGTGAAGGCGCCACCGCCGACGGTTCCTTCCTCGTCGCGCGTGCGGCCGACAGCAGCGCCCTCAAGGCTCAGCACTTCGTCATTCATCCGGCCAAGAAGAACCAGTCCGGCATGTACCGCACCAAGGACCATGACGGTGCGACGAACTTCGAATATCCGCTCCCCAAGGAGAGCATGCGCTACACGACGGTGCCCAACTGGAAGACCCAGCTGCACGGCGCCGTGGGCTTCAATGAAGCCGGCGTCGGCATCTCCGGCACGGAATCGATCTTCGCCCGCGACGACGCCCTGAAGCTTGACCCGTACAACGAAGAGACCGGCATCACCGAAGACGACATCCATGACGTCGTCCTGCCGCGTGCCAAGACCGCCCGCGAAGGCATCGAGATCCTCGGCTCCATCGTCGAGACGATCGGCGCCGGCGAAGGCTTCGGCGTGGTGTTTGTCGACCAGAAGGAAGTCTGGTACTTCGAAACCGGCACGGGCCACCAGTGGATGGCTCACCGCACCCCGAAGGACACGTACTTCGCCTCCGGCAACCAGGGCCGCCTGCAGCAGTACGACGCCAAGAGCGCCGACTTCATGGCCTCCAAGACCCTCGTGAGCTGGGCTGAAAAGAACGGCTTCTACGATCCGAAGAAGGACGGCGAGTTCAACTTCTCGAAGGCCTACTGCCGTGACGACGCCCGCGACCGCGTCTACAACGACCCGCGCGTCTGGCAGATTCAGAAGCTCTTCAACCCGAGCCTCGAACAGAAGCCCGACGAAGGCCGTACGTACCCGGTCTACCTCAAGCCCGAAAAGAAGCTCACCGTCGACGACATGAAGACGATGCTTCGCAACCACTACGAGGGCACGGACCACGATCCGTACAGCCCCGTCCTCAACGGCAACGAACCGTGGCGTCCGATCAGCGTGTTCCGCACGTATGAATCCCACGTCATGCACGTCCGTCCGTGGCTGCCGAAGGAAATCGGCGAAGTCGCCTACGTGGGCATCGGCATGGCCGACCTCTCCTGCTACGTTCCGTACTACCACGGCCTCGAATCCTACCCGGCCCACTACGGCATGGGCACGGACAAGGCCGACAGCAAGTCGATCTACTGGAAGTACCGCAAGCTCCAGACGCTCGTCATGACGGACTACCAGAAGCTCGCCCCGGTCGTGAAGGCTGCCTACAAGACGTTTGAAGCCGACACCGCCAAGGCCCAGGCCGACATGGAAAAGAAGTACATGGAAGTCGTGAAGAAGGACCCGAAGGCCGCCAGCAAGCTCCTCAACGAGTTCAACCTCAAGGTCATGAACGACGCCGAGGCGCTCACGGAGGACCTGACGAACCAGGTCTTCACGATCCGCACGACGGACATCCAGGCCGCCAACTTCTTCGCCAACAACAAGCGCAAGGACTAAGCGAGACCATCTGAGCCGCCTGCGCCTCGCCTGAGGCGCGGACGGCGTCGGATGAAACAAAATGGCCCCGCAGGACATCAAGCCTGCGTGGCCATTTTGTTTTGTGCGGTGCAAGTCAGAGGAGCTTCACGATCGTCCAGCGCGCGCCGAAGGCGAGAAGCGCCAGACCCGCGATGATGAGGATCGGCCCCTGAATGCCGAGCGGACTGCCGTTGACGGGAGCGGCCACCGAGGGATCGTCGTGGCGGTAGCGGATCTCGATCGGGTCGCCGGGGCTGCCGCGGGCCTCGTCGTCGTTCTTCTCGGGCAGACGAGCCTCGACCTTGCTGCCGTCCCAGGCCGTGAACGAGACGACCTCGGTGTAGTAGTGCACGATCGCAGGCGCATCGTCCTTCCTGACGTGGACCTCGCGAACCTCGACGCGCTCGATCGTCGCGGTCGTCTGCTCGCCGCTCGTCTTGAGCGTCCAGGCGGTGGAGGTGAGCTTCACGCCCGCGTAGAGGAAGGCGGAGCCGGCAAGGAGCAGCGCGGCGGCGAAGATCCAGGGAAAAATCTCTTTCATGACTGAGTCCCAAAATGTCACCGCAGGGCGCGGTACCTGAGGCTACTTTAGCAACTTTCAGAAGGGGTGGAGCCGCAGGACGGTGCGGGCGGATGCGTCCCGCGCAAAAAGAGAAGCCCGCCCAGCATCGCTGCTGGGCGGGCTGTCCTCAGACCCATCAAAACACGATCTCGAACGCAGGAGAAAGAACGTTCGGTTTGTTCGAGGCGGTGCTCATCCGCCTGCCACTCAGCGCGACCCCTCACGCTGTTTTGCAGTGGAACCGTGTTTCGTTGAAATGAACTATATCGAACCTGAGAATCGTTCGCAAGGCAAATACCCGAGTAAATGACTCGGGTATTGTAAGAAAGTTTTTCCAAGGGTTTGCCCTGAGGCGGCGTTTCTTAAGAAAGCGGGCTGAACGCCTGCAGCACAGTCGTTTTGGATTAAGTCGGGCGGCAAGATGCCGCAACATTTGCGAGGGGAATTCTGAGGGCGGGAGGCGGTCGGATGGGGAGAAAAGGGGGCGCGAGCTGCGGACAATCTCGGTATGATGGACGGACATTGAGAGAACCCGAAATGGGAAGGAGACATAAATGACTCTTGTCCGCACCGCGGCCGCCCTGATGGCCGCCACGTTCGCCCTCGGCGCCCTCGCTGCGGGAAACACCACGAACGAAGACTTCCGTGACTCGAAGAAGATGCTCGAGCGCAAGGTCTACTTCGACCATCGCGTGACGCTCTACTGCGGCTACGCCTTCGACAAGCAGAAGAACGTCAGTCTGCCTGCGGGCTTCGTCGCGCCCCAGCACAAGGAGCGCGCGGGCCGCGTCGAGTGGGAGCACGTCGTGCCCGCCGAGAACTTCGGCCGCGCCTTCAAGGAGTGGCGCGAAGGGGACGGTCGCTGCACGAATGAAAAGGGCCACTTCTACAAGGGCCGTCGCTGCGCCGAGAAGATGTCTGCCGAATACCGCCTGATGCAGGCCGACATGTACAACCTGTTCCCCGCCGTCGGCGCCGTCAACGCCATCCGCTCGAACTACAACTACGAGCTCCTGCCCGGCGTGCCCAACACCTTCGGCACCTGCGAGATGAAGATCGACGGCCGCCGCGCCGAGCCGCCCGAGCGCTCCCGCGGCGAGATCGCCCGCGCCATGCTCTACATGGAGGGCGCCTATGCACCCGTCTTCCGCATGAGCGACCGCCAGCGCCGCCTCGCCCAGAACTGGAACGAGCAGCATCCTGTCGTGCAGTGGGAGTGCACCCGCGCCGCACGCATCGAGAAGCTCCAGGGCAATGTCAACCCCGTCGTGAAGGACGCCTGCCTGAAGGCTGGTCTGACCTATCGCCCCTAATGGCTGAATCCGGCCTCGCCCGAGGCCGGGATCCTGCCCGATCCTTCAAAAGGGAGTTGAGCTCGCGCTCGGCTCCTTTTTTCGCATCCGTTCCTCTGACGGGTGACGGTTCCGGGAGGTGACGCATCGGCAGCCTCATGGATGCCGGCGGACAGTTCGCCGCGAGACGTCACCGCCTCGCGTTCCATTCGGGCTGAGGGACGCCCGCGCCGTCTGAAAACGCCAGGGTTAACCCGGGTCTCTTGGGGGCGTCATCTAGGCACTTACGCCAATGCAGGTTGAGCAATGCGGTGTTGCGGCGCTTTTTCCCGTTGAAGTCTGTTACGCCTTGCTACACTTCGCATCAGCCTAAAATCCGCCACTACGTCCTCGCGGGACCGACACCTGCGGGGAAGAGGATTGAAGGACTTACAACCCAATGACAAACAGCGGCATCAGCTGCCTGCGTGCGGTCAAAGAGAGGCGCATGCGGGCCGCAGGGCTCCGGGACAGGGGGTCCTGCCGCACGAAAACCAAAGGACAGCGATTCTCATGGAACCGTTTAACGCCGGATGGCTTTCGATCGTCCCGCCGATCGTGGCCATTGCTCTTGCGCTCATTACGAAGGAGGTTCTCTCCTCCCTCGTTCTGGGCATTCTGACGGGTACCCTCATTTATACGATCGGCATGGACGGCAACGTCCTGATGGGCACGCTTGAAAGCGCGTTCACCGTGATGGGCAACAAGGTCGACTTCAACATCCTGATCTTCTGCTCGCTTCTCGGCGCCCTCGTCTACGTCGTCGCCATGTCGGGCGGCACGAAAGCCTACGGCAACTGGGCCGTCAAGCGCATCAAGGGCCGCAAGAGCGCCCTGGCAGCCACCACGGGGCTCGGCGCGCTCATCTTCATCGACGACTACTTCAACTGCCTCACGGTGGGCACGGTGATGCGTCCGATCTGCGACCGCTACAACATCGCCCGTGCGAAGCTCGCCTACATCATCGACTCGACGGCCGCTCCGGTGTGCATCATCGCGCCCGTTTCGAGCTGGGCCGCCGCCGTCGGCTCCTCACTGCAGGGCTCCACGGCCTTCGAAAGCGACATGGCCGCGTTCATCGCCACGATTCCCTGGAACTTCTACGCGCTGCTCTGCCTGCTGCTCATCGTCTTCATCGTCGTGACCGACTTCGACTTCGGCCCGATGCGCAAGAGCGAGGAGCGCGCCGCCAAGGGGGAACAGTTCACGTCGACCGCCGCTACGTCCTCCGCCGAGCCGCCCAACGCCAATCCGCACGGCACGCTCTGGGACATGCTCGTGCCCATCGCCTCCCTGATCGTCTTCTGCGTGCTCGCGCTGATGTACTCGGGCGGCTACTGGGGCGCTGATCCGAAGTACCACACCTTCGCCTCCGCGCTGGGCAACTCCTCCGCCGCGCCGTCCCTCGTCTGGGCCTCCTTCGGCGCCGTCGGCATTGCCTTCCTGATGTACGTCCCGCGCGGTCTCGTGCCGTTCACGGACTTCATGAGCGGCCTCGTCGAAGGCATGAAGCTCATGCTTCCGGCCAACATCATCCTGGTGCTCGCCTGGACGCTCTCCGGCGTCTGCCGCGACCTTCTCCAGACCCCGCTCTTCGTGCAGTCCATCGTGACCTCGGGCGGCGCCGAGTGGTCGATCTTCCTGCCGGCCGTGATCTTCGTGATCGCCGCCTTCCTGTCCTTCTCTACGGGCACGGCCTGGGGCACGTTTGGCATCCTGATCCCGATCGTGGTGCCGGTTGTCGAGGCCATCGATCCGGGCCTCACCGTCGTCGCGCTCTCCGCCACGCTCGCGGGCTCCGTCTTCGGCGACCACTGCTCGCCCATTTCGGACACGACGATTCTCTCGTCGGCAGGCTCGGGATGCAACCACATCGAGCACGTCTCGACCCAGATGCCCTACAGCCTCACGGTGGCGTTCTCCGCCTGCCTGGGCTACGTGGTCGCGGGCCTGACGGGCGGCAACTGGATCCTCTCGATTACGACCGCCGTCGTTGCGCTCATCGGCACCGTCCTGCTGCTTCACTTCTGGAACAGCCGCAGGACCGCCGCGACCTGATCCGCAGCGTCCTTTGATTGAAAACCGGCGCCTTCGCACCCTGAAGGCGCCGTTTTTTTTGCATTCGGGGCGGGTGATCACGCTCTGTTGTCAAGCCGAAAGGCTGTGAAAGCCGCTTTGCGGCCACAGGAGGAGACTTCATCTGTCGCCTTAAGGCGTCGCCTGCTCATTTCTCCTTGTTCGTCAGGTGATTGGCGGGGGTGCTATTCGGGTTCTCCCTCGGCGTCGTCGAGGTTTGTCCTCTAGGGTGTGCACGGGCTCGTTTGGCAAAATGAATCGTCCGTCGCGCTCCGACAAGGGCGCGGACATGACCCGGGACCGCAGAGTCCGGATGTTGACCCAAACCAAAGGACAGACATGAACTTCAAGAAGACGCTTCTCGCCGTCGCGCTCACGCTTTCCGCAGGCTTTGCCATGGCCGCCGACCTTCCGCAGGTCGCGATCCTCGCCACGGGCGGCACGATTGCCGGCACCGCCGCCTCCGCCACGCAGACCACGGGCTACAAGGCGGGCGACCTGGCCATCCAGACGCTGATCGACGCTGTTCCGCAGATCAAGGACTACGCGACGGTGACGGGCGAGCAGATCGTGAAGATCTCGTCCAACAACCTGACCGACCAGGTCCTCCTGACGCTAGCCAGGCGCTGCAACGAGCTTCTCGCCGATCCGAAGGTGAGCGGCATCGTCATCACGCACGGTACGGACACGCTTGAACGGATTCCCCGCGCATTCCCCATCCATGTGGCACACATGGGTGGGGTCAAGCGGGGCTGACGAAGTCAGTCCATCTCAAGTTATTCAAGATGATCCAGTGGATAAGTTCTTAAATCCCTTCTTGCACAGGGATTAAGCAGTAAAACGAGCGCAAAATCACAGGATCATTTTGCGATTCTGATGCAGCACTTTTGCTTGTACTCATAAAATTGTCGATTAACCGTGTCAGGTTGTGTGATGCTTGATACCATACGGAGTATTCCCGCCAACCCATCGCCATGCAACGATGAAGATCACGTCCACTTACTCCGTGCGTTTGCGCAACTTCAACCGCGTCTTTGACGACACGGTTGAGGTGTATCGCCACGCCGTGGATTACTTCATCGAACTCGTGATGGCGAATTGGAATACTCACTTCGCCAATCTCAGTCGTGCCAACGATTGCATTCGTGTTGCCGAAGGTCTGAGCGTTCGTACGAAAAAGCGTCTGATGACGCCTTACAACTTCTGCCACGACTTCATGAAATTTCCGAGCTACCTTCGCCGAGCCGCCATCATGGCGGCATACGGACAGGTGTCGTCGTATCAAACGCGTCTGGCTCAATGGAAAGCGAAGCCGGGGCAAAAGGGCCGGCAGCCCGGTCTGCCGAAGGCCGGCAGAAGCTTTCCGGTCATGTACCGCGACAATACGTTCATCAGAGCCGGACGCAACAGCGTGAAACTCAAAGTTCGCATTCGCAATACTTGGGACTGGGTTGATGTCGAGCTCGACAAGCACGATGTCGATTACATTGCACTTCATTGCGCTACCCGCAACGAATTGTCGCCGGCATTGAGAAAGCGCGGGAAGAAATGGTATCTGGACTTCTCCTTTGAGGAGAAGGTTATTCTGGATAAGGTGTCTCTTGACACGCAGCGCGTCCTGGGCGTTGATCTTGGGATCAACAATGCATGCGTGTGCTCGGTCATGGATTCAAAGGGCACTATCATCGGCAGACGTTTTAAGAAGCTGCCGGTAGAGCAAGACTCTTTGGAACGTGCCTTGCGGCGCATCAGGAAAGCTCAAAGCAACGGTGCAAAACGCACGCCGAGGCTTTGGGCGAGAGCGAATGGTGTCAACCAGGACATTGCCGTCAAGACGGCCAACTTCATCGCAGGAGTTGCGAACGAATTCAAGGTCGACGTCATTGTCATGGAACACCTTGATCTCGCGGGCCGTAAACGCGGCTCGAAACGTCAGCGACTCCATCACTGGCGAGCCAAGTCTGTTCAGAAGATGGTGGAGCACAAGGCGCACCGGTGCGGAATCCGCATTCGTCGCGTCTGTGCTTGGAACACGTCGAAGCTTGCCTTTGACGGCACCGGTGTCGTTACAAGAGACACGAACAACTACAGCATGTGTACGTTTCAGACAGGCAAGCGCTATTCGTGCGACCTGTCTTCTTCGTACAACATAGGAGCTCGGTACTTCCTGAGGGAGTACGAGAAGTCCATTTCGGTGACGAAATGGCGGCGCATCTCAGCAAAAGTTCCGGGATGTGCCAAGAGGGTCACACGCACCCTGGACACCCTAATTCGGGTTTGCGCGGAGCTGCGTTCCATGTGAACGCAGATTTCTGAGCTTGCTCGCTATCTGTGCCCAGGCAGTCCGTGCCGGTAAAAGGCAGGGAAGCCCCGTCCAATTAATAATTGGGCGGAGAGGATTCACTAGGTGCCAGCACATCAGCGACTCTTCCTTCGGATACATCGTGCGGATGCGGGCGGACAGGACGCCTGCGGCCCTGAGGGCCTCGGCGGCGGCCTTCATGAAGCCTGCGGGACCGCAGAGAAAGTAGTCGGCGTTGTCGGTGACAAGCGCCGCGAAGTCCTCCGCAGACGGACGGCCATGGTCGGCCGTGGTGCGCAGGATGAGATGGCGGCCTTCATGGCCGCTGATGCGCGACTCGATCTCGTCCACGCTGCGGAGCATGGCGGCCGCGGGCGTCACGCCGATGCCCGCCGTGATGAAGACGAGCGGGGCGTCGCCCTCGGGCAGGCGGAAGCCTCCCGTCGGCGCGGAGAGGTCGACGAGGGCGCCAGCCGCGAGGTCGCAGAGGACGTTCGAGACCATGCCTGCAGGGAGGCTGTCTCTTGCGGAAATGCGGCGGACGGTGATGCGGATCGAGTTCTCATTGGTCGCCGTCACCGTGTACTGGCGGGGCTGGACGAGGTTTTCTCCGGGGATGTAGACGCGCACTGAGACGTATTCGCCGGGGCGGACCTGAACGACGGAGCCGTTGTTGGCGGGGCCCAGCGTGAGGCTCACGGCGTCGGCCGTCTCCTCGTGCCTGTCGGTGAGCACGAAGCCGCGCCAGCAGCTCCAGCCGCCCAGCGCCTGGGCGGCGCTCGAGTAGCGGTCCTGCTCCAACGCGATCATCATGGCGGCCAGCTGGTTGTAGTCGGCGGACCAGGCGTCGATGACGGAGGGCGTCGCAATCTCGCCGAGCACCTCGCGGATGGCGGCAATCAGATGACGGCCGATGATCGGATAGTGCTCGGCGCGAACGCCCACCGAGCAGTGCCGCATGGCGGTATGCCTTAGGGCGCCCGCAAGCACGGACGGATCGTCGATGTGGGTCGCGTATGCGTGGACCGCATGTGCGAGCGCACGCGGCTGGGAGCCCGTGCGTTGGTGCGTCATGTTGAAGAGCTGCTGGAACTCAGGATTGTGGGTGAGGAGGCGCGAGTAGAAGTGAGCGAGCAGCGCCTCGCCTCGCCGTTGGTGGCGAGGATGGGAGCAGTTGCCTTGACGACGGCCTTCTGCTAGTCGTTGAGCATGTGTGGGTTCCTTCTTTGTGTTGTTTCTCTTAGCCGAAGGATAAGTCAGGGCGCGCGCCCCGAGCCTGTTCTGAAGAATACGCTTGCATTTCGAAACGCACGCGCGAGAGGAAAAACCATGAGGCGGCGTGTTTGGACGCCGGGGCGCGAAGCCGTCGGACGCGGCTGCGAACTGCGGGGCAGGGAAAGGGGGCGGCCCGGAGAGAAGGCGTTCCTAGACGAGAACCTTCTCGATGCCGCCGTTCTTCACGGTGCGGATGAACTGGTCGCGCCAGTTGGCGCCCAGGATCTGGCGGGCCATCTCGACGACGATGTACTCGGCGTCCATGTCGGCGCGCTCCTCATAGCGGGAGAGGCCCTGCAGGCAGCCGGGGCACGTGGTGAGCATCTTGACGTGGCCCTTGATGCCGGCCTTGGCCCTGGCCTTCTCGATCTCCTCGAACTTGCGGTGACGCACCTGGGAGGCGATGTCGGGGCGCTTGACGGCGAAGAGGCCCGACTCGCCACAGCAGCGCTCGGACTGCACGACGTTGGCGCCGGTGAGCTTCTTGACCGTTTCGAGCGGCGGGTTGAGCCTGAGCGGCGTGTGGCACGGATCGTGGTAGAGGTACGTGTCGGCGTGCACGGGCATGGTGATGCCGCGCTCGAGCAGGAACTCGTGGATGTCGATGATGCGGCAGCCCGGGAAGATGCGGTCGAACTCGTACTCGTCGAGCGCCTTGATGCAGGTGCCGCAGCTCACGACGACGGTCTTGATGTCGAGGTAGTTGAGCGTGTTGGCCATGCGGTGGAAGAGCACGCGGTTCTCCGTCATCATCTTCTCGGCCTTGGCGGTCTCGCCGTAGGCGAGCTGCGGGTGGCCGCAGCAGCGGTAGCCCGGCGGGAGCACGGTCTGGACGCCCGCGTGCATGAGCATCGCCTCGACGGCGAGGCCCACGTCGCCGAAGAGGCGTTCGGAGCCGCAGCCCGGGAAGTAGAAGACGGCCTCGGCGTCGGCGGGCATGTCGGGACGCCGAAGAATCGGGATCGTGATCTCGTCCTCGATGCCGAGCGCGGCGCGCATGGTCTGTCTGGGCATGCGGCCCGGAAGCGGCGTCGAGACGAGATGGATCACCTGGTCCTTGAGGCTCGGACGGCCCGTGGTGTTGGCGGGCTTTTCACGAATGCGCGCAAGGTCCGCGGCGAGGTACTTCTCGGCGAGCTCGTTGCCGAGGCGCTGCAGCGAGAAGCCCGCGCGAACGGCGCCCGCGTGGAGCGCACGCACGGCGATCGGGTTGACGGCGTCGACGAGCGCGCCGCCCGCGAGCGCGGCGGGATTGAGATCCCTGTGGCCCGAGCGGTTGAGGAAGGCCTTGACGGCAGTGGTCACTTTGCCGAAGTCGATCTTGACGGGGCAGGGCTTGACGCAGCGGTGGCAGATCGTGCAGTGGTCGGCCAGATCGACGAGCTCGTTGAAGTGCTTGAGCGAAAGGCCGCGGCGGGTCTGCGACTCATAGAGGAAGGCCTCCGTCATCAGCCCGAGCGCGAGGATCTTGTTGCGCGGCGAGTAGAGCATGTTGGCGCGCGGGACGTACGTCGTGCAGACGGGCTTGCACTTGCCGCAGCGCAGGCAGCTCTTGACGGACTGCGAGATGGCGCCGAGGCCCGAATTTTCGAGAATGAGGGACTCCGCGCGGAAGAGTTCGAACGAGGGCGTGTAGGCGCGCTCGAGGCCGCCGCCCGGCATGAGCTTGCCCTTGTTGAAGCGGCCCTCGGGGTCGATCCTGTTCTTCCATTCGCGGAAGGGACGAAGCTCCTCGTCGGTGACGAACTCGAACTTCGTGAGGCCGATGCCGTGCTCGCCCGTGATGACGCCGCCGAGCTTCACGGCGCAGCTCATGATGCGCCCGAGCGTGTGCTCGGCGTCCTGCATCATGCCGTAGTCGTCGGAGTTGACGGGGATGTTCGTGTGGACGTTGCCGTCGCCCGCGTGCATGTGGAGCGCGACGAAGAGGCGGCTCCTCACGTGCTTCTTGTGGAGCGCGTGAAGCTCGGCCATCACGTCGGCGGGCAGCGTCGCGGCGAGGATCTCGAGGATCTCGCGCTTGACGGAGATGCGAAGGCGCCCGTCGCGCATGGCGAGAAACACGGTCTCGCCCTCGCGGGGCTCGACGCCTTCGGCGAGATAGGGCGCGGCGTCGCCGTCCATGGCGGCGCGCATTTCCTCCCAGCGGGTCCTGACGCGGGCCGCGAGGTCGCGCGCGAAGGTGATGCCGGGACGCTCGTCGAGCGCGGTGTCGGCGAGGCGCTCGATGAAGGCGCCCGCGATGCGGATCTTGTTCTTGAAGGAGAACTCGATGTTGATGCGCTCGATCTCGTCGGAGTATTCGCCGAGACGCTCGAGCGGAATGACGACGTCCTCGTTGAGCTTGAAGGCGTTGGTGTGCTTGGCGATGGCTGCCGTGCGGGAGCGCTCCTTCCAGTAGGCCTTGCGATCGGCGGACGTGCGGGCGATGAAGCCCGCGCCGCCGCGGGCGCGCGCCATTTCACAGCAGCGTTCGGCCACGGCGTCGAGGTCGGCTTCGTTGTCGGAGACGATGTCGGCGAGAAGCACCATCTTGGGCATGCCGCGGCCCTCGAGCTTGGCACGGTAGCCGACGGCGCGCACGTAGCGCCAGTCGATGTGCTCGAGACCCGCAAGCTCGACCGTCGGATGGCCGCGCACGAAGTCGCGCACCTCGACGATGGCGGGTGTGGATTCGGCCACGGTGCCGTAGAACTCGAGGCAGACCGTGCGGCCGAAGTCGGGCATCCGGTGCAGCACGAAGGCGGCGCTCACGATGATGCCGTCCGTGCCTTCCTTCTGTATGGCGGGCAGGCCGTTGAGAAGCTTGTTGGTGACGTCCTTGCCGAGGCCCGCCTTGCGGAAGGTGCGGCCCGGAATCGAGAGGCGCTCTGTCCTGACGACCGCGCCCTCGTCGGAGAGCTCGTGGATGTCGAACTCGGCGGTCTCGACCTCGTGGATGCGGCCGAAGTTGTGGTTGACGCGCTCGACGCGGATCATGCGGCCGTTGACGTCGACCATCTTCCACCAGGCGAGGTTGTCGATCGTCGTGCCCCAGAGGGCGGCTTTCTTGCCGCCCGCGTTGATGGCGACGTTGCCGCCGATGCAGCAGGCGTCGGCCGAGGCGGGGTCGACCGCGAAGACGAGGCCTGCGGCGGCCGCGGCCTCCTCGATGCGGCGGGTGACGCAGCCCGCGCCGCATTCAATCACGGGATGCTCGCCCTCGACGCCCGGCAGGCGGCGCATGACGGGACCGCTGTGGCGGTCGAACTTCTCCATATTGATCACGGCCGTGTCGGGGTGCAGCGGAACGGCGCCGCCCGTGTAGCCCGTGCCGCCCGAGCGCGGAATGATGGTGAGCTTGAGCTCGAAGAGCGCGCGCACGAGGGGCGCGATCTCCTCCTCGCGGTCGGGCGTGAGGACGACGAACGGATACTCGATGCGCCAGTCGGTGGCGTCGGTGACGTGCGTGACGCGCGCAAAGCCGTCGAAGCGGATGTTGTCCGGATCGGTGATCGCGGACAGACGGCGCTTCACTTCGGCACGGCGCTCGATGAGCTTCGGGAAGCTGTTGTCGAAGCGGCACACGGCGGCGCTCGCCTCGGAGACGAGGCGAAGCACGTCGGCATTGCCCTCGGCGCGCTGGCGAACGGCCTCGAGGCGGCGGCTCATCTCGCGCACGAGCAGTTTGCGGCGCTTCGGGTGCACGATCAGGTCGTCGACCAGATAGGGATTGCGCTCGACCGCCCAGATGTCGCCGAGCACTTCGAAGAGCATGCGGGCGGAACGGCCGGTGCGGCGAGAGCCGCGAAGAGACTCAATCGTGTCCCAGGCCTTTTCGCCCAGGAGACGGATCACAATCTCGCGGTCCGAGAGCGACGTGTAGTTATAGGGAATCTCGCGAACGCGCGCGGGAGCGGTCATCTCGGTCATCAGGGGGGAACTCCGTTGGTGAGGCGGGTTCGGCGTCAGGCGCGAACCGCATTGAATGGCAGGGGATTCTTTCATTCTAACCCATTGATTTTCAAGGGTTATACATCAGATTGACTAGGGTGAAATGGGTGCAAATACCCCCTTGGGAGTATTCGTCGTAAGGGAAAACTGTCATTTTTGGGTGACAGCGCGCCTCTTCGGGAGGCGGAGGCGGTCCAAGCGGGCGAGGAATTTTTTCAGGGAATCGAGCCGACGGCTGCGCAAACGGGTAAAATGCGAGTCACCTAAAAGAGAATCATTTTCCTTCTCAGCCCTCACCCACGGGGCTGGACCCGGGCTTCCGAACCCCTGAGGCGGCCCGAGGCACGAAGGATCAGCCCCCCATATATAAAAATGTCCGACACATTCACTCTGGACAAGGCCGCCATCGGAGACGAGCTCGAGGTGGTCGGCGTCCATGCCGAAGGCGCTCCCGAAGACTGGGAGATCTGGCTTGAGGAAATCGGCTTCACCGCGGGCGAACCGTGCGTGGTGTTGCAGAAGGCCGCTCTGGGCGGCGATCCGATCGCGGTCCGCATCGGCGTCTCGACGTTTGCGCTGAGGTTGGTCGAGGCCCGCTGCATCGAGGTGAGGAGGCGCGACTGATGGCCGTCTCCACCGTTGACATCTATCCGTCCGGGCCGCTCATCGCGATGCTCGGCAATCCGAACGCCGGCAAGACGTCGCTCTTCAACATTCTGACGGGTTCGAAGCAGAAGGTCGCCAACTATGCGGGCGTGACCGTCGAGCGCGTCGAGGGCCAACTCATCGGCGCGCCCGAGAAGATCCGCGTGCTCGACCTTCCGGGCACCTATTCCTTTCATCCGCGCTCGCCCGACGAGAAGGTGACGGTCGACGTCCTCAAGGGCATCGCGCGCGGCGAGCGCAGGCCCGATCTCGTCGTCTGCGTGCTTGACGCGACGAACCTGAGGCGCGGCCTCAAGCTCGTCATGGCCGCGCAGCGCCTGAAGCTCCCCGCCGTGGTGGCGGTCAACATGATGGACCTCGCGCGCCGCCGCGGGATCGAGCTCAAGGCCGAGGACCTCTCGCGCGAGCTCGGCGTGCCCGTGGTCGAGACGATCGCCGTGCGCAAGCAGGGCATCGACAGGCTCACCGAGCTTCTCTCCGACCCGTCCGCCTGGTCGTCCTGGGTGCCCGAGGCGACCGAGGAGGACGACCTTGCGCGCCTCAACAGGATCCTGCGCAAGCTCGGGCTTGACAAGATCTTCCCCGACGAATTCTCCGACCGCATCGACCGCGTCGTGCTCAATCCTTGGCTCGGCGTGACGATCCTGATGATCATCCTCTTCTTCGTCTTCCAGGCGGTGTTCGCCTGGTCCGCCTATCCGATGGAGTGGATCGAGGAGGGCTTCAACATGCTCGGAGAGCTGTGCGCCGAGCACCTGCCCGACGGGTTCGTGAAGGACCTGCTCGTCGACGCCGTCATCGGCGGCGTGGGCGGCGTGGTGGTGTTCCTGCCGCAGATCCTGATCCTCTTCTTCTTCATCCTGCTGATGGAGGAGTCGGGCTACCTGCCGCGAGCGGCATTCCTGCTTGACCGCACGATGGGCTCGGTGGGCCTTTCGGGCCGCTCCTTCCTGCCGCTTCTCTCGGGCTACGCCTGCGCGGTGCCCGCCATCATGGCGGCTCGCATCGTCGGCAACCAACGCGACCGCTGGGCGACGATCGCCATTGCGCCGCTGCTCACCTGCGGCGCGAGGCTGCCCGTCTACGCCGTGATGATCGCGGCCTTCGTGCCCGACGTCTCCGTCTGGGGCGTGGGCCTGCAGGGCCTCGTGCTCTTCGCGCTCTACTGTCTCGGCATGGTGGGCGCGCTCGTCGTCGCCTGGATCCTCAAGCACACGACGGGCAAGGGCGAGAACCGCACGCTGATGCTCGAGCTGCCGAGCTACCACCTGCCGCGCATCGACGCGCTCGCGCACGGCCTCTGGCAGCGCGCCTGCATCTATCTGCAGAAGGTGGGCACGATCATTCTGGCGCTCACGGTCTTCCTCTGGGTGCTGACGACCTTCCCGGGCGCGCCCGCCGGCGCGACCGATCCCGCGATCAACTACAGCTTCGCGGGCATGCTCGGCCGCGCGTTGGAGCCCCTCTTTGCGCCGATCGGCTTCAACTGGCAGATGTGCATCTCGCTCGTTCCCGCCATGGGCGCGCGCGAGGTGGCCGTCTCGGTGCTCGGCACGCTCTACGCGACCGCGAGCGACGCGGAGGACGCCCTCGTGCCGATCCTGCAGCACAGCTGGACGATCCCGATGGGCCTCTCCTTCCTCGCCTTCTTCGTTTTCAGCCCGTCGTGCTTCGCGACGCTCGCCGCCATCAAGCGCGAGATGGGCACCTGGAAGGCGCCGGCCGTCCTGTGGGTGGCCTACACGCTCCTCGCTTACGCCTTCTCCTTCGTCGTCTACCGCACGACCCTCTGGGTCTGCGGCTAAGCCCGGAAAGGGCGCCGTCGAGGGACGGGCAAGAACAATTCGGGCGCCTGCGGCAGATGCTGCGGGCGCCCGAATTGTTTTCAGGACTGCTTCACGATGAAGCGCTCGACGACGTCCGCGGCTCCGAGTACGCGGGCGCGCCTGAGGTATCCGGGATGATGGAACCTCGTGCAGCCCATACCCGAAGGATCGGTTCGAGGATCAGAACGTCCGTTTCGGCATGGTGCATTTTGAAGGCCACTTCAAGGGGACGTACGGTCTTCGCGCCAAAGAGGACCTCAAAATGCGCCGAGGCCGCTCGATGAAAATCAGCTCGCAAAGTATCTTCGACCAGCGTTCAGCCCGTCCTTCGGGGCGAGACGGCGGACTCGCAGGCTCTGAAGACAAGCGCTTCGGAACCCGTCGAGCTGAAGCTCCAGTTGTTGCATGACGATGCATTTTCGAGTGACGGAGGGATTGCAACTGTAAAGGGTGGAAAGGTGGTTTGGCGTGGTTTACAGTCGTGAGTGGAAATGACCGGGATGCTTTTCCGTGAGCCGGCCGGAGGAAGAGGGTCGGCAAGTGTAAAGGTAAAATATGTCTGATCTGTAGTTTAAAGTATGCGTTACTGTCAGCGGGCGGGGTTGACAGTTCCGGTACCGCATGGTTACAGTTTGAGCTGTCGCGGGGCCATTTCCGGTTGCGCGACGGGGCTGCGGGAGCGGACGGAGTGCACCCCGGCGGAAGGGTTTACAGTTGATTTGTCAAGTTGGGAGGACGGCATGTCTGAAGTCGGGAATGAGGACGCGGGCGGCGTGCTGGCGCGTCTCATGAGGGGCGCGAATCTGCGCAGGAGCGTCGAGGTGCTCAAGGCGCCCGACGAGAGTCTTGCAGCGACGGTTTCGGCCCTTGCGAACACGGCGGGCGGATGGATTCTGATCGGCCCCGATCCTGAGGACGGATGGCGGTCTGCGGTGGGGTTCGATGCCGAGGCGGCGGTCGAGGCCCTTCGCGGGGCGCTCGGGGCGGTGGAGCCTGAGGTGCGCGCGGAGGCGGGGATTGCGTCCGTTGACGGACGGCCCGTCGCCTGGCTGCGCGTGCATGAGGTCGACCGCAGGCGCAGGCCCGCCCGCGTGCAGGGCGCGGGCCGTGCGGGCGCCTTTCTGAGAACTGACGAGGGCACCAGGCCTCTGACCGCCTATGAGCGCTACCGCATGATGGAGGAGCGCTGTCCGCCGCTCTTTGACATTGAGCCCGTCGAGCACGCGAATCCCGACGAGCTCGAGGCCGAGCGGATCGCCGCGATGCTCGGCTTTGCGAGGGAGCGTCATCCGAACGTCTTCGCGAGACTCTCCGACGAGACGGCCCTGATGCAGCTCGGCGTCCTCACCCGCGTCGACGGCAGGATCTGCCCGACGCTCGGCGGCCTTGTCGCCGGCTCGATCTTCCCGCAGAAGCATTTTCCGAGGCTCGTGCTCGAGGTGTCGGTCCTCGAGGGACCGAGGGGCGACGGCGCGGACGAGGGCCGCAGAGTGCTCTTCATGAAGCCCGTGCCCGGCCCCGCCGCCGAAATGGCCGCGGAGGCGGAGAGGATCGTCATGGCGTCGTGGGCGCCCGCCGCGGAAACGACGGATGGGGCCTTCGCCCGAGCCCTTCGCGCCGCGCTCGTCAACGCCCTTGAGCACAGGGATTATTCGCCTGAAGGACGAGGCATGCCCGTGCGGGTGCGCGTCTTCGAGGACGCCGTCGACATCAGGAGCCCGGGCGGACTCTTCGGCATGGCGCCCGAGGCGCTCGCCTCGGACGCGGGCCTCAGGGCGAGCCGAAACGAAAGGCTCGCGCGCATGCTTTCCCTCACGCCGCTCGCAGGTGGCCTCGCCGCCGAAGGCACGGGCTTCGGGTTTGCCGCGATCCTCGGCTGCGGGGCCGACGGCCTCGCCGTGCGCGTCGAAACCACGCCCGCCGCCTTCACGGTCATCTTCGCAAAGGCGGCCGAGGAGGAAAAAGCCGACATAAGAGAAGAGGTGAGGGCGGAGGCTCCGGACGAGTCCGCAGCGCCTTTGGTGGGTGCGGATCAGGCCGACTTCGAGACGATTCTCAGGGAGAGGCTCGCGGAGGCGGGCAGTCTTTCGGTCAAGGAGATCACGCTCCTTGCGGGCGTCTCCCGCCAGACGGCCGCCAAGCGCGTGAAGCGTCTTGTGGAGGCGGGCGTCATCGAGCCCACCGAGGCGCGCCAGAACCCGAGGCAACGCTATCGCCTCGCCGCGAAGGGCCGACGCGCCAAGCGCGGGTGAGGTCGCTCAAAAGACTGCTCCGCGCTCGTTTCGGGACTCTTGGAAGGGCGGGAGGGGGGCGGTAGAATGAACGGAAGAACGAAAGTGCCGGACTCGACGGCAGAACAACAGCCAGCCAAAGGACAACGCAAGGATTGCGCCGCAAGAACAAGAAGATCGACATGCTCAACGGATCGATCTGGGACAAGATGATCGTCTTCGCCCTGCCCCTCGCCTTCACAGGCATGCTCCAGCAGCTCTTCAACGCTGCCGACGTTGCGGTGCTCGGGCGCTTCGTCTCGAACGAGTCGATGGCGGGCGTGGGCAACAACGTGCCCGTCATCGGCCTCATCATTGCGTTCTGCATGGGTCTTGCGCTCGGCGCCAACGTCGTGGTGGCGAGGCTGCTCGGCATGAAGGAGCCCGAGCGGGCGAACAGGGCCGTGCACACGGCGCTCGCCACGGCGGTGATCTTCGGCATAGGCGCGGCGATCGTTGGCGAGTGCTTCGCGGGGCCCGCCATGGACTGGCTGTCGGTGCCCGAGGCCGTGAGAGACGATGCGCTCACCTATCTGCGCGTCTATCTGCTCGGCATGCCCTTCATTGCGATCTACAACTTCCTCGCCGCTGTGATGCGAAGCCAGGGCGACACGCAGACGCCGCTCTGGGCGTTGGTGGCGGCGACCCTCGTCAACATTGCGGGCAATCTCTTCTTCGTGCTCGCCTTCGGCATGGGAACGGCGGGTGTTGCGCTCGCGACCGTCCTCGCCAACGCGCTCGCCGCCTCGCTCCTCTTCTTCAGCCTCATAACGGCCGATGGCCCGCTTCACATTGAGCCGCGCGAGGTGTTCCGGATCGACATGACGGCGCTGCGCCCGATGGTGAGGATCGGCTGGCCCGCGGGCCTTCAGGGCGCGGTCTTCTCGATCTCGAACCTCGTCATCCAGTCCGCCATCAACAGTCTCGGCGCGGACGCCATGGCGGGTTCGGTCGCGGCCTTCACGATCGAGATCAACATCTACTGCTTCATCAACGCCTTCGGTCTGGCCGCCACGACCTTCGTGAGCCAGAACTACGGCGCGAAGAACCTCGAGCGCTGCAAGCGCGCGACCTACGTCGCCACGGGCCTCAACATGGTCGCCACCGTCCTGATGGTGGCGCTCGTGCTCGTCTTCGGACGCACGATGCTCGGACTCTTCACGGACGTGCCGGCCGTCGTCGAGCTCGCGATGGCGCGCATCTTCTGGGTGGCGAGCTTCGAGCCCATCAGCGTGCTCATGGAGGTCTCCTCGAGCGCCATGCGAGGCTACGGCTACTCGATGCCGCCCGCCATGGCGACCCTCATCTGCGTGTGCTCCGTGCGCCTCATCTGGGTCTGGACCGTCTTCGCGGCAAGCCCCGACTACGTGACCCTGATGATCGTCTATCCGATCAGCTGGGCCGTCACCGTCGTGCCGCTGCTCTACCTCTACGTGCGCCTCATGAAGCGCATCAAGCGCAGGTTCGAGGAGCGCGCCCTCGAAGCCGAAGCCGCCTGACGTCGTGTCCGTCAACGAAAACGGCCCCCGTGAAGGCAGGGGCAGTTTCTGTTCGAGAGGATTTCCAGCGGCTATGCCGAGGACTTCTCGAAGTAGGTTGAGATGCTCTCGAGGAAGCGCGAGGGCCTCTGGGCGTAGTTCCAGGCGTTCGCCGCGGGCATCGTCAGGACGAGCGTGCGCTTCGTTCGGCTGATGGCGACGTAGAGTTTGCGGGCGTCCTCGAGGATGTCGGCCTTGTCGTGGTTCTTGAAGAACGGGTACGTGCCGTCGATGACGCTGGTGACGATGACGTTGTCGAACTCGAGCCCCTTGGCCTTGTGGACCGTGGAGATGAAGACGCGGTCGCGCACGATGTCGCTCGAGCAGAGGTCGGGCTCCTTGAGGGAGTTGATCTGCACGAGGTTTCTCTGCAGCTGCGCGTAGAGCGTCGGCTGTGAGGTCGTGTTGATGAGCACGCGGTCGAGGTACTCGTAGATGAGCGGGAGCTTCTTGCGGATGTTCTCGATCTCGCCCTCGTCGTCCGTGTAGTTGGGCAGGGCCTCGATGAACTGCCTGAAGACCTGGACGAGGATCGCCTCGTCGTCGGCGGGCATTCTGCGGTACATGAGGTTCCTGTGCTCGAGGAACATCGGGAGCACGATCTTCCTGAGCGTGTCGGACATGCGCACGACGCTCGGGTTGGAGAGGAAGCGCCGCTGGAGCTCGACGAGCGGACGGGCCTGGGCGTGGAACCAGCGCAGCAGGCTGACGGTCGCCTCGACGTCGTCGTCGGCCTTGTGGGTGTTGCTGCCCTCGAGTCCGAGGACCGCGATGAGGTCCTTGAGCTTGTGCGAGGGAAGGCGCGCAAGGCCCGCGGCCTTGAGGATCGCGGGCTCGAGCGCATGGGAGAGCTTGAGCGTGTCGAAGCGGCGCACGAGCTCGGTGCGGTCGACGTCCTCGTCGGGTCCCGCCGCATCGCCGCGCACGCGCCTGAGCTGGTCCTTGAGGACGGCGTACTGGGCGTTGACGATGTTGGCGTCGTATTCGACGTTGTGGCCCACGACGGGCGCGTAGCCCACGAAGTCGAGGAAGATCTTGAAGCCCGCCTCGGGCGTGACGAGCTCGGCGCGGTGCGCCTCGTACTCCTCGAGCATCGGATTCGGGATGTTGCCGAGCATCTTCGGAATCTCGCGCTCCGTTTCAAGGTAGAGCACGAGCCGCTCGACGACTTCGCCCGCACGCAGCTTGACGGCGGCGATCTGGATCACCTCGTCGAGGCCGATGTCAAGGCCCGTGGTCTCCGTGTCGAAGACGACGAGCTCGCCCTCGTAGGCGCGCATGAAGTCCTCGAGCGCGCTGACGGGCTCCTTTTCGTCATGCGTGCTGTAGAGCATGAGGTCGGAGGCAAGAAGCCCGCGCCTGGGAAATTCGACGGCAAGGTAGTCTCGGATCTTCTTGAGGGAGAGGTTCTTCTTCGAGCTGAGCCGATAGACGAGCTGGGCCCAGGGGGCGCTTCTGAAGTCGTCCTTGAGCACGCTCAGGTAGGCCTTGGCGGCCTTGAGGATGTTCTGCCTGAAGATGTCGCTGCCGGAGATCTTGAAGTGCTCGATGTCCTGTGCCTTGAAGGCGGCGCTGACGGCGTCGGCCTCGCGGTTGCTCGGCACGATGACGGCCGTCGTCTCCTCGGGGCGTCGCCCTTCGAGCAGGTCGCACAGCAGCATCAGCTGCGACTGCGGCGTGGCCGTGCGGATGGCGCGCAGGGCCCCTTCGGGTCTTGCGACCGTCTTCTCGGCCTTGGGCAGGAACTCGGGATCGCACTCGAGCACGCGCTGCGCATAGGTGTTGAACATGTTGAGCAGGTAGTCGGGCGAGCGGAAGTTCCTGTAGAGGCGGTGGATCTCGTGCGTCTTGTGAAGGGCCCTGAGCGTGTCGAGCTTGGCGCCCATGAAGGAGAAGATCGCCTGCTGCTCGTCGCCGAAGTAGACGCACACGCTCCTGTCGATCGAGTCGTTCCAGAGCTTTTTGACGATGTCGAGCTGCAGGGGCGAGAGGTCCTGCACCTCGTCGACCTGGATCCAGGCGTAGCGCCCGCAGGCCTCGGGGGTGGCGTCGAGCCAGGCCCAGGCCTTGAGGAGCAGGTCGTTGAAGTCGAGCAGGTGCTGCGCGGTCTTGTACTCGAGGTAGCGCCTTGCGGCCGCGTCGATCGCGGCATGGTCGAGCTCGATGCAGCGGCCGAAGTCGTCGACCTTGATCAGTCCGAAGGCGTCGAGCTCGTCCTGATTCTTCTTGTTGACGTCGAATTCGGGCGTGCGAAGAAACGTCTCCTCGGGGAAGCCGTGCGCCTCCTGAAAGAGCCTTGCCGAGCGCGCCATGATGTAGTCGGCGGCGTTGCCCGGCAGGGACCGTCCTCTGCAACCGCCGGGGATGGCCTCGATGAGCAGGCCCTCGATCACGTCGTGGACGTCGTCCTCGTCGAGGATCGTCGAGATCTCGGAGACGACGTCGTTGTCAAAGAGAAGGCGGGAGCAGAAGCGGTGGAGGTTGCCCACATAAAGGGTGTCCATGCACCGGTCCGCGAATCGCTCGTCGATGCGCTCCTTCATGCCGCGCGCGGCTCGGTTCGTGAACGTGAGGCAGAGCATGTCGGAGAGGTTCACGCCGTCCTTGAGCGCGACGGCGATGCGCTCGGTGAGGATGGCGGTCTTGCCGCAGCCCGGCGGCGCGAGCACGAGATGGCGCCCCTGCGAGAGTTCGATCGCAGCCTGTTGGTCGGGGTTGAAGACGACGGGAGCGCCCTGCGCGGCGCTCCTCGCCCTGGGCGGCGTGAGCGGCCTGAAGACGGGATAGCGGAACTCGCGGTCGAGAAGCGACATGAGCCAGACCGCGATCCCGTGCCCGTACTTGAGGCACTCGGCGGCGTCGTCGGCCGTGCGCACGCGGTAGTGGCGCTCGCCCGTCTCGAGCATCGTCCCGGACGTCCCGAGCCTGAAGTGCGAGGCCTCGTTGCCCAGATCGCGGATGCGGCGGAAGTATTCGAACGTGAGGCTGTCGGCGAGCTGGCGCACGAGCGGCGTGCGCATCATCTCCGAATAGGTGTGCCTGTCGTCCTTGAGGATCGTGCGCAGCACGCCCTCGGCAAACTGGCGCATGACCTGCGTGCACTCGCGGTAGTGGTGGTCGCGAAAGAGGTTTTCGGCCCGTTCGCCGAGAGCGGCGAGTGCAGGCTTGCGGAGCTGCAGAGGCGAGAAGTTCATGTTGAGAGTCTCCTGCGGCGGATGCGGCCGCAATCGAAGTCTTGAGTCCTGACCGGATGTTTCGAACATTGTACGACGGCATGCCGGAAGGCCCGTCCCTCAAGCGGGAATAGAAGGGGAAGAAGGCTCCCGGCCTATATTTGCGCACCTCTTGACGTCGCTCGAGATTCCTCGGACTTTTCTCCTAAGACATCTCGTGTAGATGCATCGGAATCGCCCCGGAGGCTCCCATAGAATGATCGGGCGGGCCCTTGAAAGGGCCTCTCCCGCACCTCTTCAACCATTCACCACAGGAAACTTCTACATGCGTTCTGACCCCCTCAAGAAAGGCATCAACGCGGCTCCCCAGCGCGCGCTCCTCAAGGCTCTCGGTCTCTGCGATGCGGAGATTGAGCGCCCGCTCATCGGCGTCGTCTCCTCGCAGAACGACATCGTTCCGGGACACGTCTTTCTTGACAAAATTGCGGACGCGGTGAAGCAGGGCGTCGCCCTAGGCGGCGGCGTGCCCATCGTCTTTCCTGCCATCGCCGTCTGCGACGGTCTGGCGATGGGCCACAAGGGCATGAAGTATTCGCTCGTCTCGCGCGAGCTCATCGCCGACAGCGTCGAGGCGATGGCCACGGCGCACCCGTTCGACGGCCTCGTGATGGTGGCCGCCTGCGACAAGAACGTGCCCGGCCTGCTCATGGCCGCAGCCCGCCTCAACATCCCGAGCATCGTGATCTCGGGCGGCGCGATGCTCGCGGGCCGCGCCTGCGGCCGCAAGCTCTCCTACTCCGACATCTCCGAGGGCGTGAGTCGCTTCCGCACGGGCCAGATCGATGCGAAGACCTTCCTCGAGCTTGAGAACAAGTCCTGTCCGACCTGCGGCTCCTGTTCGGGCATGTTCACGGCCAACTCCATGAACTGCCTCACCGAGGTGCTCGGCATGGCGCTGCCCGGCAACGGCACGATTCCTGCCGTCATGTCCGCGCGCTACCGCCTCGCCAAGGAGGCCGGCCTTGCGGTGATGGAGCTTGTGAAGAACAACGTCTGTCCGCGCGACATCATGACGAAGGAGGCGTTCGAGAATGCGCTCACCGTTGACATGGCGCTCGGCTGCTCCACGAACTCGATGCTGCACCTGCCCGCCATCGCGCACGAGTGCGGGTTCGAGCTCGATCTCACGGAGGCCAACGCCATCAGCGCACGCACGCCCAACCTCTGCCACCTCGCTCCTGCGGGCCACCGCTACATCGAGGAGCTCGACGAGGCGGGCGGCATCCCCGCCGTCATGAACGAGCTCGCCCGCGCGGGTCTGCTCCACACGAACCTGCCGACGGTCACGGGCAAAACCGTGGGCGAGAACATCGAGGGCCGCGAGATCCTTGACGCCGAGGTCATCCGTCTCGTTTCCGATCCGTTCTCGAAGGAAGGCGGCATCGCCGTCCTCAAGGGCAACGTGGCGCCCGACGGCTGCGTCGTCAAGCGCTCGGCCGTGGCGCCCGAAATGCTCGTGCACACGGGCCCCGCCCGCGTCTTCGACTGCGAGGAGGATGCGCTCGAGGCCATCTACGGCGGTCGCATCAATCCCGGCGACGTCGTCGTGATCCGCTACGAAGGTCCCAAGGGCGGTCCCGGCATGCGCGAGATGCTCAACCCGACCTCCGCCATCATGGGCTCGGGCCTCGGCGGATGCGTCGCGCTCATCACCGACGGCCGCTTCTCGGGCGCAACCCGCGGCGCCGCCATCGGCCACGTCTCGCCCGAGGCCGCCGTGGGCGGTCCGATCGGACTCCTCGAGGAAGGCGACATGCTCACGATCGACATCCCTGCGAACACCATCAGCGTCGACCTCTCCGACGAGGAGCTCGCCCGACGCAGGGCCGCCTGGAAGCCCCGCGCACCGCGCATCACGACGGGCTACCTCGCCCGCTACGCCAAGCTCGTGAGCTCCGGCATGAGCGGCGCCGTTCTCGAATGACGGACGCAGTCCGCGAGCCTTCGGGCGTGCGTGCATGAAATCCCGAAAAGCCCCTTGTCCTGCAGCGGACGAGGGGCTTCGTCGTTCTCTGGATCCCGTACGGCTGCGGGTTGAGGGCACTCGAGACGATGAAGGCGGACGGCTGCGGATCCCTGCCTGAATGAGCTGTGGGTAACCCCCTGGGATTTGCGTTAAGACATCACATGTTTGCGGTATCGGTCCGCGCGTCCGACCCCGAACGTGCCCGAGGACGGGGGACGGCACTCGCCCGCGCCCTTTCGCACTGCGAGTGGGTGGGAGTCATTCTCAATTCTCCGACGGACACCGTTCATCATAGATTGATGCAAATGAGAAGCACCATCAGATAGAAAGAAAAAGAAAAGAATGAGAATCATTCTCGTGTATGATTCGGGGCACTGTACGCCCGTGGGAGCACGGGGACATTCTCTGGACTTTTTTCATCGGACTACCGGATCATGGTGCTTCACCGAACTCTCATTGCCGCCGCCGTGCTTGCCGCGACGGCTCCCGCCTGGGCCTCGACCGAAGAGGCTGCGCGCGCCGTCGAGGAGCCTGCGCAGGCGGACGCCGCCGAACCTGCCGCAGACGAAGGCGAATCCGTCGTCGTGCGCGACCGTGCGGGCGAAAGCCTCACGTCGTTCACGCATCTCACCCGCGAGGATATCTCCAGGCGTCCGACGGAGGACGGCAACATCACGGACCTCCTCAAGAGCAATCCCGCGGTCCAGTTCTCCAATCACGGCGACGGGTCCCTGCAGATGGGCGAGATCAAGCCGTCGAACATCTCGATCCACGGCTCGGTCGCCTATCAGAACAACTACACGCTCGACGGCATCTCGACCAACAGCGACCTCGATCCCGCCGAGCAGACCTCGGTGACGACGACGCGCCTCGGCGGCTCGGACGAGCAGGGCTTCTACGTCGACAGCCGCCTCATCGACAGCGTCACCGTCTATGACCACAACATTCCCGCCTCCTTCGGCGGCTTCACGGGCGGCGTCGTTGACGCGCAGACCCGCAGCTGGTCGGGCGAAAACCACATCAGCGTGTTCGGCCGCATGACGAAGTCGGGCTGGAGCCGCATCCACACCGATTCCGCGCTCGACGTCGGTTCGGGAGATGCGGACGTCTCGAAGCCCGCCCAGTTCCAGACCGACTTCGAGAAGAAGACCTACGGCTTCACGGGCGAATGGGGCATCACCGACAATCTCGGCGTCGTCGTGGGCTACACCCGCCGCGAGTCGAAGATCCCGACCGTTCAGGTGCCGGGCACCCGAGTCTCCATCGTGCCCGACGACCAGAATTGGACCGGCTGGGGCGTCCTGGAGACGCCGGTCGCGGGCGGCACGCAGACGCAGCGCCGCACGGCCGACAACTTCTTTGCGAAGGCCACGCTCTACGCGACGCCCTGGACGGAGGCGAGTCTGGCGCTCACCTATTCGGGCTACGAGTCGAAGGGCTTCCTCACGACGGTCGCCGACTCCGGCTACGAAGATCACCACGACGGCCTCAACCTGACGGCCAATGTCAAGCACCGCATGAAGGCGGGCGTGCTCGACTCGTCCCTCGCGTACACGCGCATGACCGACAAGCGCACGAGCGACGTCAAGAACTGGACGCAGCTCGACCGCTATACGATCGGCATGGACGACACGGGGAGCACCTCGACGACGAGCATGACCTCGGCCGCCTCGGGCGGTCTCGGGGACCTCGAGAGCACGCAGTCCGTCATCAACGCGAAGACGAGGATGGACTTCGAGCCCGTCATGGTCGGCAGCGTCAGCCATCAGTTCAGCGCGGGCGCGGACCTCTCCTCGACGCACGCCGAGTACAGGCGCGGCAGCAACTACTACCGCTGGGGCGTCACGCAGTCCGTGATGCAGTCGGACTACGGCGAATTCTCGCAGACCGACTTCTACACGACGCGCTGGAAGGCGGGCACGTACGAGGCCGACTACAATCAGGCGGCGCTCTTCGGCGAGCACAGGATGGGCCTGGGCGACTTCGTGATCCGCACGGGCCTGCGCGCCGAGTACGACGACTTTACGAAGGACGTCAACATCGCGCCGCGCTTCACGACCTCGTGGGACCTCTTCGGCAACGGCGGCTCCGTCATCACCGTGGGCGCCAACCGCTACTACGGCCGCAACATCCTCACCTACGCGCTCTACAAGGCGCAGAACGGCGGGATGGAGAACATCTACGACTACGCCTCCGACGACAGCCCCGCCGACGGCTGGTTCGCCGCCAACGACTTCGACGGCCTCGAGCGCCTGAAGACACCCTTCAGCGACGAGTTCAGCATCGGCCTCACGCAGCGCCTCGGCGACTGGTCCGCATCCGCCGCCTACGTGCACCGCAACGGCCACGACGAGGTGCGCTCGCGCTCAAGGACCGAGGGCAGCGGCTACGACACGCGCTTTGTACGCGAGTTCTACAACGGCGGCGAGTCCGAGCACGATTCCGTGATCTTCAGCATCAACAACACCGCGCCCCTCAAGTTCGCGAAGGCGAACCACTGGGTGCGCTTCTCCGCCGCATGGCAGCAGACGAAGAGCAACGCCGCAATCGACCAGGGCTACAGCGAACTCGAGTCCGGCAAGACCGTCAACATGGACAAGGTCTGGTACGACGGCAGCGTGATCGACGCCGAGGACCTCGACTCGACCGACTTCAACATTCCGGTGAAGTTCGACCTTGAGGCGACGTCCGAATGGGTCCAGTGGGGACTCACCTGGTACAACTTCCTGCACCTCTCGCTCGACCGCAGCCAGGCCGTGCGCGACGACGGCGAATACTACGCTTGGACGCACGAAGGCGAGTACGGCCCGATGACCGAGCAGATACGCAAGTACAGCCGCATCGACTTCGCCTCCGCCTGGTCCTGGGACACGAAGGTCCTCTACAGGCCCGACTGGGCCCGCGGCGTGGGCGTCTCGCTCGAGGTCTACAACGTGACCAACAACCGCAACGCCTCCGACGTCTTCGTCTACAAGGGCGCACAGTACAGGAGCTACGACCCGGGCCGCCAGTTCTGGGTCCAGCTCTCCTACGACTACTGATCCGCGCTCCTGCTTCAGCCGAGGCTCAGCCGGGCCTCATTCAAATCCTGACCCGGCCGGACGGCGGACGACTCCGCCGCCCGGCCCGCTCCTCACTTCAATACAAGTCCCATGCATCAGCTCAAGACCTTCTGGCGGCTCGTGCGTCCCTTCTGGATGCAGAGCACAGGGCGCACGGGCGCTCGCCTGCTGCTTCTGGCCGTCACCGGCCTGTCGCTCTCGACCGTCTGGTTCTCCGTGCGCCTCAACGCCTGGAACGGCGCATTCTTCAACGCCATTCAGGCCATGGACGGCGGGACGATCTACCCGCTTCTTCTGGAATTCATCGCGATCGTCGCGGCCTTCGTGCTCGTCCTCGTCTATGCGGACTGGCTGCGCAAGAAGCTCGTGATCGAGTGGCGCCGCTGGATGACCGAGGACCTGCTCGGCCGCTGGCTCTCCGCCGACGGCCGCCACTACCGCCTGCAGCTCGCGGGGCTTGAGCCCGACAACCCCGACCAGCGAATCGCCGAGGACGTGCGGCTCCTGATCGAATCGTCCCTCACGCTCGTCATCTCCTTCCTGCGCTCGCTCCTCACCATCGTGAGCTTCGTCACCATCCTCTGGACGCTGTCGGGCACGCTCGAGTGGACGATGTTCGGCACCGAATGGGCGCTTTCCGGCTACATGGTCTGGACCTGCATCGGCTATACGCTCGTCGCGACGGGCCTCACGCACGTGATAGGCCGTCCCCTGATGAAGCTCAACTTCGAGCAGCAGAGGCGGGAGGCCGACTTCCGCACCTCGCTCTTCGACATCCGCCGCCACGGCGAGTCGATTGCGGGCCTGGGCGCCGAGGAGGCCGAGCAGGCGAGGCTCAGGGCTTCGTTCGAGCGCATCGTCGGCAACTGGCGCTCGCTCATGAACAGGGAGCGAGACCTCGCGTTCTTCACCGTGGGCTTCGGCCAGGTGACGCAGCTCGTGCCCATCTTCTTCGCGCTCCCGAAGTTCCTCTCGGGCGCCATCCAGCTCGGCGGCCTCATGCAGATCCGCATCGCCTTCCAACAGGTCGCCTCCGCCATCGGCTGGTTCATCTACGCCTACCGCGACATCGCCGAGTGGTCGGCCACGGTCGACCGACTCGCGGGCTTCGAGGCCGCCCTGAGCGCGCCTCTTCCGGGGAGCTGCGTCAGGCAGAGCGAGCGCGTCGCCGCCCGCGGCCTCGTGCGCTCGAAGACGGGCGAGCCGCTTCTTGAAGACCTCTGCCTCGGGGCCGAACCCGGCCGCCTCACCGTCGTGAGGGGTGCTTCCGGCATCGGCAAGACCACGCTCCTTCGCGCCCTCGCGGGCTTCTGGCCCTGGGTCGAGGGACGTCTTGAAAACAGGCCGGGCGCCGTCTGGCTCACGCAGCGCACGTGGCTCGCGCCGATGCCGCTCAGAGAGCTGCTTGCCTATCCGCACGGTGCTGATGCCGTCTCGAGGAGCGGCTGCGAGGCCGCGCTTTGCGACGCAGGGCTCGAGCGGCTCGTCCCGCTTCTTGACGACGATGAGCCCCGCAGCTGGATGAACACGCTCTCGGGCGGCGAGCAGCAGCGCGTGCTTTTCGCGCGCCTGCTGCTCGCCAGACCCGCCGCCGTCCTCATGGACGAGACAACCTCGGGGCTCGACGATGCGCTCGCCGTCAGGCTTCTGACGCTCCTCAGGGAGCGGCTCCCCGACACCACCTTCCTTCTGGTCTCGCACCAGCCTGCGGTCCACCGCATTGCGGACCGCCTCTACGATCTCGGAGAACGAGCATGAACAAAATCAGGACAGGCCTGCGCGCCGCACTGCTGGCTGCGGCCGTGTGCGAGGCGCTTTTCATCATGACGGGCTGTACCACCGCGGACCGCACGGGCGGCGCCGAAATCGCCCGCAGCGAGGCGACCGTGAGCGAAGGCGCGCTTCCGACGGCGTCCGCCATGAAGCGCCGCGTTCTGCCCAACGGCATGACGGTGCTCCTGTATCCGCGCAGGGATGCGACGGGCAGCCTCGAGGCGCGCCTTGTCGTGCGCGCGGGCAGCCTTCAGGAGACCGAAGAGGAGCGCGGGCTTGCGCACTACGTCGAGCACATGGCCTTCAACGGCACGCGCGACTTCCCCGACCAGAGCGCCTTCAAGGCGCTTGAGGCCGACGGCATCATGCTCGGCGCGGACGTCAACGCCGTCACGTCGCTCGGCGGCACCACCTACAGGCTCTCCGTTCCCCAGGCCACCCGCACGGGGCTCGACACGGCGCTGCACATCATGCGCGAATGGGCCTTCAACATCACGTTCAGGCCCGAGGCCTTCGAACGTGAGCGCGAGATCATCGTCGAGGAGTGGCGCCTGAGGGAAGGCGTGGGCGCACGCATCAACGGGCCGCTCCAGACCCTTCGCTACGAAGGAAGCGCTTCGCGCGACCGCGATCCGATCGGTCTCATCGACGTGATCCGCACGGCGCCCGTCGAGCGCGCGAAGGCCTTCTACGAGCGCTGGTACTCGCCGCAGAACATGACGCTCCTTCTCGTGGGCGCCTTCGACGAGGCAACGGCGGACGAGCTCATCGAGCGCTATTTCGCCTCCGAACCTGCCCGCGGGCTCGAGACGCCCGCCGACTGGGGCCGCTTCGAACCCGTTGCAAACGAGGATCGCCTGACGACGCTCGTGCTCGACCCCGAGGTCTCGGACCGCTTCGTGCAGATCCAGCTCCAGCGCACGCTCGAGTCGACCTCCGACACGGTGAACGAGGCGTGGCGCGAGACGATCGAGCGCCTCACCCTCGACATCCTCGGCCGCCGCTTCGCGCTCATGAAGGAAAACGGCGGACAGGGCTCGCTTCAGGCACCCGAATCGAGCTGGATCCTGTCGCCCTCCGAGACGCAGGTTCTGCTCCTTGCGCGCCCCGGCACGGACGAGCCGCTTGAGGCCGCACTTGAGCGCGCCTCGGGCGCCCTGAAGACGCTCGCCGCCTTCGGGCCCTCGAAGGAGGAGCTCGACGCCGCCGTCAGGGCAAGGCGCGACGCGGTCCGAAGCCGCAGGCTCGCCGCCGTGCGCATTTCGAACGCGAGCGTCGCCGACGACTTCGCCGACGCCGTCGTCTACCGGCTGCCGATGCTCGACGAGACGCAGCAGGACGAAATGGTCTCGGCCTTCCTCGCCGAGGTGACGGCGGACCACGTCAGGGCCTCCGCCTCAGCGCTCCTTGCCTCCCGCGTCAAGCTCGGCGCCGTTGCGGGTGCCTCCGAGAAGACGTCGAAGGCCTCGCTTCGCGCTGCTTGGACGAAGGGCGTCGCCTCGCCCGCAAAGCCCTGGACCGAGGTGAGGAGGACCGTGTCGCTCGATCTCACGCCGCCCGCCGGTCCCGTCACGGCCGAAACGACGGTTCTGCCGTCGCCCACGGGCTCGGGCCGCGCCCGCCGATTCGAATTCGCCAACGGCCTGAAGCTCGTGATCATTGAGGATCCGTCGCTCACGGGCAGGACGACCCTCAACCTGAGGCTTGCGGGTGGCACGTCCGCGGTCGACCACGGCCTTCTCGCCGTGCCCGCCGCACTCACGCTGCCGATGAGGTCCGGGATCGGCTCTCTTTCGGCCGCCGACATCCGCCGTGCTGCAAGGGACGCAAAGGTCTCGGTGATGAGCTACGCCGAACAGCTCCACCACGGCATCAGGGCCGAGGCCGACCCCGAGGGCGTGACTGCCATGATGGCGATCCTGCACGCCAGGCTCTCCGCTCCGAGGTTCGACGAAAAGGCGCTCGCCGACATGCGCCGCGACCGCATCAGGGACCTCGAGCATGCGCCCGCCGAGCGCCGCTTCATGGACGCAATCGCCCGCGATGCGTTCACGGCGGGCGGGACGATGGTCGCAGGCAGGGACGACGTGGATGCGCTCGCCTCGATCGAGAAGCTTTCCGCCCTTGAGGCGAAGCTCCTCGGCGACCCGTCCCGCATGACGGTGACGATCGTCACGAGGGAGTCCGTGGAGAAGACTTATGAAGGGACGGCACCCTGGCTCGCCTCGCTCAAGAAGCGCGGCGAGGGTTTCGAGTCCTGGCGCGATCAGGGCGTGAGGCCCGCGTCCGGCACGGGCGTGAAGGTCTGGCCCTGGGCCACGGCCGACAAGGCCATGGTGCAGATGCACTATCGGTCCGCCATGCCCTGGAGCGAGGCCGACGCCGACAGGCTGAGCCTCATCGGCTATGCGGCGAACCGCGCGCTGCGCGAGTCGCTCAGGACGAAGGCCTCGGGCGTCTACGCTGTGAACCTCAATCCGCTCCTCGTGAAGGAGCCCGCCCCGTACTTCATCGGCCGCCTCAACTTCACGTCCGCGCCCGCGAGGGCCGAGGATCTGGCAAGGCGCGCCGACGAGGTTCTGAAGACACTCGCCCGCACGGGCATCGACGCGGCGGCCTTCGAGGAGCTCAAGGCCGAGTGGCGCGTGCGCCATGAGCGCGACGTGCGCGACGCCTACTACTGGTGCGAGTCCGCCGCCATGACGGACGGCTCGAGGACGGCCTTCGAGGATCTCGCGGGGAGGACCGCACGGTTCGAGGCGATTGGCCTCGAGGACACGAACAGGCTTCTCGCAACGCTTTTCGGGGACGAGCCCCGCACCTACATGATGACGCCCGCGGACCGAAGGAGCGCCGCGACGGCCGGAGACAAGTGATGACGAACTTCAGGAAAACGGCCCTCGCGCTTGCGTCGGCCCTCATGATGGCGGGTGCCGCAGGCGCGGCCGGCCTGCCGGACATTCTCGAGCGTGACGCCGCAGGCACTTCTGCCGCGCAGAAGGCGGGCGCCGAGCTCGCGCGCCTCGTCGACGGAAAGGACGACGCCGAGGCCGCAAGGCGGATGGAGGAGCGCGAGGCAAGGCTTCTTGCGCACTACCGCGACAAGCTCGCCGCATCCCTCTCGCGCCTCGAGGCCTCCGAGGCCGCCATCGAGGCGGAGCGAGAGTCCGTGCGCCGCATGCGCATGGAGACAGGGCCCCTCATGGACGAGATGGCGGCCTCGCTCGCCGAGGTCGTGACGGCGGACAGGAAGTTTCTTTCGGGCGAACGCAGGGCGAGGCTCGAGAACCTGCGCGCCGTGCTTGCCGATCCGACACTCACCGACGGCCAGAAGATGGACGTGCTCCTTGATGCCTGGCAGGTAGAGGCGAGCTACGGCCTCACGGTCGGCGCCGACCGCGGCGTCAACGACTCGGGCGCGCTCGCCGTCTTCCTGCGCATCGGCAGGCTTCTTCACGCCGAGGTCTCCGAGGACGGGCGCCGCGCCCGCATCGAGACCGCGGACGGCTGGCGCGAGCTCTCCGAAAAGGATGCCGCCATGCTCGCCGAAGCCGTGAAGACCGCTTCGGGTGCCGCTGCGCCCGATCTGATGCTCGTCGCCGAGTCGCTCCTCGGCGAAGCCGTAAAGGAGGCGAAGTGATGATCTCCCGTGTTTTCAAGAGGACCGTTTTTGCCGCAGCCGTTGCCGCCGGCATTCTTGCTGGAACGGCCGCGCACGCCGCCACGCTTGACGACGTCTACCGCGCCGTCGCCCAGGGCACGAGGGTCGAGGCGGCCGATGCGAAGGCGGCCGTCGATGCCATGAGGGCGTCCGCCGCCGCTGCGGGCGCGGCCCGTGACGAGGCCGCCCGAACGAAGAAGTCGCTCGAGGCCGAGGTTGCGGCGCTCGAAGAAGCCGTTTCGGCCGCTCAGGAGCGCGTGCGCGAGAGGCGCGCGAAGCTCGAGAAGGAGAGGGCCTCGGTCGAGGCCGTGCTCGCCTCGATCGAAAGGCACGAAGGACTCCTCATTGAATCGGTGATGAAGACCCAGATCGGCAGGAGCGAGGCTTTCATGGACGATGCACCTGTCTCGAAGACGGACGGCGTCGCACGCCTGCGCCGCCACTGGGTGAGGGCCCTCGGGGCCGTCGCCGGGTCGGCGGGCGTGAGGACGGCCGAGGACGCCGTGATCTACGACGCTGCGGGCGCGCCCTCGAGGGGCGCGGTGACGCTCTACGGTCCCTTTGCCGCGAAGGCGGGGGACGGCGCGTGGCTCCGATACCTGCCTTCAGAGCGCGCCTGGCGTCGCCTTGCGGACGATCCCGGCATTCCAGCGGGCGTTGCGGCGCTTGATCCGTCCTTCGGCAGGCTGCTTGCGGGCTACGCCGAGCGCCATTCGGCCTGGGCCTGGATGAAGCCCGCAGGCGTCATCGGCATCTTCATCGGACTCGTGGCTGCTGCGGCGCTTCTTCTGGGCTTCCTGCGCTGGACGGCGCTCGCCCTTGAGGAAAGGCGTGTGCGCAGGCAGCTCGAGGACATGGAGAATCCGCACGAGGACAATTCGCTCGGCCGCATGCTCGCGGCCGCGAAGGAGAGCACGGACGAACTCCTCGAGGCGAAGCTCGATGCGGCGATCGTCGCCGAGCGTCCCGGGTTCGAGCGCGGCGTCGCGACGCTTGCGGTGCTTGCCGGCATACCGACGCTTCTCGGTCTGCTCGGGACCGTGAGCGGCATGATCGAGACCTTCACGGTGATGAGCGAGCACGGCTCGGCCGAGCCCGGCCTTCTGGCGGGCGGCATCGCCGAGGCGCTCGTCACGACGGAGCTCGGCCTCGTGTCCGCGATTCCGATCCTGCTTCTTCACTGCGCCGTGAAGACGAAGCGCGATGCGCTCTTCTCGCATCTCGAGGAAGCCGCCTCGACCCTTGCCGTGCGCGAGGCCGCGGGCTGCTGCGGCGCCTGCCGCAGGGACGAGTGAGTCGGGGAGGCGCCATGAACGAAGCGCTTGCTGGCTTCTGGTGGTTCGAGGACCTCTCGCTCCTGATGGACAGGGGCGGGCACGTCCTCTGGGCGATCCTCGCCCTCTCGACAGTGCTCTGGATGATTCTTCTCACGGGCGCGAGGCGCCTGAAGGACGCGGAGAAGGCCTGGACGGCCGCCACCGCCGCGCCCGCCCTCGAGTGGGCGACCGCGACCGCCGCGTCGCGCCGCCGCATGATGCAGGCGGCCCTCGTACGCGTGAGGCGCACGGCCGCGGCCGAGGCCGCCTGGGCCAGAGTGATCGTGGCGCTCCTGCCGCTCCTCGGACTCCTCGGCACCGTGACCGGGATGATCGAGAGCTTCGAGACGCTCTCCGCCGCAGGGGGCTCCGACCCCGGCGGCCTCACGGGCGGCATCAGCGCGGCGCTCCTCACGACCCTTGCGGGACTCGTGACGGCGCTTCCCGGAGTCTTCGCCGTGCACCGCCTCGAGCGAAGGACCGACCGCCTTGCGGACAATGTGCGCGCAAGGCTGCGCAGGTTCATGCGGCCCTCGTGCTGCAGGTCCTGAATGCAGGTTCAGGAAAAATGAAATGAGGTTTGATCATGAGATTTGAACACAGGGACGGCCGCGAGCGTGACGCGGGCATCGACATGACGCCGATGATGGACATCGTCTTCATCATGCTGATCTTCTTCGTGCTCACCGCGAGCTTCACGCAGACGCAGACGCTCGACGTCGAGCGCCCGTCGACGGCCTCGCACGACAAGTCGGCCCCCGAGGCCCTCGTCGTGAGCGTGGACCGCTCGAACATCATCTGGTTCGACGGCAGGCAGGTGGGCAAGGAGGAGGTGACGGGACTCGTGCGCGGCGCGGCCGCGGGCAGGCCCGTGAGCGTCGTCGTCAACGCCGACAGGCTCGTGCCCTCGGGCCTGCTCATCGAAGTCATCGACCAAATCCGTCTGGGAGGTGTCGCCAATGTGGCCGTTGCAACCAACGCAGGGCATTCCTGACCGCCTCGCCGCCGCCTTGGCGGCCCTCGTCGTGACGGGCGTGGTGCTCACGCTCATCCTGATGCTCACGATGGGCGGACGGCATGAGGCGAAGCGCGCGGTGACGCTTCCCGTCGTCTACTGGTCGGGTACTCCGCTCGAGGCGCCCGACGAGACGCCGCCCGAGGAGGTCCCTGTCACGGCTGAGGCCGTGCCCGAGGTGTCGGCGCCCCCGAAGCCCGTCACGCTCGCCTTCGAGTCGCCCGCAATAGCCGCGGCCGGCCTGCCGATGCCGAAGTACGAGATCGGCAGGCCCACGGTCGACCGCGTCATGACCGTGCCCGTTTTTTCGTTCGAGTCGCTCGCCGCGCCCTCCGCCGCAGTGCCCTCGGCGCCCGCCGTGAGCTCGATCGCGCTCGCAAGGCCCGTGCACAGGGTGCCGCCTCAGTATCCCGTGAAGGCGAAGCAGCAGGGCATCGAGGGCTACGTCGTCATGGACCTGCGCATCAACGCCGAGGGCCGCGTCGAGGATGTGCGCGTCGTGCGCGAAAAGCCCGAGGGCGTCTTCCGCGCCTCCGCCCTGCGCGTCGTGCGCCGCTGGGCCTTCATGCCGCCCGCGGAACCCGCGTGGCAGCGCCTCACCATTCGCTATGAGCTGGAGAAATGATGAAGCTGATTCCGAGTCCGCCCCTGAAGTCCGTCGCTGCTCTTGCGGCCGTTGCGGTTTTTGCCTGCATGCTCGCGGCCTCGCCTGTCAGGGCGGGCGCCTTTGAGGAGTACCGTGCGGTCGACATGAAGCTGCAGTCCGTCAGGGAAGGTGACGCCGAGGGGCTTCGGGCAGCGGGCGTGCTGGTCGAGTCCTTCTCAAAGCGCTGGTCGAAGGGCGCCGCCTCCGAGCGCACGATGGCCGCCTACCTGATGCTTCGCTGGGGCATCGCGTCGGGTCGCCATCAGGCGGCCTACGGTGCGGCGCTCGTGCTTCTCGAGCTCAAGCCTTCGCCCGAGCAGAGGCCGGGACTTCTGAAGCTCGCCGCCCAGCTGGGTTATCAGAGCGGGCGGTTTGAGGCCGTGCCCGGACACGTGGACGCCTGGATTGAAGTGAAGGGCATGCCGCGCACGGCGACCGAACGCGCCGAGACGGCGGAGATGATGACGCTGGCGGCCTATGCGCTGCACGAGCTCGGACGCGACCGTCAGGCGCTCGCCCGCGTGAAGGAGGCCTACGGCATCGCACCCGCCAGGGCGCGAGGCGACTTCGTGCTCGCGCTCTGCGCCTCGCTCGGCGACGTGAAGGCCGAGCGGGCCTTCCTGCCCGTGATGGTGCGCGACTGGAACGAGACGCCCTACTGGAGCAGATGGGGCTCGCTCGTGCAGCAGGCGGGCGACGGACGTCAGGCGCTCGACATTCTCTCGAGCGCCCGCAAGGCGGGACGCCTTGACGAGCGTCTCGTGCCGCTTCTTCTTTCGCTCGTGATCGAGCATGACGCGCCGACCAAGGCGCTTCGCATCCTCGAGGAGCATCCCGAAGCCTGGAAGCCCGAGGAGCGGCGCATGCTGCAGACGGCTCTTCTCGTGAAGTGCGGCCGCAGGGCCGAGGCACTCGAGCTCTTGAGAAAGGCGGAGGACGGCGGCGCAGGGAAAGGGAGAGAGCGCATGGCGGTCGAGCTTGCCTTTGCCGAGGAGGACTGGACGGGTGCAAGAAAGGGCGCGATGAGGCTCGCCGAAAGCGAGACAAAGCCTGCCGAACGGGACCGTTGGCGCTTCCTCTCGGGTCTTTGCGCCTACAACCTGAAGGACTATGCAGGCGCGGCCGAGGCCTGGGCGTCGGTGGAGACCGAAAGGTGGCGCAGCCTTGCGGAGCCCTGGCGGGCCGAGGTGAAGTTTCTCTTGAGCTGATGCAAGTCGG
>ERZ831634.546-NODE-546-length-46173-cov-10.456416_pt1 | contig 46173 bp, 38 predicted proteins | sample MGYA00519953_ERZ831634 | MGnify/ENA primary metagenome ERZ831634 (study PRJEB31850, sample SAMEA3708718) | human gut metagenome | biome: human gut; feature: human-associated habitat; material: faeces | place: China | collected 2014 ... | reverse complement strand
AGATGCACAAGTGGGTGCTGACCACCTTCCACGACTACCAGTGGGATCTGAACTACGCAAACCCGGCGGTGTTCGTGGACATGACCAAAAGTATTCTGCATCTGGCAAATCTGGGCGTGGAGGTGTTCCGCATTGACGCTGTGCCTTACATTTGGAAACAGCTTGGCACGACCTGCCGCAATTTACCGCAGGTACATACCATCGTGCGGATGCTGCGCATGGTGCTGGAATGTGTCTGCCCCGCGGTCATCCTCAAGGGCGAAGTGGTCATGGCGCCCAAGGAGCTGGCGGCGTACTTTGGCACACCCGAAAAGCCGGAATGTCACATGCTTTACAATGTATCCACCATGGTCAACCTGTGGGCTGCCTTGGCAAGCCGTGACACCCGCCTGCTGAAGGCACAGCTGGACGCCCTGCACGCCCTGCCGGGCAACTGCTGGTTTGTAAACTATCTGCGCTGCCACGATGATATCGGCTGGGGTCTGGATGAAGCGGCTGAGAACCGTTTTGATATTGACCCCCAAAAGCACAAGGAGTATCTCTACCATTTTTATGCGGGCGATTTCCCCGGAAGCTGGGCAAAGGGAGAGTTGTACAACTACGACCCTGCTACCGGCGATGCCCGCAGCTGCGGCACCACCGCCAGCCTGTGCGGAGTGGAGCAGGCGTTGGAATCGGGCGATGTGATCGCGCTGGACTACGCGGTCCGCCGCGACTTGCTGCTGCATAGCGTCATGGCATTTTTGCAGGGATTTCCGATGCTGAACTCCGGCGACGAGATTGCCCAGCTCAACGGCTGGGATTATAAGTCCGACCCCAATCGGGCAGACGACAGCCGCAACCTGCACCGCAGTGCGTTTAACTGGGAAAACGCAAAACAGCGCACCCAAAAGGGTACGCTGCCGAACAAGCTGTGGCAGGGCATGGAAGAACTGCGCAAAATGCGGGCAGACGAGTGCTTTGCCCCGGATGCGTGGGTAACCACCTGGGACACCCACAACCCCGGCGTCCTGGCACTGGTACGCAAGCACGGCGAGGAAACGCTGGTGGGGCTGTTCAACTTTACCGAGTACCCGGCAGGGGCCGGTCTTGACGCTTTGGGTGGCAGCTACCGTTCCGCAGGCGGTCAGCCCGTCTGGCTGGCAGATGTAGAACTGGAACCGTATCAGGCACTGCTTGTGAAGAATGTATAAGCCTTGAGGCAGACATATATCCCCGTTCGGCTGCACCATCTATGCAGGTGGTTATGAAATGATTATCAGGCATTTTACGTTTATGCCTTTTACGCTAGGGCGGGGCGTGGGAGTGAATCCGTTCTGATTCACTCTGGCAGTCCTCGTGCGTATTTCGTACAATCTTTCAGAATTGGTCTAATTAGAAGTTATCTTCCTTTCCGTGTTGTACCGTTATTCTGTGCAACCCATTTGCATGTACTTTCCGGCGAGAAAAAAGAGCCTGGAGAACCTTACCGATTTGGTAAGGCCCTCCGGGCTCTTTTTACTCCAGTCAGTATCAGTCGGTCAATAGTAAGCGCAAATTGCCTACGAGACGTGCACAATTCACGGCGACAATCCACCTATGACGGATTTCATCAGCAGGGCTTGCTCATCATCCAAAACTGCAATCCGTTATCTGCAGCGCTCGGAAAGTGATATTTTTTCCATCACTTCCAGCTTTCAGGGAAGATGATTTTGTTGACGAAGAAGAAAATCACCATAGACACGCCGCCGTTCAAAACCGTCGTGCCGATGTTATAAATAAAGTCCGGCACCAGCAGCCCGGCTACGGCAACCCATACGCAGTTGATGGAGTTGACAATGCAGGTGATGACGCAGAAAGCCAGCACATACCACGCGATCTGCTTGCCTAAATTGCCCTTACTGCGGAACACGAAATTGCGCTGGATCGGGAAGTTGATACATTCACCAATCACCATAGCAATCATATACGCGCAAAAGTACGGCAGACCGCCGTGGGCGGCATCGTAGCCGAGGATGTTCCACTTGAAGGTTTCCCCAAACAGGGTCACATCCACGCCGGGCCAGCCGAAATCCACCACCGGCAGACTGCTGAACGCAGCGGGCAGAAATTGCAGCAGCAGATACTTGAACACGGTGATCAGATTCGACACGATGACGAACAAACCGCCCTCGCGCACCCACTTGGCTGCGGCGGGGTGTTTAGCCGCAAAATTATTCCAAAACTGCATAATGCAACCTCCATCAAGCGCCGCGCAGACGCTTTTCCATCTGCGCATTCAGCACCACATTCTTAATCGCTTCATAAATCACCCGCACAAGACCCAGGATCCAGAAGCCCTGCAATTCCATGACAATGCCGTCCACCATGCCCATGCTGATGGCACCGTTCGTCATCTTTGCCAGGGCGCGAAGGGGCATATTGTACTGGAACAAGATGTTCAGGTCCGGCTTGCCGCGTTTATAGCTGACATCCAGCAGGATCGTCAGCACAAGCCAGACAAGCCAGCCCAGCGGGCTGCGTGCGTGGTTCAGTTCGCCCAAGGTCAGATTGCGGTCAATTTTGGTTTTGCCTTTCGGGATGGGATGCCCCAACAGCTTTTCAAAGTCTGCATCGGAAACGTGCAGCACATCGCCCTTATAATAGCAATCCAAGTCCCTATCCTCATACGGATGCACGGTAGCCGTTCCATGCACGGAGATTTTCTCGCACAGCCGGATGTCCTCCACGCTTGCGCCGACAAGCAGCTCGTACTCGCCACCCTCGATTTCCCAGCGGTTAGCCTTGACATTCCAGAAACGGAACGCCTTATCGTCCAGCATGATGGTGATGCGCTGTTTCTCACCGGGGGCAAGCGTTACGCGGGCAAAGCCTTTCAGTTCCTTTGCAGGGCGGAAAAGCTCACTGTTCTTTTTAGCAACATACAGCTGCACAATTTCCGTTCCTGCCACACTGCCGGTGTTCGTTACGGTAAGGCTGACCCCCTGTTCATCGGCGACCATATCGCTGTACGCAAACGTCGTGTAGCTCATACCATAGCCAAACGGGAAGCGCACAGCTTTTTCCGCCGTGGTAAAGTAGCGGTAGCCGATGTACAGCCCCTCGCGGTACTCCACAGTCTTGCGGCGGGTGGCAAAGTCGGCGGCGCTGGGGACGTCGGCGTAGGCCAACGGCCATGTTTCTGCCAGCTTGCCGCAGGGATTGACCTTGCCGGTCAGCGCATCTGCAACGGCGCCCGTCCCCGCCTGACCGCCTAAGGCGGCGTACAACAGGGCTTGGCAGTTGTCCAGCCACGGCGTTTCGACTACGCTGCCGCTGTACAATACCACGACAATTTTCGGGTTGACAGCCGCCACAGCCTGCAGCAGATCCACCTGATTTTGCGCAAGGCGCAGATTGCTGCGGTCAAGCCCCTCACTCTCAGCGATTTCATCCAGACCCATGCACAAAATAACTGTATTCGCCTGTGTCGCCAGTTCGCAGGCGGATTTTTGCAAAGCAGCATCCGGCTTACCGTGGCGGTCAAAGCCCTGCTGATACCCGATGACGTTCAACTCGGAGTCGATCAGCTTATCCAGCAGCACATCCACCTGTGTCGAGTTCACCATGCTGGAGCCTGCGCCCTGGTAGCGCGGATTTTTGGCAAAGTCGCCGATGACAGCCACCTTGTTGCCCGCCGCCAACGGCAGCAAAGAGCCCTCGTTTTTCAGCAGCACAAGGCTTTCCTCGGCGGCGCGGCGGGCAAGCGCATGATGGGTTGCCGCATCAAACTCGCGCGGGGCAGCGTCCAGCGCAGCCTTGGTATCAAACACCAGCGGCAGCAACTCTGACAGGCGGGCGTCGATGTCGGATTCAGAGATTTTCCCGCTTTCCACCGCCGCCAGCAGTTCGCGCACGCTGTCCCCGCCGGGCGCAGGCATTTCCAGCGTGGAGCCGTTTTTCACACCCAGCGCGTGGTCGTTGCTTCCGCCCCAGTCGGTGATGACCGCGCCATCAAAGCCCCACTCACCGCGCAAGATCTCCATGAGCAGGTGCTTATTCTCGTTGGCATAGGTACCGTTCACAAGATTGTAGGACGACATAATGCTGCGGGGATGCCCCTCTTTGACGGCAATTTCAAACCCGGTCAGGTAAATTTCCCGCAGGGTGCGCTCGTCCACGATGGAATCCGAAGCCATACGCCGCGTTTCCTGACTGTTGACGGCAAAGTGCTTCGGGCAGGCAGCTACGCCCTTGGACTGGATGCCGCGAATATATCCCGCCGCCAGCTTGCCCGCGAGATACGGGTCCTCGGAGAAATACTCAAAGCTGCGCCCGCACAGCGGGTTGCGCTTCATATTAAGCCCCGGTCCCAACACCACCGACACTTCCTGCGCGGCGGCTTCCTCGCCCAAGGCTGCGCCGATTTCCTCGCCCAGTGCGGCATCCCAGCTGTTCGCAACAGCCGACGCCGTGGGGAAACAGGTAGCAGGCACGCTGGGATTCAGCCCCAAGTGGTCGCTCTCCCCCGCCTGCTTGCGCAAGCCGTGGGGACCGTCCGACAGCCAGATCTGCGGGATGCCGTGTTGGGGCATACCCCGCGTTTTGAAGGTTTCCGCGCCGGAAAGCAGCGCGCATTTTTCTTCCAAGGTCAATTTTTTCAGCAAAAGTTCTGTATTTTGCATATATTTTCCCTTCTCATAAGAAAAGCCGCATCCAACGCCTGCAAGCAGACATCAGACGCGGCTTTTATTCAGCAAATACCGTTAGGTTTTATCAGGGACAATGGACGCTTACTCTGCCGCCAGCGTGACCACAGCCTCGTTGATGGAGTAGGTGGTGCTGGAGCCCCAGCCGGAGACGATTTCGTCGTGGGCGGGGATAGTCAGCTGCTTGCTGCCGTCTTCACCCTCGGTGATGGGCACCGTCAGGGCATCGCTGCCGTTCAGGGTCATGGTAAGGGCATCGTCCTGCGCATCCACCAGCGTGCCGGTGATGGATGCAGAGCCGTCGGCGGCAGTCAGCGTGCAGACCTTGTGGGAGTAATCCACCAGCAGCACGGCATCCGTTGCGGTGGGCGTCTCGCCCTGCACCAGCTCATAGCTGCCGGTGTACTGCTCGGTGACCAGATCCTCGACCTGCACTTCAAACGTAGCGGTCGCACCCAGGAAGGAGGCCGTCACGGTCTTGGTGCCTGTGGTGTCGCTGTCGTAACCGGTGAAGGTCAAGCGACCGCCCCAGATGGACTCCTCCGCACCGTTGGCGCGGGTAGCCGTCACAACCAGCTCGCCCGGGTTGAAGGTGTCACCCGTGTAGAAGGTGCGCAGGTTGGAGGCATCGATCGTCAGACTCTTGGCAGGGGCATAGGGCTGACCGTAGATGTTGATGTTGCGGGTAATACTACCGCCCCAAACGCCATAGCTCAGGCTGGCTTCCATGCTGTATGCGCCGTGGTCGGTGTCAAAGATGAAGACATCCGCATCTGCGCCGCCCTCCACATCGGTGGGGCGCACAGTGCCGTCGGCGTCCTGATTGCCCAGCAGATGAATGACGAAGTTCTTCTCGCCGTTTTCATCGTAGTTGTACCAGTAGCCGTAAACATGGGAGATAGAGTCGCTGCCCACGGAGGTGCTGGGACCGCTGAAGGAACCCCACATCGAACCGTCGGTGTAGCAGTACATATCCAGACAGCCCGGATCCACGAAGGTGCCGAAGCCTTCGGTGTACTGGCCCTCGAAGAAGTAGGCGACTTCCCCGTTCGGCTCCTTGGCTTCCCAGGTTTCCTGCGGGATGGCAATCAGGTCATCCAGCGTCTTGGATACGTACTCGTTGTCGTTGTAGTTCATAACGGGACCATCGGCAGAAGTCTGCGCCGCATCGGGGGCAACCTCCGCATTGTCGGCCGAGGGCAGGCTGCTGCTCTGCAGGGAGAAACCGCCCACGCAGACCGCAGCGACCACGACCACCGCACCGGCGGCAGCAAACTGTTTTCCGGTGGCTTTTGCCTCGCCGGTTTTCGTCTGCTTGCAGAAGCAGGCGATCACGCTGAGCAGGCAGGCAATGAACGTGCCGACCATATAAAACACGCACAGACCGGCGTTGCCGCCCGCAAAGGTGACATGGTTGATGACGTCGGCAAAGACGAAATACAACTGCACAACGACAAGATACAGGGCAATGTTATAAATGACCGCCTGAATCAGCGCGCTGAACGGAACGGAAACAAAGAAGAAAACGAGCGAAGCGGCAGCACCGACCAGCAGCACCACGCCGGCCATCGTGCCGGAGTGACCCAGAGGGGCAGCCGTGGCCTGTGTGAGCAGGAATACAATGCCGGTGATCAGCGCGACCAGCGCTGCGGCAAGGCAGAACCAGCTGCCCAGCCCTTTATTTTTCAAGCCTTTATTCATCAGGTTCCACCTCCATCAATTCTTTTTGGCGGCACGATTCTTCCGCTTTTCCTCGGAGAAAACGTCCGTGTAGGTGTGCAGCACATACATCACGACAGCGGCAACGGCCAGTGCGCAGAACACAACATCGAGAGCGCGCAGGGTCGTCTGCCACCACGGGGCTGCGTCGGAAACGACAACGTCCTCCGCGCCGGAGCCGCCCATAGAGGACTGCAACATGATGTAGTACAGATAATGGTTGGAGTCAATGACCTTCTGCAGCAGGTCGCCGTCATCGGTGCTGGTGATCAGCTTCTCGATTTCGTTCGGGCGGGCGGTATCCAGGCAGAAGATGTTGTTGCCTGCCATCAGCATTTCGGGGGCGGAGGAATACTCGGACGCGGTCAGAGCATCGTCGATGATGTAGCCGCCGTAGTTCCACTCGTCGCGCAGGATGTGCTGGATGCCCTGGTTGGCGGCAGCGTACATAACGCCGATACGGTTGTAAGCGGTCATAACGCCGAGAGAATCGCCCTCAGCCAGAGAACCCTCAAAGGCGCGCATATAGATCTCGCGGATGGACTGCTCGTTCGCAAAGGTAGAAATGCCCTGACGACCGGCTTCCTGCTCGTTCAGGAAGAAGTGCTTGACCGTACCGATCAGACCCTTGTTGCGCATACCGTGGGAAACGGCCTTGGCAGCATAGTAGCTGAGAACGCCGTCCTCGGAGAAATACTCAGAGGTACGACCGGAGTAGGGAGAACGCAGGGTGTCCGCGCCGGGCGCGTAGGCGATGGGGATGGACGCATACAGCGCATCCTCGCCGTACATCTCGCCAAAGCGGGTCTGCACATCGTGGTTCCAGGTTGCGCCGACGATGGGCAGCGTAGCCCAGCCGGTGCAGTTGCGGCGGTCGCCGTACTTAAACTGACCGTTCATGCCCTCGGGACCATCGACGATGGTGCAGCCGGGCTTGTTGACAGCCTTGACAGCCTTGATGCCCTTGGAGTCGCCCATGTTGATGAGCAGATCGCTCAGCGTCAGCTGAGAAAGGAAGTCGTTCCACTTCGGGTCGTCGAAGGCGACGCCGATCATATCGCTGAAGTTGATCTTCTCATCCAGCTCCACGCCGAGGTTGAAGTCGGAAACGCTCTTGGCATCGGCTGCCTTGACGTAGGTCTGCATATTCAGACCGTTGTACAGCTTATCGTTGACCGTCAGGGTCTCCAGCGTGGTGGGGTAGGTCGTATCCCACGCGCTGCGGGACAGGTAGGTGATTTTTTCGTCGTCGTTCGCCCAGTAGTTCACATCAGCGTCGTCGAAGGTATTCGTGACTTCCACATCGCTGTTGTAACGGGAGTTGCGGTACTTTTGGGTATCGACCTCGGTGTTGGGAGCGGTCCAGGTGGCCACGGCGGCGGTGTTGCCGGTGACGACATTGCCGTCCTGATCGATCAGCTTGCCCGCAACGGCGTCACCGCACTTGGCGGCCAGCACATTGTTCAGTGCCTCGTGTGCGCCGTTGCCGACGGCGAAGTAGTAATCGCCCGCATCGAGGATGTAGCCCTTTGCGCCGTTGGCGTCATAGGACGCGAGGAAGTAGCCGGGCACATCGACCGTGACAGTCTCGGATGCACCTGCGGCCACGTCGATTTTGTCATAGCCCAGCAGCTGGATCGAGGACTTTTCGACGTTGTTCTGCTTGTCGTAGTCGGTGTAGGGGGTCTGTGCGTACAACTCCACCGTAGCCTTGCCGTCCCTGTCGCCGGTATTGCTCACCGTGACGGTCGCCGTGAAGGTGTCGGTGTCGCTGTTGTAGTCCAGTTTGTCAAGGTTGTACTCATAGGTCGTGTAGGACAGACCGTAGCCGAAGGGGAAGCAGACCTCCTCGGCGTAGTTCCAGCCGTCGGTCGAGGCTTTGGTGCCAACCGTGGAATCGGCGTTGCCCTGACCGAGGATGGTATCCTCGTAGCGGGTCTCGTAGTAGCGGTAGCCGACGTAGATGCCTTCGTTATAGCTGACAAAGCTGTCGCCTGCCGCGCGGGGCGTTTTGCTGCCGTAGTTGTAGGCGTGCAGACCGAAGTTTTCGGCGCTGGGCGCGGACAGGGAGTTGGCGGCAAAGGTGGCGGTGGTGTGACCGGAGGGGTTGACCTCACCGGTCACAACGCGGATGGCGCCGGGCATACCGTAGAAGCCGGGGTTGCCGACCCACAGCACGGCGTCAACATTGTACTCGTCCAGCCAGTCCATCTCCATCGCAAAGACGGAGTTCAGCAGGACGACGGTTTTCTTGAATTTGCCGGAGTCCTTGATTTTCTGGAAGATCGCTTTCTCGTTGTTGTCCAGCTCCAGCATACGCTTGCCCTCGTCGTTGACCATCGCAAGGTCGTTGCCCTCGGTGGCAAAGCGGGACAGCGTAACAAACGCGACATCGCCGTAGGACGCAAACGAGTCGGTGACGCTGCCGGTGAACAGCGCCGGGTCATATTCGCCCACGCTGGAAACGCTTCTTTCTTTCGGCGCGGCGGCGGAAGCGTAGGCGTCCAGCACGGTTTGGTTCACGTTGAAGCCGGCATCCTGCAGGGCGTCAACGGGGGTTTTCTGGTAATCCGGGTTCGTGGAGGAACCGCCTGCGGTGCTGCGGAACACCGGGTCGATGCTGCCGCGGCCAAAGACCGTGACGTTGCGCTCAGACTCGGAAAGCGGCAGGGCATTGTTGCGGTTGTAGAGCAGCACGCTGCCCTCTTCCTCCTCCTGCTCACAGAACTGATAAGCGGCTTCGATGTACTTTTCGTAACTTGCATCAGACAGGGTGCCGTCAGCGGAGAACTCCGTGCCGCCGTAAGATGCGCCAGCGCCTTCGATGCCGAGTGCATGGTTGACTTCGCCTTCCTGCTGGAACGCAATAGTCGTTCCGGTCAGGACAAGGTTGGCCACCAGCACAGCCGCGCCGGACAAGCCCAGCCAACGGCGGGACTTGCTTGAGGTTTCCTTTTGTGCCATAGGTTTTTCTCCTTCCTAAACTGTCACAGATGAATGATCCGATGCGCTTGCTGCCAAGGGCTGCGCATTTCCCTTTTGCAGAAGCCTTTCGTATCTTTTTCACAAAGCTATCATAAAGGGAAGCGTTGACCGGGTCAATGCAGTTGGCGTAAACGTCAAAAAACACGGCACAAATGACAAAGAAGAAAAGCGACCGCCTTTCGGCAGTCGCTTTTGGGTTATGCAGTTTCTTTTTGGCTTTTCCCGCAGGGGAAGGTGACAACTAAGTAAAAAATCGAGTCCTCCACAAAGCAGTCTGCCGTGCCGCCGTACAGCTCAGCAATGCTTTTGATGCTTTTTATGCCGTAGCCATGCTCCTCGGTATCCTGCTTGGTTGTGACGATAGCGCCGTCCCGCAGCGTCGGCGGTGCGGGGGTGTAGTTCTGCACGCGGATGACCGCCATGTCACGGCAGCGGCTGATGTCCAGTGTGATGACCCGCTTAGACGCATCGTTTACCTGCGTCAGACACTCAATGGCATTGTCCAGCGCATTGCCCAGCAGGGAGTAAATGTGGTAGTGCTTCATATTCTCCAGACAGCTGCCGTCTGCCGAGCAGACCAGCTGAATACCTGCCTGCCCGCAGAGTGCCGATTTTTGGGTCAGCGTGATGTCCAGCGCCTTATTCCCGGTGAAATAGCGCAGGTTCAGGTTGTTCATCTCTTCTTCCAGACGGGCGCGTTCCTCATCCGTGGCGCGGGAATACTGCTGTTTCAGGTCATGGTAGCGGATGTTGATTTTTTCCATGTCTTTTTTTGCCTGCTCATACTGCTGCTTGTCACATTCCAGCAGCTGCGCCAGCATTTCATTCTCGTGTTCCAGACTCTTGATACTGCAATTTGAAAATTCCAGCGCCAGAATCGTGATGGCAAACAGGATGCAGAACGCATTCAGCGCCAGATAGGCGGTCGGGTAGGACTCTGCGCTGCTGTCCAGGACATCCTCCAGCACAACACTCAGGTAGACCGCGGCAATCAGGAAAAAGCCGGAGTAAAGCACAGTCTTGACATTGTCAAACAGCAGGCACCCGCGCCGGATGCGCAGGGTGAACAGCAGGTAGATGACCAGGCAGACCACAAGGTTGCTGAAAAGCAGAATGACAAAGTCAACGCGCCTGTCCGTGCGCCCATGCTGAATCAGCCAAAAAATGGGCATATAGGCCAGCTTACTGGCAATGTGCTGCACCGCGTAGGCACAGGTTGTATAAAACAGGGCGTGCAGCGGGCTGCAGTCAAAGCTGAACCATATCAGGTCAAACAGCAGCGTCGTATACAGCAGCAATTTTGCCCAAAGCGGCAGGAATGCCAGGGTGTCCGTCAGCGCAAGAAAGGCCCATACGCCCGCCGCCAACCGCGGAACGAAGCAGCTGCGGCGCTGCCCCCACGGGACAAACAGGCCAGCGCATAGAATCATACCCAGCTGGATTTGCTGGTTCAGTATCCAATTTATGACCGGCACGGGTCTTCCCACTCCTTTTTTGCCATATATCGGGAGAATGCCTCGGTGAAGGCGTCCTTGTAGGTGCGCCCGATGGGCAGTGCCGCCCCGCCGATATAGACATTCATACGGCTTACCGCCGTGATACAGCGCAGGTTCACAAGATAACTGGCGCTGCATCGCACAAAGCCGTAGGGCGTCAGCTGCGCCGCGATTTCCTGCATCGAACCGCGGTTTTTGATGATCTCGGTCTTACCGTCCCCGCCGCACAGGTTGTACAGCAGGTCGTGCTGGCGCACCTCCACATAGGCGATTTCCGCTGCATCCAGCAGCCGCGTCACGGTGCCGTCCTTGACGACAATGTGCGGCGGCGCAGTCTTTTGACCGGCGCGCTTTTGCAGCACCTTCAGCGCCCGCGTCAGATACATATGGAAGGAGTACCACTGTATCGGCTTTACAATAAAGCCCAGCGCCCCGACACTGTACCCGTTCAGCGCGAATTGCTGCAAATTCGTGCAAAAAATGAGGATGACGTCTTGATCTGTCTCCCGGATTTTTTCGGCCAGTTCCATGCCGGACATCTGCGGCATATCAATGTCCAGATATAAAATGTCAAAATCACGGTCTTGCGCCGCCAGATAGACTGCCGCACAGTCGAACTCCTGTACGTTCAGTTCTGTGCCGTTCTCCGCGCCAAACCGCGCCAGTGCCTGTTTCAGTTGGTCTCTTTCTTGTTTTTCATCGTCCACAATGCCGATTCGGATCATCGTGCGTTCCTCCCTCCGCGCAAAGATCTATACAAATATGATATACCCCCGAACGCAGCCGCGTCAACCTTTTACGAGCGAATCGTCCAATTTTTCCAAGATATTTCAGGTGGCAGTTGCAGCCGCCGTAGATGGGATCATTACCCGTACCGTCTATCCCGAAGTGCCGCCGCGGGTGTAATACGCTCTCTCCGACTTAGGCGAATCCATGCGTCCCATCATGGATGCAATGGAGATTTGGGGGCGGCATATAAAAAATCGAAGGAATAAAAAAGCAGCACAGCCCCCGCCAGAAACTCATAGAGCTTGGCGGGGGCTGTACTATTTTAATCAGCCAATATTTAAATCAGGCCCATCAGGCTGGGCAGGCCCAGAGACAGAGCCGGGATGTAGGTGACGGCCAGCAGGGCGGCAACCAGTGCCACAAAGTAGGGGATCAGCTTGGACGTGACCTGCTCGATGGAGACATGGCCGATGCCGCAGCCGACGAACAGAACCGAGCCGACCGGCGGGGTGATGTTGCCCAGGCACATATTGAAGATCAGCATGACGCCGAACTGGATCTCCGTCATGCCAAAGCTGGTGGCGATGGGCAGGAAGATCGGGGTGAAAATCAGGATGGCCGGGGTGATGTCCATGAACATGCCGATGACCAGCAGGATGATGTTCATGAGCAGGAAGATGATGTACTTGTTTTCAGTCAGGCTCATCAGGCCGTTGGAGATGGCTGCCGGGATGCCGGAGTAGGCCATAACGAAGGACATGGCAGAGGAGGCAGAAATCAGGAACAGGATGATGCCGGACGTTTTGGCGGAGTTGAGCAGGATGCCAAGGAAGCCTTTGAAGTCGATGCTCTTATAGACGATGGAAAGAATCAGGCAGTAGAGAACCGCGACACCTGCGCCCTCAGTGGCGGTGAAGATACCGGAGACGATGCCGCCGATGACAATGACGATCAGCAGCAGAGACGGCACGGCGTCCCAGACGGTCTTGGCAATGCTCTGGCTGTGGTCAATGCCGGTGGCTTTCATGCCAGCCTTTTTTGCGCCGATGAACGCAACGACCATGCAGCACAGGCCCATCAGGATGCCGGGAATGTAACCGGCCATGAACAGCGTGGAGATGGAGACACCGCCCGCGACGGTGGAGTAGACAATGAAGGCAGACGTCGGGGGAATCAGCAGGCCGGTGGGGGCGGAGGCAATGTTGGCGGCGGCAGAGTAGGCGGGGTCGTAGCCGTTTTCTTCCTCAATGGGGCTGATGCAGCCGCCCATGGCGGATGCGGCAGCAACGGAGGAGCCGGACAGCGCGCCGAACAGCATGTTGCCCAGGATGTTGGCCTGCGCCATGGAGCCGGGGATCTTGCCGACGAACAGCTGGGCAAAGTTGACCAGGCGCTTGGCAATACCGCCGTTATTCATGATGTTGCCGGCCGGAATGAACAGGGGCACAGCAAGCAGCGAGAAGCTCTCCACGCCGGAGTTCATCTTCTGCATCGTGATAAAGGTGATCTGGTCCCAGGACAGGGTGGACATGGCGGTCACGATAGACGACGCCACAATGCTGATGGAGATAGGCACGCCGAGGAACAGCAGCACGCCGAACACGGCGAACAGGATAACGGTGGTCATGGTGATACTCATTTGTCTGCACCCTCCTTGGATTCAACTTTTTCGCCGGTGACGTCCTCATAGATGTTGATGATCTGCGCCAGGACGATGAACACGCCGGAAATCGGGGCGATGGAGTAAACAAGGCTGCGGGGAATACCCAGCAGGGCCGAGAACTCGCGGCTGGCAGAGACAGCCAGCTTAAAGCCGCCGATAGTGAATACGAAGATGGCCATCAGCAGAATCAGACCATCTATGACCACCAGCAGGGCGGTGTGCGCCTTGCCGGTGAATTTGTCGCGGATGAGGGTCAGGGACATGTGCTCCCGGGTGGAGAAGGCGTAGGCCGCGCCGATGAAGCCGGTCCAGATCAGGCTGTAGCGGACAAGCTCCTCGGTGAAAGCCACGGGGCTGTTGAGGATATAGCGGGAGAAAACCTGAATCAGAACCAGCACCGTCATAAAGGTAAGCAGTACGGCGCAGGCAATGCTCAAAATTTTGTCCATCCAGAATTTGATGGCAGCAAAGGTGTTTTTCATGGCTTACTCCTCCCCTCTTGCGGCGTCGATGGTATCCAGCAGCGTCTTGACGCCGGGATACTGCTCCTCGTAGGCTTCGATCATGGGCTGGGTTGCCTCGCGGAAGGCTTCCTTGTCGACGTCATAGACGAACTCAACGCCCATCGTCTCCTGTGCTTCCTTGACGGCCTCCTCCACAGCGGTGTCCCACATGACCTTGTGGGCATCGGTGGAATCGTGGGCGGCCTCCAGAATGATTTCCTGATCCTCGGGGCTGATGGTCTCCCAGACCTTCTCACTCATGATGAGGACGTCGGGGATCATGGCGTGCTGATCCACCGAGTAGACCTTGCAGACCTCGCCGTGCTTGCCGGTGGTCAGGGCGGTCTCGTTGTTCTCGGTGCCGTCAATGATGCCGGTCTGCAGCGAGGTGTAAACGTCACCGTAGGACATGGCGACGGGAATGCCGCCCAGATAGCTCATCATGTCGGTCTGGCTCTTCATATCCTGCACGCGGATCTTCAGGCCCTTCAGGTCAGCGGGCGTGCGGATGGCGCGATCCTTCGTGTAGAAGGAGCGTGCGCCGGAGGTGTAATAGGTCAGCGTGACAAAGCCGTCGTCACCGGTGGAGAGGAAGAAATCCTGCATTTCCTGCGAGTCCATGACATGGTAGAAGTCATCGGTATCGTTGAAGATATAGGGCAGGCCGAAGGTGTTGAAGGCATCGTTGTAGGTAGCCAGACCGGGTGCAGAAACCTTGGTCATGGCGATAACGCCGGCCTGCAGCTGCTCAAGGTTCTCGTTTTCGCTGCCGAGCTGGCCGTTGGGGAAGATCTTGACCTGGATGCGGCCATCGGTCTTTTCAGCGACCTCGTCCGCGAACTGGGTCATGGCGATGTGGACAGTGTGGGTCTCGGACAGGCCGTGGGCCAGAGTCAGCACCAGCGGATTCTCGGCGCTGTAGCCGGTGGAGTCGGCGGTGGTGCCGGACGCGCCGCAGCCGGTCATAACACCCAGACTGAGCGCAGCCGCAGCAGCCAATGCTGCGAATTTTTTGAACATAGTATTTCTCCTTCTTGTATGTATGCCGTTTTCCCCTTGGCTCCCTCTGAGAGGGGGCTGCCGCCGCAGCGGCTGGGGGAGAGAACCGTGCCATTACCCGAAATATTTCGGGCTGCGGCAAGGTTCAACCCCTCCGCCCCTACGGGGCACCTCCCCTGCTAGGGGAGGCAAGAAGCCGGGTTACATCCCGATCAAATCAAACTGTTCGAACGAGACAAGTACCTCGTGATCCTTCTTGGGGTTGGGGTACTTGATCTGGACGCTCTTGAGGCGCTGGCTGTAGTACCAGCCGCTCTCGGCCTCCTCAAACTTGCGGCGGTGCAGGAAGTGCGGCAGCTCTTTGCCGTCCACCTGCACATAGAACGGGGACTTCTCGCGGTGGATCATATCGAGGTACATGCTCTCGACGGCGGTCTCGTAGCTGCCCTCATTCGTGAAGGTCACGACGGTCTTGACGCCTGCCTTGACGGCGATCTTCGTCTTGAGATACACGCCCTTGCGGTAATCGTTCGTGTGGCCGTCATCCTCGTACAGCGTGAACTCGGAATCCACATCGGGGGCCATCAGGATGTCCAGCGCGGTGGTCTTTTCGGTCATCAGGTTGTGCAGCTTGTTGCCGCTCATCGGGAGAATGGCACCGCTGCGCACAAACAGCGGGATGCTGGCAATATCAACCGGCACCTCAATCGTCTGGCCGGGGGCGTATTCCTCGCGGGTGTAGAAGTCGTAGAACCGCTCGTTTTCGTTCTCGGTCACGGGCAGGTAGACCGGGCGGACGGTCTGGCCCTTTTCAACAACGTTCGCAACCAGCAGAGAATCACCGAACATGAAGTCCACGCCCTCATCGTAGGTGGCCGGGTCGTTCTGGAAAACGCTGAACGTCGGCTGCCAGATGGGCAGGCCGTTCTCATGCGCGCGCTCCATCAGGGAATACAGCGTCGGGCTGAGCTTATAGCGGAAGTCAATAGCGTCCTTGATGTACTGCTTTTTGTCGCTGTACATCCACGGCTCGGTGACGGTGTTGTCGGTGTTCGTGGAGTGGATGGAGAAGCGCGGCTGGAAGATGCCGTTCTGCACCCAGCGCACGAACAGCTCGCCCTCCGGCGCGGGGCCGAAGAAGCCGCCGATGTCGCAGCCGTGGTTGGACACGCCGCAGAGCGCCATGCCCAGAATCGTGGCGATGTTGTATTTCAGGGTATCCCAGTGGGTCAGGTTGTCACCGGCCCAGACCTGCGCATAGCGCTGGATGCCCGCATGACCGGAACGGCAGACCGAGAACGGGCGGCAGTCGGGGTCATACTCCTCGATGGCCTCGTTGGACAGCTGGCACATCAGGTTGCTCATGACCGGCTTCATCGTGCCAATCGTGCTGCCCTTGCCCTCAAAGTAAACCTTTGCATCCTTGTCAACGAGGGAGTCATACTCGCAGTTGTCGTTCCAGATGGAACGGCAGCCGTATTTCAGCAGCGCATCCTTAATGTACTGCTTCCAGTGCAGACGGGTGGATTCCTTCGTGTAGTCCACAAACAGGCCGGGGCCGCCCCACCAGGTACCGACAGCCAGACCGTCAAGACCTGCATTGTCGTCGGAGGCGGGCAGGAACATGCCCTTCTCCTTCATCTCGTTCAGCAGCGGATGGACGAGCAGCATACCGGGCTTGATGTTGGGCGAGACGACGATGCCGCGCTTTTCCATCTGGGCGAACCAGTCTGCCGGGTCCTTGAAGCGCTTGTGGTTCCATGTGAAGGTGCAGCGCTTGATGCCCTCGGCGGTCTCAACGGCGCAGTAGCCGCTGGACAGCTGGAAGCCGTCGGCAGGGATGCCTTCCTCGCGGGTCGTGTCGATGAAGTCCAGCACGGCATCGTCGCTGTTCTCGGGCAGCTCGGGGTAGTACATCGAGCTGCCGAGGTAGCCCAGCGCGGCCTTCGGCAGCATGACGCTCTTGCCGGTCAGGTCGGTGTAGCGCTCGATGATCTCGCGGATGGACGGGCCTGCGATCAAAAACAGGTCAATGTCGCCCGCGTCGGTGCGGTAGGACGAGTAGCGGTGCCAGTAGTTGCGCTTCTCGCGGCCCATGTTGAAATCGCACTCGGCGGTATTGTGGTAGAAGTAGCCGACAGCCTGCTTCGTGCCGCGGTTCAGGCGGATATAGAACGGAATGTGCTTGTAGAGGGAATCCGTCTCCTTGGCGTTGTAGCCCATGGCGTCGCCGGGAGCCATATTCATGTATTTCTCGGCCTTGTTGATCTCGCCGGATTTCTCGCCGAAGCCGTAGAAGCAGTCGTCGGCCTCGATCTGGCTGGCGTGGATGCGGCGGTGGTTGCTGTCCTCGCGGTAGGCCAGGTCGGGAATGTCGGCGTGCAGCAGGCTGCCGTCCTTATCATAGACCATGATGCGGAACGGTGCCTTCTCAATGACGACCTTGAGACGCGCCCCCTGGATAACGGCCTGTCTGTCGCCGTCGGTCAGGGCTGCAGCGGCGGATTGGACGCGCTTGCGGCAGTCCTTCATCAGCTCGTCGGTGCGGGACTCCCATGCGGTCATGGTCAGGCTGTAGGAGGCTTCATCCCAGTCGCCGTCAAAGCCCGCGCGAATGCGCAGTATATCGTCGGTCAGGAACCAGATGCGCAGCTCTACAGCGTTGGTGGCTACGGAATAATAGCTTCCGCAGTCCTTGACAGCGCCGCCGGTGTAGCACACTTTCATAGATTTTCTCCTTTCTATTTTGCGTATAATTGAATGGTGGAACTTGTTATTTGGCAGACAATGTGCATATTGTACAAAATTGCACAATATATTTTGTTCAATCTGCGCATTGTGCCCTTCTTCGCCTTTATAATAACAAATCCTCCACAAAATTTCTTCCGTATTTGTAATGCAAATGTCGCAAAATGTGATATAATCGTGGCAAAGACAAAATTTGACAGGAGGAGTCGCTCATGATCCTGCAAAAAATGCCGCATTACGTGGATTCCATTCTGACGCAGGAGGATGCCAGTGCCGCCCTGCAGGACGGTCAGGTTGTCGTGGGCCTGTATACAAACCGGGAGAATGTCCAGTCGGTGGTTCACTCCCACCCGTATTATGAGATGATACGGCCGTGGCGGGCAGCAGCGTGCGCTACTCCGTCGACGGCAGTGTCTACGATTTGCACCTGGGGGAGCTGATACTGTTCCCGGGCGAGATGTACCACTCCGGCAAGTTCAACATCACGGACACGACCTCGGAGCGGCTCGTCGTGCAGATAGCTCCCGGCATCTGGGAGCGTGCCTGGGCGCAAAGCGGCCTGCCGCGGCATGTCTGGTCGGGGGATCCTGTCATTCTGGACACTGACGCCGTCACGCAGTGGGACTTCCGCGGTCTGCTGGAGCGGATGGCCCAGACCGTATATCTCGATGAAAAAATACGCGACACCGTGCAATGCTGCGAGGTCACGGAGCTGATTTTGCTGATCAGCCAAGTTGTGACCCGGCGGCACAATGCCCCGCCGCCCTCGGCCACCAGTCTGCTCGTCGCCAAGGCGGTTGCTTACCTTCAGGCCAACTACACCGACCCGCATCTGACCGTGGCCCAGCTGGCAAAGTACACCTACACCAGCCGGGAGCACCTGTCCCGCGTGTTCAAAGAGTACACGCTGGAAAGTATACACGGGTATCTGACCAACCTGCGTATGCAGCACTGCCGCAACGAGCTCGCCGACGGCACCGGCGTACTGGACGCCTGCACCGCCAGCGGTTTTGCAAATTACAGCAGCTTTTTAAAGAGTTTCCGCGCACTGTACGGCATCACCCCCGCCGAGTACCGCGCCCAACTAAGGCAGAGCCGCAGAACGCCATAAAGAAAACCGCACATTGCGGTGTGCCGTTCCTCGTGCCGTTCGGTATCGGCTGCGGTGTCTGTTGCCTTGTAAACCAAAATCGCCGCGATAAAAAAAAAAACCCGCCGGGGCGCCTCCCCAAAAACGGGAGGGCGCCCCGGCGGTATTGCCTTAGGGGTCATTCTTATATACGATGACTTTCTGCCCGCATCAAAGGTATTTCCGCAGGGTCGGCACAAGAACGCTCATATTGATCGGCTTTGCGATATGGTCGTTCATCCCGGCGTCCAGCGCCACCTGCTTATCTTCGGAAAACGCATTTGCCGTCATGGCGACGATGGGGATATTTGCTTTTTGAGGATCGTCCATTCTCCGAATCTTTTTTGTCGCATCGTAGCCGTTCATCACGGGCATCTGGACGTCCATAAGGATCAGCTGATACGTTCCGTTCGCAGCCTTTTCCAGCATGTCCACGCATTCCACGCCGTCTTTTGCGCGGTCTACCGTACAGCCTTCTTCCTGCAGCAGCTCGGTGGCGATCTCCGCATTGAGGTCGTTGTCCTCGGTCAGCAGGATCCTTGTACCGCACAGGCACTTTTGATCCGAAGGGTTGATCTCTCGTTTCGCCTGTATTTCATCCTCGGACGCAATGCGGCAGGGAATGGTCACGGTAAACGTGGAGCCAACACCGATTTTGCTCTCCACCTCCACGGTACCGCCCATCAGCCCGACCAGCTTTTTCACGATGCCCATCCCGATGCCGCTGCCTTCCACCTTGCTGACGGTGGACGTGCGTTCCCGTTCAAACGGTTCAAAGATATGCTTCTGGAACTCCTGCGACATACCAATGCCGTTGTCGGCAACCGTGACCACCGTATCGCACCAGCCCTCTTTTTCGCCGGGCTTCTGCGTAACGCCGCAGCGGATCGTACCGCCGGCTCCCGTGTATTTGACAGCGTTGCTGACGAGGTTTGTACAGACCTCCGTCAGGTGCGGAATATCCGCATAAATATACGGATACGGCAGCTGTGTTGTCACCGTAAGCGTCTGGCCCTTGCTGTCTGCCTGATTCCGGAACATGGCAAGGCAATTACGGAAATCCTTCTCGACATCCGAAACAGAATACTCTATTTCCGTCTTATCGTTCTCGATCCGGGCAAGATCCAGAACATTGTTCAGCAGCATCAGCAGGTTCTGTCCGCACACCTGAATGTTCTCCATGTATTTTTTCAGCTTTGCAGGGTCGTCCGAATGCCGGGAGGCAAGGTCTGCGTAACCGATAATGGCGTTCATGGGCGTGCGGATATCATGCGACATATTGAACAGGAAGGTGGATTTGGCCCGGTTCGCGCTCTCGGCGTTTTCCGCAGCGATCTGCAATTTTTCATTCAGCTCCTGCGTATCGTTCGCGGCTTTTCTTGCGGCAGCTTCGGCTTTGCGTGCCTTCCGGAGCAGCTTCAGGATCGCGAGCAGAATGACTGCAACAAAAATGCTGCTGACCAGCAGGACCATGAAGAAGTTATCCCTTATAAACTCACTCAAGGTAACCTTCCGCGAGGAGCTCTTATACATTGCCAGAGAGCCGGTGAGCATATTGGTCGGCATGGCCTTGATCGTTTTGTTCAGTATGGACAGCAGATGGCGGTTTCCGCTATTGACCGCAAAGCAGGATTTGGCAGGATTTGGAAGCGGAACGCTGTAAAAGTCGTATTTCTTGCTGTAGTTTTCCTGGCTGCTGACCCCTGTGACAAAGCAGTCCGCCTGTCCGTCCTTGACCAGCCTTGCCGCATCCTCCTGTGCAGCGCAGTCCACGATCTCCCACTGCGGATAATAAACCGCAATGTACCTTGTTAGGGAAATCTTGTTTTGCGGAACGGCAACGCGGTTCGCTTGGTTTTCGTTAAAGTGCTGTTTGTTCGTGACCGCCATCATGTTGGAGGTCCACGTTGTGTTGGTACAGGCAACGCGATAGTCTTCCGCCAGATTGGGGCTCTGGTCGAAATGGAATACCATGTCGATCTCGCCTGATTTCAGCGCATCGAGTTCCGCTTTTTGGCTGTCATAACCGACCATCTGGAATACCAGTTCCTGATTTCCCAGACAATCTCTGGCAAACTGAATATAGTCCGTGATGGTTCCGGTGATTTCCCCGGTGGCAGGGTCATAGGTGCTGACGCCGCTGTCACCCGTCAGAAAGCCCATCCTGATCGCACCGTGCTCTTTGAGCCACGCCTTTTCCTCTCCCGTAAGGATCGGGGTATAATCCAGCGAGAAATACCTTTTATAGAGATCCGCCGTATAAAAAGGATCGGCGTCCTCCAACGCGCGCATCGCATTGTCCAGTTCTTCCTTGATATCCGCACGGTCTTTGTTGATCGCATAGTAGATGTCGGATTTTCCCACACGGGTCATGGTCGAGATGCCAAGCTCCGCCCAGAAGGATTCTTCCAGCGAAACAAAGCAGTCGATCTCATGGTTTGCCAGCTTTTGCTTCACATCCTCATTGTTGGAGATGTTGACGTGCTGCGTTTTCAGGTCGTATTTTTCTTCCCATTCGGTCAGCATGACCTCCGGTTCCGTTCCCATCAGAACGCCGATCTTTTTGCCGTTCAGCGTTTTGAAGTCGGAAGCGGTGATGTCCTCGCGCGAGAGATCGGCATAGAGGTAATATTTTTCCTCCCCCATCGGTTCGTCCGAAAACAGCATTTCCTCAGCGCGGTCCTCCGTATAGGAAATATCGCCCATAATGTCGATTTCGCCGTTTTTGAGTTTTTCAAAGCAGTCTGACCAGTCGCAGGTCACATACTCGAGCTGCCAGCCTGTATAGCCGGATAAGGTCTGCAGCAATTCGTAGCCGTAGCCCTTTCTTATGCCCTTCTCGTTGACATAGTTGAAGGTATCCTCAAACGAACCAACGCGGACGACCTTTACAGGGGCGGTTTCTGCGGCAGCCTTCACAGGGAGCGCGACTGACAGCAACAGCAGCAGGCACAGCACCGCACAGACGTTTTTCCATGTCGGGGTCTGCATGGCTTTGCGCGTTCCGGAGTTTTTCATTCTTTCCCATCTTTCTCCGCCCCAGGCGGCTGCATTTTGATTCCATTTCCGTACCGCCGATTTCAGGAAGGTCATGGCAGCCTCCGTCGCATCGGGTTGTCAGCAGCCTTCTTGAACAGTATATACCAACGTATACAGTATGTATTATAGCATTGTCGCGAAATCGTTTCAAGATTTTTTCGCTGGGCAGCGTAAGTAAATATAAGAAATAGCCATCTGAAATCCGTGACCTTCGGCATCTCAGGTGGCTATTTTTCAGGCCGTCAAAAAACTGCATTTTTGCTCTATTGCGTGTGTAGGGGCGACCATTGGTCGCCCGCCAACGTACCGCAGCAACGCATTTTCTGGGATAGTTTTCTTACAAGGCCAACGGGTGCGGGCGAGCAATGCTCGCCCCTACAAGAGTTTTTCGACAGTCTGAAAATGTGAATCGCTCCATGGGGAGTGGTTCACATTTTGTATATTATTCAGGCAGTTGAATCTCCGGCATCAGCTCATCGGAGACGACTTGCAGCATTTCCTCCAATTTAGCCAGGTCATCGGGACCGAAGCGCTGTTTAGCGCGCTCCATGACAAGGTGCAAGTAGGAATAACTGATGTTATAGTAATCAATGTACTTTTGGGTCGGGCGCAGGCGGTATTCCCGCTTGTCGATGGTGGATCGGATGCGCTCTACATAGCCTTTTTTGACCAGTGAGTTGATCTTATACGCGGCGTTGGGGGTAGAAAGATTCATCATGTGGCTGAACTGCGCAATCGTAGGTTCGCCCAATGCCATGATGACTTCCATGCAGAAAGATTCTACCGTCGTCAGCGTGGCTTCGCGATCCTCGAATCGACTGAAGATCTGCTTATAGAAGTGCAGTTTGAATTTGGTATATACCCGTCCGAATGTCTGGTCCAGCATAGCGAGAATCCCCCTGTAGGTTAGTGGATTTATTATAGCACATTCCGCCATGTAAAACCAGCCCTCAGGCATCCGTGAGAACAAACGTCAGCTCGGCGTTGGCCGCGCGCACGCCGTCCACCCATGCGGTGGCCTTGCCGATGCCTACCGGGCCATGCCGTTCTATCAGCTCACATTCCAATATCAGCACATCGCCGGGTATGACCTGCCGGCGGAAACGGGCGTTTTTTACACCGCCGAACAGGGCGAGCTTTCCGCGGTTTTCCGGCAGGCTTAACGCGGCTACCGCCCCGGTCTGGGCCAGCGCTTCCAGAATCAGCACACCGGGCATAACGGGGTGTCCCGGAAAGTGCCCCTCAAAAAACGGCTCCGTGCGGGTCACGCATTTGACGCCCCGCGCCCATTGGCCGGGGGTGTAGTCCAGGATCTTATCCACCAAAGCAAACGGGTAACGGTGCGGCAGGATCTCTTCGATCTCTGCCGCGCTCATGGCTCGGGGCGGCTCATTTGGCGTATAGTTCATCCTCATTCCTCCCAGCGTTTGAATACCACGCAGGCGTTATGGCCGCCAAAGCCCAGACTATCGCTCATGGCATACTCCACCTGCGCCGCGCGCCCACGGTTGGGGATATAGTCCAGATCCAGCTCCGGGTCCGGCTCCTGCAAATTGACGGTGGCGGGCAAAAAGGCATCGTGCAGAGCCAGCGCGGTAAATACGCCCTCTACCCCGCCTGCCCCGCCCAGCAGATGGCCGGTCATCGACTTGGTAGAAGACACGGCCAGCTTGTACGCATGGCCGCCGAACACCGTTTTGATGGCAGTTGTCTCGCAGCTGTCATTCAGGTGGGTGGACGTCCCGTGGGCGTTGATGTAGCCGACCTGTTCAGGCACTACCCCGCCGTCGGCCAGCGCCAGCCGCATACAGGCCGCACCGCCTGCGCCGCCCGGTGCCGGGGCGGTAAAGTGGTAGGCGTCGCAGTTAGCGCCATAGCCCACGACCTCGGCATAAATTTTGGCACCGCGCGCTTTGGCGGCCTCGAGTTCTTCCAGCAGCAGTACGCCGCTGCCCTCGCCCATCACAAAGCCGCTGCGGCGGGCATCAAAAGGGATCGAGGCCCGGGCCGGGTCGTCCGCCGTGCAAAGGGCTTTCATGCTGGCAAAGCCGCCCACGCCCAGCGGGCTGATGCAGCTTTCGCTGCCGCCGCAGAGCATGCGGTCCTCGTATCCATCGCGGATACGGTGGAACGCATCGCCGATCGCATTGGTGCCGCCTGCACAGGCGGTGGTGGGGCAGCTGCACATGCCCTGCAAGCCAAAACGGATGGCGATCTGCCCCGCCGCCATATTGCCAATGGACATGGGGACAAAATAGGGGCTGACCTTTTCAAAGCCGCGCTGCTGGCCGCGGGTGTGTTCTTCCTCGATGGTGGGCAGGCCGCCGATGCCGCTGGAAAGGATCACGCCAAACCGCGTATGGTCGATTTCTTCCAGCGCAAGGCCGCTGTCGCGGACGGCTTCGTCGGCGGCGGCCACGGCAAACTGGGTAAAGCGTGCCATTTTGCGGGCTTCGCGCTTGTCGATGCGCACGGCGGGGTCAAAGTCCTTGACCTCCGCGGCCAGCTTTACTTTAAAATCAGCCGTATCAAAAGCCGTGATCGGTCCTACTGCGCAGCGGCCAGCCTTAATGTTCGCCCAGCTTTCTGCCACCGTATTGCCGGTAGGATTTACCGTGCCAAGGCCGGTAATAACGACCCTGCGTTTCTTTTTTGTGTCCATTGCACACCTCACATTCCCATTCCGCCGTCAACGCAAAGTACCTGCCCGGTAATATACCCGGCCTGCTCCCCTGCCAGAAAAGCCACCGCCGCCGCAACATCCTCGGCATGGCCGATTTTGCCTGCCGGGATGGCTGCTTCCGCTGCGGCACGGGCCGGTTCTGACAGCACTGCGGTCATATCTGTTGCAATAAAACCGGGAGCCACAACGTTGGCGGTGATATTGCGGGCAGCATACTCTTTGGCAGCGCTTTTCGTCAGGCCGATCAGCCCCGCCTTGCTGGCTGCGTAGTTGGCCTGACCCGCGTTGCCGTGCAGACCGACAACACTGCTGACGCTGATGATGCGCCCATACCGCTGGTGCATCATAAAGCGGCAGGCCGCTTTGGTGCAGAAAAACGCCCCCTTCAGGTTGGTGGCAAGCACATTGTCAAAATCAGCTTCGGTCATCCGCAGAAGCAATTTGTCGGCGGTAATGCCCGCGTTGTTGACCAGCACATCGATCCGCCCAAAAGCGGCAACGGTATCTTCTACCAGTTTCTGACATGCTTCAGGGCTGCGCACGTCCGCCTGCAGCGTGACAGCCTGCACGCCAAGGGCGCGGCAGGCTGCGGCTGTTTCCTCGGCAGCGGCAGCGCTGCCGGCATAGTTGACGGCAATGTTCATGCCGTTTTCGGCCAAAGCCCGGCAAATGGCACGGCCAATGCCTTTGGCCCCGCCCGTAACCAGAGCGGCACGGCGCAAGTTTTCGGTTTGCGGCATGGTCAGGCTCCTTTCATGGTGCGCAGCAGCTGTTGCAGCTGCGCGGCAGTTTCCACCGGATAGCACGAGATAGCACTTCCCACAGTCTTTTTGACAAACCCGGTCAACGCCCTGCCGGGACCGATCTCAATGGCGGCGTCCACGCCCAATTCTGCCAGACGGCGGACGGTCACCTCCCAACGCACGCCGGACTGCACCTGTTTTTCCAGCAGTGCGGCAATGGTGTCGGTTTCCTCCATCTCGTGTCCCAGGCAGTTGAACAGCACCGGGAACTGCATCGGCGCAAAGCGGACAGCCTTACATTTTTCCCGCAGTGCATCCCCTGCCGGGTGCATCAATGAGGTATGGAACGGGCCGCTGACATTCAGCGGCAGGCAGCGCCGTGCCCCGGCAGCAAGCGCCAACTCGGCAGCTTTATCGACAGCGGCCTTGTCGCCGCCAATGACCAGCTGGCCGGGGCAGTTGTAGTTGCAGATCTGCACAACACCTTCGTCGGCGGCTGCATTGCAGCATGCCTGCAAGGGGGCTTCGTCCAGCCCCAAAACGGCTGTCATCCCGCAGGTGCGCCCCGCCGCAGCCGCAGCCATTGCCTTACCGCGGAAGGCGGTTAAAGCGACTGCGGTCTGCACATCGAACACCCCCGCACAGGCCAGGGCGGAATACTCCCCCAGCGACAGCCCTGCCGCATAATCCGGTGTGACGCCTGCCTCCCGCAGTACGGCAGTAAGGCCAGCGGCAAACGCCGTCATGCAGGGCTGGGTGTATTGGGTCTCGCTCAATACACCGGCTGCGTCGGTAAAGCAGACTTCTTTCAAATCAAAATCCACCGCCGCGTCGGCTTCGTCAAAAGCAGCGCGGAAAGCCGGGAAGTTCTCGTAAAGATCCCGGCCCATACCGGCGTGCTGGCTTCCCTGCCCGGCGTATAAAAATGCTAGTTTCATAAGGTGATCTCCTTGTACACCCCGGCGATGCAGTCTTTGGCTTCGCTTACCATCGCGGCAAAAATTTCTTCCACCGGGCGGACTTCGTGCAGCAGCCCTGCGGCCTGTCCGGCCATCAGGCTGCCATTCTCGGTGTCACCGTCAAACACAGCCTTGCGCAGACTGCCTAAAGTAAAGCGTTCCAGCGCCATTTTATCAGCCCCGGCCTTTTCCTGGCGGACATACTCGCGGCTCATGCGGTTTTTCAGTACACGCACAGGGGTGCCGCCGATGCGCCCGGTCACGATGGTATCACTGTCGCGGGCTTTTAACAGGGCGGCTTTATAGTTTTCATGGATGGGGCACTCGGTGCTCGCCAGCAGACAGGTACCGACCTGCACACCGCACGCCCCCAATGCCAGCGCAGCAGCCAGCCCTCGTCCATCGGCAATGCCGCCCGCAGCGATGACCGGCACATGGACGGCATCGACGACCTGCGGGACAAGTGCCATCGTGGTCATCTCGCCCACATGGCCGCCGCTCTCGGTACCTTCGGCAATAACGGCGTCAATGCCGAGCGGTTCCAGATGTTTGGCCAAAATGGCTGCCGCCACCACGGGGATGACCGTGATACCGGCTGCTTTCCACGCGGCCATGTACTTTCCCGGATTTCCCGCCCCGGTGGTGACGAGCTTTACGCCCTCCTCCACCACGATTTTGGCAAATTCATCCGCCTGCGGGTGCATCAGCATGATGTTCACGCCAAAGGGCTTGTCGGTCAGTGCGCGGCAGCGGCGGATGTTTTCCCGCAGGGTGTCCGCGTCCATGCCGCCGGAGCCGATCAGCCCCAGCGCCCCGGCGTTGGAACAGGCAGCGGCAAACTCGCCCGTGGCGATATTGGCCATGCCGCCCTGTATAATGGGATATTTTGTACCTAAAATTTCATTGAGCAGCTTCATTTTCCACCCTCATACGTCAGCAGCATCCCGCCCCATGTCAGCCCGCCGCCAAAGCCGATGCAGGCCAGCGTCTGGCCGGGTCGCAGCAAATCACTTTCCGCCATTTCGTGCAGGGCAATCGGGATGCTGGCAGCACTGGTGTTGCCGTGACGGCTTATGTTTTTGTAAAACTTTGACGGTTCTGCGTGTAAACTTTTGACACAATGGTCAATTATGCGGCTGTTGGCCTGGTGGCAGACTACCCAGTCCAGATCAGACAATGTCTTTTGGCTGCGGTCCAGCACGGCTTGCAGACAGCGCGGCATAGCCTCCACGGCAAAGCGGAAAACCGCCCTGCCATCCATCGTGATCGGCGCGGTATCGCAGGCCGCAGGGCCGCCCGCGCGGATCGCTTCACTGCCCCGTGCGCCTAACGTTACGGCAAACGGTGCATTTTCGGCCAGCTCAAAAACAGCCGCACCCGCGCCGTCGCCAAACAATACACAGGTCGTGCGGTCAGTCGGGTCCACCATGCGGGAGAGTGCCTCGCAGCCAATGACCAGCGCATACCGCCCGCCCAGCGCGCTCAGGAGTCCGTGGGCCGCGGCGGCGGCATAAATAAAGCCAGAACAGGCCGCATTTACATCAAAGGCAGGCCGGTTTTCCGGCAGACCCAAGGCAGCCTGTACGCGGCAGGCAATGCTTGGGGTAGCCGTCGGGGCCGAGAGCGTTGCCACAACACAGCAGGCAATGTCGTTTGCCGCCAGACCGCTGCGGGTCAGGGCCTGACGGGCGGCGGTGATAGCCAGCGTGGCGGCATCCTCGTTTTCGGTGCAGTAATAGCGCTGGCAGATGCCGGTGCGGGTCGTGATCCATTCGTCGCTGGTGTCCACCTGTCGGCGCAAGTCCTCGTTCGTCACTACACGGCCGGGCAATGCCCCGCCGGTAGCCAGCAGCTGTAAGCCTTTCATGCGCCCCTCATTTCTCCGATGCGGCGGTATTTTTTGTAGCGCTGGTCTGCCAACGCCTTGCCGCTCATCTTACATAAAGCGGCAAGGTGCACCGCAATGGCAGTGTCCAACCGGCTGAAAAGCAGCTGCCGTCCACGCTGTGCGCCGCCCAGCGGTTCGGGGATGACTTCTTCCACAATGCCATCTGCGTACAGGTCCTGTGCCGTCAGCTTCATCATGGTGCAGGCCTCGCCGCTGCGGGAAGCATCTTTCCACAAAATACTGGCAAACCCCTCGGGGCTGAGCACTGAGTACACAGCATTTTCCAGCATCAGAATGTGGTTGGCAACGCCCAGCCCCAGCGCGCCGCCGCTGGACCCCTCGCCTGTGACAATGGCCAGCACCGGGACAGTCAGGCCGCTCATCTCCATCAGGTTGCGGGCAATGGCTTCCCCTTGGCCGCGTTCTTCCGCATCCTTGCCGGGGTAAGCACCGGGAGTGTCAATAAAAGTGATGATGGGACGGTGAAATTTTTCCGCCTGTTTCATCACGCGCAGGGCCTTGCGGTAGCCCTCCGGTCCCGGCATGCCAAAGTTGCAGCGCAGGTTTTCTTCCAGCGTAGTCCCCTTGCGGTGCCCCAAAACGGTAACGGGCATCCCGTGGAACCGTGCGATCCCGCATAAAATGGCCGCATCCTCTTTGCATTGTCGGTCACCGCACTGCTCAAAAAAGTCGGTAAACAAGTTGTCGATCATTTCGGTTATATGCGGGCGGTCAGAGCGGCGGGCCAGAAAAACGCGGTCCTCCGGCGTCAGCGAGGTGCAGCGCTGTAAAAGCGTGTTTTCCTCTGCGGAAAGCTCAGCCAGTTCAGCCGCATGGGTGGTCGTGCTCGCCATTTCGGCGTCATCGGCACGGCTGCACAGCGCATCGATCTGCGCGTCCAGCGGTTCCAACTGCTGCAAAACTTCTTTGATCATCTGCGCTTCCTCCCCTGCGTGTGGAGCTGCAAGATCCGCGTTAAGACCTCTTTCAACTCGGTGCGCGGTACGACCTGATCCACAAAACCGTGTTCCAGCTGGAACTCGCTGCGCTGGAATCCGCCGGGCAGTTTTTCACCGATGGTCTGTTCAATGACGCGCGGCCCGGCAAAGCCGATGAGTGCCCCCGGTTCGGCGAGCGTAATATCACCCAGACTGGCAAAGCTGGCCGTGACTCCGCCTGTGGTGGGGTGGGTCAGCACGCTGATGTACAACCCGCCGCTGCGGTTGAACCGTTCCAGCGCGGCGCTGGTTTTGGCCATCTGCATCAGGCTGAAAATGCCCTCCTGCATCCGTGCGCCGCCACTGGCAGAAAAAATAATGAGCGGCAGGTGCTTGTCGGCAGCGTACTCAATCGCACGTGTGATTTTTTCACCAACAGCGGTGCTCATGCTGCCCATAAAAAAACGGCTGTCCAGCACAGCAACCACCGTCTGCACGCCGCCGATCCTGCCGATTGCTGTAACGGCGGCTTCTTTCAGGCCGGTCTTGACCGAAGCAGCGGCCAGCTTTTCCTGATAATCGGGAAAATGCAGCACATCGTTGGGCGCAATGTCCGGGTTCAGCTCTTTAAAAGTTCCGTGGTCCAGAACCGTGCTGAGCCGATAATAGGCGCCGATTGCCAAATGCACCCCGCAGTTGGGGCAGACATACTGGCTCTTGACCCAAACCTGCCGCGTGGCACGGCGGCCGCATTTTTTGCACTCGACAAATTGCGGCGGCACCCAGTTGGGCGCAGCCGTACCGGCATCGCGGCGGGCTTTCATCTGAAAGCTGCGCTCCTGCGGGCTGGTCGGGAACAGCTTTTCAATGGCACTCATCCTGCAATACCCTTTAGGCTGCCCGCGCAGCCAGATAGTTGAAGATGTCGCCCACGGTTTTGAGCGTCCCCAGGTCCTCGTCGGCAATCGTAACGCCGAACTTGTCCTCAAACGCCATGTTCAGCTCTACCGCATCCAGGCTGTCCGCCTGCAGGTCGTCGGTCAGGCTGGCATCCATTGTGACCTTATCAGCATCGCAGTTCAGGGTGTCAACAAAAACTTCTTTTACTTCTTCAAAGCTCATACTACGTACCTCACATAATTTAACTAAATAAATTGACGTAATTGTCAATGAGGTCATTATACCACGTTCGTTTCGAATGTCAATATTATTAGGTAAAAATTTTTATCTAATCGAATCGCCGTTTTTCTCCTCTTCCGGTAGTATAAAAGGAAAGCACACAAATTATCCCCCTGCTGGGGCAGCCCTTGCTGACTGCGATTTGAGCGCTGCTGCATATCTTCCCTGTGAAATATCCAATCGCCTTTAAATGGTTTTATTTACTTTCTCTTTTACTCTCCCAGATTATTTTCTATTCTGCAACATATTTCGCTCTAATGTGCTATACTAATACTATCCAATAATGATGGAGGAACTTCTATGAAACGCAGCATCCGACTCCAATACAATGCCCCCGTCACACTGACCTTTTTCTTTTTGTCCCTCGCCTCTCTGGTATTGGGCTACTTAACAAACAACTGGACAACCTCGCACCTGTTTAGTGTGTATCGCTCGTCGATGACGGATCCGCTGTTCTATGTCCGGTTGTTCGGTCATGTCCTTGGCCACGGCGGTTGGAATCACTTTATAAACAATATGCTCCTCTTCCTTGTTGTCGCTCCACCTTTGGAAGAACGATACGGAAGCCGAACACTTCTAAGCGGTATCCTTATGACCGCGCTGGTATCCGGCATATTGCAGTGTGTGCTGTTTCCCACTTCTGCATTGCTTGGTGCATCCGGTATCGTATTCATGCTCATCATGCTCTCCAGTTTGGCCGGCAGTAAGAATGGAGGTATCCCTATCACCTTCATCTTGGTTGGCGTGCTGTACTTAAGCCAGCAGGTATACAGTATCCTCTTTATACAAGATAATGTTGCTAACTTTATGCACATTGTCGGTGGTATTTGCGGTACAGCTTTTGGTTTTGCCGTCCGGAAAAGATAACGAATGGTCGGAAAGAGAATCTTATTTATGATGATTAAGCACATTTTTCAGAAAGAACCTGTCCTGAGCATTGCCACTTGTTTGGCGATCATTTCCGCTTTCTTTGTCCCCCCGGACGCAGAATACCTCGGATATATCGATTTCCGTACTCTTGCAATCCTGTTTTCGCTAATGACAGTTATGGCCGGACTGAGAGGGCAAGGCGTATTTGATAGACTCGGCCATGCCCTCCTATCTCATACCCGCACCACTTTGCAGCTAACAGTTGTTCTCGTTGGCCTATGCTTCTTCAGCAGTATGCTGATAACAAACGATGTATCGCTGCTAACATTCGTGCCATTTACGTTTGTCGTTCTGAATAGTTTGAACGCATCTGTTCGCAGCAAACTGCTCCTCCCTATCGTCTGTATGCAGACGATAGCTGCCAACCTTGGCAGTATGCTTACACCACTGGGCAATCCCCAAAACCTGTATTTGTATGGCAAGAGCGGGATGGATATGAGCTCTTTTGTTCTGTTGATGCTCCCCTATTCCATCATATCATTAGTGCTTATTGCTATATGGGCAGTATGGCTATGCCGTGAAGGTTCCGACATTGTTGTAACTCATTCTGCGGCAAATTCAGAACCAGACAAGAAACTCATTGCGTTGTACGGTATTCTGTTTGTCGCCTGTTTATTGGTTGTATTGCGTGTTCTCCCATACGGTGTTGCATTCGCCGCTATCTTGGTGTGCACCTTCTTTGCCGACCGCCCCACTCTTGGCCGTGTAGACTATTCTCTGATTCTTACCTTTGTAGCACTGTTCATTTTCATCGGGAACTTAGGTCGGATTGAAGCGTTCTCTGGATGGCTGCAGAATATTCTGGCCGGCCATGAGGTTTTAGTATCAGTTCTGGCCTCTCAAGTGACCAGTAATGTGCCTGCTGCCATCCTGCTTTCTGGATTTACCGATAATTTCCGTGCGCTGATTATTGGCACAAACCTTGGTGGCCTTGGCACATTAATTGCATCCATGGCAAGCCTGATTTCTTATCGACAGATTGCAAATGAAGTACCTGCTGAAAAAGGGCACTATTTTGCGATGTTTACTATTTCCAATGTGGTGTTTCTGGCCATTCTGATGGGCGCTTGGGCCCTGACCTGATATTTCCGTAATTCTATTTTACAAAGTGCAAGCTCTTTACAAACAAAAAGCGGAGGAGGCGAAACGCCTCCTCCGCGCCTAAATTTTCGGTTGTAGGGAAACACCGGGGGTAGAAAGTGTATTACTGCCATCCTCTTGCCGCAGGGTCGAGCATCTCGGCGGCGGAATACACCAGCGCGTTGCAGATGGCGGCAGCCACGTTGCTGCCGCCCTTGCGGCCCATGGCGGCGATGGCGGGCACGCCGTACTGCGTGCAAACCGCAAACAGCCGCTCCTTGCTTTCCACCACGTTCACAAAGCCGACGGGCACGGCGATGACCAGCGCAGGGCGCAGACCGCTTTCGATCTCGTCCGCAATCGTCAGCAGCGCCGTGGGGGCGTTGCCAACGGCCAGCACCGCGCCGGGGTACTCCCGCGCGGCCCTGTGCATGGCGGCGGCGGCCCGGGTCGAGCCCGCCGCCTTCGCAGCAGCGGCGACAGCGGGGTCGGCCATAAAGCAGAGTGCCTGCCCGCCCAATTTGGCCAGACCGGGCTTTGTGATGCCCGCCAGCGCCATGTTGGTGTCGGTGATGACCACTGCCCCGGCACGCATGGCCGCGACGCCCGCCGCCGCCGCGCCGGGTGTGAAGCACAGGTTCTCGGCGTAATCAAAATCCGCTGTCGTGTGAATAACGCGCTTGACCACGGCGGCGTTTTCGGGCGGAACCGCAAGCCCGCGCGCGGCCAGCTCCGCCGTGATAATGCCCATGCTCGTGCGCTCAATATCGGCGGGCAGATGATGCTGCGGTGTCATTTTTTCCCTCCTCTGGGGTTGTGCAGACCCATGGCCGCGTAGACGGCGCCCATGTCCAGCGCACTGCGCACGCCGTCGGCCAGCAGGTCCAGCTGCTGTGTGCGGTAGTCGGCCATCGCAAGCGGCGCGGCGGTCTCCGGCGCGATTCCCTTGCGGCGGCAGAGGTACGCGGCCAGCTGCTCCGTCAATTCGCCGCTGTCAAACAGGCCGTGCAGGTAGGTGCCGAACACGGCGTTTTGCACGCAGCCCTCCGGTGTGCCGTCGGCATAGCGGCAGAACGGAGCGCCGTTCACCGCGGTGCGGCCCGTGTGAATTTCATATCCGGTCAGCGCAGCCCCGGTAAAGGGCGCGGCAGCCGCCGCCGTGACCTGTGCTCGGCGCTTTTCGGCGGTAAAGACCGTCCGCGTCGGCAGCAGGCCCAGCCCGCGCAGCGTCTGCGGATGGCCGCTCTCGGTGCCCTGACTGTCGTCGAGCGTCTCGCCCAGCAGCTGATAGCCGCCGCAGACGCCCAGCACCGGCGTGCCGCCTGTTGCCAGCTTGAGCACAGCGGCCTCCAGCCCGGACTGGCGCAGCCACAGCAGGTCGTTCACCGTGTTTTTGGTGCCGGGCAGAATGACCAGGTCCGGCGCACCCAGCTCCCGCACGGACTGCACGTACCGCACACCCAAAAGCGGGTGCTGCTCCAGCGGCATAAAATCGGTAAAATTGGAAATATGCGGCAATCTCAAAACAGCTGCGTCCAGCGGCTTGACCGCGCTTTTGCTTTGCAGCCGCGGCGCAAGCGAGTCCTCGTCCTCGATGTCCACCCGCAGGTACGGCACGACGCCCAGCACCGGCAGCTGTGTTTTTTCCTCCAGCATCGCCAGCCCGGGGCGCAAAATTTCTACGTCGCCTCGGAATTTATTGATGATAAGCCCGCATATACGCGCGCGCTCGTCCGGCTCCAGCAGCGCCACCGTGCCGTACAGCTGCGCAAAGACGCCGCCGCGGTCAATGTCGCCCGCCAGCAGAACCGGCGCGTCCACGAGCTTTGCCAGCCCCATGTTGACAATGTCGTCCGCCTTCAGGTTGATCTCGGCGGGACTGCCCGCACCCTCGATGACGATGATGTCAAATTCATCGGCAAGGCTGTCGTAGGCACGCAGAATATCGGGAATCAGCGACTTTTTGCGGCGGAAGTATTCCTTTGCGGGCATGTCGCCGCGGACCTCGCCGTTCACGATGACCTGGCTGCCCACATCGCTGCTCGGCTTGAGCAGGATCGGGTTCATCCGCACATCGGGTTCGACGCCCGCGGCCTGCGCCTGCACGACCTGTGCGCGGCCCATTTCAAGGCCGTCCCGGGTCACAAAGCTGTTCAGCGCCATATTCTGGCTTTTGAACGGCGCGGTTTTGTAGCCGTCCTGCGCAAAAATGCGGCAGAGCGCCGCGCACAGCAGGCTTTTGCCCGCGCCGCTCATCGTGCCCTGCACCATGATGCACTTTGCCCGGCTCATGCCAGCACCTCCCGCATAATTTTCAACAGCTGTTCGTTTTCTTTTTGGGTGCGCACAGCGGTGCGGTACCACGTCTCGTCCAGCCCCGGATAGTTGCCGCAGCCGCGCACCACCGCACCGTGACGGCGCAGCTTTGCCCCAAAGTCCGCCGGTGCGCGGAACAGCAGGTAGTTGGCCTGTCCGTCCACGACCCGCAGCCCCAGTGCCCGCAGTCCTGCAGCCAGCCTTGGACGCTGGTCGGCAATGAGTGTGCGCACACTGTCGGCATAGGCGGTCTCCTCCAGTGCGGCCAACCCAGCGGCCTGTGCCAGACCGGACACGGCCCACGGCTGGCCCGCCGCGCGCATTTTGTCCAGCAGCACCGCGTCACTGCACAGCGCATAGCCCAGCCGCACCCCGGCCATAGCGTAGAGCTTGGTAAATGCCTTTAAGATTATAAGGTTCGGTGCATCGCGCAAAACCGTCTTAGCTGTCAGGGCATCCCGCGCGGCGAGGAAGTCGAGGAAGCACTCATCTACGACCAGCACCGCGCCGCAGTCGGCACAGCGGCGCAGCAGCTTTTGCACCATAACGAGCGGCGTGACCTGTCCGGTGGGGTTGTTGGGCTGGCAGAGGAACACTGCATCGGTGCTGTCGTCGATGGCGTCTACAAAGCCGTCCGTCACGGCAAAGTCGTTTTCCTCTCGCAAAAGAAACCGCTGTACGTCACAATCCACCGTTTCCAGCGCAGCAGCGTACTCGGCAAAGGTCGGCGCGGGCAGTAATGCGCGCCGCGGGCGCAGGGCCAGTGCCAGGCGGTAGATCAGATCCGCCGCACCGTTGCCACACAAAATTTGCGCAGTATCCACCCCCTCTGCCGCGGCCAGCTTAGTGCGCAGTGCCCGGCAGAGCGGGTCCGGGTAGCGATCCGCCATGGGCAGTGCCGCTGTGATGGCCGCCGCCACGCCCGCGGGCAGCCCCAGCGGGCTGACGTTGGCCGAAAAATCCAGCGCGTCCCGGCCAAACTCGGCCCGATAGCCCGCCCAGTCGCCGCCGTGTACCAGTTCCATTCTGCATTCCCTCACAAGACAAGCATCAGCCGCACGGCCAGCCCCAGCACAAGGGCCAGCAGGCTCTCGGCATACATCATGCGGTTGGCACGCAGGATGTCCCGCGGCTCGATCTCCCGCAGCGGGTCGCCAATTGTCGGCTTATCGTAATATTCGCCAAAGTAATAGGCCGGGCCTGCCAGCTGCACGCCCAGTGCCCCGGCGCAGGCGCTCTCGGTCTGGGCGCTGTTGGGGCTGGCGTGGCGGCGGCGGTCCCGCCGCCAGATGCGCCACGCCCCGCGGGCGCTGTTGCCCGTCAGCGCCGCCGCAGCCACCCAGAGCAGCGCGGCCAGGCGGCTGGGCAGCCAGTTGGCGGCATCGTCCAATTTGGCGGCACAGCGCCCAAAATAAAGATATTTTTCGTTTTTGTAGCCGAGCATGCTGTCCATCGTGTTGATGGCCTTGTAGGTCAGCGCCAGCGGTGCCCCGCCAAGGAGCATATACAAAAGCGGCGCAATGACGCCGTCGCTGGCGTTCTCGGCCACGGTCTCCACGGCGGCTCTGGTCACGCCCGCGGCGGTCAGGTTTTGCGTGTCACGGCCCACGATGCGGGCCACGGCCCCGCGGGCCGCGGGCAGGTCGCCCTTTGCCAGTTCCTTGTACACATTGCGGCTCTCCTGTGCAAGACCCTTGGCAGCCAGCGCCTGGCCGCACCAGAGCATTTGCAGCGCCAGCCCCAGCGCCGGATGGAGCCTTGCCGCGGCCCAGCAGGCAAGCCCGGTAACGGTCAGCGTGCCCAGCGGCAGCACCGCGGCCACCGCGGCCCCGCCGGCCAGCTCGCCCCGCGGCGTTTTGGGCAGTGCGGTGCGCAGGTGCTTTTCCAGCGCCGAGATGCACCGGCCCATGAGCACCACCGGATGCGGCAGCCACGCCGGGTCGCCAAACAGAGCGTCCAGCAAAAAGCCGCCCAGCACCGCCCAAAAGATCAGCATGTGCTCTCCTTCGTGTACTGCACGGTCTTGACCAAACGCAGCTCATGCCGCGCCGCCCAGTCGCGGGCGTCCAGCACATAGCCGCCCGCGTTGGGGCCGCACCACCGGTAATAGCTGCGGCGCGGCACGCCGTAGCGCTCCAATGCGGCCATCTGGGTGCCGCCGTGGGCCAGGATCACCAGCATTTCCTCGCCGTCGGCCAGCGCCTTGTCCACCAGCGCCGCAAACGTGCGGCATACGCGGTCACTGAAATCATCCTTGCGCTCACCGTCGGGGCAGCTGCTCTCGCAGTTGGCGGCGACCCACGCCTGATAGTCGGGGTCGTGCTCCATCTCAATATAATTGCGGCCTTCAAAGCTGCCGAAGCACATCTCCTTCAGCCCGTCCACGGGCACGAGCTCCGCGTCCGGGAACAGCACCTCCGCCGTCTGCCTTGTACGCTGCAGCGTGGAAATATAGACAACCTTCGGGTCAATATCAGCCCGGCGCAGCTGGGCCAGCCCCTCGGGCGAGAGCGGGATGTCCCGCTGACCCTGATAGCGCTTCTGGGCGTTGTACTCGGTCAGGCCGTGGCGCAGTAAATAAATCAGCATTTCGGAAGTTCTCCTTTCAAAATCGTCGGCAGACCGCAAAACATCTGCACAACGCAGTCCGCCCGCGCGGCCAGCAGACAGGCCAGACGGCCCGCCGCCTCCCGCGCGGCACGCGCGGCGGGGTCAATCGGCACAACGCCGCCGCCGACCTCCGCCGCGGTCACAACATCATAATCTGCCAGCTCGTCGGCCAGCCGGTTCAAATCGGCGGCGTCGGCGGCCAAATCCTGCACGTCGTACACCTGCCGTCCGCCGAGCTTTTGCGCAAAGGTGCGCTTGCCGCTGCAGAGCGGCCCTGTCACAAACACCATTTACAGCACCCCCAGCCATTGGCAGGCGGCCAGCGCCGCCAGCATCCAGATCTCGCATTTTTGCAGGAACCACCCGGCCAGATCACCGGTCACACCGCCAAACTGTTTTTTGGCAACAACGTAGTACCGCGCAAAAACGCAGCCTTCGGCCAGTACCAACGCCCAGCCGCCCAGTGCAGTCAGACCCACGGCCAGCATGGCGCAGAGCACGGCCAGCACCTGCCGCACGCGGACGCGGTCCGCCGCCGTGGCAAAGGTGTGGGCAAGGCCGGTGTTCTTCGCCAGCGGGAACGCCGCCACGGCCAGCCCGGACAGCGCCCGCTCCCCCACCAGCGCCAGCGTCCAGAGCACGCCGACCCGCGGGGTGAACGCCACACAGCCGCACAGCGCAAAATACGCCGCAAAGTAGCTGCACAGCCGGATGACCGCGAACGCGCCGCAGTGGGGGTCCTTTAAAATTTCCAGCTTCTTCGCGGTATCGCCGTAGCTTGAAAGTGCGTCGCAGGTGTCGGCGTAGCCGTCCAGATGGATGCCGCCCGTGACCCAGACCGGCACAAGGCAGAACCCCGCCGCGCGGGCCGCCGCAGGCAGCGGCAGCACGCCGCAGACGCACCACAGTGCGCCGCACACCACCCCCACCAGCGGGAAGGCGCAGAGCGCGTACCGCATATTTTTTTCGTTCCAGTCGAACTGCGGCATCGGCAGGGCAGAGAACATGGCGAACGCCACCGCAATCGTCTGTAAAGCTGTCACGGACCTTCACTTCCTTTGTAATAGACGGGGATGCCGCAGACAACGCGCACCACGCGGTCTGCGCGCGCCGCCGCAGCGTTGTTGACGGCGGCCAGCGCGCGCAGATAGCGGTCCGTATCGCCCGCATAGTCTGCCCCACCGCTGAACACCTCGTTGGAAACCACAATCAGATTATCACATTGCAGCAGCATCTTGTCAATGCCCCGCAGGATCGCCGCCGCGGTTTTCGCCCCTGCACCGTCGGGGTCATACAGCTCATTGGCGACCAGGTTGCCCAGGTCCTCCAGCAGCACGGTGCCGCGCCGTGGCAGGGCCACGCGGTCCAGGTGCAGCGGGCACTCTACCGTGGTGAACTGCTTTTCGGCCCGCATAGCGCGGTGCTTCGCCACGCGGGCGGCGCACTCGGCGTCCCATACCTGCATCGTCGCCAGATAGGTGCGCGGCAGCGATGCGCGCAGGCAGAGCGACTCCGCATAGGCGCTTTTGCCGCTGGCCGCGCCGCCGATGACCAGCGTCAGCACTGCGGGGTGTACGGCGTAATGCCGCCCTCCGCAAACGAGTAGCAGCCGTTGTAGACGGCCAGCGCCATATCCCACAGCGACAGGCTGGCCACCGCGCCCGTGCCCTCGCCCAGATGCAGCTCTGCGGCGATAAGCGGTTTTTTGCACAGCGCGTCCAGCACAATATGTGCGGCTGGCTCGCTGGACACATGGCTGGCGAAAACGGCCTTTTCCGCCGCGGGGCAGAGCCGCACCGCGCACAGCGCCGCCACGCCGCTGATGAATCCGTCCATCACGATGGGCAGCCTTTCGAGCGCACCGCCCAAAAACACGCCGCACAGCCCGGCAATATCAAAGCCGCCCAGCGCCGCCAGCACCCCCAGCGGGTCCGCGACGTCGGGGTGGTTGCGGGCAATGCCGCGTTCTATCGCATCTATTTTGCGGTGCAGTCCGGCATCGGAAAGTCCCGCGCCGCGCCCGGTCATCTCGGCCACAGGGCGGCCCAGCAGCACGCTGGCCACGGCGCTGGACGTCGTTGTGTTGCCGATGCCCATTTCCCCCGTCGCCAGCAGCTGTGCGCCGCTCTGCTTCTGCGCGCGCACCAGCGCAATGCCCGCGGCGATGGCCTGCACGGCCTGTGCGCGGGTCATAGCCGGGCCGGTGGTAAAGTCAGCCGTGCCCGCAGCAATGCGGCAGTCCGCCGCGCCGGGCACGGGTGCGCCCGCAATGCCCATATCGACGGGCACGACGTCGCAGTGGGCCGCAGCGGCCATACGGCAGACGCTGGTGCGGCGGGCGGTCAGGTTTTCGAGCACGGCGCGGGTCACGGAGGCATCGGTCTGGCTGACGCCCTGCGCCACAACGCCGTTGTCCGCGCAGAGCACCAGCACCGCGCGGCGGCTGACATCCGGCACGGGGTCGCCGGTCAGCGCGGCGGCGTCCTCGACCATGGCTTCCAACCGACCCAGTCCGCCCAAAGGCTTTGCCAGCGCAGCCCAGTGGGCGTGGGCTGCGGCGCGGGCGGCCTCGTCCGGCGGGGTAACGGCTGCAAGCAGGTTTTTCAGTTCGTTTTCGGTCATGATGTTTCCTTTATATAATGTTCGGCTGCAGCCGCAAAGCGCTTCGGCAGCGGCGTACCTGCCCAGTAGAGATGCGGAAAACCAGCGTAGAGACGTGCATTGGCAAAGCCGCACGCCCACTGCCGCCCGTTTGCCTTGGCAGCGGTGAACGCATCGCCGTTTTCGGTGGAGTCCCAGTGATGGAACTCGTGGACGGGCAGGGTCTCCCCCGCGCGGAACAGCATACTGTCGGCGCGGGCGGTCAGGCGGGCGTAGCCGAACCGCACAAGCCGCCCGACTTTGAAGCCCTGCCCGGGCAGCACGCCCGCCATCGGGTGGGGCGTGCCGTCGGCGTCCTGTAATGTCCGGCCCAGGTACAAAAAGCCGCCGCACTCGGCCACGGTGGGCAGGCCGCCCTGCACAGCGCTTTTTACGGCGGCGCGCAGGGGGGCGTTCGCGGCCAGCCGGGCGGCGTACAGCTCGGGGTAGCCGCCCGGCAGGTAAAGCCCGCCGATGTTAACCGGCAGGGACGTGTCGGCCAGCGGGCTGAAAAAGCACAGCTCCGCGCCGTTTTCCCGCAGTGCCTCCAGCGTTTCGGCGTAGGTAAAGCAGAACGCGGCATCTCTTGCCACGGCAAGGCGCACCCGCGGCGGGGGCACCGTGCACGGCACAGCGGCGGGCGCGGGGCGGTCAAACAGGGTGTGCAGCAGCGGCCAGTCGATGGTTTGCTGCGCGGCATCGGATAAGAGCTGTATCTTGCGCTGCAGATCGTCGATCTCGGCGGCGGTTTTCAGACCGAGGTGGCGGCTTTCTATCGCGGCCTCGGGCAGCGGCGGCAGGCAGCCGACCACGGGCAGACCGGTCTCTTTTTCGAGCATCGGTTTCAGCAGAGCGCACAATCCTTGCGCACAATCATTGAGCAAAATCCCCGCGATATGGTGCGGTGTGCGGAACGCCGTCAGCCCGCGCAGCTCCGCCGCCAGCGTCAGGCTTGCCCCCTTGGGCCGCACAACGAGCAGTGCGGGCAGGTCCAGCGTATCGGCCAACTGCCACGCGCTGGCCGTGTCGGTCACGCCGCCAAGGCCGTCGTAGTAGCCCATAGCCCCCTCGATGACTGCCGCGCCGTGCCCCGCCGCGTGCCGGGCGTAGAGTGCGCGGGCGGTCTGCGGTGTAGAGAAAAACAGGTCGAGATTGTGGCTTTCGACGCCTAGCACTGCGCGGTGGAACATCGGGTCGATGTAGTCCGGCCCCGACTTGAACGCGCAGGGGGTCAGCCCGCGGGCAGTCAACGCCGCCAGCAGCGCACAGGCTGCCGTTGTTTTTCCGCTGCCGGAGCGGGGTGCAGCCAGAACCAATTGCAGCATTTTTACTCCCTCGCAATCAAGAAAACCGGGTTGTTCGCCATGAGCAGGTGCAGGCTGCCCGCCGCCCGGCTGCGGCTGACTGCGATCTGTGTGACCTGGGCGGTCAGGCCGTGGGCCGTCAGGGCCGCAACGGCCTCCTGTAAGGTTTCCAGCGCAATGGCGCTGATACAGAGCCGTGCATCGGGGTTCGCGGCCAGCGCGGCATCGACGACAGCCCGCAGACTGCCCTTGCTGCCGCCGATAAAAACAGCGTCCGGCGCGGGCCAGTCTGCCAGTGCGGCGGGGGCAAGGCCCTCGGTAAGGTGCAGATTTTGCACCGCAAATTTTGCGCGGTTCTGACGGATAAGGTCACAGGCTTCCGCGTCGCACTCCACGGCGCAGACCCGGCCCGCAGGGGCGGCCAGCGCCAGCTCCACACTGACGCTGCCGGTGCCCGCGCCCACATCCCAGAGGGTATCTGTGGGGCGCACAGCCAGCTTGGCCAGCGCGGCAGCGCGGACCTCCTGCTTGGTCATCGGCGTTTTGCCGCGGATAAACGCTGCATCGGGCAGGCCGGGCGTGCGGCGCAGGGGCGCAGGCACATTTTCCACAAGCAGGACACTGAGCGGTGCAAAGCGCTGTGCGGCCAGCTCCTGCGCCGTGCCGGTCACAAGCCGCTGGGACGGCGTGCCGAGGTTCTCCCCCACCGTGGCCGCAGCGTCGCCCAGCCCGGCATCCGCCAGCTGTTGGCAGAGCGTCGCGGGGGTCTCGCTGCCGCCGGTCAGGAAAAAAGTTGTCCCGCCTGCGCGGCAGGCGGTCACCGGGTCACAGGCACAGCCGTGGGCGGAGACGAGCCGCCAGCCCTGCCACGGGCGGCCCAGCGCCGCGGCCAATAATTGCACGCTGGAAACGCCGGGCAGCACCGTGTACGGCAGACCCGCGTCGTCCAATGCGCGGCAGAGCGCCGCCGCGCCGGAGTAGAAGCCCGTGTCGCCGCTGAAAATCACCGCGGTCTCCGCGCAATCTGTCTGCCGCAGCAATGCGCAAATTTCGTCCGTTTTATAGAGGGCTGCGCGGTTTGCCGTGCAGCCCTCGGGCAGGTTTTCCAGCAGGCGGCGCGCGCCGATGATCAGCTCCGCTCCGCGCAGCGTCTCCAGCCCCGCCGCTGTCAGGCTGCCAGGCGCTCCGCTGCCCATGCCCACCAATGTGATCTTCATAAAAGCTCCCTGCATCGCTGTAAAATTGTGTCAGCTGTCTCGCCCTCGTCGTCCGGGCGGCGCAGCACAATGAGCTGCACGCCGCACCGGGCGGCGGCCTCGGCCTTTTCGGCAAAGCCGCCCGCCGCGCCGCCGTCCTTCGTGACCATATAGTCGATATGGAACTGGTGCAGCAGCGCCGCATTTAATTCTTTCGTAAAAGGCCCCTGCATCGCAAGGATATTGCGGTGCGGAACGCGCGCTGCCTCGCATGCCGCGATACCTGCCAGCGTCGGCAGAACGCGCGGGTAGAGCCGCGCCGGGTCGAGCGCTGCGAAGGCGGGCAGCTCCTTGGCACCTGTCGCCAGCAGGACGCGCCCCGGTCTGTCTGCCAGATACGCGGCGGCCCGGGCGGCATCGGCCAGCACCACACTGCCCGCGGGCAGGGGGCTGGCGGGGCGCAGCAGACGGTGATATTCAACTCCCGCCGCCGCTGCCGCCGCACGGATATTGCGCGTTGCCTCGGCGGCATACGGGTGGGTCGCGTCAACGCAAAGCGCCGCACCGCGCAGCAGCGCCGTCATTCCTTCGGCGTCCAGCCGCCCGGTGCGCACCGTGATGCCGTCGGCGCAGCCCTGTTCCTCGGCCCCCAGCTCTGTCGCCACACAGACCGTGACCGCCGCGCCGAGCGCCGCCAGCGCGCGGGAGAAACTGCGCCCCTCCGTTGTACCGCTGAAAACCACCACATTCATACGCCGCGATACCCCCTTGGCGTAACCATTCTGCCATGTAAAATCTGCGTTGCAGCGTTGCCGACAAAGACCGTTGTGAACATATCCACGGCGGTATCCTCCAGCTCGGCCAGCGTCAGCAGCCGTGCGGTCTGGCCGTCCCGGCCAATGCAGCGCACCAGCCCGCAGACCGTGTCCGGGCCCTTGCCGTTGTCCCGCAGAATGCGAACGGCCTTTTGCAGGTAGTCGGCGCGGCCTTTGGACGACGGGTTGTAGAGCGCCAGACAGAAATCCCCCGCCGCGGCGCAGGCCAGCCGCTTTTCAATGACGGCCCACGGCGTCAGCCGGTCCGACAGCGAAATCACGCAAAAATCGTGTGCCAACGGCGCACCCAGCACCGCGGCCCCGCTCAAAGCGGCAGTCAGGCCGGGCACGATCTCGACCTCCACTTCCGGGCAGTGCTCCGCCAGCTCCAACAGCGGGCTGGCCATGCCGTAGACCCCGGCGTCACCGGAGCAGACGAGCGCCACCGTCTTGCCGCCCTTTGCCGTTTCCAGCGTCCAACGGCAGCGGTCAAGCTCCCGCGTCATGCCGGTAGCGTAGACCTCTTTATCCGGGTAAAGCGGGCGTACAAGGTCGATGTAGACCGTGTAGCCGCACAGCACGTCGGCGGCCTGCAGGGCGGTCTGCGCCTGGGCGGTCAAATACTGCGCACCGCCCGGGCCGAGGCCCACCACATACACAAGACTACGGTTCATCATTTTTCCATCTCCAATCCGGGGCAAAGGGGGCCAGTGCCACGGCAAGGGTCACGCCGTCCCGCGCCCACTTCGGGATGAACAGCGCCCCGTCTGCAGCAAGCACCGCCGCGCGTTCACAGACATTGTCCACGCCCGTGATGCTCTGCACAAAGCCGGAGGACGTAAAGCGGCCTTTAGCCGTGCGCAGGGCAGCGGCGGTATAAAAGTCCATCTTCCAGTCGTGCGCCCGGCAGAACACCGCCAGACCCGGCTCATCCTTTTTCAAGTCAATGCTGGCTGCGCGGACAATGCCCTGCGGGGCAAAATGATGCTCCGCGCAGAAGGCCGCAAAGACTGTTTCCAACTTTTCCGCCGTCGTGCCGCGCTTGCAGCCGACACCCAACACCGCAATGCGGGGGATCAGGTGCAGCGCCTCACCCGTCGGGGTCAGCGTCAGCGCAAAATCTGCGCGGTCAGCGGCGGCGGCAGGCTCCACACCCGCGGGCGGCGTGCCGGAAACAGCCCAGTCGGCGGCATAGCAAACGCTCTGCCCGGCCAGCAGTGCCCCGCTCACGTAGCGGATGCGCTCCGGCTCGGCCACGGCGCAGTTCTGGCGCTTGGCCCACTCGTCCACGGCAAAAACGCCGCGTCCGTCGGTGGCCGTCGTGATGACCGGCACGGCATGGCAGACCGCTGCCAGCCGCTGCGCCAGCTCGTTTGCGCCGCCCAAATGCCCCGACAGCAGCGGAATGGCGAACTGCCCACCCTCATCCAGCACAACGACGGCGGGGTCTGCAGCCTTGCTGCGGCAGTGTGGCGCGATGGCCCGCACCGCGATCCCGGCAGCTCCTACAAAAATCAGTGCGTCGCTTTGTGCAAACTGCGCAGCGGTCCAATCGGTCAGGCGGACGCCGTCCGCACCGCCGCGGGCCACGCTGCCGGGGCAGGCTGCCGCCAGCTGCTGCGCCAGCGCCAGTCCCCGCGCCGTGAACGCAATGTACGCGCAGGTCATCGGTCCGTCCCCCTGCGGAACTCCGTTGTGAACGCTGGGTCGTACAGCTTGCTGCGGTCATACTGTGCGGCCAAAAAGTCCCCGACAACAATGAGCGCCGTCTTGGTGATGCCCGCCGCGCGGGTGCTCTCGGCCAGCGTTCCGACGTTGCAATGTACAATTTTTTGTTCCGGCCACGTTGCCTTGTAGACGATGGCCGCAGGCGTTTCGGGCGCATAGCCGCCCTCGATAAGCCGCGCGGACAGCTTTTCGAGCTGCCCGGCCGACAGAAAAATGACCATGGTCGCGCCGTGCGCGGCAAGGCTCTCGATCTGCTCGCACTTGGGGACAGGCGTGCGGCCCTCCATGCGCGTCAGGATGACCGTCTGGCTGACGTTCGGCAGGGTATATTCTGCCTTGAGCGCCGCCGCTGCGCCGCAGAACGACGAAACGCCCGGGCAGACCTCGTATGCAAGCCCCAGTCTGTCGAGCGCGTCCATCTGCTCGCGATGCGCGCCATAAACGCAGGGGTCTCCGGTGTGCAGGCGCACGACCGTCTTTCCCGCACGCGCCGCAGGCGCCATGACCGCGATGACCTCCTCGAGCGTCATTTTCGCGCTGTCGTAGATCGCACAGTCCTCTTTTGCGTAGTCCAGCAGCGCCGGATTGACGAGCGAACCGGCGTAAACGATGACATCCGCCTCGCCGAGCAGCTTCGCGCCGCGCACAGTGATGAGGTCGGGCGCGCCCGAGCCGGCGCCGACAAAGTAGATCATTTGCGTTCCTCCTTTACCAGAATGATGGAAAAATAACCGGAAGGCTCGTCGAGCTCGTCCAGATTATATACTACACGCTCGCCCTCCATGCCGCAGCGCTCAACGAGCGCCGCCTGTTCGAGCTGGCCGCTCTCACGCAGCTCATCGCGCACGCGCAGCACACCGCGTCCTGCCTTCATGAGCACCTTGCTGCCCGGCAGGGCGAGACCCTCGCGCTCTCTGCCGTGCGAAGCCGGGATGATGTGCAGCATTTCGCCGTCCTCACACAGGGCGCGGCCGAGTCTGGCTGCCGCCGCGCAGAACGATGGTACGCCGGGGACAAGCTCCGCCTCACAGCCGCGTGCGGCCACGCGCTTATGCACATACCACGCGGTCGAATAGACCGTCGGGTCACCGAGCGTGAGGAACGCTACAGTCTTTCCCTCACCGATGAGCGCACAGATGGCGTCCGCCGCCGCATCATGGCTCGCGTCCCGCGCCGCCCTGTCGTGCGTCATGGGCATGGCGAATGAGCGGACGGTCTTACCTTTTATATACTGCGCGGCAATATCGAGCGCGGTCTGGCCACCGCCGTCCGACTGCGGCACCGCGACGATGTCGCACTCGGACAGGACGCGGATGGCCTTTGCGGTCAGCAGCTCCGGGTCGCCCGGACCAACGCCGACGCTGTATAACTTTCCCTTTTTCATAAGTTCTTCCTCAGTTTTTCGCAGAGCCGCGCCGCGCCTGCCGACTGCGCAAGCACGCCGTATTTTGTCGTAAACATAATAAATTCCGCTGCTGCACGCCCCT
>ERZ831634.515-NODE-515-length-47441-cov-13.482864_pt1 | contig 47441 bp, 40 predicted proteins | sample MGYA00519953_ERZ831634 | MGnify/ENA primary metagenome ERZ831634 (study PRJEB31850, sample SAMEA3708718) | human gut metagenome | biome: human gut; feature: human-associated habitat; material: faeces | place: China | collected 2014 ... | reverse complement strand
AATTTTGATTATGATAAAACACTTAGTTTGGTTAAAAATATATATAAAGAGATTTCTTTTAAAAATGATAAAAGACTTTCTAAAGTTAGTGATGTTAAGAATGTTATAAAAAAGAGAACTATATATAAGAGTGATTATATTGATGAAGTTATTTTGACTTTTAAAATTGATGTTAGTAGTTTGTCTTGTTTTGATAAATATAAATTGGATTGGTATTTAAGTTTCTTTTTAGATATTAATTTTTCTAAATATTCAAAAATTAATGAATATATTAATAATTGTTCTGATTATACTGATGATATTTCTGCTTATTTATATTACTTTAATGGTTATTTTGTTATTGATGTAATCGCTTTTACTAAGAAGGTTACTGATTTTGAAAAACTTGTTTTATCTTCGATAAAAAATAGGGATAGTAGTGAAAGGGAAGTATTTGAACTTGTTAAGAAGGATGCTATTACTAGAATATCTGTTAGAAAGGATAGTATAAGTAGTTATGTTGCTCCTACTGAAGAGAATTACATTCGTTTTGGTTACTTAGATGATGATGATATTGATGTTATAGATAAGTTTAATTATAGTGAATATGATAAGATTATTAGTAATATTGACTTTACTAATTATAGTGTTTTTTATAGAAAGAAAAAATAGATTTATTGGTTTTGAGTGTGAACCTTTGTGTTTCACACTCTTTCTTTGAAGCTCTAGGAGTCTTCGAAGATAATCTAGAGCCTGATTATAAGTCTCTAGATTAAGTTTTTTTAATTCAATAATTTGAGTTGTATTTTTTCCTTGACAAAGAATTAATTGTGTAGTATGATTTAATTGTACTAGCACAAGTAGTACAATCATATATTGTTGTGAAAGGAGAAAATTATATGATAAAAATAGATAAACTATCTAAAAAATATGATAAAGATTATGTGCTAAAAGATCTTAGTTGTACTATTAAAGATAATTCTATTTATGGTTTAGTAGGTGCTAATGGTAGTGGTAAGTCTACACTTCTTAGAACTATTATGGGTATATATGATACTGATGGTGGTGATATTACTGTAGATGGTAGTAAGGTATATGATAATGATGTTATTAAACAGAAAATGGTTTTTGTTCAAGATGATTTATACTTTAATTCTAATTATACACTTATGGATACTGCTAGATACTATGAATCTATGTATAAGAATTTTGATATGAATTATCTTAAAGAACTTGCTAATATGCTTAATCTTAGTCTTAATAAGAAGATTAGTACTTTTTCTAAAGGTATGAAAAGACAGTGTGCTTTAATATGTGCTATTTCTACTAATGCTGATTATATGTTTTTTGATGAAACTTTTGATGGACTTGATCCGGTTATTAGAAATACTATGAAAAAGATTCTTATTAAGCAAATGAATAAAAAAAATACTACAATTGTTATGACTAGTCATAATCTTAGAGAACTTGAGGATATTTGCGATAATTTGGGTCTTTTATATCAAGGAGGTATTTTGTTTGAGAGTGATGTTGATACTATTAAAACTAATATGTTTAAGGTGCAATTATCATTTGAAAAGAACTTTGATAAAGATGACTTTGAAGACTTTAATATCTTGAGTTTTAAGAAACAGGGTAGTGTGGCTACAATAATTATTAAAGATACTGACGGTAAAAGTAAGAAAAAAATTGAAAAGATGAAACCTTTAATACTTGATTATCTTCCACTTACTTTGGAAGAGGTATTTATATATGAAATGGAGGCTTTAGGATATGAGTTTAACAAGTTTGTTTAATTTTAATTATTTAAAAGAAAATATTAAGAAATCTAAAGCTATTATTCTTTTATGTGGAACAACTTTTTCAGCCACATTGACATCAAACCGGAAAATACCAATATCTTGAATGGCAATGCCGCCGACCTCGATGCGGAGTGTGCACGCTATGAAGAAAAAATTAAGTCATATGGTGGCATTGACCTCTTTATGGGCGGTATTGGTCCAGATGGGCACATTGCATTCAACGAACCGGGTTCTTCCTTGTCTTCGCGCACTCGTCAGAAGACATTGACTACCGACACTATTATTGCTAATTCCCGTTTCTTCGATAATGACGTAAACAAAGTGCCTAAGACATCGTTGACAGTAGGCGTGGGTACTGTGCTCAGCGCAAGAGAGGTGATGATTATCGTAAACGGTCATAACAAAGCTCGTGCGCTGTATCATGCGGTAGAAGGCCCTATCATGCAGATGTGGACAATCAGTGCCCTGCAAATGCACGAAAAGGGCATTATCGTTTGTGACGATGCTGCTACAGTAGAGTTGAAGGTAGGTACTTATCGCTACTTCAAGGATATCGAAGCTGAGCATCTGGAGCCTGCATCGCTGCTGAAATAAACGGAGAATAGATATATAAAAAACGAGGATATGTCCACAGTGAACATATCCTCATTTTTTATATATAAGTATTCAGTCTGTCTTTTTGACTTTTTGTATTTTTAGTTACTTCAGAGTGCGTTATTTCCGTCCGGTACCTTATGATGTTTTAAAATTGCAAATGGATTTTTGTAATTAGTATATTATTAGTGATTTACACGTTTTGGCATTCTTCTAATAAATTGTAGAATCTTCTTTGTTCTCTCCTTTATTCCGTCCATCGTAGAGATTTTGTATGTTTGTCGTAAAGCAATTATCAGTTCACCGTAGATGAAGTTAACTTCTTCTTTTCTCAATATTAACTTTCTGCTACTGCGAAGTTAATAAATTCCCGGTACGAAGTTAATATCTATATCCCTCCATTGTATAAAAATGGAATGTTATGCAGGAATATGTTATAGATTTATACCGTCATTTTCTATTTCGTTTCTTTTGGGCAATGTCTAAAGTTATGTATTTAGTGATTCTGCTTTCCTTTTGCTATTTAACAGAGGACTATATGGCTTTTGCGTATTTTGCCGTTTTATGTAATATAGACAAAAGAATATGTAGCATAATAATTGCCTTGATATTTTATAATGGTTTACATTTGCAATTGGTATGATATTTATTCTTATTGATAGATCATATTTGAACATAACATGAAAAAGGAGAGAGAGAACTTAGAATTACTATTGATATGTATGGTTATAGGTATCATAGCGGCTTGTATTACCGGATATTTCTTGTATGAGAACAAAAAGGAATATTGGGAGGTGCAGGCTCGTGATATTTTTTATGAGGCTTTGACGGAAGAGGTGCAGAAGAGAAGTGGAATGGAAGTGTTTTTTTGTACAGAAGGAAATATTCATTTGCCAGTTGATAAGAAGAAAGAACCAATAACAGTTTTTATGGAAACTGAGTATGGTAAAAAGAACTTTGTTATTCCCTATGAAAAGCATACCCATAATATAATTCGATCCTCAGATCAGAGAATGTTATATACATATTTATTATATAAAGATCCTTTGGAGGCTGATTCTTTGAATATGATTTGGAACGATTTATTGGAAAAAGTGAAATTTCCGGGCAAGACAATAGTGCGTGTATCTGTAACAGACTGGTGGGAACATGAAACTAACGCATACTCGAATGATTTATCCTATTTATCAAAATCGGATAGTCTCGTATCTTGTTATTTAGGATATAGGTGCGAGATTGGTGTGACTGGATTTACATATTTTTCTTGGTGGAAGGTTCTCACCTTGAAAGATAAGATTTTATTAGGTGCTTTGGTCGTTGCTTGCCTTTTGTTATTCTTTGTTCAGGAGTTTATGATTCGGATTTACCGCCGTTTATTTATCAAAGAAATACCTGTGATTGCCGTGAATAAAAGTCAATCGCATATTTATCAGTTAGAAGATGATTGTTTCTTTGATGCAGACTCTATGAGTTTAAAAAACTCTACTGTTAATGTGAAATTAACTCCTCTGCTAGCCACATTATTACAAGGCTTTTTGGATGCCCAAGATAACAAACTATCCATTAATGAAATTATAATGTTATTGTGGCCGGATAGTGCGGGTACATCTGAAAGGGTACATACTACTATTGGGAGATTGCGTAAGTGTTTGTCTAAAATTGATTGGATAGTAGAAAATGGTAATTCTGCTTATCAATTAAAAAAAACGCCATTCCATCGAAGAAAAGTTTGAGAAATAGAGTTTGGTGTGTAGGTTGACAATGTCTGCTATGATAAAAATAAATCTTTGTCAGACTTTGTCAGCCAATTAATTTTTATATGTCCTTTGTTGCCACTACATTTGACACATCATTTAGAAAATGAATTTATTAACGTGAAAAACATAACAAGCATGAAAAAGAAAGTATTGCTTATCAGCTTATTTTTGGTAGCAACAGTAGTTGCATCTTTTCAATTTAGTTCAGAAAAAGAAAATTTGCAGAGTTTAATGTTGGAGAATATAGATGCTTTGGCATCCGATGAATGGGGGGGAACTCCTCGTTGTGTTGGGTCCGGTTCTGTGGATTGTCCGATTGTTAATGTAAAAGTCTATGCTGTAGGAGGTCCTTATAGTCTTGAAGAATCCTATTAACATATTACTCCTATTTGTTTTACTGGCTGCATGTACTTCAGTACCTGCCGGTAAAGGTATCTCTTATTCTGATTTTCCGAAAACGGTTAAGTTGGAAGGGCAGGTAATCCCGTTAGATACGGCTGTTTTTCGCTATCCTTTCCGTATAAGGATAGAAGGAGGCAGGGCAGTTGTACTTGATTTGCATGGTGCAGACCATTTTTTTCAGATGTTCACTTATCCCGATGGAAACTATCTTGCCTCTTATGGTAAGCGTGGCGATTCGCCGGCTGACATGCTTTCTGCCGAAAACTTTCGATGGAATGGGGATAAATTGTGGATGCTTGATGCCAATAAAAGCGAATTAACTGGGGCTGTTTTCTCTGAATCCGGTGATTCACTGCTTCGTGAGGAAGCGGTGACACTGGACAAAGAAATTCTTCGTGCTTTGGATTTTGTACAGTACGATGATTCCACCTTTATAATTCCTGATTACTCAGGAGATAATCGTTTCTGTTTTGTCAATCGTAAAGGGAAACTGCTTCGTAAATTTGGTAATATCCCTACTGCTAAAGAAGAGGCTTTGGAACGTTCTCGCCCTGCATTGGCGCAGGCATGGCGTAGCTTTATTGATTATAATCCTAAAAATGGTGTGTTGGCTACTGCCACCCAGTTGGGGGAAGTTCTTGAAATCTATAATTTGAAGGACAGTACACAGGTGGTACGAATCGGGCCGCATAACGAACCGGAGTTCAAAGTATCCCAAGGGTATGGTATTCCTATGGGTATCATGGGATTCAGTGATGTGCAAGTAACAGATAGTGCCATTTATGCCGTCTTTCATGGTCGCTCTTTCAAGGAAATTGCGCAGAATGCACAGCAAGGCATTCAGGTGGATGGTGGACAATATATTTATGTATTCAATTTGAAAGGAGAACCTCTCCGTAAATATGTGCTTGACCATTATGTCTATGGGATATCTGTAAATGAGCAAAAAGGGATAATTTTTGCTACGGATGTGAACAAGGATGAACCGATAGTAGAATATCAAATGAAATAAAAGAAAAAGATAAATAGATGGAGAGGAGCGGACGGCGAACGTTTTAGTGGTATATTTCATACCGTCCGTTCCATAACCCACCAGAAAGAAGGTCAAGGCAAAGATAAGGATTTGAATTGAATAAGCAAAATGTTTGCTTTTCTGTTGAAAGGATAGATACGGAAGATGGTATATGATTATAAACCAAAAAATAAAAAAATCATGAAGAAGATAACAAAGATAGCTTTTGTCGCCATATTTGCGGCAGTAGCAGTATATGGTGTTTATACAAATCAAAAAGCAGATACGATGTCGGACTTGATGTTGGCGAATATAGAAGCATTGGCTCAGTCTGAAAGTGGAGGGTATTATTGCTGCAGTCCATATAGTTATGAGTGCTATCGTATTTTGGGTGGTGGTATTGTATATGGACTGAGACTACCTTTACCTTGTTAAGAGAATAAAAACAAGTTCGATTAGAGAAATAATTGGAAAATTATTTCTCTTTTAAATATACTAATTAGATGCTGATTTTATAGCATAGATTCTTTTGAAATTAGGTATATAGTAGAGGATTTGTTTAGGATTTAATCCCATGTCATTCATGGCACTATAATATAATTAGGTATGCTTTAAGCCCTTTGGGGTTGTTTAACCTAGTTGGGATTACTTTAGAATAATTATATTTTAGTTAAGTAATGGCATGGGACTGAAAATTTTGACACTAATATATTAGACATAAACTATATGAATAAAATGAATAGATTCTTTTGGGGATTATTGTACATCGTATTTTTAAATGCTTGCAATAATAAACCACCTCAAACAATTGAGGAATTATTTTCTGAAACAGTTTCTTTGAATCAAAGAAAAGAATGCCTAATTAGTGAGGATTCCTTAGGCCGTGTAGAAGGCATTACGTGTGACGAGGAAAATCTGGTTGTTTTTGATACACGTTCCAATCAATGTTTTACGTTGTTCGATCAACAGTCGGGTAGACAGATTGGCCGTTTTGGAAATATAGGGCAAGGTCCTTTGGAAATACTGTTTGGTAGTAGTGGCTATTTAGAAGAAAAGTGCTTAGTGACATATAATGACCAAAGTAAAATACTGATGAAATATAGCCTTGACTCTTTGCGGAATGGTGTGGATGATGGTGCTCCTACACGTCTGGCAAAGCATAAAATACCGAATGCTCTAATATCAAGGCTTATTACTATTAATGATTCTATTTTTGTAGTAGGAGGTATATATGAAGCGCGTTATCAGCATTTAATATTTGATGCTAATAATCGTGTATTAGATTATGGTATAGATGTTTATAATGCTGCTGATAGTAGTTTCAATGCTATAACTAGATATCTTTCCAATCAAGGATGTCTGGCAAAGCATCCATATAAAAATGAGTTTGCCTATTCTGTTAATTTTTCGTCTAACTTGGATTTCTTTGAAGTAGTTGATAATAAAATTGAACTTAAAAAGTCGATGCGTTTAGGAAATCCTGCATGTGAATCTGTAGTAGAGGATGGTGGACAGTTGTTTAGTGCACGTCCAACTAAAGAAAGTATTCATGGTTTTATTGAAGTGTGTTCAACACCTAAGTATCTGTATGCTTTATATTCAGCTGGAAAAATATATGAAGTTCCAAGAAAATCGAAAACTATATTTGTTTTTGATTGGGATGGTAATCCCATAAAGGAACTTCTACTTGATATGGATGTGTTTCATATTGCTGTTAATGAAAAAGATAAAAGACTGTTTGCTGTTGTAAAAAATGAAGAGGGTGGATTTAGTATTATATGTTATGCATTATGAATCTTTCAACAGCATATGAATTGAAAAAACAAATTTCTGTAGAGATGAAAAAAGGATTTGTATTTACAATGTATATTATAGTATTATTGATTCTGTTCTCCTCTTGTCAGAACAAAACAAAGAATCATGTTATACAATTAGTGAGAGAGTGGGAAGGAAAAGAGATACAATTTCCTCCTAATTCAGTGTTTACTATTCAAGGGAAAGATACTATAGAGTATTTTGGGGATAATAGTAGTTACAAAATAGTAACTTATATTGATTCTATAGGTTGTACGAGTTGTAAATTGCAGTTGCAAAATTGGAAAGATTTTATACTTAAGATAGCTTCTCTAAACCATGATGAAGTATCATTCCTTTTTTATTTTCATCCTAAAGATAAATCTGAATTGTGCTTAATATTTCGACGTGACAGTTTTGAGTATCCGATTTGTTTGGATGAGAATGATAGCTTTAATAAGCTAAATCATTTTCCAATGGATATGACATTTCAAACCTTCTTGCTCGATAAAGAGAATAAAGTCCTTGCGATCGGTAATCCTGTTCATAACCCGAAGGTAAAGGAACTATATTTGAAAATTATTCGTGGCGATAAGCCCTCTTTTTCGAAAAATGGGGAGGTGAAGACGGAAGCCGTATTTGACCGAACCTCGATTTCATTAGGCAGATTTGATTGGCGTGAGGAACAGAAAGTAACTTTTACTTTGAAGAACGTAGGTGATAAGCCATTGGTCATTGAGGACGTGAGTACTTCCTGCGGCTGTACTACGGTGGATTATCCCAAAGAGCCTGCACAGTCGGGAAAGGATTTGGTGTTGGCTGTGACCTACAAGGCTGAACGACAGGAATATTTCAACAAAACAATCACTGTGTATTGCAATGCGGAAACATCGCCGGTTAAACTGACAATTTCCGGTGATGCGGAATAAAAAAAGATTTTGGTAATAGATGGGAATGCGTATGCCGGATAAAGAGAAACAGAAAAAAGTGGCAGAAAAGTGGGGAAACAGGCTTGTGAACTTCATTCTTGCTTTGAGTTTTTGTTTTGTGACTTATGTGTTGCTGCAAGTCTTTGCTGTGACCTCTTTCAAAATTCCGTCGGATTCGATGGAGCCGTCATTGCTGGCTGGAGACTATATTCTGGTAGATAAATGTTCGGGTGGGGCGCGCTTGTTCGATTTGCTTGGCGCATTGGAGAAGGAGGAGGTGAAGATACACCGCGTACCGGGGTGGAGGAATTTCAAAAGGAATGATGTACTGGTATTTAATTTCCCCTATCCCGGTAGGTGGGACAGCCTTGCATTGGACATGATGCAGTATTATGTAAAGCGTTGTATTGCCGTGCCGGGCGACACTCTGGAGATAAGGGATGCACATTATGCCATCAGAGGTCTGGAACTGATTCCGGGCGATGTGTCCGCACAAGACGAGTTGCAGAAGGTGATTGAGTCGGGAACGGCGGAAGAACGGGGCATTGTGCTGGAAAGCTACCCGAATCGGGAAGAAATAGGCTGGGACATCCAGAAATTTGGTCCTTTGTATATACCGGGTAAGGGGAGTACTGTTAGGATGGACTTCCGAAACAGGTTGCTTTATAGTAACATGATAGAGTGGGAACAAAAGAAACGCTTGTCTGTGAGGGGTGACTCTGTGTTATTAGGTGATAGTGTTATCCGACAATACTGTTTTCGGGAGAATTATTATTTTGTTTCGGGAGACAAGATGATAAATTCTCGTGATTCCCGTTATTGGGGGCTGTTACCGGAACCTTTTGTCGTGGGGAAAGTTGCCCTGATATGGAAATCGCAGGATACCTTGAATGGAAAGATACGTTGGAACAGAGTATTAAAAAAAGTGGAATAGTGGTATGAATTATTGGCGTGTATTATGTATAGGATTTGGGTTAGTCCTGTTTATGGCTTGTTCTTCGGAAAACCAATGGCTTGAAGCGGCTTTGAACCTTGCCGGCGACAACCGTGCAGAACTGCAAAGGGTGCTTGACCGCTATAAGGAAGAGGATGGTGACAAATATCATGCGGCTTGTTACCTGATAGAGAACATGCCTTTTCATGGAGCTTATGAGGGAAAGGCTTTGGAAAATTACCGGAGATATTTCAGTGAATATGTCTCATTTCCTCATTCCAGACATGTGCAAGAGCTGATTGATTCCTTGAAAAGAGCGGATGGCGAATTTTCTATAAACCAATTGACTTATAAAAGGGATATTGTGGCGGTGGATTCCACTTTTCTGGTCAATCATATAGAATGGGCGTTCAAAGTCTGGCATGAACAGCCTTGGGGAAAGTATGTTGGTTTTGAGACTTTTTGCGAGTGCATACTGCCCTATAGGATAGGGGATGAACCTCTTTCTCTTTGGCGTAAGGAAATTTATGAACGCTATAACCCGATGTTGGATGAGTTTAGAAAGACAGGGAAAGCAGATGACCCCAAGGCTGCTGCCCAGTTGTTGATGGATACCTTACGGCGGGCGAATTATAGGCATACCGCGCTTTTTCCGTCTGGCCCTCATTTAGGTCCGGATGTGCTGAAATGGCATACGGGCAGTTGCCGCGAGTTTACAGATGCTATGATATACGTATTGCGGGCCTTAGGTATTCCGTGCGGGATAGACTGGGTGGTATTGTTGGGAGATAACAACGCCTCACATTTCTGGAGTTTTGTGTTGGATAAGGAAGGGCAGACGTATATCGCTAACCTTCCTTATGAGGAAAAATGGCTTAAGGCGGAAGAATATGACATTTCGAAAGGTAAAATGTACCGGACAACTTACAGCATTGACAAGGAGGCTGCCCGGAAACTGGGGGGATATCAGGATGTCTACCCGTCGTTCCGCCGTCCGCTTTTCAGGGATGTTACTGCGCTATATACTGGCAAGCGGAATTGGTGTGTATCACTTCCGGATTCTTTGCTCTCCGGGCGGTTTCATGAGGGTGATTTGCTGTATTTATGTCTTTCTAACAGGATGCAATGGCAACCGATAGGATATACTTTCTTCAAAGACGGAGAGGCCCGTTTTGAGAATGTCGGAGGTGAGGTGGTTCTTGCTATTGTTGCTTGGAATGGGAAAGAATATGCAACGGTGTCTTCTCCTTTCTTTTTGGAACGTGAAACCGGGAAGATACGTTTTTTTACACCGGAAGAAGAGAAACAAAAAGTGGTGTTATACAGAAAGTGTAATCTTTACATGAGTTTTCTTTATAACAACCGGATGGTTGGAGGGGTTGTGGAAGGAAGTGACCGGGCGGATTTTGAAAGAACTGATACCTTGTTCTTGATAAAGGAGCCTCCTTACCGTTTACATACTGTAGCCCGATTGAGCTCCGATAGACCGTATCGGTATATGCGCTATAAGGGTGCCGACGGATGTTTCTGCAATATCTCGGAGTTGGCTTTCTATAAGAATATGGAAGATTCCATACCTTTATATGGAAAAGTGATGGGTACTCCAGGAAGCTTTGGAGACAATACTCACGAATACTGGAATGCGTTTGATGGAAATCCTAATACTTCTTTCGACTATATACATCCGGATGGTGGGTGGACTGGTTTGGACTTTGGCACTCCCTGTCGCGTGGAGAAAGTTGTATATACTCCCCGCAATGAGGTGAACTTCATTTATAAAGACAACTTGTATGAATTATTCTGTTGGGACAATGGGAAATGGAATTCTTTGGGGCAACAAGTGGCTGTATCGGATTCTCTTGTTTATTTTGCCCCCAAGTTTGCCTTATTCTATTTGAGGAATCATACGACTGGTAAAGACGAACGGATTTTTGAATATAAAAATGGAAAACAATGTTTCTGGTGAGTGCGCTGTATATTGATAAGAAAGGGATGGGACGGCGTATCTCTATAATACTGTTATTCGCTGCGGTTACTTCATTACTGAGCGTAGTGAGTGTACCGGATAGCGGGCTGTTGCCGAGCGAGATGATTTCACAATGGGGGTGGTTTGACAAAACCTGCCTTTTTGCGACCGCCTGCATTCTGCTTTCATTGCTGTTCCATCCGGTTAGCCTATCGATCGGTATAGCTTCTGTCGTTTCTTGGGCATTGATTCTTTTGGGCGTTAGTGAAGCTGTTCGAGGATTGTGTCAGCTTTATGGGCATTTAGCTTCTCACCATTCTCTATATGCAATGACGGGGTCTTTTTTCAATCCGGGCCCTTATTCAGGCTATTTGGCAACAGTGCTCCCAATCTGCTTTCATCAGTGGTTGGCCGGAAATAAGTGGCAACAAATGTTTTTGGGTGGAGCAGTGTTGCTTATTCTTTGTGTACTTCCTGCCGGTATGAGCCGTTCGGCATGGTTGGCGGCAGGGGGGGCTTGTTTGTGTGTATATGCATGGCATATGGATTGGGCGGATAAGTTCAGATTATTGTGGCAGCAACAAAGGCTGCGGGTAGTGATGGCGATGATTGGTGGATTATGTATCTTGTTGTTGGTAAGCCATTTACTGTTTGTCTTAAAGCCCGATTCTGCGCGTGGACGTTTGTTTATGTGGAAGATAACCTGTCGTGCCATTACAGAGAAACCGTTGACGGGGCATGGAATCCATAACTTTGCGGCAGTATATGGCAATGCGCAAGAGGCTTATTTTGCGGCAGGCGATTATGAGTCGTGGGAGGAGCGTGTGGCAGGAAGTCCCGAATACGCTTTCAATGAATACTTGCAGGCAGCAGTGGAGTGGGGAGTTCCTTTGACCCTTTGCGGATTGGCTGCTATTGTTATTTGTCTATATATAGGAATTAAGAAAAGGCGGTATGGTATCTGCGGAGCTATTCTTTCTTTAATGATTTTTTCTTTTTCTTCTTATCCGCTGCAACTTCCGGTATTTATTGTTACATTTATAGCGTTGCTTTTGGCTTGTGTTTGTGGAAATAGTCGTTGGGAATGGATAGGGTTGGCAATATTGGCAGTAGCAGTCGGTGGTTTTCGCTTAAAGAACGATCTTCGTATAGAGCAGGCTTGTAGAGAATGGATGAACGTCAGGGTACTTTATAATGCAGGGGCGTATGAAAGTGGTGAAAGAGAATATGTATCACTTTACCCATTGTTGAAAGAACGTGCTGCTTTCTTGTTTGAATATGGGCATGGATTGCATAAACTACGGAGAGCAGAAGCGTCTAACAGGATAATGAGAGAAGCTTTGAAACTAAGTTGCGATCCTATGATACTAAATATAATGGGAAAGAATTATCAACAAAAAGGAGATTATCTGGCGGCAGAGGAATGTTTTATCCGTTCTACCCATCGTCTGCCGGGGCGAATATATCCTTATTATCTGCTGGCTAAACTTTATGCAGAACCGGCATTTAGACAACCGGACAAGTTTGAGACGATGAAACGTATTGTGTTGACGAAAGAACCGAAGGTACAATCTACGGCAATACGGCAGATGAGGGAGGAAGTGAACAAAATGATAGTAAAAAGATGAAGCTGTGTTCTTCTTTCATGAAACATAAAAGAATATGTCAAATAATAAAAATAAAAGTAATGAGAAAAAAATTAATGAAAGCAACCGCTGTTGCGGTATTGGCGGTTATTGCAAGTTTAGGTTTACATGTTTCTCAAAGAAGCAGTGCTAAAATGTCTGATTTGGTTTTAGCTAACATTGAAGCGTTGGCTACAGGAGAAAGTGGCGGACAAACATTGAAGTGCTATAAAACGGTTTCTTCTGGTGGTGGAGGGATGATGACCCATGTGACTTATTGTGGCACATGTTCCGCTGTTTTGGCTAATGCATATTCTGATTCTTGGCAATGTAATTAATGCTTGTGTGACAATGAGCTGTTTTTATTTTTGTAAATAGCTCAAGCTCATTGTCTCTAAAATGATTGTATATGAGGTGTATTGTTTATATATTGATTCTTTCTATCGTTTTTGCGTGCTCATCGCAAGGGAAACTGCAGGAAATGGAACCTTTTCAGTCTGAAAAGGTGTTGGTGGCGGAGAAAGTGCTTATGTCTGATGCCATTAGTCCATGTTTTATGATGCTGAAAGGGCAAAATCTATTTTTGGTTGATGTAAAAAACGATTCCATGTTGTATCAATACTCTTTACCGGATTTGGAATGTATTGATAAAGGTGGTGTTAAAGGGCAGGCAGAAAATGAGTTCCAGGCTTTTCCAATGTTTTGCAGAACTTCATCTGACAAACTTTATCTTTGGGGATTTACTCCGACCAGGATAAAACAATTTGCGGTAACAGAGGCGGGAAGAGTTTCTTTTGAGGCTGATTATGATTTGGCTGCTTATGAGTCTTTTAACCAGATGCATATTGTTGAAGACTCTTTATTGATATATAGTGCCATTCCGGGTGAATTTATTTTAAAGAAAGTGAATTTGAAATCTCGAGAGGAGCTGGGACGGATTATATTAGAAACTGAGGAACATGGCGAACCATTCTTCTATAAAAATAGAGGGATTATGGCTGCCAATGACTCCTTAATAGTATATGCTTATACGTATAAAAAACAAATTGACTTCTATCGTATAAGTGATATGCAATGTTGCAGGCAGTTAATAAAGAGCGGTGCGCCTATTAGTGTAACTGTTGGCGATTGGCAACATAATATAAACTACTATGTCAATATTGTAGCAGGCAGGCGTTATCTGTATCTCTTATGTCAAGGAGAATATGATGAGAAGTATCTGGAGGTTTTTGATTATTCGGGACATTCTATTGCCAAGTATAAATTTGATGTAGTACCCGAATTGTTTGATGTGGACGAACAGAACGGGATATTATATGGATATAATGGTAATTTGGAGGATTATTTGTTAAAATTTATTTTTTGACATTAATGTTAAAATTTAAAATCGGATATAAGATAAAGATGCAAAATTATTACTACGTGGTATATACAGTATTCTTGCTGTTGGTTTCCTGTTCTGGAGTAAAGGAAGAGAACAGTTCCGAAGAAGGGGTGGCAACCGTCTTGCCGAGTGATGATAACGAAGTTACCGTACAGGTACTGAAACAGCGTGCTTTCAATCATGAATTGGTAAGTAACGGCAAGATAGTTGCCGATGGACAGGCTGACTTACGCTTCGAGACATCCGGTGTTATTGCCCGTATTTACGTAAAGAACGGTGAGAGGGTGTTCAAAGGGCAGAAATTGGCTGAACTGGATAAATTTCGCTTGTCCAATCGTACTGCCCAAGCCAAAGATGCGCTTGAAAAATCCAAACTCGAATTGCAGGATGTGCTGATAGGTCAAGGGTATCCGGCGGATGATCTTTCCAAAGTACCTGCCGATATCATGAAACTTGCCCGCGTGAAAAGCGGATATGACCAGAGTCTTTCTCAATATGAATTAGCTCAATATGAAGAAGAGCATGCTACGTTGACGGCACCTTTCGACGGTGTGGTGGCTAACCTTTTCTCCAAACCTTTTAATGCAGCCAATACTTCGGAGGTCTTCTGTACCGTTGTGGGTACAAATGGCATGGAGGCGGATTTCACTGTCCTTGAAAGTGAACTGTCTCTGATAAAGTCCGGTGATCGCGTATTTATCAGTCCTTATTCGGATGCTGCATCCCGTTATGAGGGAGTCGTTACGCAAATCAATCCGCTGGTGGACGAGAAGGGTATGGTGAAGGTCAAGGCATCGGTAAACGGCAAGGGCAGACTGTTCAGTGGTATGAACGTACGTGTAAATGTGTTCCGTTCGCTGGACAGACAATTTGTTATCCCCAAGAGTGCCGTTGTGTTGCGTTCGGGCAGACAGGTCGTTTTTACCTTGAAGAATGGGCAGGCCAAATGGAACTATGTCCAAACGGGATTGGAGAATGCAGAGGAATATACATTGGTGGGGGCATCTCAGACCGACGAGATTGCGGAAGGCGACACGATTATTGTGACGGGGAACGTGAATCTGGCGCATGAGGCTCCGGTGAAGGTGGTTGATAAAGGTGATAAAGTGATAAAGGCGGTGATGTGATAACCTGTAATTGATAACTTATGATGGATTTCCTTATACGACGGCCTATAGCTGTGCTGATGGCATTTACGGCATGCTTTATCGTTGGGATGGTGACTTATTTCACGTTGCCGGTCTCCTTGTTGCCTGATATTGCCATTCCTGAGATTACCGTTCAGGTAGCCGTACCCAATACATCGGCACGGGAACTGGAGAATACGGTGGTGAAGCCTCTGCGACAACAACTGATCCAAGTGGGCAAGTTGAAGGATATGGACAGTCAGACACGTGACGGAGCGGGTATTATCCGTTTGAAATTTGATTTCGGCACGAATACGGATTTAGCCTTTATCGAAGTGAATGAAAAGATTGATGCCGCGATGAACTATCTCCCCAAGGATACCGAACGTCCCAAAGTGGTGAAGGCGAGTGCTACGGATATTCCCGTATTCTACTTGAATCTGACGCTGAAGAATGATAGCGCATACAGTCGTGGGGATGATCGTGCTTTTCTTGAATTGTGCAGTTTTGCTGAAAACGTCATCAAGCGTCGTATCGAACAGTTGACCGAGGTGGCGATGGTGGATGTTACCGGTATGGTGGAGCAGCAATTGCAGATTGTGCCCGATCCGGATAAGTTGGCTGTGCTGGGATTGTCGCTGTCGGATATGGAAAACGTGTTGGCAGGCAACAATGTGGAACCCGGCAGCATGACGGTACGGGATGGCTATTACGAATATAATATCAAATTCTCCACTTTGCTGCGTACCCGGGAGGATGTGGAGGACATCCTTTTGCGTAAAGGGGAACGAATAATCCGCCTGGGTGACTTCTGCAAGATAGCCATTGTCCCAACCAAAGAGACGGGTGTATCCATGAGTAACGGCAAGCGTGCCGTGACACTTGCCGTCATCAAGCAGGCGGACGAGAATATGGATGATATGAAACAGGCCATTACCGGTACCATGAATTACTTCCGGAAGGTGTATCCGGATATTGAATTCAGCATCAGCCGTAATCAGACCGAACTTTTGGACTATACAATTTCTAACCTGCAACAGAATCTCTCATTGGGTTTTCTCTTTATCTGTATTGTTGCGGTTCTTTTCCTGGGTGATATCAAATCCCCGTTTATTATCGGGCTTAGTATGACAGTCTCCATTGTCATCTGTTTTCTTTTTTTCTATTTGTTCAAGATGTCGCTTAACATTATCTCCCTGTCAGGACTTATTCTGGCACTGGGTATGATGATTGACAGCAGTATCATTGTGACGGAGAATATTTCCCAGTATCGTGAACGGGGCTACTCGCTTAGACGAGCCTGTGTGACGGGTACGAGCGAGGTGATTACGCCCATGCTCAGTTCGTCGCTCACTACCATAGCTGTCTTCGTTCCCTTGATTTTTATGAGCGGTATTGCCGGTGCTCTTTTTTACGACCAGGCATTTTCCGTGACGGTGGGACTGATGGTATCCTATTTTACGGGTATCATGTTGCTGCCGGTACTCTATATGCTGGTTTACCGTACCGGATTACGCAGCCGTTCATGGTTTTCCCGCATCCGTATCAACAATCCTTTGAAGGAACATACCTTGGACCGCTTTTATGATGCGGGTGTAGACTGGGTATTTGCCCATAAGATCGTGAGCGTTGCTTTTTGTATTCTTTCCGTTCCGCTTTGTGTGTTCTTTTTCTATTTTATCGGCAAGGAGCGTATGCCGGATATAGACCAGAACGAACTCATAGCCCGTGTGGAATGGAACGAAAACATTCATGTGGATGAGAATCGTAGGCGGGTGGATGCCTTGTTCGGTGATTTTGAGCAGCAAACAATCGAACAGACAGCAGCTGTGGGACAACAGGATTATCTGCTGAATCGTGAGCGTGCACTGTCTTCTTCAGAAGCCGAACTGTATTTCAAAACGGGCACTCCCCGCGAAATAGAAGCTTTGCAGCAAAAGGTGTATCAACGCCTGAAGGCGGAATATCCTTTGGCAGTCGTCTCTTTTTCCCCACCGGAAACAGTGTTTGAGAAACTGTTCGTAACTGGGGAGGCTGACATCGTGGCAGAACTTTATGCCCGTAACAAGGAAAAAGCACCCGCTGCGGGGGAATTGCGTGAATTGGAGAATCACATTGCCCGATTAACGGGAACTGCTCCTACCGGCATCGCCTTTGAAAACCAGTTGAATATAAGTGTACAGAGTGAAAAGCTGCTACTATATAATGTCTCTTACGATGATTTGTACCGGGTACTGAAAACAGCTTTCAAAGAGAATAGTGTGGCTATGCTCCATTCTTACCAGCAATATCTGCCTATCAGCATTGCGGGGGAGGAACGTACTGTGAATGATGTGTTACGGCAGACATTGATACCGACTCGTGCTGATGGTAAAGGAACGTTTGAATATATTCCGCTTCGTGATTTGGTGAAGGTTACCCCCGCCGAGGATTTGAAAACAATTACTGCAGGACGTAATGGGGAGTACATTCCTTTCTGCTTTTATGAGACCGATGACGCAGAGTTATTGATGACGAAAGTGAGGCAAGTTATTGAGGACACCGGGGATTGGGAAACAGCTTTTTCCGGCAGTTTCTTTTCCAATCGGCAGATGCTGGACGAACTGGTGGTGATTCTTTTTATTTCCATCCTGTTGATGTACTTTATTCTTGCCGCCCAGTTCGAGAGTTTTGTACAGCCTCTAATCGTGTTGCTTGAAATTCCGATTGACGTGGCATTCGCTCTGTTGTTATTGTGGATGTGCGGGCATACGCTTAATCTGATGTCAGCCATTGGATTGATAGTGACTTGCGGTATCATTATCAATGACTCCATCTTGAAACTGGATGCCATCAACGAATTGAGAAAAACAGGGATGCCATTGCTGGAAGCGATCCATGAAGCGGGGCGTAGAAGGCTTCGGCCCATCATCATGACTTCGCTGACTACCATATTTGCTATGGTGCCTCTGTTGTTCTCTTTCGATATGGGGTCGGAGTTGCAAAAACCGTTGTCTATCGCCATGATTGGAGCTATGTTTGTCGGAACTCTGGTCAGTCTTTTTATCATTCCGTTGATATATTGGTTTATTTATAGGAATAAGGAAGTGGTTAAGTAGTCAAGTTGAATAGCTTAGAAGAATATGATGAAAAAGATAAGTCTTATACTATTATTGGGATTGGGAACGCTTTCCGCCTTTTCCCAGCAAAGGATTACATTGGACCTGCAACAGACGATTGCCATGGCCAATGATAGTTCGTTGGAAGCATTTCGTACCAAGAATATGTATCTGTCCGGTTATTGGGAGTACCGTACTTTTAAGGCCAACCGCCTGCCGAGTCTGACTTTGAACATGACTCCCGCCCAGTACAACCGTGACATCACCAAGCGTTATGACTCCGAACAGGACCTGGATATTTACCGTAGCCAGCAATCATTCTATGCCTATGGAAATCTTGCTATCCGGCAGAATTTTGACCTGACGGGCGGTACTTTCTATCTGGATACGGAGTTGGGGTTTATGAGAAGTTTCGGAAGTAATCCTTATACGCAATTTACCAGTGTTCCGGTACGTCTGGGGTATTCTCAAAGTCTGGTAGGCTATAATGCTTTTCGTTGGGAACGTAGGATAGAGCCATTGAAATATGAAAAGATTAAAAAGGAATATATTTATAATGCCGAACAGGTTTCCGAACAAGCTACCAACCATTTCTTCACACTTGCCATGGCGCAGGCGGAGTATGACCTTGCCAAAGAAAATGCGGTTTCTACCGATACGCTTTACCGCATCGGTATGCAGCGCCTGAAGATAGCTTCCATCAGTCGTGCCGACTTGTTAACGCTGAAACTTGATGTGGTTAATGCCCGTAATACATTGCAGAATGCTGCCAGTTCGCTGAAGCGTGCCATGTTTTCGTTGGCCTCCTTCTTGAACTTGGAGAAGAATACCGAGATAAGGGTAGAGTTGCCCGGTCGTCCCCAATCGTTAACCATTCCGGTGGATGAGGCGCTGATGGCGGCTCAAAGCAATAATCCGGACTTTTTGAAGTTACGCCAGAATATTCTGGAAGCCGAACAGCGGGTGGACAAGACAAAAAAAGAATCGCGTTTCAATGCGGGTATCAATGCCAGTATCGGGTTCAACCAGGTTTCGGAGAAGTTCAATCAAGCCTATCGGCATCCCATGCAGCAGGAGATGGTTTCGGTAAGCGTTTCCGTTCCACTGATAGACTGGGGGGTAAGAAAAGGCAAGTACAATATGGCGAAAAATAACCTCAATATCGTAAAGACTTCTGCTCGTCAGAGTGAAATCAGCATAGAGGAAGAAGTTATTATGACCGTATCCGACTTTAATGTACAGCAAGGGTTGGTAGCCAGTGCGGAGGAAGCGCTCGACCTTTCTATTCTTGCCTATAATGAAACCCGGCAGCGTTTTATAATAGGTAAAGCGGATATTAACAGCCTTACGCTTTCACTGAACCGCCAGCAGGAAGCGCAACGGAACTATATCTCGGCTTTAAAAAATTATTGGTTGAACTATTATAAGATACGTAAGCTGACGTTGCATGATTTTGCTTCGGGATTCTCTCTTTCTGAAAAGTTTGATTATGACTTATGAGAAGAAAAATCAGTTTCAACTTATTTAATTATTGAGTAGTGAATGAATAAAGTTTCTTCTTTTACCGTCATCGTGACTTTCGTTTGTCTGGCTTTGGTGGGGCTGGCATTGATACCGCTTCTTCCTGTCAAGTTGAATCCGTCCCGTAACCTGCCGGGATTTACGGTAGGATTCAGTATGCCGGGTGCTTCTTCCCGGGTAGTAGAGATGGAGGTAACCAGCAAACTGGAATCTATGCTGGCACGCATACGCGGGGTGAAGAATCTGAACTCTACTTCGGGTAACGGTTCGGGAAGTATCACTGTAGAGTTGGACAAACACGCCGATGTGGATGCAGTACGTTTTGAGGCCTCTACCATTATCCGGCAGACATGGCCGCAACTTCCCGAAGGTGTCAGTTATCCGACTATTCGGATGAAGACGTCCGACAATAATGCACTCCGCCCTTTTATGTCCTTTACATTAAATGCTCCGTCTACTCCCATTCTGATACAACAATATGCGGAAGAGCATATAAAACCTCAGTTGGCACGTCTACCGGGAGTCTATAAAATAGATTTGAGCGGGGCAACGCCTATGGAATGGAGGTTGGAATATGACAGTGAGCAATTACGTTTGTTGGGAGTAACTTTATCGGATATCCATAATGCGGTGAGACGGTATTACAGGAAAGAGTTTCTGGGAACACACAATGTCGATACCGGTAAAGGCGGTGAACAATGGATACGTCTGGCTTTGGTTCCGGAAACGGGTACTGATGTTTTTGATCCGTCTGTTATCATAGTAACAAATGCGGGTGGAAAGATGCTTCGCTTGGATGAATTGGTGAAAGTAACCCGGATGGAAGAAGAACCGCAAAGCTATTATCGCATCAATGGCTTGAATTCTATTTATCTATCGGTTACAGCGGAAGAAAGGGCCAACCAGTTGCAACTTAGCCGTGCCGTCACGACTGAAATGGATGCTATAAAGAGGATTCTTCCGGTCGGATACGAAATACATGTCAGTTATGATGCTACCGAGTATATCCGCGAGGAACTGGACAAGATTTATTTTCGTACCGGATTAACGGTACTTATTCTTTTGGTCTTCGTCTGGTTGATTACCCGTAAGTTGAAGTATATGCTACTGATTGTAACCAGCTTGGCCATTAATATAGCCGTAGCACTGATCTTTTATTATCTTTTCGGTCTGGAGATGCAACTCTATTCGTTGGCAGGTATTACAGTTTCACTGAATCTGGTGATAGATAGTACCATCATCATGACTGACCATATCTTGCACCGGCGTAACCTGAAAGCTTTTATGTCTGTACTTGCAGCGACACTAACTACAGTAGGGGCATTGGTTATCATCTTCTTTCTGGATGAAAAGATACGGTTAAACTTGCAGGACTTTGCTGCGGTGATGATTATAAATCTGGGTATATCATTACTGGTGGCGCTCTTTTTTGTTCCGGCAATGATTGACAAGACCGGTATGTTGTCGACTAAAACTACCGTTACAAGAAAGCCCCGCAAAGGTTTGATGCGATTCGTCAGAGGCCGAGGACTCCGTCGGCTGACTGTCTATTTTACGCGTTTTTATGCTGTCTTGATTCGTATCCTTTGTCGTTGGCGGTGGGCTGTGTGCATATTACTGTTGCTTGGTTTCGGCCTCCCGGTTTTTCTCTTACCGGAAAAGTTGGATGGAGAAGGGCGATGGGAAAAATTTTATAATGAGACTTTAGGTTCGTCTATGTATAAGGAATCTGTAAAACCGGTTGTGGATAAAGCCTTAGGTGGTGCTTTACGCCTGTTTGTACAAAAAGTATATGAAGGCAGCTATTTTACCCGTAATGAAGAGGTGGTGCTTACAGCCAATGCCAACCTGCCCAATGGTAGTACCCTTGAACAAATGAACTCTCTGGTAAAGCGTATGGAAACGTATCTAAGTGAATTTAAGGAAATCAGGCAGTTTCATACTTCGGTTTACAGTGCCCGGCGTGCCGGTATCAATATCTATTTTAAGAAAGAATATCAAAATAGTGGTTTTCCATACACACTGAAAGCTAATGTGATAAATAAGGCGTTGCAGTTGGGTGGCGGCAGTTGGGGAGTATATGGACTGGAAGACCAGGGATTCAGCAATGATGTACGTGAAAGTGCGGGTTCCTATCGTGTCAGGATGTATGGGTATAATTATGACGAACTTTATAGCTGGGCGGAGAAACTGAAAACTAAGTTGCTGAGCCATCGTCGTATTAAGGAGGTGCTGATAAATTCGGAATTTTCATGGTGGAAGGATGATTACCAGGAATTTTACTTTAACTTGAATAAAGAGAGGATGGCGCAGGAGGGTATTGACGCCCGTCAACTTTTCGCTTCTATTCAACCTGTTTTTGGAAGGAATATGGAGATTGGCTCTGTGTTGTCGGAGGAAGGGGTGGAAAAGATAAAACTTTCTTCACGTCAGTCGCATGTTCATGATATATGGGCGATGCAGTTCTTTCCTTATGGAATGAAAGAGGGTAAGCACTATAAACTTTCGGAATTGGCTGTGATGGAAAAGGGACAAATGCCACAGGAGATTGCAAAGGAAAGACAGCAATACCGTCTTTGCCTGCAATATGAGTATATCGGTTCGAATGAGATGGGTAATAAGATATTGGAACGTGATCTGGAAGAATTTAATACTCTTCTGCCTATGGGGTACACTGCTGAATCGGATAGCTATTCGTGGTCATGGGGTAAAAAAGACAATAGGCAATACCTGCTTTTATTGGTAGTTATCGCAATTATATTTTTTACGACGAGTATCCTGTTCAATTCGTTGAAGCAACCGTTGGCTATCATCTTTGTTATTCCTGTTTCTTATATCGGGGTGTTTCTTACTTTTTATTGGTTCCGGTTGAACTTTGACCAGGGTGGTTTTGCCTCATTTGTCCTATTGTGTGGCATTACGGTGAATGCCAGTATTTACATTTTAAATGAATATAACAGTATCCGGCGTCGTTTCCCCCGGCTTTCAATGCTTCGTGCTTATACCAAAGCTTGGAATGCAAAAGTTATTCCCATTTTTCTGACAGTAGTTTCTACTATTCTGGGCTTTATACCTTTTATGGTGGGGACGGAGAGAGAAGCTTTTTGGTTTCCATTGGCGGCTGGTACTATCGGAGGGTTGATTATGTCTGTCATTGGTATTTTTTTCTTCTTGCCGGTATTCTGTTTAAAGAGAAAAATGCCGAAATAAAAGAAGTGTCCATTTTTCAATTTTACTTTTCTCCATCCAGGTATCCCTTTTTGAACATATCGACAAAAAGGAAGAAAAGGGAAAGTAACAGCGGACCGAAAATGACACCCATGAATCCGAAAAGAGAAAGGCCGATGACCACTCCGAAGATAGTGATAAGCGGATGAATGTCCGCCATTTTCTTTTGGATAATAAAACGTATCAGGTTATCAAGCTGTGAGATGACAAGGGCACCGAAGGCTGCCAGGCCAATGGCTTGGAGCCAATTGCCAATCAATGCCATATATATGGCTATGGGGACCCATATCAGTGCTGTGCCTACCATGGGAACAACGCTGGCAAATCCTGTCAGGAAGCCTGAAAACAGAATATTGGGAGCGCCGAATATCCAATAGCCTATCATTGCTACTCCGCCTTGTATTATGGCAAGCAGGGGGATGCCAATGGCATTGGAGCGGACAATCATATTGATTTCGTGCACTACATTCTGTGTGTTGGTTTCATTGAAAGGAAGAATTCCGTTGACGTACTGTTCCATTTTTTTTCCGCCTATCAGCATGAAGTAGAGAACGAAGACGAGCACAAACATATTTACAGCAAAGCTGCTGATGCCGCCCATTAGGGTTTGTCCGATGCGTGGCAGGGATGAGAGAACGAAAGAAAGGCTATCTCCTCCCAGTATGTTGTATCCGGTTTTTGCCTTGATGATAGCAGCCGTTTGTTCAAATGGTGCGATAATGGCTTGCGGATCAAGATTGATGTTTTGCAGGTTTATTATTGCCAGCCATACAACCAATGCTAAAGGAATGAGAAAACATAAAATAGCTTCTGCTGTGATGATCGTGGCAGCTATGCTCCGTTTCATCTTTCGCTTCTCGGACAAATAGATCATTTGGCGTCTGACCAGTATATAAATGGTCAATGCTCCCAATAAACCGCTTAAGAAAGGGGTAATCTGTCTGAACAGTATGATTCCTAATCCAATGATGATGATAATCAGGGAATATTTCCAGTATTGTTCTTTTGTACTCATAGAGTTTGTTGCTTCTTTTGAGAAAGAAACATAACAACGACTGAAAAGGTTTTGAAAAGTATGGAGAGACTAATTATTATCCTTCATCCAGCCAGCCTTTTCCCTGACGTACGATTTCTGCTTCGCCATTGGTACAGTCTACTATTGTGGAGCCTTCGATGCCGCCTATGCCGCCATCGATTACCAAATCTACGATATTGCCGAACTTTTCATCAATCAATTCGGGGTCGGTACAGTATTCAATATCCTCGTTTTCTTCATAGGGAAGGGTTGTGGTCATGATAGGAGCATCCAGAAAGCGTGCCAGTTCTTGAATAATCGGGTTGTCGGGCATACGGATACCTACTTCCTTACGGTTGCGGAAAATCTTTGGGAGACGGACAGTACCATTTAAGATGAAAGTAAAAGGACCCGGTAAGTTGCGTTTCATTAACTTGAACGTATTGTTGTCGAATTTGGCATATTCGCTAATACTGCTCAGGTCATAGCAGATGATGGAAAGATTGTTTTTTTTCGGGTCAATAGCCTTGAGCTGGCAGATGCGTTCTATCGCACGCTCTTTTAATCCATGACAGCCGATAGCATACATGGTATCGGTAGGGTAGATGATGATTCCGCCGTTGTTCAGGATGTCGATTACTTGTTGTAAATCTGCCGCACTGTTGTTTTTCTCATAAAGTTTCAGAAGCATGATACTATCGGATTAATAAGTTGGGCGTAAAAATACTCGTAAATATTCTCAAAAGCAAGAGAATCACCTTTTTAGCATCTCTTTCTCTAATTTTTTAATCTTCTTCCATGCCTCTTTGAATTTGGGGCAGAGTGCAACGGCTTTTTCATAGTTCTTCATGGCGGCTTCTTTCATCTCCAGTTTGAGGCACTCGTCGCCCATGATGATGTATTCGCGGGCGTATTTCACCAAAGACTTTTCTTTTTCAATAGCCGCTTGCTTCAAAGAGCGGTTTTCTTCGCGCAGCCGATTGATGATGTTTAGTTTCTTACGGATAAGGCGTTGCACAACAGGCTTCTCTATGTCATAGCGGGAATGGATCGCTTTGAAAAATTCGTTGAGGAAAGTATCGAAGTCGCCTTTATCAAACGCTTTGGTTGCCGCTGCGTATTGTACGTCTGCCTGTGCCTGTTTCAGGGCGCGGTCAATGGCCTGGCGGTTATTGAAACGTTCGGCAAATCCTATGATTTCGGGACGCACAAATACGTCGGCACGACTGACGGGCTTCTTCAGTTGTATTCCTTCCAAAGAGGTACATCGGCTGAGTGCCACATATGCCTGCCCGCCGGCAAATACTCCTCCGGTGAAGTCGATAACCGCCCGGCTGAAAGTCAGTCCCTGACTTTTATGAATGGTGATGGCCCATGCTAACCGTATGGGGTATTGGGTAAACGTACCCAACTCTTCTTCTTCGATTTGTTTCTTCTCCTCGTTGTATTTATAACGGATGTTCCGCCATGATTCCCGCTTCACATCACACTCCTTGCCGTCGTCCGTAATGACATAGAGTGTTTCTTCAAAGGGATCGAAACCACTGATGATGCCGATTGTGCCATTTACCCAGCGGCGGTCGAAGTCATTTTTTATGAAGATGATTTGAGCACCCGGTTTGAGCACCAGTTCCTGTGAGGTGGGAAGGCTGCTTTCGGGGAAGTCGCCTGTGATTTCACCGCTGAATGTAACGGGTTCTCCCGGCAGTTCTGCAAGTTTCTTGTCATTGATATGGTCCACATTGTCGCGGCGGGTGGCGAGAGTGATATACATATCCGCTTCGGACTCCTCTATTTGTGTGCCATAGCGGGTGTTGAGCAGTTGAAGGTCGGTAGCGCCCACTGTATTGTTTCGTATGTGGTCCAATACGCCGACAAATGTTGCATCCGTTTGGCGATAGACTTTTTGCAGTTCGATCGATACAAGATCTATCTGATTGAAAACTCTTGCAGAGAAAAAATAGGGAGTGGGATAGAAGCGATTCAGTATTTCCCGTTCGTCTCCTTTCACCACAGGCTCCAACTGAAAGACATCACCCACCAGCAGGATTTGTTTTCCGCCGAAAGGTTCCCGGAGATTGCGTGAATAGACACGTAAGATGCGGTCGACAGCGTCGATGATGTCTGCCCGCACCATGGAAATCTCGTCGATGATAATCAATTCCAGTTCTTCGAGCAGTTTACGATGAGGTTTGGTGTACTTGAAAAATTCATGGATACGACCTCGTTGTAAGCTGAAGTCGGGATTGTCGGGCAGGAGAGGATAAAACGGCAGTTTGAAGAAACTGTGTAATGTGCTTCCTCCGGCATTGATAGCGGCAATTCCCGTAGGAGCCAATACCACATGCTTCTTCTTGGTATGCTCGCAGATATACCGGAGAAAAGTGGACTTGCCTGTACCCGCTTTTCCCGTCAGGAAAACGGACTGGCGAGTGTACTGAATGAGGTTCAAAGCATCTTGAAACTCCTTGTTCTGGGTGTCGGGTACAAAAGACAAGTTATCGGTAATTTAGTAATTGATATTAGTAATTATTCCAAAATCCCAAAGTGTTTTAGTGCATCGGCTATGCCGTTGTCGTCAACACTTGCTGTGACATAATCGGCTATGACTTTCACATCGTCTTTGGCGTTGCCCATAGCAACTCCGATGCCTGCATGGCGTAGCATGCTGATGTCATTCCCGCCGTCGCCGAAAGCCATTGTCTCTTCCAGGCGGATACCGAAATGCCGGATTATTTCATCAATGCCATGCTGTTTGGTATTACCTTTGGCGGTGACATCCACAAAAGCCGGATGCCAGCGTCCCATTTCACAGTTGGGAAGAAAGGGTACTATCATTTGCTCTTCTTCGGCATTGATGAAAGGCGTTAACTGGTAAAACTCTTTGTTGGAATGGTTGTTGGTATAGGGTTGTGGTTCAATCGGGTCTGTTTTGAGTTGATTATTGAATATTTCCGTTACAATCTCACCCGGTTGGTTTGCACAAATATCATGTTCGCCTACGAGTATGCAGGGAATATTACGTTCGTGGCAGAATTTTGTCAGTATGTCCACTTCGGTTGTCGGAATGGGGCTTTTGTAGATGACGGTATCGTCTACAAAACAATAGGCGCCATTCATGGTGATGTAGCCGTCTATCAGCTTCCGGTCTTGCAGAGGGGCGAGGTTATTGATGATGACGCGCGGGCGACCGGTTGCGATGAATATCTGTATGCCTTTGGCCTTAGCGGCTTCCAGTGCTTCGATGGTGGAAGTGGGAATCAGGTGAGTCTTGAAGCTCACCAGTGTGCCGTCAATGTCAAAAAACAGAGCTTTAATCATATATGTCTCTTTTAAATTGGTTGGCAAATTTACTTAAAAGCGAAGATATTTCGTACTTTTGCGGTAATTTTGTTTTGTCCGATTAAAATAGAAAATCCAAAGCATATTAATGAGAAAGCATATTGTCTTTTTCCAAATTAAACTTACTTGAACCTTATGCAGTATAATTTTGATGAAATAATTGAACGTCGCGGTACGGATTCCGTAAAGTGGGACGGTGTACAAAAGGTATGGGGACGCAATGATTTGCTTCCTATGTGGGTGGCCGATATGGATTTCCGTACGCCGCCTTTCGTAATGGATGCTTTGCGCAAACGCCTTGATCATGCGGTTTTGGGATATACCTTTGCTTGTGAAGAATGGTATACTTCCATTTGTAATTGGTTGCACCGGCGCCACCAATGGGACATCTCACGTGATATGCTGACATTTGTGCCCGGAATTGTGCGGGGGCAGGCCTTTGCTTTGCAATGTTTTACCCGACCGGGGGATAAGGTAATGGTGATGACTCCGGTATATCACCCCTTTTTCCTGGTGACCGAACGTTTAGGACGTGAAGTTGTCTACTCTCCGCTTGATTTGTGTGAGGGTCACTATCATATTGATTTTGCACGATTTTCCAGGGATATTCAGGGATGTAAGGTACTCATCCTTTGCAATCCCCATAATCCCGGTGGGCGTGTTTGGACGGTTGACGAACTGCGTCGGATAGCGACTGTCTGCAAAGATAGCGGGACTATGGTCATTTCGGATGAGATACATGCGGACTTAACGTTGCCTCCTTATAAGCATCATCCTTTTGCTACTGTATCTGAGGATGCTGCAAGGATTTCTCTTACTTTCATGGCTCCCAGTAAAGCTTTTAACATGCCCGGATTGGGTAGTTCATATGCCATAGCGGTTAGTGAGGATATTCGTCATCGTTTTCGTGAGTTTATGGAAGCCGGTGAGTTTTGCGAAGGACATCTGCTGGCCTATATCGGTGCTGCGGCTGCTTATACACAGGGTGAAGAGTGGCTGGAGCAGATGCTTGGCTATGTAGAGGGTAATATAGATTTTACGGAGAATTATCTGAAAGAGCATGTTCCGGGCATCAGTATGATACGCCCGCAAGCATCTTACCTGATTTTCTTGGATTGTCGGGCGTTGGGTTTGTCACAAGAGGAGCTGGTAAGGCTTTTTACAGAAAAGGCTCATTTGGCTCTGAACGACGGAGCAATGTTCGGTAAACCGGGAGAAGGCTTTATGCGGCTGAATGTCGGTTGTCCTCGTTCTGTTTTGCAAACGGCCTTGCGGCAATTGTCCGCAGCGGTTAAAGAAGAGAAGGCAAGGATATAAGGCTTAAATCGTTTTCTTAGATTGTTAATCCCTATTGCAGAGCGCAGTAGGGATTTTTTTGTTTTAATTAGACATACCTAATTATAATTATCTCATCTTTAAGTTATACTCCGTTTTAGGTATTGTTACCGTTTTTAACTACCCCTACCTTTGTCCCAACAAAAATTAAGATAAAAGATGGGAAAATTAACGAGTTTATTAGCATTGTGTCTTGCGTTATCGGCCAATGCTTTATGGGCAGGGGAACCCGATGAAGCAAGCGCAAAAGGTGATACTGCCGAGAGTACACTGAAGAAAAAAGTGACAAGTACTCCGGATGGTGACAGCTACAAGAAATTCCGTTTCGGTGGATATGGAGAAATGGTAGCCAGTTTTAAAGATTACGGCATCAACCGTTTCTTTGGTGGCAATAGAGGCAATTCGGACGATCATCGTAATACGATTGCTATCCCGCGTTTTGTATTGGCGTTCGATTATAAGTTCAATTCCAAATGGATACTGGGAGCTGAAATAGAATTTGAATCCGGTGGTACCGGTACGGCTGTAGAATTGGAAAATTCCGAAAATGGAGAGTATGAAACGGAGATAGAGAAAGGCGGTGAGGTCGCTTTGGAACAATTCCATATAACACGTCTGATACATCCTGCTTTTAATGTTCGTGCCGGACACTTGATTGTGCCGGTAGGCCTCACTAATGCACACCATGAGCCTGTCAACTTTTTCGGAACTTATCGTCCGGAAGGTGAGACAACCATTCTTCCTTCCACCTGGCATGAAACGGGTATCGAGTTCTTCGGTTCTTTCGGCAGAGGATATGCTACATTCGATTATCAGGCATTGGTTGTGGTGGGACTGAATGCGAATGGTTTTGACCGAAATAATTGGGTTGCAGGTGGAAAACAGGGTTTCTTTGAGGTGGATAATTTTACTTCTCCCGCTTATGTTGCTCGTTTGGATTATAGAGGTGTACCGGGTTTGCGCATAGGCGGCTCTTTCTATTATTGTGTCAATACAGCATCCAATTCCGATAAAGTTGCTACTTATGCCGGGGTAAAAGCACCGTTACGCATTTATACCGTCGACGGTCAGTACAAGAATAAGTATGTAACGGCTCGCACGAACTTTGTGTTCGGCAATCTGACAGGGGCTACCGCTATCAGCAATAAGAATAAAGGTTTGTCCAATTCTTCTCCTTATACACGCGTGGTACAAGTTGCCAAGAGGGCTGTGAGCTATGCCGGTGAGGTCGGCATCAATCTCCGTTCTATTTGCAACGACAGTAAGAAAGTGCCTGTCATCTATCCGTTTGCCCGTTATGAATATTACAATCCTCAGGAAGAAGGAGAAAAAGGCCAGCTTCCTATGGACAAGAGAAATCAGGTGAGTATGTGGACTGCCGGCCTGAACTGGTATGCTTTGCCCAATCTGGTGGTAAAGGCTGATTATATGACCCGCCAAATCGGTACGGGCAAGGTATTCGGCAAAGGCAAATACAATAGTGAAAACGAGTTTTCCATCGGTATCGCCTATGTCGGTTGGTTTATAAAGAAATAATGCATTAATCTCAAATAATAACAATGAAAATGAAAAAGTATTTTTTGTACGTTGCAGCTTGCATGCTGTCTTTGGGCGGAATGATGTCCGCATGTAGTGATGGCGATGATCCTTCTAATGGAAATGGTAATGGCGCTGTAGAAGAAATTAACATTACCAAAGATAATGCTTCCAACTGGTATAGCTACATGATTAACGTTACTAATCTGTTGAAAGAAGATGCCGCAACGCTTTATGATGATTGGAAAACCAGCTATAACGGTGGAGAATCCTATGCTTCGATTTTTATCAATCATAATAATTCGGCTTACTTTGGTACTGCCAATAACTGCGTTCAGCAGATTATCGAAGGCTGCTGGGATATAGCCAATGAGGTAGGTGATGCAAAAATCGGCGACCCATACGATTTGTATGTAGCAGGAAAGTCGCAAGATGCCTTGTATGCTGTGGAATCTTGGTTTAGCTGGCACTCCCGCGAGGATTATTCAAACAATATCATTTCTATTTACAGTGCGATTTGCGGAACGAGAGATGTGAGAGTGAATAATGATGTAATGGATTTGACAAATTCCGTAATCGCTGCAAACTCTATTTATAATGTAGTCAAGGGCAATAATAGTGAGTTGGCAGATGATGTCCGGAAAGCCATCAAGAAAGCTCATGACGCTATCTTGGCTATTCCTGCTCCTTTCCGTAACCATATCAGTAGCGCAGAAGCATTGGCTGCCCAACAAGCTTGTGCGGATTTGGCTGATTTGTTGAATAACAGACTACTTCCGGAGATTACTCAGAAGAAAGATACGTATAATGATGCAGCATTGGACGGCGTTGTGAGTACTTATGTGAACGATGTGGTACTTCCCACTTATTTGGATTTGAAAAATGAAGTAGCTGTTCTGTTGGAGAAAGTAAGCACTTTACAGAAAAAACCGACCGATGCGAACTTTAAGGCTGCTGCGGCCCAATGGATTGTTGCCCGTAGGCCATGGGAAACAAGTGAAGCGTTCTTGTTCGGTCCTGTAGCCGATAAAGGTTTGGACCCCAATATGGATAGCTGGCCGCTGGATGCGGATGCGATTGTCAATATCCTGAACTCGGGAGACTTCACCAAGTTACAATGGAACGGCGAATTCATTACCGATGAAAACGGTGATCCGGTAGAGAGCATTGCATCCGCTCAGAATGTTCGTGGCTTTCATACATTGGAATTCCTTCTTTTCAAGGATGGCGATCCTCGTACGGCACCGACGGAATAAATCTCGGATATAATCGTGTGGACAAATAAGTAAAGGAGTGTATTGTCGTCTCCTTTACCTATTTGTTGTGTTCTGATATTTTGTGTAAAATAAACTCTGTTGCTTATGAGAGATTTAGAAAAACGTTTGTTTCCGTTGTTGCTTGGCTTGTTGCTTTGCTGTGCTTGTGAGGGCGATACTTATGATATATTGGATATAGAAGTACCGGGTGGTTATGAGTTGTCTGCCGGTACGGCCACTGTATTTATGCGTTCTTCCAAGGCATACGACACCCCGGCCGACTGGGTGACGGGAGTCTATAACTCACGTTTCAATAACGGAGACGGACTTTACGATGATGTCCGTACCAGCACTAACGGAACGGGCGGCGGTTTAGGACCTGTCTATGCCGGATATTCTTGCGGCAGTTGCCATCATAACGCAGGTCGTACGCGTCCTACGTTATGGAGCGAGGGAGGATCGGGCAGTAGCGGTTTTTCTTCTATGCTGATATATATCACCCGCAAGAACGGTGCTTTCTTTCCCAATTACGGGCGTGTGCTTCACGACCAGTCCATTTATGGCGTAAAGGCGGAAGGAAAGCTGAAAGTGGAATATACCTATGAAGATTTTAAGTTTCCCGACGGTACTCCTTATCAGCTTGCCAAGCCTACTTATACGATAACGGACTGGTATGCGGAAGAAATAAAACCGGAGGATTTGTTCTGTACGGTTCGCATCCCCCTGCGGCATGTGGGAATGGGACAGATGATGGCGCTCGATCCGAAAGAGATTGAGGCGCTTGCTGCCAAAAGCAATTATCCCGAATACGGCATTAGCGGACGCTGTAATTACATTACGGAGAAAGGTGTGAAGAGTTTGGGATTGTCGGGTAACAAGGCACAGCATGCAGACCTGACCGTAGAATTGGGTTTCTCCAGCGATTTGGGAGTTACCAACAGCCGTTATCCGGAAGAAATCTGTGAAGGGCAATTGCAAATGGAACAGGGCAGTATGATGGGGCTGTCTTATGATCAGTTGGATGTATCGGCAGAGGATATGGAGGATGTGGACCTCTACTTGCAATGCCTGGGGGTACCGGCCCGCCGCAATGTGGATGACGAACAGGTTATCAAAGGCGAGCAGAAGTTCTATGAAGCCAAATGCCACCTTTGCCATGTCACCACCTTGCATACCAAACCGCGCGGCAGCTCTTTGTTGATGGGAACGCAGCTCCCTTGGTTGGGCAGCCAGACCATTCATCCGTATTCGGATTTCCTGCTCCATGATATGGGTTCGGAAATTATGGGTGTGGGATTGAATGACAACTATGTCAGTGGTCTTGCACGCGGCAATGAATGGCGTACCACTCCGTTGTGGGGTATCGGCTTGCAGGAGATTGTAAACGGGCATACTTATTTTCTGCATGACGGGCGTGCCCGTAATTTGGTTGAGGCCATTATGTGGCATGGTGGTGAGGCGGAGGCTTCCAAGAATCTGTTTAAGAATATGAGTAAGGAAGATCGTGATGCGTTGGTTGCATTTATCAATTCACTATAATAACAAGTTACACAGTATTTAAATAAGAAACGATATAATCGTATGAAGAAATTAATATTATTGGCTTCGTTTGCCGCTATGCCGTTGATGGCAATGGCACAGCACGAAGAAGATACGGAGAATGGCGTGGTGTCGTTGGCCGGGAGGGAAGGTTTTACTATTTCCAGCAAGAAAGGCGACTTTGTTTTCAAACCCTATTTGCTGGTACAGACAAGCGCCAATCTGAACTGGTATGATGATGAAGGCTTAGATAAGGCATATAATCAGGATAATTTCGCCAATTCCGGTTTTTCGGTGCCTTATGCGGTGTTGGGCTTTACGGGTAAGGCTTTCGGAAAAGTGTCTTTCAACCTATCCATCAATGCGGCGGCCAGCGGTGGTGCTTTGTTGCAGCAGGCCTGGTTTGACGTGCAGTTCAAGAAGCAGCTGGCATTGCGTGTAGGCAAGTTCAAGACACCTTTCTCGCATGCCTACCTGACTACGTTGGGCGAGACATTACTGCCGCAGTTGCCGGTTTCGTTGACTTCTCCAGTCATCATGCCTTATTCGCTGAATGCTGTTACCCCGAACATGGCTACCGGTTTTGACCTGGGGATGGAACTGCATGGATTGATAGGCGAGAAGTTCGGCTATGAGGTCGGCTTGTTCAACGGTACGGGAATTTCTGTGAATACAGCATCAAAAACTATCAGTGACGACTGGCACATTCCGTCTTTGCTCTATGCAGGTCGTCTGACTTATATGCCTAAAGGAGTGATGCCTTCTACGCAAGGTAATCCGAACCGCCTGCATGAAGATAAGATGCTTTTCGGCCTGTCCGGTTCTGTTAATGTAGAGAGTGAAAATGAGAGTACAAACGACATGCGTGTCGGATTGGAGTTTGCCATGTTGAAGAACAAACTTTATTTGGCTGCCGAGGCGTATTATATGAATGTAGGTTTCACCAAACGTCAGAAGATTGATGAGACATATCATTATTTAGGCGGTTATGTGCAGGGCGGTTATTTTGTGGCTCCTCGTGTTCAGGTAGCCGCACGTTACGACTTCTTCAACCGTAACGGTACCGGTGACGACGGTTTCCTGAACATGCCGGCTGTGGGTATGAATTATTTCTTCAAAGGTTGCAATTTGAAGTTGCAGGCTATGTATCAGTATACAGCCCGTTGGGGACATGACACACAGCTCGACCGCGATAATGATAACTTGGGGCTGGCCACGCACTCCGCGACCGTTTTGCTGCAATACACATTCTAACAGATTGAAAAAAGGATTTATCTATGAAGAAACATATTCTTTTCTTATCGTTGTTCATATTCGTTTTCGCTTCCTGCGACGAGGGCAGGCTCTATCAGGACAGGCTCATTGTTCCGGAAGAAGGGCGTGTAGTGAAACTGCACGTGAATATGAGCGGAGTGGATACATGGCCGGACGGCTATACGGTGGTTCTTGCAGGTTTCAACAATGAGAAGGAGTATTCGCTGATTGCAAAATCTATTCCGAATAATGGTGACGTAGACTTGCTGATGGCCGGAATCGGCGAAGAGGTTACCTCTATTGAGCTTTGTGTGACAAACCGTATACGCGAGCGCGTGTATTCATTTTACACGCAAGATTTTTCTACTGTAGATGCAGATACTACCCAATTGGATGCCGGGACAATCGATGCCGGTATGTTCAACGCCGTTCAGCAGGGGATTTTTATTGGTAAGTCGTGTGTAGGTTGTCATGGAACCAGTACGACTGCCGCTGCTGGACTGAACTTGAAAGAAGGTGTCAGCTATGATGGCTTGGTCAACCGTCCTTCCGTTGTAAGCCCAGAATGGATGCGGGTCAGTCCGGGAAATTCCGATGAAAGCATGTTGTATCAGATCCTTGCTTCCCCTATCAGCAAGGAGTGGGGACACGACCATTCGCAAGAGATAGAATCGTCGATAGCATTGGAAATGCTTAAAGACTGGATAGACTCCGGGGCCGAAGAATAACTTTACCAACAATAACGAAGACCAATATTGTAATGAACAATAGACAACAAAAGCAAACTGAAAATGCATCAGCCGAAATCTTTAAATATGATGCGGACAACGGTGTTTCGGAATATCATGTGATGATACATGCACGTTGCCCGGAAGACACATACGAGCAACAATTGAATGCAGTAGTGAATGCTTACTTCGCTTTACTGGAGGGTGAAATACGTGGTGCTGTTGCTGTTTTCAAGCGTTATTTCCTGAGCGATGCCGCCAACCAATCGGATATGCTGCTGGCGCTTACCACCGAGAGTTCGGACTGCGCACTTTCCATTGTGGAGCAGCCGCCGCTGAATGGAACCAAGATTGCATTATGGGTGTATTTGCAGTCCGGAGTACAGACAAGAGTGCTTCACAACGGATTATTTGAGGTGAGGCATGGCGCTTACCGCCATCTTTGGAGTGGCAATGCCTTCAATCGTGCGGCCAACTCCGAATATCAAACCCGCCTGTTGCTGAATGACTACGTGATGCAGCTTATGGAACAGGGATGCAAATTGGCGGACAATTGTATCCGTACTTGGTTTTTCGTGCAGAATGTGGACGTGAACTATGCCGGAGTGGTGAAAGCTCGCAATGAAGTGTTCATCACACAGAACCTGACGGAGAAGACGCACTACATTTCGAGCACCGGTATCGGCGGGCGCCATGCCGACCCGAAAGTGTCGGTGCTGATGGACACGTATGCCGTCGACGGGATAAAGTCCGGACAGGTTCATTTTCTGTATGCGCCCGCGTATCTGAATCCCACTTATGAGTATGGCGTCAGTTTTGAACGCGGCACGTATGTGGACTACGGTGATCGCCGCCAAGTCTTCATTTCCGGTACGGCAAGCATCAACAACAAGGGCGAAGTGGTGCATCCAGGCAACATCCGCAAGCAGACCGAACGGATGTGGGAAAACGTGGAGGCCCTCTTGAAGGAAGCGGACTGTACGTTCGATGATTTGGGGCAGATGATTGTCTATTTGCGTGATATTGCTGATTATGCAGTCGTCAAGGAGATGTACGACAAGCGTTTTCCCGCTACTCCCAAAGTGTTTGTCCATGCGCCGGTATGCCGTCCGGGCTGGCTGATAGAAATGGAGTGCATGGGGGTAAAGGCGCTTGAAAACAAGGAGTATGCTCCTTTCTGAATTGAAACAAGAACCGGATAATAGTCAGCATTCATACTTAATCAGGCCAATAACTGATGTCACATAACTTGAAACGATTACTCATCGCTGTATATATCTGCCTCGTATGTCTGCTTGCCATAGCTACTTTCCTGGAGCAGGCATGCGGGACAGATTTTGTAGAAAAGTATATATATCATACTTTTTGGTTTTGTTGTCTTTGGGGGATTCTGGCTGCTCTGGCTGTTATGGCATTAATCAGACGGCAGCTATGGAAGCATTTTCCCACATTGTTGTTGCATGGTTCCTTCCTTGTGATTTTGGCGGGAGCCATGCTTACGTTTGTCGGCAGCCGGAAAGGATATGTGCACCTTACCGTAGGAAATAAAGTAGGTAGCTTTGTGGAACAGGAGAGCGGCCGGAGGATAGATTTACCCTTTACATTACTCTTGGACAGCTTTCGGGTGGAACACTATCCCGGTACGGAAGCTCCTGCGGATTATGTCAGCCATATTCGTATCTTGCGGTCGGGGCAGGATACGGACAGTGCCTCTTGCAGCCGCACCGTTTCCATGAACCGCATCCTGTCCGAACAGGGTTTCCGCTTCTATCAGTCGTCTTTTGATGAAGACAAGCGAGGTAGTTGGCTGACAGTGAACTATGACCCTTGGGGAATAGGAGCTACCTATGCAGGGTATGTACTGCTGGGAATTTCTATGATTGGACTACTCTTCAGCCATAGGGGAGAATTCCGCAGGCTGATGAATCATCCGTTGCTTAGGAAGGGGGGCGTGTTCTGTCTTTTGCTGTTGGCGGGAAGTATGCAGGTGCAGGGACGGACGCTTCCGGCTTTAAGCATCAGGCAGGCGGATAGTCTGGCTTGTGAACAGGTTATTTACCATGACAGGGTAGTGCCCTTCAATACGCTTGCTCGTGATTTTGTGGTGAAACTGACAGGACGGCCGTCCTATGCGGGTTTAACTCCCGAACAGATTATCGGCGGATGGTTGCTGCGTCCGGAAGTGTGGCAGTACGAACCGATGATTTATATTAAGAATCGGGAGCTATGCCGTTTGTTGAACCTGAAAACGCCTTATGCTTCTGTGGCCGACTTGTTTGACGGACAGCGGTATCGTTTGCAAGGCTTCTGGCAGGGCAGACAGGAAACCGGCCGGAAAATGTCTCCTTTGGAAAAGGCAATCGTAGAAACGGACGAAAAGGTGGGATTAATTCTGATGCTCCAAAAGGGAACCTTGATTCGCCCTTTGCCTAAAGACGGCAGCGTGAAGCCGTTGCCATTGTCAAAGATACGTGCGGAGCTTATCTACAACCGTATTCCTTTTAGTAAATGCCTGTTCATGTTCAATCTGACGGTTGGTTTGCTGGCATTCTTCCATTTGGTATATTGCGGTCTGCGCCATTCTTCGGAGCGGAGTGGTTTGTCACGCCGGATAAACCGTTTTCTTGTTGTGGCTCTTTATGCGGCATTCCTTTTCCAGCTCTTTGGATATGGTCTGCGTTGGTATGTGGGCGGACGCATTCCGTTGAGCAACGGATATGAGACGATGCAGTTTATGGCTTTGTGTACACTGGTGTTGGCGTGCTTGTTTCGCCGTAGGTTTCCGTTTACGGTTCCTTTCGGTTTTCTGCTTTCGGGATTTGCGTTACTCGTTGCCCATTTGGGGCAGATGAATCCGCAGATTACCCCTTTGATGCCTGTACTTGTGTCTCCATGGCTCAGTATGCACGTTTCGCTGATAATGATGTCCTATGCGCTTTTTGCCTTTATAATGCTGAATGGAATACTTGCTTTGTGCATTCGCAGACATGAGAGGATGCTGATGCTTCTCAGCCGTCTCTTGCTCTATCCGGCGAATTTCTTCTTGGGTGCAGGCATTTTCATGGGAGCTGTTTGGGCAAACGTGTCGTGGGGGCGGTACTGGGCGTGGGATCCTAAAGAGGTTTGGGCATTAATCACGTTCCTCGTGTACGGAATGGCGTTTCATTCGAAGAGCCTGTCCGCTTTCCGCAGGCCGTTGTTCTTTCACATCTATATGATTGCGGCTTTCCTTACAGTATTGATGACCTATTTCGGGGTGAATTACGTCTTGGGTGGCATGCATAGCTATGCAAATGCCTGATTAGAACGGTGATGTTACCTATTTATAATGACTGCCGTTCTTTAATATACCTATATCGAGTGATTGCGGCATCGGATGCAATGGCGTATCTTTGCAATATCAGATTTAAAGAATGAATTAGTTAGTCATAATTACGTAACCACTTTTATGAAGATAAAAGGATCCCCGCTTTCCGATGCGATATCGTGAGACGGGGATTATTTATGATTCCACACGAATACTCCTGAATTATCAGGCTGTATTATTTCTTCCCGACAGGCTCTGCAAAAAATAAGTTCAAAGGTTTCGGTATATGCTAAAGGTTGGTAGGGTTTGTACCATCAGATGGTACGACGTGTACCTTACTATGGTATGAAGAATACCTTACTGTGGTACAAGCCGTACCACAGTAAGGTATTCTTCGTACCAAAGCATGGTCTTGATTTGGTATATGTATGCTGTTGATTGCGAGCTCGTTGTGTGACTCCTTTTATAGTGAATCTTTGATGTCCTGCAATTCCACCAGTTTGTTCACAATGGCATAAATGGTGAGACCGGCAGGAGAGTGTATTTGCAACTTGCGTGCAATGTTGCGGCGGTGAGTAATGACGGTGTGGATAGAGAGATACAGTTTGTCGGCAATCGCTTTATTGGTCATGCCCTTTACAACGCAAGTAATGATTTCCTTTTCGCGTTGGCTGAGCGTTTCCTGTTCGTTGTCTTTCTCTTCTTCCTCTTCAGCGTGGAGAAGGTGGTTGATTTTACCGGTAATTGCTTCAAGATCGTCACAGATAGCAATGCTTTCATCATACTCTTTCAAAGCATTGTTGTCTATGACGGAACATACCAATGCAATGTATTTGGTGCTGTTCTTACTGTGATCCGCTTTAAAGGAAGGCAGGTCGAACCAGCCGCCGAAAGTAGGGTTTACGATTACAATGTCGGGAGTATGGAGATAAGTATAGTTCTGTAACGCTTCCGGTGAAGACACCTCAATGGGGTGTGCGTTCAGATTGGGAATACGTTTGAGCACTGCTGCAAGACCACTTCGTACAATGACCGAAGTTTCTGCAACAACTATTTTCAGAGAAATATTATTGTTCATCTTTCAGCCTTTTTTCTATTTGTGCTACTGCAGGAACAAACATATAATCTTCCACCTGACAATGTGAAGCAAGATCCTGTTCGCAGTTGAAGATGTCGAACAGGACGGCGTTCAGGAGATTATTGTTTTCTTTTTCGGGATAGTATTTGATAATGATATTTTTCAGCTCTTTCAGTTTGGTATCTATCTGATTGTGCTTACTGGCAAAGGTGGCAATGTCGTATTCGTCGGACAGTCTGCCTTGCAGTAACTGTTCTACGTAAGTAAAGACGGCTTCATTTTCGTATTCCATGTGGCGGCGCACTTCTTTGGCATACTCATCAAAGAATTTGAGAATGAGGTAGGCCACATCGTTGTCTCTGGAGCAGTCTATGGCTTCTATCAGTTTGCGGCGCATGGCAGGCAGGTTGAAGTCGAGAAAGTAGGTGTGCGCACGCTTCAGATAATCCATGAGTGCCGGAATAGAGAATGAGTCGTTGTCAATACTGTAAGAGTATTGCTCCTCGCTGATGAAATTGGCTACGGCGAGGAAAGTGCGGTAGTCTACATGCTGGCTCTCACAGACATCCTTTACGCTCTTGTCTCCGAATCCAAGCGACAAACCGAAGCGGCTCATCACCATTAATAAGGAGTAGTTATCGCAGATGAGATCGCTCATCTTGTCCGTAGCCCGATATTTATGTTGTTCATTCATTGTAAGTTATTCCTTTTCACTATGTGTTCCGAGCGCAAAGTAACGGTTTTTCTTCGAGAATTGCAATCGCTATTTGTAGGTATTTTGAGTCTGCACGCAGTCATTATTTATCATTGAACTAAAGTCTTTAGTTTATATTAACTAAATAAATTAGTTTTGTAACTAAATAATTTAGTTCTTTGTGAAAAAAGAAAGAATAGCTATGAAAGGACTGACTGCAAAAGAAGAAGAAATTATGGGTTTTTTCTGGAGAAAAGGACCGCTGTTTGTGAAAGAGATACTGGCGTTCTATGAAGAACCCAAACCGCATTTCAATACACTCTCCACCATAGTAAGAGGGCTTGAAGAAAAAGGTTTTCTGAATCACAACACGTTTGGCAACACGTATCAGTATTATGCAATGGTAAGTGTGGAGGACTTTAAGAAAGGAACATTGAAGAATGTCATTAGCAAATATTTCAATAATTCCTATTTGAGTGCGGTGTCATCACTGGTGAATGAGGAAGAATTTTCACTGGACGACTTGAAGCAACTGATACAGGATGTGGAAAAAGGCAAACTTTCGGAATAGTAACCGTCAATACGTATACTTCTATGGGCATACTATTTGTTTATATACTTAAATCATCCTTTTGTCTGGCGGTATTTTATCTGTTTTACCGTTTGTTGTTGAGCCGTGAGACGTTTCATCGTTTCAATCGCATTGCTCTGTTGGGGATTCTGCTGTTATCTTGTCTGTTGCCGTTTGTAGAAGTCAGTGTGAGACGGCCGGTTGAGATGTATCAGACTATGATGACGTGGGAGCAGTGGCTGTTGTTGGCAGATTTGGCAGGTACGGAAACTCATGCAGTGCAGGTGCAGGAGAATGTGCTTACGTGGATACAGGGATTGTTGCTGGTATATCTGTTCGGTATTCTTTTCTTCATGCTCCGCAATATATATTCGTTGTTTGGCTTATGGGTATTGTTGAAGTCGGGTAGGAGAGAGAAGGTTAGTGATTATGTTGTAACGGTTGTTAAGGCGGTTTTGATAGTGCATGAACGGGATATTTCACCATTTAGTTGGATGAGATATATCGTTATTTCACAGAAAGACTTGCATGAGAACGGCAGGGAGATCCTTACTCATGAACTGGCGCATATTCGTAACCGCCATTCATGGGATTTGTTTGCGGCGGATATATGCATATTCTTTCAATGGTTTAATCCGGCAGCGTGGCTGTTGAAACAGGAGTTACAGAATATCCATGAATACGAAGCTGATGAAACTGTTATCAATGAGGGTGTGGATGCGAGACAATATCAATTATTATTAATAAAAAAAGCCGTTGGCACAAGGCTCTACTCTATGGCCAACAGCTTTAATCACAGTAAACTTAAAAAACGTATCACTATGATGTTAAAAGAAAAATCAAGTCCGTGGGCACGTTTGAAGTATCTCTATGTACTTCCGGTAGCTGCTATTGCAGTAACAGCTTTTGCCCGTCCCGAAGTGTCTGAAACAGTGGAAGAAATTTCTGCCGTCAAAGTTAATGATTTAACGGCAATTGTAGAAACAAAAGTTGCGGAAAGTTCCGGACAGTTATTGTCTGTGCAGTCAGTTCCGAAAGACTCTGTGAACCGGAAAAGCAAGGTGGCAGTGCAACAAATGGACGAACTGGTGGTAGTGGGCTATGCTTCTAAAGACAGTGTGAAAGACAGAGAACCGGTATTTAATGTTGTAGAACAGATGCCTTCATTTCCGGGAGGAATGGAAGCCTTGATGCAATATCTGGCGAAGAATATGCGCTATCCGGTGGAGGCGCAGAAGAACAAGGTGCAAGGTAGGGTGGTTGTTGGCTTTATCGTTAGTAAGGATGGTGACATTAAAAAGGCGCATATTCTTCGTGGCGTAGATCCTGAGTTGGATGCGGAGGCTATCCGCGTGATAGAATCTATGCCTAGGTGGATGCCGGGCATGCAACGTGGAAAAGCGGTAGCAGTGAGTTATACACTACCCGTTATGTTCAGGTTGACGGGGGATGCTCTCGGTTTGAAATTGGTTGAGGCTTCCGGTTCAACTGCCGGAGAACTAGATAAAGGGGTAACTTTTTCTTACGCGGAGGGTAAGCAGCCGCTTTGTATTGTAAATGGTAAAGAAGTGGATTGGGCGGTGATGCGCGCCCTGAATCCCGATAGAATAAAAAGTATAACTGTACTGAAAGATAAGGCTATACTGGAAGAGAAGTATGGGGAAAAGGGGCAAAACGGTGTTTTGTTGATTACCTTAAAGGGATATACCGAATAACTGAGTCGGTTATACATCTTATCGGTTAGTCCTTGCAACCTACTGTGTTGTAAGGACTGATTTCTTTTATGTGATACGCTTAATCCGGATTGATTATTTATCTTTGTCCTGGGCCATGCAATTCTCGATATGAGCAAGTATTTCTTCCTCTTGTCCGGGATTGAACCAGCTTATTTCTTCGTCCCGTTTGAACCATGTCATTTGTTTACGGGAGTAGATGCGGGAGTTCTGTTGAATCTTCTCAATGGCGAAAGGCAGTGTCCATTCGCCGTCAAGGTAATTGAATATTTCCTTATAACCCACTGTATTCAGGGAGTTGAGCGTCCGATAAGGATAGACGCTGCGTGCTTCTTCCACAAGTCCGTCGGCTATCATCTGTTCCACGCGTCGGTTTATGCGGTCGTACAATTCTTGACGGTCACGTGTGAGACCTATTTTTATGATACGAAAAGGGCGTTCCTTTTTTTGTTGCGTGCGGAAAGAGGTGTAGGTCTTTCCGGTCATATAACAGATTTCCAAGGCATGTATTACCCGTTTGTGGTTCTTTAAGTCTACAGTTTTGTAATACTCCGGATCAAGCAGCTTCAGTTCGGTGCAGAGGTTCTCCAACCCCTCTGTCTCGTATTTGTGAAGCATCATCCGGCGGGTATCGGCATCTACGGTGGGAATGTCGTCAATGCCTTTGCATACGGCATCTACGTACATCATGGAGCCTCCTGTCAGGAGTACGACCTCATGCTCGGTATAGAGTTTCTCAAGAAGCTGCAGCACTTCGGTTTCATATTGGGCGGCACTGTAATAGTCGGTAAGTTGCAGTGTGCCGACAAAGTAATGCCGTACACGTTGCAGTTGTTCCGGAGTGGGGGCAGCCGTACCGATTTTCAAATCGGCGTAAAGTTGTCTTGAATCGGCAGAAACTATGCATGTTCTGAAATGCTCCGCCAGGCGGAGGCTGAGTTCCGTCTTACCCACTCCCGTAGGTCCTATAAGTACTATCAATGTTTTCATGAGGCCGTAATAAAATAATTCGGGCGAAGAACAGTTGCATCCTCCGAAACGGGCATATCCTCATGGGATATTCCATTATCATTGGAGCAAATTATTATTCGCCCGAACCGGTTTATCAGAATTTGTCTTCTTCGTAAGGAATATCAGCGGCACCTTCGTCCAAACCTCCAAAGCCTTCTTTGTCGAAGTCCTCCATGTCAAAATCTTGGTCGCCGTAGAAGTTCTCGTCCAAATCAAGCGAACCGCCGGCAGCAGCCATTTCCTCAAAGTCGATGGTTTGTTTGGGTGCTTCTCCCGCTTTCTTTGTACATTTGGCTCCGGTCATACTCTTTCCGGTGATGATTTCAGAGAGCTCGATAAAGAAGCAGCGTTCTGTCATGTAGTCGAATACATACAGCAGTTTTTGCTTTTCGTCTTCTACTAATTCGCTGATTGGAGTATCTTTCATCACCCAGCTGTCTATCTCCGGATTGTCATCCATTTCTTCGAGAGTGATTTCTTTCTCTTTTTCCCAATCGTCGTCGCAGATGAAGAAAGAAGTCATTTGGTCGTTGGCGTAGCCTACTGATTTCAGGATAGCCTCGTGGAAGTCATAGAATGTAGCTTCCGGATCAATCTGTATTTCTCTGATGAAGTCGTCCGCTTCGTCGGAGATGAGAGTAAATCTATATATCATAATGTTAACTTTTTTATTTACTTGCAGGAATAATGCCGCGAGCTGATTCACGTATAAAGTTTACAATATAGCTGATTTCGGGTGTCATTTCCATTTCATTTTCAATCTTCTTCAAAGCGTCCGTATTGTTCATTCCGCTTTGATAGATGATGCGGTAGGCATCATGGATGGCCTCGATCGTTTCGTTGGAGAAACCGCGGCGACGCAGTCCCACAATGTTGAGACCTGCATAGCAAATAGGCTCCCGGCCGGCTATGATATACGGCGGTATATCTTTGCTGAAACGGCATCCGCCTTGTATCATGCCGAAACCTCCTACGCGGCAGAACTGGTGCATCAGGACGTTGGCACTGATTATGGAGTTGTCGTCTATAACGATTTCTCCAGCCATTTTTGTTGAGTTACCGATAATGCAACCGCTTCCTATGAGGGCGTCGTGGGCAACGTGTACGCTTTCCATTAGCAGGTTGTTATTGCCTACGATTGTTTTTCCTTTGGCGGCTGTACCCCGGTTGATTGTTACGTTTTCGCGGATAATATTGTTATCGCCTATTTCGGCAGTAGTCTCTTCTCCTCTAAATTTCAGGTCTTGCGGAATGGCACCGATTACGGCTCCGGGAAAGATTGAGTTTCCATTGCCGATACGTGATCCGTACAGAATGTTGACATTTGCCATAATCTTATTGTTATCGCCGATTACCACATTCTTGTCAATGAAAACAAAAGGAGCAATCTCTACGTTTTCCCCGATTTTTGCTTCGGGATGAATATACGCTAAGGGACTTATCATAATTAACTTACTTGTTTTTTACTATTTGAGCCATAAATTCAGCCTCGCATACTACCTTTTCGCCTACAAATACATAGCCTTTCATGGTAGAGATGCCCCGGCGGATAGGAGCCATTAGTTCCACGCGGAAAATCAAAGTGTCTCCCGGCACTACTTTCTGGCGGAACTTAACACCGTCTATTTTCATGAAGTAGGTGGAGTAGCGCTCCGGTTCGTCTACTGAGTTCAGAACAAGCAGGCCACCTGTCTGCGCCATAGCTTCTACTTGCAATACGCCGGGCATGACCGGTTCCTGCGGGAAGTGTCCCTGGAAGAAAGGTTCGTTGGCTGTTACGTTTTTGACACCTACAATATAGTTGGCGCCTATCTCGATTACCTTGTCTACCAGTTGGAACGGATAGCGGTGCGGCAACAGTTCACGAATACGGTTCACGTCCATAATAGGTTCGCGGTTGCAGTCGTATGAAGGAGCCTGTATTTCGTGCAGGCGGATTTCCTTACGCATCTGGCGGGCGAACTTATTGTTGATGGTATGCCCCGGACGCGTGGCTATGATACGGCCTTTAATGGGTTTGCCGATTAGCGCCAAGTCGCCGATAACGTCCAGCAGTTTGTGACGTGCACATTCATTGGGCCATACCAACGGCTTGTGGTTGATGTAACCCAACTGTTTGGCATCCATGTGGGGAACACCCATTACGTCGGCAAGTTTGTCGTAGGCATCCTGCGGCATTTCACGCTCGTAGATAACGATGGCGTTGTCCAAGTCGCCGCCTTTGATGAGTCCGGCTTGTAACAGCGGTTCTATTTCACGTACAAAAACGAAAGTACGGCTGGCGGCTACTTCATCCTTGAACTTCGTCATATCTTCCAATGTGGCAAACTGATTGGGGATGATAGTGGAGTCGTAAGATACCAATACATTTAAGCTGAAGTTCTCGTCGGGTAATACGATGATGGACGAACCGGTTGCCTCGTCGCGGAACTCAATCTTAGACTTGATAATATAGAAATCCTTTACAGCATTCTGCTCTACTGTGCCTACACGTTCAATTTCGTTGACGTAATATTGAGCGCTTCCGTCCAGAATAGGGAACTCCGGACCGTTTACCTGAATCAGGCAGTTGTCTATGCCCAACGCATAAAGCGCAGCCATACCATGCTCTATGGTACTTACTTTAACTCCGTTTTTGGAGAGTACAGTACCGCGTGTTGTCTCGGTCACATTATCGGCAACAGCGTCAATAACAGGCTGACCTTCCAGGTCGATACGCTGAATCTTATATCCATGGTTGTCCGGAGCAGGGTTGAAAGTAACGGTCAGGTCAAGTCCTGTATGAAGACCTTTCCCACTGAGTGAGAAGCTGTCTTTCAGTGTCTTTTGTTTCAACATTGGTTACTTATTTAATTGTTTTTTTAATTCATTGAGCTCTTTACGGAGGGCGTTCATCTCAAAGTACATATCCGGCAACTTGCGGAATACGGACTGTGACTTGAAATATGATTTCACTTCCATAGGCGGTGTACCTATTAATTGGCTGCCCTCCTTGATGCTGCTGGGAACACCTGATTGCGCACCAAGGTTCACTTTGTTTCCGATATGAATATGTCCGGCTATACCCACCTGGCCGCCAAACATACACCATTCACCTACTTTGGTGGAGCCGGCTATGCCCACCTGTGCGGCCATTACCGTATGTGAACCGATTTCATCATTGTGGGCTACCTGTATCAGATTGTCCAATTTCACACCACTGTGTACGATAGTCGCTCCCATTGTAGCGCGGTCTACGCAAGTGTTGGCTCCGATTTCCACGTCATCTTCCAATATGGCGATACCTATTTGGGGAATTTTCTCATAACCTTCGGGAGTAGGGGCGAATCCGAATCCGTCCGCACCGATGACGCAACCGGCATGCAGAATGCAGCGGTTGCCTATGCGGCAGTCGTGATAGATTGTCACATTTGCGTAAATAATACAGTCGTTGCCTACTTTGGCTCCGCTTCCAATGGTGGCATGCGGATGGATTACCGTATTGTCTCCCACTTCTGCGTACTCTCCGATGCAGGCAAAGGGAGCGATGTAAACATCCTTGCCTATTTTGGCTGTTTCGGCAACATAGGCCCGAGAATCAATCCCGGTACGTTTGGGTTTGCTCTGTTCATAAAGATTTAACAATTTGGCAAGGCTTTCATAAGCGTTGTCTACTTTAATCATAGTCGCTTTAACTTCCTGTTCGGGAACGAAGTCCTTGTTCACCAAAACGATACTTGATTGGGTTTCGTACAAATAAGGTATGTATTTAGGATTGGATAGGAAAGAGATTGCTCCGGGTATTCCTTCTTCGATCTTGGCGAAAGTATGTACGGTTGCATTCTCATCTCCTACGATTTCTCCTTGGATAAATGTTGCAATTTGTTTAGCAGAGAACTCCATGTCTTATT
>ERZ831634.509-NODE-509-length-47645-cov-4.541206_pt1 | contig 47645 bp, 73 predicted proteins | sample MGYA00519953_ERZ831634 | MGnify/ENA primary metagenome ERZ831634 (study PRJEB31850, sample SAMEA3708718) | human gut metagenome | biome: human gut; feature: human-associated habitat; material: faeces | place: China | collected 2014 ... | reverse complement strand
CCAAACTCATTAAGAAATTTTCCAGCTCGTATTCGTCGTTATCTTGAACGTTTGTGAACCACCCGTTGCGCCATAAGACAGGCTCGTTGGAGTGACGTCAAGATACAGAATCTTCGCTACCAGTGTTCTCGCACCTGTTACCGTGAACTGATAGGAGAGACTTGTGCTCACCCGTGTTCCACCCTCATACCATCCGTCAAACACGTCAGCACTATTGGTCTTGGTACATACAACCGTTGCCGAAGCACCATAGTTATAGGACCCACCGCCAGATACTGAACCACGTCCCGCAGCCGAACTGTCAAGACTGACTGATATTGTATAGGAACGAGTTGTTCTATTTCCTCGAGCCTCAACCGTAACATTTCCAGTAATAGTTCCTGGAGAATAAGTTACAGAGGTGGACACTCTGGTTGAACCATTGTACCATCCGTCGAAGCTATAAGAATATTGAGCAGTAGTTGCCGGAAGCGATGCAGTAGAACCAGCAGCCGTACCACCATAAGAAACAGACTCGCTTGCACGACTCACAGAGGCAATATACGCATTCTTATTATAGGTGACAGTATAACTTCTCAGGCTTCTCGTTCCCTTCGCAGTGTACGTTGCATTAGCTGTTACACCAGTCGGGGCATAAGTCGCTGAAGATGTTATCTTAGTCGCTCCGTTATACCAACCATCAACCCCATAGGAGTATTGAGCAGTCGTAGCGGAAACAGTCATCGTTGAACCAGTAGCGTTGGCTCCGTGAGCAACACGTTCTGAAGTTCTACTCAGACTTGCAACATAATCACCAGCCGAATAAGTTATCGTATAATATTTCTTCGTGAAGCGAGCATATACGGTCATCGAGGCTGTTACGCCTGAAATCGCATACGATGCTGAACTACTCAACAAAGAACCACCTGATGCACCAGCAGAATACCAACCATCAAACTGATAACCAGCAGCAGCCGAAGCCGTGACAGTTATACTTCCTCCGTGATTTACACTTCCACCACCTGAAACTGTTCCACCCGTCGTTCCGGCTGTATAGTTTCCTGTGCCGTCTGTATTACGATAATACGCTGACGGGGAGACTGTATATGAGTTAATGGTCGCTTTCGCTGTAAGAGACAAATTAGACTTAACAGCCGTCGGAGCATACGTCAATGATGTTGAAACTCTGGTTGCGCCATTGTACCAACCGTCAAATGTATATCCCGCAGTGACTGTGGCTGTACAGCCAGTCGCATTAGCTCCCCAACTTACAACTTCAGAAGTCTTACTGATTGTGGCGATACCTGTTCCCTTGACATAAGTCACGGTATAAGTGTTCGTCGTATATTCAGCCGTATAAGTTGCATTCGCTGTAACAGTAATCTCACGAGAAGCAGTTGTTACACCATCAGACCACTTAGAGAATGTCTTTCCTTCTATCGTAGAAGCTGTCAGAGTAACCTTTGTCCCATAGTTATAAGTTCCTCCACCAGAACCATTGTTCACGGTGATTGTGTACCTATTGACTGTGGCTGTTCCTCTGGCTTCGAAAGTTCTCGCAGCCGTAATGTTCGCAACGCTCAACGCAAGAGCCGTACCAACCTGAGTGCTTCCTTCGTACCATCCCGCAAACGTGTATGTATATTGGGCAGTATTAGCAGGAAGAGTCGCTGTACAAGTCGCAGTTCCACCGTAATTTACGGATTCACTCGTCTTACTAATAGAAGCGATGTTCGCATTCTTCGTGTAAGATACTGTATATTTGTTGATTGTCGCTGATGCAGTCAATGTACAATTAGACTGAATTGCTGATAGAGTTGCCTTACCAGCCGAAACTGTCAATGTACCTGTTCCAGAAGTCTTCGTCCAAGTCGGAGTATTATAACCAGTAGAAGCAACCGCAGTGTCTGAAGTCACCGAACCATTATACGCTACTCGCTCAGTCGTCTTCGTCAGAGCATTTACACCTGTTCCTCTCGCATAAGTTACAGTAAACCAATTCTTTTGGAATCGAGCATAAACTGTTACCGCAGCCGTCACACTTGCTATCTCATAAGTTGCGGACGTGCTGATTTGTGTACCACCAGCGTCGTACCAACCTTGGAATGTATAACCTGCCTTTGAAGCAGCCGTTAAAGTCGCTTTAGAGCCATAGTTATATGTTCCCGAGCCTGTTACCGTACCGCCATTCGTTCCGCTCGTAAACGAGCCAGTAGAATCCGTATCACGGTATTGAGCCGTTCCTGTGATTGTAAATGTTTTCAAAACTCCCTTAGCAGTGAGCGTCATGTTTCCAGTAACGTTGGTTGGTCCATAAGTAAGAGCCGTGCTAACACGAGTATCACCGTTGTACCATCCATCGAAATTGTAACCTGTCGTCAGTGCCGCAGTAGAACCCTTCGCATTTGAACCGTGTTCAACCGTTTCACTCGCTGGAGTAACTGAAGCAATTCCCGTGCCCTTCGCATACGTGATGACATAGGTATTGATTCCGAACGATGCAGCATAAGTCGCATTTGCCGTAACATTCGTGACGGTCAATTTAGCTGTCTTAGTTCCATTGCTCCATCCACTGAACGTGTATCCTGTCGAAGCGGTTGCAGTTGAAGATGCTTCGCCACCATACTGTACTCGAGCCGTTGTCGGTGATACTGAACCACCTGTTCCGGCAGTGAATGTTACTGTGAACCATTGACGCTGGAACCGTGCTGTCAAGCTGCGAGCTCCTGTTGCAGTGAATGTATAGGAAGCGGAATCCGAAACTTTCGAAGTCCCCTCATACCACCCAGCGAAACTGTACCCAGTTGCCGGAGTTGCTTTCGCAGTGACCGATGTCCCGTGATTGAAAGTTCCTCCTCCGGAAACTGTTCCACCCGTCGTTCCTGATGTGAAATCGCCTGACTCAGCCACACGATATTGAGCAGCCAAATTGATAGCATAACTCTTAATCGTGAACACCGCTTGAATCGTGCGGTTCTTAGTGATAGCCCATCCAGGATACGGGTTCGTCGTTGATTCAACCCCCTCTTCATCAACCCATTTTGTAAAGTTGTAACCAGTAGCAGGGGTTGCAGTTGATTTAATGCTCGAACCATAGTCATAAGTTCCTCCTCCGGATACCGTTCCCGCACCTGTCGGTGTGATAGTAAACGCAAGAGAATACCTGTTAAGCGTTCGAGAACCAATTGCTGTGAATGTTCTGTTTGCTGTTATATTTGCCACGCTCAATGACAACGAAGAAGAAATCTTCGTGTCGCCCTCATACCATCCTAAGAATGTATAAGTATATTGAGCCGTATTCGCGAGCAGTGTCGCAACCGCAGTTGCGGTGCTTCCCCAATTAATCTTCTCGGAAGTCTTATTAATTGTATTGATATAGTCTCCCTTCGAATAGGTAACAGTCCAAGTCGAAGTCGCTTGAGTAACTGTTACCGTCCCAACGGCAGAAGCGATTGAACCCGTAACAGTTATCTTCCCTGTACGTCTTCCAACCGTGTTCTTAGGAATGGGGATTTGGGCACTGAATATAAACTCATCAACGGCTCCTGGGTCATCAGGAATTGATGTCCCATTCACCGTCAATAAGCCATTCGCAGTATAATTAGCAGGCAAAACAATAGGGATATCATTCCCCGAACCAAGAGCGAAAGTAATCTTCGGTGAGTTGCTCTTTCCAGAAACAGTTATCGTCGAAGCTCCTTCGCCTACCTCAAATGAAGTCTTGTCCAAAGTAATGTATTCAGCAGTTGGCTCTTGCTTAACTTGGTAAGATTTTGCCGCTTCAATTCCTTTGACCACAGCCGTAACAACTGTCTGACGTTCAAGACGACCTTTATGTATCGTGCCTGAATTGGTCAGAGTAGCGTCACCCTCTCCGGTCATTGGATTAACGGTCAACCAAGAATCTTTCGCCATACCCTAATTTGTTTTTAAAATTGTTTCTAACTGACAGTCCAGTTCACATTGGTTGAAACTTGGAATGTCTTACTTCCACCAGCGGCATCGTAGTCCAAAGATGTAGGGGTGACATCAAGATAGAATATCTTAGCGACAAGGCTCACGGCTTCAGTGGCTGTGAACGTATATGTCGCACTCGAACTCACCTTGGTGGCTCCCTTATACCATCCATCGAATACGTCACCACTCTTCGTCAGATTACATTTTGCAGTCACCTGACTTCCAGCACTTACCTCCGCAGACGCAGTAGCACCAGCAGCACCACCGTTCAACTGAACCGTACCACGACTCGTAACGTCTGAATTGATTGACAGAGCAACTTGAAATGTACCCTGTGCAATGTCCTTCAACATTACATAATCGTTATTGCCGTAGGAAGCCAACGCATCAGCGTCAAACTTTCCTGTCGCAACAAGTTCTTTCTTGCGGACGTAATTATTAGCAGGAACACCTATTACGTCGGGAGTTATCCCAACGGTGTCCGCTGCCTGTTTTGATGTCGCATACGGATTATTTGCCATAATTAAGTAGTTTTTCCGGCACTTGCCTGACAGTCCACAAACTTCGTGAAAGCGATATTCCCAGAAACAGTATTGATTTTATCAACGATTTGTTGCCCCGTCAATTTGCTCATAATACCATCCCCAGTCAGCTTATCAAGAATATTCTTCTCCGTCAATCCATCAAGAATAGAAGACGGATTCTGTTGCTGATTCTGAACTATTGTCAGTAACTCATCAACTTTTGCTCCTGTGAATTTCGATTTATACGCCATAATCTTATTTATTATTGGTTTATTCTTTTAACACCCCAAAATCGCTTCCAGTTGAATCCTGGAACCCCTCATCACTATCAGCAGGAATGAACGGCTCACGGAGACCCAATTGAGTGATTGTAAACGATGATTCCAAAGGAATTGTTCCTTCGGTGATTTTACCTGTAACGGTCATCGTTCTGTCGAACCCCTCATTCGTTTCAACAGCAAGCGGGACAGCAGCCGACATTGCTGTCGGCTGTGCCACTTTCTTTGCCTTTTTCAACCGTTTTCCCATATTCTAATAGATTAGGACAGTTCCCAAGAAGTATTAGAAGTGATTGTCTGAGATACGGCTGCACCGCTTGCTTCCAGAGTGATTGTATCATTACCGAATGCAAACGTCGGGTCACCAGCAGATTGCTTAATCTGAATTTGCTGAGACTGCCCTCCAGCGGTCGTAACTTTCATGGCAGCGGTCAATTCATCAACCGATGTATTGGCTGCGATACCTGTGAAAGTAATACTGAACTCGAACTCCTGAGTCGCTCCAGGGTCACCAGTGATAGCCACATTATTAGTGGTCTCAACTCCACCAGCGGTGTATTTGCTCGGAAGAGTCAATTCCAAACCTCCCTCAACGACCGCACGAGTTTTCAAATCGACAAGTTCGAAATTCAACTTAGAAGAGTTGGATTTACCTGTGATTGTCAGGGTTCCACCTGCTTTTCCAACAGTTGTTTCAGCTCCGTCGTTGAACGAAACGAACTCTGTCTTTCCCTTCTGGATTACGGTGTACGTCTTATTCGGAGATACGCCCACTGCCACACCAGTCACCGTGGTAGTACGTTGTTCACGACCAGTGTGAACTGTACCTGTGTTCTGAACTGTCGCATTACCATTTCCCGAAGCGGGAGCGACGGTCAGCCATGCTGCTTTTGCCATAAATTCACTATTTTAAACATTAAACAAAATTTTTCTCACCAACAAAGATAGTAATATTAGAGCGAATTCCCTACTCAAGCCTCCAAGCGGTCTTCGCTTCAATATCCTGTTCTCCTTGATTATTCATTTCATCCAGCCACACATATCCCGACTTAAACTGGAACAGTTCATTCCCTGTCTGAAGAACCCAATCTGTGTTTGAATAGATAGTATTTTCTCCATTATTAGTAAGCTGGTCGAGCCACACATACGGATGTGAAAATTCAAAATATTTGTCAATAGGAGGCGGATTCCAACTTGGGTCTGACCCAACAGGTATCGCATCCTCTATCACAAATCTCCGAACAATTTCAGGTCTAACGATTGAAGCATAATCTCCTATATCCTCAACCTCTATTGACACGTTCTTTATCAATATCGGTTGCGGAAACAGGCTGTTCTCCGCTATCAATTCATTCGTGCTGAAATCGAAGTACGCAAACTCTTCCTCGAACGTATTTCTTGCACCTATCAACAACGCATACAATACCTCACCAATCAAGATTGATTCAAGCATATTGTCACTGAAGCACATCAGGTCAATTCTTGAAAGAGCTGGCTGTCGGAACCCCTCACGTTCATATTCAGGAACTCCAAAGGTATCAAGCACGGGAGCACCGTACCCACCCAACGGAGCTGGCTTATCGGTTGAACGTCCTGGCTCTCTTACAATTATACAAGGCATATGGCTCTTATCCTTAGGATATTCCATCTTCACCTGTATCTTCCGAGGATTAGTATTCTTCCTCAAGAAAAGTGCCTTCGCCTGTTCGTAGAAGTCAAACTGCCCATCCCGAGTCCCGTAGAACATATGGTATAAGAAAGTCTGGGTCTCCGGCACACTTTCGTAATCATACTGAATGTATGCTATCAACCCATCGACTATCTGTTTTATTCTTGCAATTAGTATCATCTCTATAATTGATTTAAAAATTCATCAATCGCCATGTCAGCTACCTCAAACACCTGTGCCTCGTCAAGAGCTCTGTCCATGAACTTCCGAGGTTCAAATCCAGGATGAATCCAACTCAACGGGTCACTGTTATTGCTGACCCTGCGGAATGTAAAGTATCCCCCTCGATTCTCTTTGTCCGTAGATGAAACATCAATCCTCACGAGTCCTTGGTATTGGGGTGATTTATGGGTGTACTCTGGTATTACTCCGTTCGCTGTTTGAATTTCCTTACGACGACCCAATTGAGCGTACTGTGCTGGGAGTTGAGACTTCTTTACAGGCTGCCCACCGTTACTTTTTGCAATGTCGTATATTTCTTTCGGCAAAGCATTTTGAAAAATTGTGGATTCAGCAACAGCGTCAGGAGTAGCATAGCGGAAAGGAATTGTCAAGTACCAACCTCCACTCAAAGAAGTTTTCTTCTTCGGGGAATTGGCGAATCCTGGTTTCTCGTCGAACGGAGCTTTACCCTCCTCAAGAGCCAAAGCCAAACCGTCCTGTCCAGGCTGTAAACCAAACACAACTTCCGTCGCACTCACTCGGTCGACGTACATTGCTTGCTTATACAGTTTTCGAGTTTTCTTCAACTCTTTATTGACAAGGTTCTCCCACTTGTTTACATACTCCGTCACGACTCGGTTGATAATTTCACCACCGAGTGCCTGAGCTTGGTCGCCTGTCAAAGCAAACTCCGCTACAATTTCGCTCAAATCAACGTGTATCGGAATCATTATTATCGTCGTTATAGATTATCCCACTACCATCATAATTCGGTCGCTGCATATCAATAAGATGAGTCCTTCTCCCCACACCCTGTATGGGCATCTTGAGGATTTGTAGCTGCCCACTCTTCTTGTCTTTTCCTAACGAAGCACGTATCTCATGAGGCATATCAATGATATGATACTCCACCCGATGTTTGTACAGCACGGAAACTCCCATATCGGGTTCGACATTTCCAGGAGCAAATCGTAGGCAATACGGGTTCTCCGGAACAACCTCATACGTCGATGGGTCTAACTTCACCAACGGTGATATTGAATCCTTAAAGATGTACACTGCCTCGATACCACCCTCTATTGGTGCGTATGATAGGAAAACAGCAACCTCGTCACCTATCATCAACCTCGCAACCAGCATTTCCGTAAACGAAGCATATTCGTCCTCAACGGTTACTCTGTCAAAGTAGGAGAGGAAGTCTTTATCCTCATCACGAACAGTTATCGCAGCCGTACCCATCAATTCGGGAGCCCATTGAACGTATTGAGTATTCCGGTTCAAACCTGTTACAAGAGCTTTCGTCCTACGAGGATTCACGAAGAAATATCCAAAGCCGTGACAGTTCTGACAATCAGGAAGAGCAGCTCCTGAACTTCCCTGACATGGGCAGCGAATAGCCTTTTCACAGATTATATCATAGCCGTGTGCCCAAATAACCGAATTGAAGTCATTTGGGCGAAAGCTCACCTGCGGTTGCCCATATAGGGACTGCTCGGGAGCCTCTGATATAGGTCTTCCATTCATGATGCGTATCTCCTTTCATTATTAAAACGCTCATTCTGTGAGCGACTCATCTTTAACCGTGTTTCCGCAGAATGCTTTCTTCCAAGAAAAGGCTTTCGACCTTTTCTGGCTTCTGACATCTTCCTACGAGTTTCCTCAGAATGTTTCTTACCAACATGAGCAGCAAGTAACTTCTCCTTGATATATTCCGGCATCGGAACCCCTTTATTCCACGGAGTTTTCCCTTTGTGAATTTTCGACATTTTCTGCCTAAACTCTTCTGTCACTTCTTTACCTGTGCCGTCGCCACCTGGAGTTGAATTGTACCCGTTTTTATACGAATCAAAGTGTTCAATACAGGCTTTCTCAAACAAAGGTAATCTTTCAATAGGAACATCGTCAAGCAAGCATTCCATGTGAAAATGTTCTTCGCCATATTTTCTAATCGCTGAATGAAATTGAAACTTATCTTTGTGATTCAACGACGCATATACGTGTTCATGAAATCTTCTCGAAAGTCTTCTTGAAGTTATTCCCACATATACTTTATCGTTTATGTCATTCCAGATAATATACAATTTCCCACCTCTTAGCATACCACGAATTTTATTTCATCATAAATTAACTTTATTCGCTTCACTGTCTCCTTGATTTCACGTTCATACTGAACCAATCGTGCCCCATACCCTGCGTTGGTTGCTGATGATGTTGAACTAATTGATTGACTCAACCCGTCAACCCCTATCGACTGGGCAGCGATACCAGCACCAAGAATCAAGTCTCCGGCAATACCTAATGGTCCGAACGTCGCTAACTTTCCAGTCAGGTTGATTAAGTCCATAGGCATATGGTCGAGGTCGAACCCTGTAATGTACTGAAAATCCCAGTAATCCGGAATCAATCTAAAATGCTGACTACCCAATTGAGTAGTCAAACCACTTAGAATCACTTCCGCATTCGCAGTAGCAACAGCCGAACCCGTCGGAACGATTGATACACGTCTCTTATAAAGACCGTAACTGTTCTGGTGAGTTGTAAGCCATTGTGTCGGATAGGAAATTTGCTCAAGATTGTTGAACCGTCCCGTCAACGAAATTGGCTTGTTGACGGGATAGTTCGTGAACAGAATAGGAAATTCCTGCCAATAGTCGGCTCGGTAGAATGTCAGCTTCTCTTGGTCAATGAACTGGCGCATCAGTTTAAGGTTGAAGAAGTTCTCCACCTCTTTCTGTGCTGCCTGAATGTAGAACCTCATGCTCTCAGAGCTGAATGAAGTCCCGTCACCACCCTGTATAGTTATCCCGTACAGGTACAAAGAAAAAATCTCCGTGGGATTAAACATCATCCCCGTGTTCTTTCTATATTTCATTGTCAAAACAAGCTGTCCCATCTTAATTACTCTTTAGAGGATGCTACCAAAAATTCGATGATTTCAGCTTTCGTTTTCTCAGCAATAGCAGCCATGTCAAAGCCACTCTCGGTTCCGAAAGCTATCAATTCATCTTTCTTCATTCCAGAAAGTTCTTTACGAAGAGCCTCTTCCTCCTGTTCCGGAGTCAAAGTTTCACCGCCATCACCCTCTGCAGGATTTTCGTCGCCTGTGGTCGCTGCGGGGTCTGCTGCGGGAGTTTCAGGTGCTGGGGGTGTAACTGTCTCGGGTGCGGAAACAATTCCCTCAGCGAGCTTTAAACGAGCCTCATGCTCCTTCTCATATTCACCTTTCCAGTTTACTACCTCTTGCTCGAGTTCCTCAATCTTCTTCTTCTGAGAAGTGTTGATGTTAGTCAAGCGAGCCAATTCCTTTTTGTACCACTCTTCACGGTCGTTGAAATCAGACTTCATCTGGACTTCCTTAGGAGTTTCGAATACAGGCTGTTTGCCGTGTTCATACAGGTTGGGCAAACCTAACTTCAGAGCTTCCTTACCGAACTCGTCCTCGACCTCTGCAACACAATTAACGAACTTCACGTTCGTACCATTGATGTTGATTACCTTGTTTCCTGCTTTTCTGTTAAAAAGTTTCATAATCGTTTCTTTAATTTGTTTATAAAATTAATGGGGATGGGACTTACCACCCCATCCCCATCATTATAACGTTACTCGGTCGTCTTTTTAGGTAGTCGGCAAACCAATCTTACCAATGTTGATGATACGAGCAATCTTTCCTGGCATATACTCAACCGGAGTACCATAGTTCAGGACAGAGAACGAACGTCTCGGACCAACAATAGCGTAATCCAGTTTCATAGTACCACCCAGTTCCAGATACTCAACCATTTCACTTCCGTTGAAGTAAACAAGAGCAGATTTGGTTCCGGCAATCCAACGGTTGCGGTCGTGAACCTCTCCCGGAGCAGCACCGTCCCATCCAGCAGCCAACTCAGTTGTGCTAACTTCGAAGATAGGATAGAAGTCTGCAGTACCCTTATCAACAGGGTCTTTCTCAGTACGATAGATAACGTAGCAAGTTTCAGGATAAGCAGAAGACTGCGCACCTTTGAACTTCAGAGTCACTGACTGAGTAGCACCAACAGCCTGTTCAGTGTCGTTCAGCAATACAGGTTCAGACTCTCCGTAACGGTTCTTTGCTGTTACAGCATAGAAGTAGTTACCAGCGTGAACTGAGCCAAATACTCCCTTAGCATCAACAGCCACAGCAACCGGAGTTGTTGCGTCCTTGATAGGAGCATTAGGAGCCTTGTCAGAAGTCTTACCACCGCCCAACTTAATCGGTTTCGCGAAGTCGAAGAACTTGTCTGCCTTGATGTTCACTTTACCGAATTGAGTAGTGATGTCGTTTACCGACTGACCCATAGTAGAACCAACGACGCCACCAGCCATACCAACCACAACACGTTTTGACTCGTGGAAGAGTTTCACGTAGTTATTGAACACGATAGGAGAAGAAACGATACGGTCGATGATACCGTTTCGGTCATTTACAACTGCCTGAGCAGCGTCCTCAACCAAAGCGTCGTTCAGCACAGAACCGTTTGCGTTCAGCACAGCAACGTCACCGAAGTAAGCGTCCAACACCTGTTCAGATGTTTTACCCAGAAGACCACCTGTGATATCATTGATACCAGCGATGTGCTGAGCAAATACACCGTCGAACTCTTCAGGAACTTTTGCCGAGTTGGCGTCGATTACCTTTTTGTCCAGGATAGTCTGAAGCAAGATAGTCTTGTTTTCAACTTCCTTTGTGTACAGGCTACCAACGACAGTCTTGACAATCATACCCGGATGAGTCACCTGACCAGTCACACCAGTGAATTTCACGGTGATTGACTTACGACGGTAAACAGAGTCAGTCTCAGTAGGAGTTTCGCCTTCCTGATTGAAGATACCTACTTCCTGACCATATTTGTAGAGCTGATTGTACTGGTAAACAGTATTGTCAATTTTCTGACGGTTCAGTTCGTTCCAGAATACCAACTGGTCCAAACGGTTCTCGAGGTTCTTCAGCACAGAATCCAAAGATTCAGGTTTCAAACCACCACCGTTATTCAATTGGTCGTTGTACTGCATACCAGTCAACAGACCCGCCTCCATCGCCTTCAAGATTTCATCTGAAGACATACTTTCCAACGGATTGGCGTTTTCCGTTCCAGTGTAATTGAATAAATCCATTTCCTATTTATTTTTAAAGTTATAATTCGATAACGAAATTATTTCACGAGACGAATGTTCTTCTTGTTATACATATACAAGGCTGCGTCTTGACCGATTGCCCCACATACAGGGTCGAGCAAATAGGCAGTTGTATTGTCACGCAAAGACTTCTGAATTTCGGGGTCGGTTTCCTCGTCGATTGATTTAGTAATCAATTCACGAACAACCGCACGGTCACGAGATACGCTCAGGATGGTTTTGTCATCCTCGTCTTTCGCTCCACCGCCCATTTCAAGACTCTTTTCGATAACAGCCTTATTCAGACCAGCGGTCTTAAATGAAGGAGCCGTATCGCCAAAAGCAATAATCGCTTGACGCATACCGTCCAAAGATTTTTCAATCTTGTCAACGACAGGAGTCAAAGCCTGTTCAATTACTCCGGGAAGAGATTTCATGAACTCATCCTGAGACTGAGTAACCTTGCCAAGCAAGTTGTCTTCGATGCTCTTCATGATGTCCGCAGAAATTGACTTGGCGATGTCGTCTTTGTCTTTACCCTTGTCAGCACCGCAACCCTTTTCAACATCGTCTGGGTCTTTCTTGTCACCATCCTTGTCATCAGGGTCTTTCTTGTCTTTTTCTTTGTCCTTGTCTTTTTCCTTCTTCTCGTGTTCACCGTCTCCGTCGCCTTCACCATGGTCATCCGGACCACTCTGAACCGACTTCTCCAATTTGATTGAGCCGGAATCAATCCAACCAGCAATCACCTCTTCTGAGAACCCACTACCAAGCAGGGACTTAACGAGGTCGTCATTTTTCTGTTCATCTGTTAATTGTACCATAATCTTTTGAATTTTTCGGTTTAAAAATATTACAAAATTTCTTTTCCCTAAAATGAGTCGTCAAATGTCTTCTTGAACAATGCGGAATTTTGAGTCAATAATTATCCTCTTGTTTCCAACTACCTGTTCGAACATGATACTCTTTCGTAGGTGACTCTTCAAAATTTCACCCGTAGGAATAAAATCTTGCATTTGAATCCCCTTTACAAAATCGATATACGAATTGAAATTCACAGGTGTGAACGTCAGAGCAATGTTATTGATAATTGCTTTCGTGATATGCTTTTCATTTTTCGGGTCTCGCTCGAGTGCTTTGCCCTCAATAGACATTCCAGGCTTTCGGGTTGAACCGCTTTCACGCATTTCAATACACTTGTCCCAAAAGGCTCTCGCCTCGGGAGACTCGCTCCACAGTTTCCCTTTCACCCAAAACTTATTATCAACTATCTTCCCGTCAAGCGGTTCACCAATCCAAAACCTACTCTTCAACTCTTTTGCTCGAACTGTTAGGTGGTCAAGATTGAATAAACCGTGTTTCAGGAAGTATTGAATCTCGAAGCCGTTTGGCTCCATAGAATCACCCTGATAATCCTTGCTGTCATCACTTGCGATACCCTCAAAGACCATGTTCTCGTAGCGACGTTCATCACCACGAGGATACTGCATAGCTTCCTCAGACTTCATAATGTCAAGAGGAAGCCAGAAGTTGAAATCATTTGGGGTTTGCTTCTTCATTGAATCCGTTTTTAAAATTCTGAGACAAAATTACAAATCATTTCAGAAAGTTACAAATATCGGGTCACCAACATAATCGGTTCCTCTTTCATTCGCTGCCATAAATTCTTCATGAGGTGTCCGTACTTTCATCGGTCCCACCATCAAGGAATATTTCATTTCCTCGAGAAGACGTAACATATCCGAGTCGTCGCCTGTAAACACAATTTCGCATTCAGTCAAGCGGTTGGTCGCTGGGTCTTCCTTATACCTTGTATCATGAATAATTAGAGGCTTCAAGAACTTCAGATGTCCGTTCTCCCCAACAGTTACTTCCTGCATTCCGCTGATACCTTTAAGAATGGTTTCAACACACTTCATCGGGTCACGAACTGGAACAGCCAATTTCCGCTTGTCTCCGTCCATTGATTCAGGTTCAAGCGGTTTCACGGCTTCGATATCCATAGCCTTTTTCAGGATTGAAGTAAATCCCGGAACAAAAGCCTCCGGAGTAATACGTCCATCCTCAAGAGCTTTCAACAACGGTTGGGCAGCGTCCATTTGCTGCGGTTTCATCATCAGGTCAAGAACGATACGTCCTTGGTCAAAGATGAACGGCTTCAAAGGTATTTCCCCAAGGTCAATGAACTCAGCAAAACAATGTTCGCTCGCATCAACTGTTACAGGCTGGTCACTGTCGACATACACCTGATAATATTTGATGTGGGCATCCGCACTCTTATGCTCCCCAAGATACACAATGCCTCTATCCGCAAGGGGGTCAAGATTTATTTCCTCTTTTAGTTCACGTAATGCAGCGGTCTCAAAGTCCTCTCCTGGGTCGACATGCCCTCCAGGGATACAAACCTTACCAGTAGGACAGAACTCCTCAACTCGATGTAATATGAGGACTCTACCAGACTTGTCCAAAGCAACCACATCAGCGTATTTGGTTGGCTCCCCTGTAATTGACTTCACGATGTCGAAATACACCTGTTTAGTCATCTTCCCTTCCCGATATGCCAACTCGGCATTATCAAGAGCGTCAATGTCTTTACAGGCTTCCCCAACCTCTGGGTCATTACGATAAGCCTCCAACGACTTCAGAATTTTGTTCCTCTGATTTACGGCTGATGTAACTTCCTTCTGATGTTCTTTTAGGAATCCTCTATATTTCTCGAACACTTCGGATTTCTTCTGCTCCGGCAAACCATCAACTCCATCAATTACTGACTTCTGAATTGAAAATTTATCGGACAGTTCTTGCCCAAGCAGGTCAAGTTTCCCGAGCTCCGATTTCAGATTCCGGTAATCCTCAATTTTCTCTTGAGCTGTCTGAATACCAAAAAACTTCTTTAAATTCATATCTTTTCGTTTTAAACTGAATATTCTTTGTTTCCAATAGTTATCTTTGCTCGGCTCTTCCGCTCAACTTTGCGTTGATAATTCTTAGGAGGCTCAAACTGTCTCGTATCAGGATTCCAAACATATCCCTTGGGAAGATATCTTAAATCACACCGACAGAACGGGTGAACAGGATGTATCGTGGCTTTCCAGTCCTTAGACTTCACACCATAATTCGTACCGTTCGCCATAAGTTCTGACAGGTGAAAAACCTTTGGCTCACTTCCGATACCCCCTTTTAGGTACAGCCGTATGCAATGGCGGCACGCTCCAGGAAAGACATCGAAGTAAACCAACGGGTCGGGGTCTTCTCCCATGATGATTTCCGCCCGACCAAGATTGTATATGTCTTGACTTTCCGTCTCAACAATACGTCCCCAATCACGGTTCCAATCATTCATTTGATTCGCCAAGTTAGATGTTATCTTCTTGACTGAACGTTTCTCGAATGTGCCGTCCAACAGTTCCTTCTTCAGAACGGCATCAGCCTTTGCAGCCTCTTGAGCCTGTAAATAGCTGAGTTCCTCTGCCGAAATTGAAGCACGAACATCATTCTTGATGCGCTCTGAAAATCCCTTGATATGAGTATAGGTCTTGTTGGCTGCAACCTTATAGAACGCCATTTCCCTCGCTGTGGGCTCAAATAAGCCCATTTTAGAAAGAAACGCAGTAAACTCGGAGTAACTCATCTGAGCCGTTGCATTCGTCCCAACAGCAGCCGAAACACGACCAAACAGAAAAGCCTGATAATGGGAAGGGAATTTAGGAATCAGTTTAATCAAGTCAACCCCTTTACGCTTGAGCAAGTCCAGGTCTTCCTTCGTTAGGAAGTCTTTCCCCAACACCTGTGCAACCATTTTGACCACCATGAGGTCGACGTTGTCCAAAATCTTCTTTATTTCTGCCTCCGAAAATAACATTATCTCTTTTCCTTTTGAATATCAACCATTGTTTGAACAACATCACCAAACAGCCGTACAGCGTTGAAAGCATTCTTCGACTGATTCTCATACTGCTTTTGAACCTTTGGATATCTCATCGGGTCAACGTGATGTTGGATTCTGGGGGATACAGGCTGTTTCATTTTCTTATTCCTAATTGTGAGTCAATAAATTCAAGAGCCTTTCCAAGAATAGGGTTGTCCATAGACTTCTCAACCAACATTTGGTCAATAGCCTCCTGAGCCGTCTTAGGAGAATCTTTACCCTCTTCGTCATCGACGATTTGGTTCATTCCTTCCCCTCCCATCATCTTGTTACTTTGAGCCGACTGATACACCGTGTTAAGGATAGTATCCTTTTCGGGATTGAACTTCCTTCCGGAATACTTTTCAAACATATCCTCAAGAGATACAAACCCAGCCTCAGATTTCTTCTTGTCAAGTTCAACCTGAGCAGCCTCGTCCTCTATCTCTATACCTGTAAAGACAAGCTCCAAGCGGTCATCAATCTCGCTGATGATATACTTATTCAGCACATTCTGATAGAACACCAACAACGGAGTCAAACCTTTTTGGCGAGAATGGTCAAGACGTTCCTTCTGTCCTTCTTGACCGAAGATACGGGCAGCGTCCTGAAACTGAAATCCGAGTTCCGATGGGTCCATACGGTACACAGCACAGGCAATCACCAATAGGAACTTAATCCATTCAGTGAACTCCATGTCACGGTTCGTTTGCTGTAAATCAATCCACTCGAGGTCTATACCCTGTATCACAGGAATCTTGTGAGAGTTGTACACGGTGCTCATCGTTTGTTTCCAGTCCTGACGAAATTCGTTCAGCGTTCCTTGGTCGATGTTTCCGTTCTTCACATTGATAAAGCCTTTCGGCTGGCTACCTTGTTTGAAGAAGTTACCATTATACTGCATTCCCCACAAAATCCACGTAACAATTTCAATCAGCGTTTCCAGCTCCGAACAGCCATAGCCATTACGCAACACGTTGGTCGTCTTGTTTCGTACACCATATCCCAGCTCCCACGGATAGAAAACTACATACTCATTCGTTACAGGGTGTCTGATAATCTGACCGTCCCATACCATAGCATATCTTGGTAGATAGCCATGCCAGCGGAAATTCTCAAACATCTGTGCATATCGTGGGTCATTCGTGTCAAGCTGTCTAATAAGCGCAGCGTCCACGGCACGATATTTCTTGAGGTTCATGTTTCTCGCACGGACGAGCTCGAACGTCATTTGGTCAAGCACGAGGGAATCCCTCAACACTTTACGAGTAAACTCTTGAAAGTTATCCTCGCATTCCCATTTGTCATTCTCGCCACCCTCTTCAAGAAACTTAACAATGTAGTCGACAATCTTCTTGTCCTTTGCATTCAGTTCCTTGTCCTCAGAGCCTTCCGAGCCTGGACTCTTCTTATAGCGTATCTGGTATCCTGGTTTCTGGTCATCAAGACTGTACTTTAAAAAGTTTTGAACCTGTTCAATACGAGTGTTGATGATAGCCTTAACGATAAAGATTTCGCCCATACGATTGAGCGTGCCAAACGAGATACCGTTATTCGGGTCTCGATAGCCTTTTCCGTTAAAGCCGATTTCAGAAGGATTCCAAAGAATTGATTTAATTTCCGGCTGTGGAGCTCTCCGACCGTTCTTTTGCTGTTCGGCAATGAACGCTTGTGCCTTCATTACTTCTTCAAAAGACTCCGAAGTTAGGGACTTCTGAAGCCTGTTGCGCAAAGCTATCGGAGCAGCCTGAGCCATCACTTGGAGTTCCTGAAGAGACAGTCCATCAAGACCGTCTATGGGAGCCGCATTATTGGCTCCCACTGAACTCCTGTTTTTTGATGAACGGTTTCTTCCTTTTCCCATGATTAAATAGTTCCAGGAGTGACGAATGTTTTTGCCTCGTAGGTTCTGCCTCCGTAAATGAAGCGGATAGTGAACCAAGTAACCATTGCCGGACGGGTGATACCCAAGTCCTTCACAATTTCAAACATCAGTGAATTGGAAGCCTTTGCGGTCAGGGTTTTCTTGTCTTCGCTCAACGTACCCAAGTCGGCAGAGTTTCCACGAAACTCAAGCTGACGTTCGTCAGCGAATATCTGTACCTGATATTCAGAATCATCCTGAGCATCGGCATCAGCTGCAATCTTTTTAAACTTCGCAACCAGCCAAGGCAAAGAACCCTTTGAAGCAGCATAGTCATATTGGTCAGTGTACGACTTCGGAACCACGCTGTAATAGGTTGCCTCGTTGTAAGCAACACCCAACTGCAATCCAAAGATTGTACCTACCTCTTCCGGAACGCCAGAAGTAAAGTCAGCAGACTCATCAATGATAAGTTCGTTGCCTTCGTAGCACTCTACTTTACATTCACAGGTCTTCGCCATGTTCAGCATAGTAGGAATAGTCACTTCGTCGCCCATCTTGAAATTCAAGCCAGCCGAAACAAGACCGGAATAATTCTTTCCAATCAGTCCTGTTATCATGAAGTTGTTAATGGTTCCAAGACCATCGGTCTCAACCGTTACAGCTTCCGCACCTTTCGAATAAACATATTTCTTCATTTCCTTTTATGTTTTAATTCTTACCAATTATTTAACGATACAAATTTACAAATAAAAATACCGAGATTAAAGCATGATATCCTTATTCCTTCTTTTGAGTCTCCTTACCACGGCTTTCCAATTCTCCTCTAACTTTCATTATAGAGTAAAGCAACTCCGCTCTTTGAGACTTCTTGATGGCTTCAAAGTTCTTATTTAAATCATTCACAAGACCCTTTTCCATCTTCTTGAGGTTTTCCGTAGGAATCTTCTTAATGCTTGACCACTTCTCATCAACCCCCTTACGAACTTTCTCTGACAGGTATTTCTTCAGATTGACCTTTCCGCTGTTAGGAACATCATCAAACTTGACACGGGTGTATGAATCTGTCTGTTCGTTTTCTGAAGTTTCTTCCTTAGAACGTTGGTCGTACAGTTTATCTTCTGCTTCATCAAGTTTTTGATACTCTGCCTCATATTCATTCTTCAGCTTCGTAGTCTCTTCATCATATTTGTTTGTCTTTTCCTTTAAAGAATTCCACAACTCTTTACGCTTTTTAGCAGCATCCGGATGGTCACTTTCATACAGTTTATCAATCTGACTTCGAATTTCATCTGACTCCTTGTCAAACTTTTGTCGAGCCTCCTCACGCTTGTCATCGTACTTCTTTGCGGCTTCTTTCTTCTTTTGCTGAACCTGATAAATAGGGTCAGAAGCCTTGTCCGACTTCACCTTTTCTTTCATCTCAGCAGCTTTCTTACTGTTCTTCTCGTCGGATTTCTTTTCCTTCTCAGAACGTTCCTTATTCTTCAGCCGTTCAACATTATCTTTAATTTGCTCAAGACGGGTTTCATAACTGTTCTTGCCGTACTTGGCAATCCAAGAATCTTTCTTATCCTTATGCCGTTGAAGTTCCTCACGAGCGGAAGCAAGTTCATCGGCTGGCTTTTCTTTCTTTTCGGATTCCTTCTTCTGAGCTTCGTTTATCTTCTTGCTGGTCTCCTTAGCTTCCTTTGCGGTTTTCTTCTCTTCATTCGCCTTAACACCTGCATTAATCTTTTCAGCCTGTTTCTTCGCAGCCTCGAGTTTTTGTTTCTTCTCCGAAAGTTTCATCACTTCCGCAGCCGGAAGATTCAGTTTCCCCTCGTTGATAGCAGCAATAACCTTGTTTACAGCCTCGAGTTCTTTCGCAGGGTCAGTAGTGGCAGGCTTCGAATTTTTATTTAAAAAGGCATCTTCGACCCGACCCATAAAATAATCCTTTCTTTCAGAAGATTCTTCAAAACTACGACTTGAAGTTTCTTTTGAAATTCTATCATAAGTTCCTTCTCCTAATCGAGAGTCAAGATACTTTCTAAGTTTTTCAGACGATTCACCATTGTAAAACATTTCAGAAAATTCTTCCATTGTTTCTTCAAAACCTTTATCGTCTTTCTTACTGTCCTCAGGTTGTTTCTCAGCACCATATCTCTGCCCGACACGATGTTTGCGACGGTTCTCAGAGGTGTCCGAATAAACACCTGAACGAGATTTCATTATTGTTCTTTCTGTCAATGTAACCATATTCTTTTCAACCATTTAATTTGATACCGCAAATATATTACGAAATCTTGAATCATCAAAGAGTTTCCCGAAGAAAACTCTTGAATTATTCCCAGTCTTCAGGTAGGAGCGATTCCTTCCCGAGTTCCTTGGCACGTTTCTTAATCCAACGCTTCGCAGCAGCAGGGTCTTTTGCCCTGCCGACACTGCGTATAGCATCCTTTAAGTCCTGCCCGTTACGAATAGGAAATGAGCCATCCTTCATGGCTTCGCCTTCCTTTGCCAAAGCCTGTCTTTCCTTTTCTGGGAAGTCATGCTTATTCAACGATTTTTCGAGCAACGTTTCCATTATTCATTAGGGATTTGGTTGACATACGGTTTCCCGACACGACCCAGACGTTGATTGTCCGGAGTATCAGCATACACACCTGAACCCAGTGATTTTACGATGTTGTCCTTTGACTCATCGCCTGTCAAAGACTTCAGGAAGTCAGCAGTAGGAGAGTAGGCTTGACCAACACGGTTCAAGCGACGGTTTTCAGGAGTGTCAAGATATACTCCTTCCAAGCCTTTCATGATTGTCCCATCCGCAGCCTGTTCCCAAGCAACTTGTTTCTTACGATAATAGCGGAGGACATCTTTGTTCTGTTCGTCTGAGCAAACAGCCTTTTGGAGATACATTACATCAGCGACAAAAGCCTCTTTTTCCTGGTCGCTTAATTCGCCACTACGACTCTTCATGAGTCCTTCTTTGTAGTAACTTGATACTTCCTCAGGAGTGAACACTTCATAACCGTTGTTAGCGGCAGTTTCCTCGAACATCGCCAAAGAAACTTTCTTGTTTTTATTTTCCATAATCTTCCTTTGTTTAAAATTTTCTTTGTGAGCAAAAGTATTCAAAAATTTTGAATATGGTAGGAGAGAGTTCAACTGTCCTTAAAATAAAAACGGGCAAAGAAGGAGGACTCTCGCCCTCCTTATGCCCCAGACACTTCCTTAGTAGTAACCTAAACACCAAAAGTAGAAATGCAGACTAAATCAAAATCTTTTTGTCAAATCAAATGTAAATCAAGTCATAAAACAGACAGCTCGAGAACCGAACTGTACCATTATAACGGTGTCGACTGGAAAAGGTTTTTCTCATTTCCTGTATCTCCTAACGAATAAAGGCTGCGACAGCAGCCTCTCGAGGCGAAGCTCATCGAAGATGGCGAAGCCTGTCAAAACACCGAACGCCAGTGAGGAGTGTTTCGAGGTCGAAAATGACATCCATAAATTTCCGTTCGGGACTCTATTTCTTTTCTCTATTTCTAACTATTTCAATAATACTCATATTTACCCCCGCACGCGAGGCTCTCTTGTCCTACGGATGTCTATCGGGATTTTCGAGCCACAATTTTCCGAAACAAAAAGGGGGGTTTATACGCTCAATAAAAGGGGGTCTAAAGCGCATTTAAGGGGGTCTGTACGCTAATAAAAGGGGGTTTATACGCTCGAAATACATACGTCTGCACGCTGTAAAAACATACACGAGTAGATTTCTAACCCTTATTTAAGGGGTAAAAGATAGGAGCAAACCTTATTTATGATTTCCCGTTATTACAGTATAAAATCCAAAGATTATGAGAAAAGATGTAATACAATGTTCGAAAAGAGTCAGCGAGGATACTCCTGACTACTCATGTTGGCAAATGCGCTGTTTGTGTTTAGTTGCCGACCAGCTCCAACCTTTATTAAAAGAAGATATTGATTGGGCGAATACAAAGTTTGAAAATCTCGAAAAGTACGGTATCTTTAACGATGACCATGAAGTTGAAATCACGATGAAACTTTCTGACATCGATAAGAACCGAAACGGAATACGGGTTCTCAATGAAATTAAGAAGATGTTCGATATCCCTATTACATGGGATTGGATGAAGAACGGTAAAGCCACACGAACTGTCTTCTACTTTATTCATCGAATGGAATGGAATGAGGATAACCTGTTTTCTATCTACCTGTCCCATTTCAGCGTTCGATGGATTCTTGAATTCGGGAAGCGACAGGGGTTCTTATCGTTTGATAAGCCATCAATGATGATGCTCTCTTCTTCCTACTCTATGCGCCTCTTTTTGATGTTGAGTCAATGGTACTCTAAGAAAGAGTTTTCGCTCGGTGTAGAGGAGTTTGAGAGACGTCTGTGCTGCCCTAAATACACCCCCAAGGATTTACGTGTACAGGTGCTCGAACCTATAAGAAGAGAGCTAAATAGCAAGGACTGCCGTCTTTCTTTTGAATATAAGTTCGTGTCGAACGACAGAAAGAAAGGAGTTGGTCGAAAACGTTTTGATACTGTGGTATTCACTATAATTGACAAAGAGAAATAATCTATGGGCAAAGAAGATACATTATCGGTTCTGAATATTCAAGCGGAGAATGACCGTTTGAATAAGCGTATCCTCTTTCTTGAGCGTGAAAATCGTGAACAGAGAAAGGAACTGACGGACTATGCTCGTAGAGAAAAGGAACTGTTAGAAGAGATAGACCGTTTGGAAGGAGAACTCGATGAAGTAACATTCGAGAAGCGTCCTAAATATAAGCCGGAAAAGCCAGCCGAAAGTGTTGATGACTTTCTCCTTCCAAAAGTAGATACTGGGACTGGGCTGAACCGAGTGGGCAAAATTGGCTTTGAAGAAGAGTGGGAAGATGTCATGTATGCTTATACAGATGAAATCTTCGTTGAGTCAGATAAACCTGACGTCCTCTTCTATCGTGACGATGCTGAGAAATGCTTTATCACCCCCACGGGGAACACTCGGTTGCCCTTCCCTATTTTGCAAGAAGACCTTGACAGGTACAATATAATAAAAGTTCGACCATTGACTCAAGAGGAAATGGGGGAAGTGTGCAAAGAGTTCGATTTAACTTAAAATTCATTCACAATGTTTCAAATGAAAACTTTTCATTACTTGTATGTTATCATCGGAATGATGATAGCTGCGTTCTTTGGAATTTCACTTGGGATGGGTATCACTTGCCTGATTCCGGTGTCATTCGTGGTGATTGGGCTGTTCGCCTATCAAAACATGAAGAAGAATCTTCCTGTTGGACAGGCTATTCTTAACGGTGGTTTACCACCCCTGATAGGTGGACTTCTGATTTGGTTATGTTTCTTGCTGGGGAACTGGTTCAATGTAGGCGGATGATGAAGAAACTTGTATTCCTATTCTTGACATTGCTGATTGTAGGCTGTGGGACGACTCGAAAGACCGTGTTCTTTGAACGAGTAACCCCACAGCCTCTTTCAGTGATTGACAGCCTGAACACCGTTCACGGCTTGAGCGTTCCTACGAATTTAGACTCGTGGGGCAAAACGTACTTCATCGGGAGCGACTCCGTGATGACAACTGTTTACGTCTTGACTGAAAAGAAGAAAGACACTTTATTTATCTTTTCTGTTACTGAAACGGCTGGAAAAGAGAACGTAATCTTTAAATTTAGGAAAGAATGATTACAAAGGGACTTGGATTTATTGAGAGTGGCGTCAATCCGAATGACGCCATTTATGCAGCTCCGAAGATTGAACTTCCGAAGAGCTATGAACTGAAAGAACAACTGCGTGTCTATGACCAAGGAAACAAGGGAAGCTGCGTTTCCTGCACTGTTGCGGAGATGTTCAACTTCTATTGCAAGTCGAAAGGTCGTGAATCAACTATCGGCTTCGAATACATTTACGATAATCGTGCTGACAAGACTATTGACGGCATGATGCCTCGTGAGGCTTTCGAAATTCTCAAACGGGAATCTCGTATTGATTTATTCGCTCGTGTGACGTCTCTTGACGCTCTCAAAAAGAGCGTTCTTGTCAATGGCGCAGCACTTATAGCAATGAATGTATTTTCGTATAATGACGACTTTTGGAACGGTGATGAGTTCATGGGTGGTCATGCTGTGGCTGTCGTTGGTTACGATGAACAGGCTTAATCATCAAGAACTCCTGGGGGACAGGTTTTGGTCGAGGTGGTTATGTTACTCTTCCATACGGAAAGTTCAACAAAGTACGGGAAGCCTGGACTCTACTGGGTTAATCATTTCACTACTATTTGCGAGGAGCACTTCTTTCAGGAGTGCTCTTTGTTTTTCTTCGAAAAGCAAGAAGGAGTCTCCCTGTCGCAAGCTGCAAGAAGAATAACTGGAACCATTACTTTCAAATCAAATTTAGGTATCGCTCATGCTTGGTTATTTAATTCCAATTCTATTCCGTCAGGCTCTGCAAACACGTATAATGAAATGGATACTGGAATGGGCATGACTCCTACGCCAATCACATGGATAGGTTCTTTGACTGTCAATAATGTTTCAGGTGCTGGGCAAACGGCTGAAATGAGTCCTGGACAAACAGTTTACATTCGAGTTTCAAGCGGTTCGACCGCATGGGGAACTACTTCTGTTCATAGTTTTGTTCTTCAGGAAGGGGAACAAACTGTTACAATTGGATAATGAAAGGGAGTCCGGAATCCGGACTCCCCAATTATGAATCAATTTGTTGGAACATTTCCTTGAATTGAAACAGTTGCGGAATTTCCGATTGTCAAAGTTACTGTCACTTTTCCCTGACAATACCAACCAGGAACTAAAGACATACCAGTACCACCTGTGGCGTGATACCAGTTTGCTGGCCATACCTTGAAAGTCCACGTATTGTTTCCGGCTGATACAGGCTCGGAATTTCCAGCGTCGCCCATTTGATGTTTTGAACCATTATCAAATCGTTTGTTCATCGTAATCGATACAGTTGGTTTGGTAGGACAATTCGAAACAGTAATAGTCGTGGCATACGATTGACCTGTATTTGGGCTGGTCATACCTGAGAAAACAGTTGTTGGAGATACTGTGATTTTGACTGCCGCAGCCTGACTCGCTGCAACAGTACGTGTCATTCCTCCGCCAGCCACGGACAGGTTCACACTGCGTGCGGATTCTGTCTGGTTAGCAGACGCTGCGGCAGTCACGGTTGTGCTACCACTTCCTCCGGAGTCCGGAGTAGCTGTAATGAAATCTTTCTGCATAATTTTCAAAAATTAGTTATAACTAAATGAATTAAATTCACCGCAAATTTAGCGGTTTATATCTCGAAATCAAAATCCTTTGTCGATATCCTACAAAACGAGCCTTCCGGAGATAGGCATATAACCTCTGTATGGTCGTCAAAATACGATACAGTTAGGACGGGGAGATAAGTGTATCCATCAATATAGAACATTCCCTTAGAAGCTCCGTTAAGACCGTCAAACGTGGGAACCTGTATCCTGGGGGATACGACCTGTTTACCGCCACCGAAAACTCCGAAGTCCCTAACAGTTTGTTTCACCGTGACGAGTACCTGTTCGAGCTCGTGAATGTACTTGCGTTTCATATTCAGGTAGGAATTAAGAATCATGCTGACCTCAATCTTCCCTTCAATTCCGTACAGTTTCCTCGTTTCATTGCGGAGAACCTGAAGTTCTCCTGCGGAGAGTTCTTCAAAATCCTTTTCAAGAATGTCGAGCAACTGCCTGTTTCGTTTATCTTCTTTCTTCATGTCTTCATTCTTTTTATATGTAAAACGTTCTTTCTCCGGCAATCGATTGATTTTACGCCAGAATCTTCCTTTATTCACTTCTTTCAATAGAAAACGGAGTCGAGACATCGACCCAGGAAAATGTTGCATGGACGGCTACGATTAGCGGGACAGGGTTCAGTAAGAACACAGATGGAACAACTATTACGGCTGCGTCTAATCAAAGCGGTTCGAGAAGCGGTTCTGTTTCCTATACACAGGAGACAAGTGGGAAAACAGCTTCTGTCTCATTGAGTCAGGCTGGTGTTCAATATACTATCACCTATAAATCGAACGGCTCGTTTGAAGATACTTATTTCGTCTTCAATTCAAGTTCAACCCCAACTGGCACACCTATGCAGTATGCCGCAATGATAGGCGGTGGTTCAGATATAGAAGAACGTTGGAGTCCTGACCCTGGATATTCAGTGAACGATGTCACCAAAGGTGGTCAAAGAACTTACTTGAAAGCAGGTGATAGGGTATGGATACGAAAGATGTCGGGTGTCAGTTCTAACTGGAACGGTTCGACAACTCAATCATTCATGCTCGAAGCGAACAACCAAACAGTTCAGTTGAATTAAGGAAACTGGCGGGAAAATCGGGATATTCACTGACTCCCGCCAGAATCCCTCCTTATTCATATAAAATAGAGCCAAGGAGTCTCCCTGTCGCAAGCTGGCGTTCCCTACGCAATTTCCGGTACGACAATCAACATTACTGGATATGGTTCAGGCAAAGGCACTGTTAGTGTAACAGCTCCAGCAGGGGGTTCTTGGAGTATTGACTTCGCAGACAACGCTTTCAGTCTTAATGCTTCACCATCATCGGGTACTGGTCCAAACAGTTCCGTCACTATCAATGCTATTAATGATTCTGGTCAAACAGGTATTCACAGAATTGATATCTATCTTAAGAACGGCTCAACCGTTGTTGATACAGCAACCGTTCAAGTTCGTATAACTTCTCAAGGATGATTATGAAGGAAAGGAGCTGGGATATCCCAGCTCCCAATTCACATTATGGTGTGATAGTTTGGTCTTCAGCTCTCAGAGTGAAAGTAGAAAAATGCATAGGGTCAAAACTACTTGAACCCCCTTGCTGAATGCGTACCGTAATAGTATCACCAGCCTTTGCTTTGACAGTTTCCGTTTTACTTCCTGTTTTACAAACTGTCGATCCATTTGTATTATCCCACGTGATTGAAGCATTTTCATACCCAGAACCCATAGAATAATAATCGTTTGGACCATACAAAGGTATGCCAGTTGAATTAAATAGATAAGCGGTTGCTCCTGTATAATCACGGAACTGAATCGTTAGAGTATATCTGGGAACGCCAGCTTGCGACAGGGAGACTCCTTCACGGGTTTCAACAAGAATGGCTGAGTGCAATACCCAGCCATTCCCTGTCAATAATCAATTAAATCAATATAGTCGTGAAATTACTTTCCTCTCACCACCGTTGTATAACGGTCGTAAATAGCGTCCCAGTGCTTTTCGAACATCTGACACTTTTGACCAACGGTCTTTCCTTCAAAGACCCCGATGTTCTGAAATACTCCTGTCGTGATTTTAGGGTCGTACATCTTTAGGAATACTCCCTGTTCATTGATGAAGCCTATTTCCTCTCCTTTGTAAACAAGCTGTGCATATTCTGATGTGGGCATACCAGCTCCACCCTTTACCGTTGTACGGTTGATGACAATAGGTGCTATCATGATTGTTTCTCCTCTTCTTTAAGTTTCACAGTGAACGGATATTTCTCCCACAGTTCTTGAGCGTGTTCCTTGACCCAATTTACGGCTGCTCTGTGGTCGGCACAATTTTTGAGTCTTAGACAGATATTCTTTGGCGTACAGTACAGGCACAATGATGAGTTTCCTGTTACAGACATGATTGACTCACCTTTGTAGAAAATCATTGAGTGTCTTTGTTCCCCTCCAGCACGCTGAAGTTTTGAAGGCTTTTCGCCTCTTTTTGATGTGAACTTTATCTTTGCCATAGTCGTAATTATTTAGAAGTGAACCATTCAGGAGCGGTTTGACCGTAACATTCACAGGCTTGAACGATGCTCTTATTAAGAGCTTCCCGATGTATGGATATAAACTTATTCAGGTTATCAACTGATTCCTTTAAGAGACGTATTTGATAGTCTGCTGCGTCCTTTTCCGACGTACAGGCTGTGGGGATATCTTCCCTCGCTTCATACAACTCATCAAGTAAAGATTTCAATTCTTCGACTTGACTTTCCATAGCGCATAATGTACGATTTGTGACTTCCCAAGAACTTTGGTAGGAAGAACCACTTTTGAATGTTAGTTGATGTTTCATGACTATCGATGTTTAAATTTGACAGTACAAAGATAGTGGAAAGAAATGAGACTGCAAAGAAAATCCCGGAATTTCTTCCGGGAAATCTTTGGGAATGTCTAAAATTAGACTTTTTGGATAATCCAACCGAACATAAAATTCGAATTATCTAAACTGATAACAGGCTCTAAACGATGTTCTTCAGGAGTGAGTTGTAAACTACCCCCCGAGTATAAATACAGGTTATACTCAGAACCAATCGAAATTTTTTGATTGAAATAATCTGTCAGTCCCAAATTATTTTCATCGATAATTAACTCATTTGCCGGAACATCAAGATAATCTTTACGAACTAAGAACTGTATTTCAGCAAAGACAATATTAGGATTCCCTTGGTATGAAACATCGATGTTTTGAATGGGGTAAGAACCTCCGAAGGAGTAGCCAGAAGTCTTTGAGGAAAAACTTGATAAAGCAGATGCGTCATCGATTCGAAAACTTACATTTGATTGAAGGACTATTCCCTGTTGAATAACTGGAACGACAAGAGGTGAGATACCCCCCAGCGGAGAATGTCAGGGAAGTTTCCCTTGATTTGAAATTTGGATTCAGGTCAGCAGATACGCTTACTTCAGCCGTACCCCCCCCCCGAATCGGGAGTGATTGTAAGAAAATCTTTCTTCATGATTTTTAAGTTTTAAATTCAACGAAATTATTTGCGCTATTTTGACGTCAATTATAGCCGATTTAAGAGGTTAAAAGCGTGCCCCGAACAAATTATCCGGAGCACACCTTTGATTGTTGTTTAGAGGCTTAAAGCACGACCGCAAGGCTTGATACCACGTCCTCAAAGTATTTGATATCATTAATGGTAACTTTACCCTTGATATGTTTCTGAAGACGCTGATGAACATCAGCAGCCGACGGAATCATCATAATGGGTGATATTACAGGTGCGGAAGCAATTACCACGCAAGAATGCTCACGAATACGCTGTTCTTTTTCGTTCTCCGTAACTGTATAGGTCACGAGGAAGTGAGGAACTTCCATATCGTCTGAATTGAGTTCCTTCATGTATTCCTTCGGGAAATGGTATTCAGCACCGTTCAGATAAGACAGGAATTCCCAATAAATAGGAAGCATTTCATACTCCCCAAACATAAAGTTCTGGACCATCTTCATCAAATAACGTTCAGCCTCTTTGTCGGTGAGACCTTTCTGAATGGGGAACTCATTGATATACATAAACGATTTCCGTTTTGTATTATCAGGATTCAGCGGAGTAACCAGCACAGCGATACGAGCCATACACAGGTCAGAAGTCGGGTCGGACTCTTTTACGATACGATATCCAGGAATAGGACAGTCATCGAAGTCACGAGTGTCTTCAGGGGTGTCGGGGTTATCCAGTTCACCGATTGCGCTCAGAACCTGTTTGCCACGAACCAAAGCCGGAATCCACGCTGTACGGTCTTCGTTCTCGTCACTTGTACGTGCCCAAATCATCTTTTCTTCAGGAGTCTTCTCTTCCGGTGCGAATAGGTTGCCCTCAGGAGTCTTGACATACTGTTCAATTTCTTTATCGGTCATCCCCTGCGGATTGAGTTCGTGAACCAATGTAACTCCTACCAGTTCCCAACCCATACCGTCCGGCTCTGCGTTCATGGCTTTCTTGAAGTCCTGAATCAGGTTTTCCGTGAGTAATGCGGGTGCGGGTAAAATGTAGGATTTTTGAATGATACGTGTTCCGAATTGACCTACCTTTCCGAACTTGCCTTCGTAGATGTAAATCTTCTTCCCGTCAAGAGACTGGGGTTGATACGGTTGTGCACCTGACAGTTTCTTCGAACGGCATGCTTGACATTCATCACCGCAAGCGGTTGAGGTGAAGCAATAGTTCGGATACTGTTTAGATGTAGAAACAGCGTGAAGAGGTGTGCCTCCTACATGACCAATCTTAAGATACGACAAACAAAGGTCGTACATCAAGTCGGCATCGGTTTCCTCTGTAACGTTTACAGGCATTTGAAACTCCTGCGGTTTGCCGTCTGGGTCGGCATAAATAAAGTTATAAACTACTTTCATAATCGGAAATGAATTTAGATTGTTGTTAAATTTGGATTGAATAAACCGGAGTATCGAACATCGATATCTTTCCGGGAACGAGTTTCTTCTGTTTCATGTCAGGAACTTGAAACATAACAGGAGTTGCATGATGTTCCGGTACGTGCTTGAACCGTTCGAAATACAACTCAATAGCATTGAGAGTTGTGATGGCTGAGACCTGTGCCATTTCAGCTTCCTCTTTTGAACCGTACAAGGACGAGAACAGCCTTTCGCCTGTAACTAATAAGATAGAGAAGCGAAACTTCCCCTTGGGAGCTGTTAGAGCGTGAACCTCGCTGACTTCTTTGATGTTCTCAACTCGGTAGGCTTTCTGAACCTCTACGAGTTCTTCACGTTTGGCAGCAGCTTCCTCTTGCGGTGTGACCCATGATTTAATAAATATGAACATAACTTTCGATTTTAAATTACAATGAAATAACGCTATTCGACTGGACTGTCACCAGTAATCTCGTAAATCTTTCCATCTACCTGTTTGTAGAGAGTGAGGTCATCTGTTACCTGTATAAGTTCGCACGGCTTATCGTTGAAGTAAACAGCTTTCGTAGACCAATCTTCCAAGTTTCTGATGTAGATGTAAGCCACGATATCTTTGCTGATATACCATTGGATTTTGCATACAAAATCTTTGTAATGGTTGAAGAAATGGTACCAAGTCACAATGTTCCAGAACAGTTCCTCTTCCCCAGCGTCTTTGAAAGACACGTACTGGGCAGGGAAGATGAGGTGGCTATACCACCACCTCATGAACCAACCTAATTTATTCTTCCTCTTTTGCATTCTTGAGAGCCTCCTTTAAGTCAGGTTTCAATGTCGCACGAATATTTTCAATAGTGTCACACAGGTTCGACGCAGGTTTCTTAGCATCGTCGTTCTTTTCGTTCCAGTCGGCTGTAATGATATCCATATAGATGAGATACGCTTCGGGGAACTCTTCCTGAAGTCTGGCAGGTGTGAACCGTGTCATCTTCATAAGACACTTCAGACGCTTTTCCATGAAGTAACGGTCTCTTTCAGTAATGAGATATTCCTTCACCAAGGAAGCGATACTGTCATTGTCCTTGAGTTTGCCTACATACGACTCAACCTTTTCGTCTCCATAAGGTATTTCACAAGAAAATTTCAAGTGAATGTAGATAGTACGACTTCCCCAATCTTCCGGGAACCAACCTTTGGGTAAATTATAGGAAGAAATCGATGCTTCATTACAACGAATGAAGAACTTCGGGTGTGCCTTGAAACAGGTCAAAACATCGTCAGGAGTTTTCCCAATAAACCGTGCCTCAATAGAAGCATTGAGTTGTTTCTGAAGAGTGTCGAGCTTCTCTTTGTAGTTCAGATTTGCCAACCGTGTGGCAATCGTCAATCTGGTGTCTTCTGCAATTACTGCCATGTCGTTCTACTTTTTAGGGTTCATATTCAAAATCTTTGCTTTCGGTTGTGGCTCTGGACGCTGTTCAGGCTCTTTCGGGCATTCCCATAGCTGAGGAACATAGGTGAAGCGAGCCTTCGGGTTGGGCGAAGCCTGTTGCAAGAAAGCTACTTTCTCCATCGCCTCGCTCTCTTTGAGAGCCTCTAAGAGATTATCATCCTTGTCCTTAACAACTTCACCAGAGTGCATATCAATCACCTTAAACAGAGGCTCAGGGAGCTCCATGTTGGTGAATTCTGTGACGTCGAGATAATCACAACCAAAGTTCTCAGCCGTTTTCAGGTCGCTGTCGCTAAACTGTCCTTCAAAACCGGAAGCATCACCTATCATCAGGCACTCTTCCTTGCTGATTTCCAACCCTGTATTCTCACAGAATTCTTTCAGCATATTCTCAAGCATTCCTGGGTTCGGTTTGCGGTCAGGACATTCCTTAGCATTGTAGGGACAGAACTGTCCAGCGACAAGTGTATTCAAGCCGATGAACGACTGAAGAGATGCGATAACGTAAATGAATTTCGGTTGAAACATGGCTGGGTGAACGTAACCCATTTCAATTCCACCCTGATTAGATACGATGAGAACAGCCTGTGGATGAAGTTTCTTGAGCTGCGCAAAAACCTCCATTTTCAGTTTCATGTCCCAGACTCCTTCCGGGAACGTTTTTCCGGATTCGGTATCGATGAGCGTACCGTCCAAGTCGATGAAGATAACTTTCTTCTTTGCAATGTCCATAATTTTGTTTTTAAATTGTTACTAATAAATATACGTGAAATCCGAGGAGTTCGATTAGAACTCCACGAATATTAATCTAAATTTGCTTCCAGGTTCGCAAACCCACATATGGGTTGAACCAAACCCGAAGGAGAAATAACGGTTCAAAGATGGGTGGCGTTCCTGAAGAATTTTCATACAGTAACGAAGTTCGTCTTCTGTTTCAGAAGAAGTGATGTTGTTTAGGATTTCAGCGAAAATTTCAACTGATTTACTTTCCATGTTTAGGAGAACTGATTCAACTGTTGCTTTCATGACTTTACTGTTTTTAATTGATTTCCGCAACAAAGGTAATGGATTCTCATGAGACTGCAAAGAAAATCCCGGAATTTCTTCCGGGAAATCTTTGAAAATGTCTAAAATTAGTTTCTTTATAATACGTTTACTTTCTCCGTCGATGAGTTTTCTTCGCCTTGTTTTTCTTCCTGTCCTTCTTGATTCTTTCCTCATTACGACCGTGTTTCGAGCCACCTTTACCCATTCGTGGTGGGTCGTACAAGGTGATGTCAGGAATTTCAGGTAGAGGATGAATCGTGTACACCTGTTCAGGGATACGGGTTGGCTCGTACTCTTCTTTCTTTATATCCTCTACTCTGACAAGTTCAACGTCATGTTCCTGAGCCATTCTTATAGCTGCCTCCGGAATAGCTCCGGCTCCTCCAACGACGATTCCAATGCGTTTCCCTTCCATCAGTATCTCCTTTCTTCTCCAATGATTAATAGAAGACCGTCTTTCATGTCCTCGATAATAAAATAACCGCCTCTAATTTTATCAGCACCCGTCATGTAGGAAAGAACCAAGCCTCTCTCAAGTGCGAGCGAGCGGATACGTTCACACATCTTCTGGGGGATTGTATTATCCTCGCTGTTTGTAATTGTTATGAGAACCGCAGCACCCTCCTTGCGGTCGTAGCCTGAAATCGAATAGTTCGTACCGTCATCAAGATGAGCGTCCGCACAATACAGTATCTCTCCAGCCAATTCTGATGTTCGGGGTTCAAGTCCTGTGGCTTGAGACAGATTCAGGATAGAACTCTCAAGATTTTGAGAGGAGCGTTCAGCCATACGTTCTGAAAATTCTATCATAGACTTCACTGAAAGTTCTACGAGCGTGTCCTGATTGACACGGTTCCCACAGCCTGTGAATAGGAGCAGGAAGATTGAAATGGTTGCTAACTGTTTCATAATCTATAAATTTCTTCGTTCATCATGTGCCTGTCAAAAGGACTGGCGTCTATTTTCACATTCGCTCTATCGTACTGTCGTAGGAAACGAGCGATTTCCATCATGTCTCGGTTTCCGAGGTCGATGAATTTAATGTAGTCGGTCTTCGTCCCCTGTAAGGATACAACCGCCCATGAGCCTGAACGATGATGAACATCAACTGAAACATCAATGTTCCCCATCAGTTTTCGGATACGTTCCGCATGAACCTCAGCTTCCTGAGTCGCACACTTTTGCCTGTGGATTAATCCCTTTAAATCCGATTCCAATTTGTTCATTCTTTCGAAGTCCTCTTTGAACAACCAAAAGAACAGTTTACGCAGGAGTTTCTTCATGATTTTCTTCTTTATTAGTTGCTTTCTTTGGCTGCTCTTCAGGATAGTGAAGCTCTTTCTCAATTGATTTACTTTCGTAATCAATGAATTCTTTCTTCTTCTGAAGGCTCATTTCCATAGCCTGTTGAATAGCTGGGCGAACGAACTTGTCAAAGGCTTCCCCGTCAAGGAAGGCTTCGAATCCGTGATTACCACCAAGCGTCGTAATGTTTACGAAACAACCGCTTCCCATCAGGGAGCCACGCTTCCAGTCTTTCTTCCAAGCTCTCAACTTGGCGAGTAGCGAAGCCGTCGTTTGGGCTGTCGCTTCTTTGAGTTTCCTTTCAAATTTGTTCATCTTTCTTTCCTTTATTGTTTACACCGTACCCAAATAGAGCGAAATCACATTTACACGGGTCTAACGGATAAACCTCGCGACAGTTAGTAGTGAGCTCAAGCACTGTATTCATGCTATCGCCTTTGCCCGTTATGAGACCCAATTGACGACCAACGTTTGCGACATGAGTATCAAGCGGAATCATCAGCCATGATGGAGGGATTAAGCTCCAGATTCCTAAATCAACTGGACTGTTCTTTCTTACCATCCAGCGCAAGAACATATTTAGACGCTTGCAAGCCGACTTCGTGTCCTGGGGGATACCTTTCACTCCAGGGAATAGGGTTATCAGCGCATAGAGATAATCTGTGGCGCAGCCGGAACGACAATACGCTTTCGATACAGCCTCTTCCATGTCCTCGTTCTCATCGTAGATTTTCTTGAGTGCCTTACATAGTTCAGCAAAGTCGCCCCACTTGAAGAAGCGGTACATGGGCTCTTCAGAACCAACGTACTTCCTCCAGACCATATTCTTGATATACATATAGGGAGTATATCGTTCCATGTCAGCGAACAGGCTCTCACAGGTTGAGAGGATTGCCTTTCGGTTCCCATACGCTAACCACGCAGCGATGAACCCTACTATCTCCTGAGAACATTTGTAACCAAACTTCCGAGGGAACTGTACAGGGTCGTCAGCTACGAATTCCGGCTTCTCGTACCGTTCAGCCAGCTTCATAATCAGATGTCTTGTTTTTGTTTCCATACCTTATAAATCATTAAATTTCACTTGATTGTTATGTAGGAGTTTCGAGAACTCAGCTCCGTCCCACCACTTGATGGTGAAGTGTTCTATCAACTCACGATAGGTTTCTCCCCCTGTTAGATTACCCTTTTCGAGCTCGTCCGTAATCTTATAGGGGAATCTCATGTCAAGGATATACACGTTTCGGGATGGTCTCTCAAGAACCGCTCGAAGATACCGCCCATTGATGTTGAACTCTGTTAGGAAGCCATGACAGAGCACATCGAAGAGCAACCAATATGTCTTCCCGTCTTTTGAGTAAACTCTGTGTTCCTTTCCTTTCGTTCGGTGGGGGTCAATGCCTGCATTCTTGAACACTCGTGCTATGCAACCCACGTGTACGAAAGCGTCAAGATGACGCTGTACTTCAATTCCTGCTGGGATAAATTTCTTTGCCATATATTTCTGTCTTAGTTATTCTTCAGCCAAAGCAGCCATACACTCTTCATGAGCTTCCTTACAGGCTGCGTCCATGATATATTCCATGTTATCATACTCCGGACACTCTCTGACGGCTGTACCTGTTACATCAACGTAGAGACAGCCATCCTCATCGCACTCGACGATAAACCATCCGTCATTATACATAACATAACCATCCTCGTAGATAGTTTGGATAAGTGTACGTCCGTCTTTCATAGATGAGGAAGCGAGTTCATACGGGCAAGTGATTGTTCCCTGTTCGGATTGATTGATACGAGCCATCGCTACCAAAGCAACCTTTGCCAACTCCCGACGTGATTTGATGTTATCAACCCAGCGATGAGTTCCTACTGGCTTACTAAAATCTAAATTTTCGTAGTATCTATGACCTTTCATGACGTACACTTGTTTGATTTGACTGAGCAAATATACGCTGACTTTTCGAATATCCAATGAGTTCCTCGGGATTTTCTTGATTATTTCTTCTGATTTCTTCTTAATTCGGCTCTACGTTCTCTTCTACGAGCCTTTCCATCCTGAATTTTGAGTCCGGCTGTGCCTGACAGCCTGTACACCTCGGATTGAGTCTTACTTACTATGTGCTCGCAGAACCCTGATAGAGTGACTGAAGAGCTATGTTCCATTCTTTGGTTCATTTTAGACGATTTAAGCGATTATAATTATGAAACGAGTAATTTATACCAGCCAACAGGGGTAAATCTCGTAGAGCGACCGCCAGTGGCTCCTATAAATCAGAAGGAGCTGAACCATTACAGCCCAACTCCTTCCTCACCTTATGAACAAAAAGTGCTCTTCTCGAGTTATTTCTTCTTGCCTTTCTTGGGTTCAATCACTGTTTTCACGGTTTTTGAAGCCTTGAACGCCAGTGTGTGAGACTCAGGCACGTTCATCGGTTTCTGTGTCAGCGGATTTACACCCGTTTTTGCCGGATTAACTTTCTGTTTGAATTTACCGAACGGAAGGCTGATTTCATCGCCTTTTTCAACGCAAGTTTCAACGATTACCGGAGTAAGAGCGTCGATTACTTTTTCGGTATCTCTCTGGGTCATACCAGCTACTTCGGCAACTTTTGCCACGAATTCTGACTTTCTCATTTTTGTTTTAATTTTAATGGATAAATAAATGTTTCAATTTTCAAACGTGTTTATATAACGTCGGTTTTCGTCAATCGGTTTTCTGTCGTCCCTATAATCATTAGGAATCTCACCTGTCGGGGGTGAATACAGCGGACGTTCTCTTGCCATTTGCCCCACACATTCCAAGGAAACGATAGGCAAGATTGACAAGAAATGCTCTGTCTTTATTGCGCTGATACGCTATCTTCTTGCGGATAACGGACATCACCTGTGCATAACAGATACCGTTCTGGAGCTGAATGTAGGTGTGACTAAATTCTGTCACCACCCATACATTGATTAAGCGGTCTCCCCACTTAAAGATATACGGTTTATGCTTCCATGTTACTTTGTCCATGAGCCGTTCAGCGTTCGAGTGATAATCCTCTCTTTCTTTCATGGCATACATATTGTTTGCCTGAGAGTCTGACAGGAGCTTGAAGATGTTCTGTTCCTGTTCAGGTGTACAGATGACCTCCATGTCGATGTCGTGAGGTTCATCAACTTCCATTCCTAACTTATGCAAGGCAAGAGAACCAACGATTAAGAACTTCATGCCATACGGTTCGAGAACCTGTTTACGGAACTCTTCCAACGCTCGTTCAACTGGGTTCGAGCTGTTTGTTGTTAAATCTGATGTAATCATTTTCGAAATTATTTGATGTTTGATAATGTTACGTGATTCCTCCGGTTATCGATTACAGTCCTCTCGATTTAATGATATTCTTGAGCCTGTCACTATAACCTTTCTTCTCAGCGTATAAGCGGTCTAAATAGGCGAAATATTCGTCTCTTGTGAACCGTCGGCAAAATGTACTCTGCCATATAGCGTAATCAGTAATGCAGTCGTGCCAGGAGTTAAATCGAGCATGACCCATCATGGTTCCTACTGCAAGAGTTGGACGAGTGCTGGGGACTTTCATCCCCAAGCAGTTATGTCCTTCCCTGAACAGCTTCGAAGTGAACGTTCCAGATTCCTCTATACATTGAGCCATCACTATGTCCGGATGGTCAAGCCTCAACTTGAAGATATAGTCGTACACTTCATCAAAGAACGTTTCAGGAATTGAATCACCCACCTCGGGCATCGTTTCCTCTACTGCAGCATAGCAACCTCCGGCTGGTACGGCTTCGGGGTCACTGCAGGATTTCATTACAATAAAAGCACATAGGAACACGAGACCCCACCAGAGTATCGAGAACCAGTGGATTGGCTTCTCTTTGAACACGTCGGCTCGTACCTGTTCCATCTTGTCTTCAATCTTCTTCCACAGCCTGTTCTTTTTCGGAGGATACCCTCCTTCATAGATTTCTTCTGTTTCAAGCATAATTTCAAATTTTAGTTTATAATAGTAGGAAGAATCCAATCATAATGAATGCCAACACTACTCCCGCACACATCGCTCCTAACAGTATCAGGAACGCCAGCATAACCTGAGTCTTCAGATTACCCCTGTAATAGCTACGACAGGCACGGCAAGCAGCCTCGTTCCTACATGAACATTTTCGACATCGTCTCATGATTATTTCTCCTTAAAATTCCACGATTGGTTTCTTCTTGTGCTTCTTAGGAAGTTCTTCGTTGAATGTCTTAGGAATCCAACGGAAGTTCCCAGCGAAGCTGATTCCATGTCCTTTCAGGAACCGTTCAAGTCTTTCTTCTAAGACTGCCACACAGGTATCGGTCTCCTGCCATGTCGTCTTATAGTTCTTCGCAAAGTTATTGCTACAAATGTACACTTCTTGACCTATCATAATCTCTGAATGTTTTGACCTTTCACTCCCCAGATTGTTTCGAGAACAACGTAGGCAAACTGCTCCTGCAACTTCTTCTCCTTCTCGAAGTCGGTTGAACGTCTATACTGTTCTTTGTGTTTATCACTCCAGCCGAGTGTTCGTGTGAAGACCTCGAACGCTGGTTCGGTATAATAGGAGCACACAGCTACATGGCGACCGAAACGGCTGTCATCCGAAACGATTATCTCCCAACAGTATTCATCAGAGACGTTCAGATATCGTTGAGCCTCTCCGAGTGAACCCTGTCCAAGTTTCGGAAGTACGTGTATCTGACGAGTGTGCCCAGGAGTGAAGACCTCCTGTAACTTCAGAATATAGTCGCCAGCTGACTTAACAGGCTGGTCGAACTCTTCCAATGATTTCACAAAGTTTCGCCAAGTCTGGTTAGACAGACCGTTCATGTTTACCATCATAATTCTTGTATATTAATCGAGTTCATAAATAACCAAGTCCTCAGGGTCGAAGATAGACGGATATTCATCCATACCCTTTTTCACATCAAACGTGAAGTTCAGTTGATACCGTTCATCGACCACGCAGAACTGCTGAGCAATTTCACTCCAGCGAATAACATTCTTCGGCAACCAAGCCACTCCCAGCTCCTTATTGAGAACTCTCCAAGCCTTATCGGTGCAGTGAGTTATCGCAGCCGTTTGCATACGTCCTTCATGTAGAAAGCGGATGAGTCCTGATTTAAACAGGTACGAGCGCAGGTACGGTCTATCCTCAGGCAGTGTTGGCTCAGCAAGAGCCTCTATTGGCGTCTCTACGACCTGTTCAGTAGCAAGGTCAGATAAGTGTCCCTGAAGTGATACCGCTCCCTCTGGCGAGACGTTAAACGAGGAGAAGATGATTTGTTTAACAGTGCCGTCACTGAACGTAACGGTCACTGGCTTATTATTTCTGATGTCCATATCGGGAAGTTATTTAGAGATATACATACTATTCAGCGGAGACTCTATCATTCTGTAGAGGATGAGAACCCCTGTTTCAACGCACTGTATCATGATATCCCTCAGGAAGCGAGGCTGACCATCAATAGGGTTGATGTCATCGGACTTGATAATGTAGTGATGACCACTACCTACAAACCATTCGCCTCTTTCAGTGAGTCGACGGATAGTATCCATTTGTTCCTGTGCCTTCTGTTTAGAAGTGATTGAGAACGCAACGTCAGCGATACCCCATTGACCGTTTATGCACTGACTTGTGATGATGTTGAAAACTCGTTTATGTCCCATAACCAAATGATTTAAATTGTTTGACGGAACAAATATAGTGGCATTAATTGACATTCCAAAGAGTTTCCCGATATTTTCCTCAAATTTTTCCGAAACAGGCTACTGGGGTCGGCTTATACGGGTTATCTTATGCCGACGTCGTTCGTACCTTTCATTCTCGATGAATGGTTGATTACTGTGGAGAGCCTCACATTTGGCTCTCCAATAGTTTCTCTCAACAGTGATACGGTTCACGAGCCGTATCATTAATGCTCGCTTATTTACTTTCATAGACCTGTATGATTTGTTCCACGTTGAACTTTACTTCGCCCTCTCCATAGACTTCCCCTTTCAGGTGATTGCCTCGTCTTTCCTTCACCAAGACATATTTGTACACCCGTTTCGGATGAACCACACGTCCAGGAACGTGTTTATCAGGCATACCGAACACTTCGAACCGTACCTGAACAGTATCTCCGACTTTTACCTGTTCACGCATTTCGTTCAGTGATACTTCAGAAATATAGAAGCATCCTGGCTGCTTGGCTCCTGACAGGAACTTGGTGAGTTCGTCACGGAGATGTTCAGCCTCTTCGATTGACATGAGTTGGAAATAACAGGTATTCGGTCCATCCTGAATTCCAACTTTGACGGTTCGCCCATACTTGTCAGGCTCTTCCGTCTGAATGATTGGTTTCAATGTTTCCATCGCTATCTTCATTTATAAATTGTTTCATATACGGACATTCATTTTCACAGGGGTACACCGTACCATCCCCACAGGGGTCTTGCCACGTAGGCAAGGCACGCAAGTCGGCTGTGCAACACGTTCTACCATCTCCCAGTAGTGTATCATCGAAGTGTTCACATAATCGCCTGTGCGCTTCTATTTGTTCCTCTGTCTTTTTCATAACATTCTTTTGAGCAATAGTGTTTTCCGCCTGATACTATCCAACCGTATTGACGCACCTCCCAATTAGAGGCTCCTCGGGTGTGGCAAACCGCACCACAGACATCACACGCATATTCATACCATTTTGACTTCATACCACTGATTCTTAATTACTTTCTTATAATACTCTCTTACCACATCTGGACGAGCCGTTGCGTAGAACGCTGGGGAATCACAGAAGTTATCCCAGAACGGCACAGACATCCCCCCCCCTGAACTGCTGCCGGATAGCTGTTTCACAGGCTGTTTAAGCGTCGTACCACGGAGTCTCCGGCTTCATAGGCAGGGAGTCAAGAATCCGGAAGATGTTTGGCAACGGCTCTACTCCTTCAAAGATACCGAGCCACTCAAGATATTCCGTGAGGTTCATACCTGTGGGGATTTCATCCTTATGACAATTCGTAGGGATTTTGCGTCTTTCAAGGACTGTATCTTTGTGTCCCATGTCGACTTGTTAAGTTCAATCCACTCACGTTCATCAGGTCGTGTGTCATAGATGTTGAAGTATCTTTCCCGTTCATTCGGGTTCGGGTAAATCATCAGATACGACATTCCGAGGCTGTCGAACACTTCACGTGCCTTCGGGTGCATAGCACACACGACTATCTTCCCAAACAGTACAGCCTCAACACAGAAGCGTCTATAATTGTCGGGGAAGTCAGGGTTGACGATACCGTTCTTCTTGTCGAGATAATACTGTTTTGAGAAGAACCCGTCAATGAACTGTGGGTGTTGGTGAGTCAGGTATGTCTTACCAATTCCCGGATACCCACATATCGCATTAATCTGTCCGGAGCGAAACGCTTCACGTATCTTCTTCCGATTGTCTGATAGTTGTTCCATGACCTATTTCTTTTGATGTCTTAACTTTGTAACGGCATCTTTCTTGGAGTATGCCATGATTTTCTGTCCTTTAACAGTAAATTCCCTCAACTCCCTGTGAACAGGCTTGGGTCTGTAATTAGGATTGAAGCGCATCCCTCCTGATTCATTACTCTGTTTGTACACACGGTCGTCACTTGCTGCCGCAGCCATCATTGCGGTCGCCAGTAGGATGTGTCTTAGTCGGCTCATAATCGTCTCTTATTTTTATATAGTTTCTACATCTGTAATATCGTATCTTGTCTCGACAGAATCCGTCATAGGCACAGGTCTCACAAAGAGCCACTTTGCCCTCACGGTTCTTTCCATATAGGGAAGTGTCTTCCATTACTTCTTCGCCTGTCTAAGATAAATACTTTCTCCCTGCGGGAGTTTTCCATTCTCTCTGATATACTTGTCTCGATACTTCATACAAAGGTCGCTGCGACAAGCAGAGACAGACCCTTCCCAGCAACACGGGTAACAGGATGGGTTCTTCTGTCCCAAGTGAATTTCGTAACCGTCTTCTGTGCCTAATAATTTACTCATGATGTTCTGATTTATGGATTAATAGTCTCGATGTCTATATTCGAATAAACGTAGTGCCCCGATGATTAGGAGCACTACGACTGTCAGCACTGTTTTCATGATGAACGGCTTATTTAGTTCCCAGAGCCTTGTTAGCTCTTTCGATTTTACGTTTCAGAGAAGCGATACGGTGGCGGATAGCCTTTGCGTCTTCCTTTGACAGTTTAGCGAACTCCTCAGCATTAGCAACCAGAGCTTCTTTCTCAGCCAGTTCCTCAGAGTATTTAGTCAGACGTTCGTTAGCGTCACCGATACGAGGAGCAGACTTCTTTTCGCCCTCTACAGAGGCTTTCTTCTCAGCTTTCGGAGCCTTGTCAGCCTTTGCCTTCTTATTGGCTTTAGAGGCTTCTTTGACTTCCTCTTCGCTCTTTAGAGGCTGAACTGGCTTGATAAGTTCTTTGGTGTTCTTAGCGATTTCAGCCTGACGAGCACGTTCTTCACGTTCAGCCTTTTCTTCAGCACGATGACGAGCCTCAACTTCGATTTCCTTCAGGTCAGTATAGATAATGTAGAAGCGACCATAAGCGTCGAAGAGTTCTTTCTTGCTGTTCTTTTCGGTGTATTCCTGAGGAGCGAACTTACTGTTCATTGCCTTGATAGCAGCACAGATGTCAGAGATAGCAACGACCATGTTAGGTTTGCTGATGTACTTGAGAGCTTTCTTTTCGTTCAACATATCTTCGTTAATTACGAAAGTTACATTCTCAGAAGCGGTGTTAATTACATTTGTTTTCATGACTTAATTGTTTTAAAGATTTGACTTATTATTGATTTTGATGTTACAAATGTAGTGGTTTCAATTGAATCAGCAAAGAGTTTATCCGGAAATTCTTCAAAAATTTTCAAGATTTTTCTGAAATCGTCTCTACACTCCATTTGAACCGCTCCGGATAAAACTGGGCATTGTATCTCACTTCCTGGAACGGGTGCTTGTCAGCGAGTATCTTCAGCGTCTCCTCGAGGAACTTCTTCGGGATACCTATATGAGTATCATCGATAGGAGTAACTACTCGTTTCGGGAGCCACCTGTTAAAGAAGAACTCCTTCCCATCACCGCATACAGGGTGTCCGGGATGTTCGACTATCCAAAACGTCACACAGTATTGAACAGCCTTTTCGGTCTCACCGACCTTTCTCACTGTCAGGGTTCTCATCTGTAGAAGTCTTTAATTTCGTTGATAATGTCCTCTATCGTATATTTCTCCGCACGGACTTCGTAGTAGATTTTCGTTGCCATCTTTCGAAGCCTGTCCTCAAAGTATTCTCTTCGAACCTGTTCAGCCGTCTTGATGACTTCACAGGTGTGCGTCTTAGGAGCTGTCTGATGTGGTCCGATGTTGGGTGTCCACTGTACACCGCTTGCCCACCAGGAGTTTCCATGGTCATCACTATACAGTCCAGCCGACGGTGAACCGCTTATGATTCGAGCCTCATAGGAGCTCCCTGTCGAGAGCTCCGTTACTTTGATGATGTCGCCAACTGTCATGACTATTCCTCCTCTACTTTGAACCTGTTCTTTCTTTCATCATCGCTCATCACAAAGAAGTGGCTTTGGTTTCCATAGGGTGTTTCGTTGTAAGCCAACCACTCCTTATTCTCAATAGACATCGTTTCTCCTGAACGGAAAACAACCGTTGCCATCAGTTTCTTATTCTGACCTCTGTGAATTAACGCTCCGTCAATTTCGGTTTCCGGCTCATGCTCCATCATGAATTGACAAATCTCGTCACTGTTTGTACCATCAAACTGAATAGCCTCCACCTCGTAGAGGTCTAATCCCTGTAATCTTACTTCCATATTATTTCTTGTTTAAAGTGAATTCTTCTGACAGCGTCCATACGCTTGTTATTATCGCTCTGACCATGAGGTATCCATAACCCCTCTGAATCAGATAATAGTTCTTCCTTGATATCTCAGGGTGCGGGATACGGTTCTTTCTCATGATAATTGTATTGCTGGGTCTCCCCATGTTAGTTTACGACCTGTTAATTTCTCAATAGTCCCTTCCGGGAGTTCGATACGTACTGACATCGAACGTTCCTTGGCATCTTTCTCCACCCATATAGGATGAGGAGATTTTAATTCGGTGAAGGATATGGCTCCTTCGAACTCATCCTTCTTTGACGGGTCGAACCTTGTTACAGGCTTATCGAAGATGTGCTCTTTTCCGTCACTGTCTACTGCGAGCCACACCTGTGGAATCATCCCCATATTACATAGTTCAAAAACCTTACCACACCGTCCCACCATTCGAAGAACAGTTTCAATCCCCACAGGATTAGGAACACGAACACGGCTATCCAGAACCGCTGCCACCACACCCTGTATTTCTTTACTATGTTCTTTCTTCCGAAGCGTCCCCAGAAGAAATTCATGACTGCCCAAATTACTCTTTCCATGATTTGTCCTTTTAAAGTGTTATATTATTTTCAACGGCTGCGACAGCCAATATCCATGATTGCTTCTCACTGATGAACGCAACTTTCTTTCCGTAGGGGTTCATCGTCTTGTCGACTGTCTCAGCTATCTTAGCAGCGAAGCCGTCTATCTTCTGTACCTGTGCGATGAACTTCCCGAGGCTTTCGAAAGCGATGTCGAAATAGGAGTTGTTATTCCAACGGTCTGTATCCGCTAAACTCTTAATCTCATTGGCTATTGACTGAGCCTGTTTGTATTCTGATGAACCTTTCTGTAACATGATTTTGTCCTCCTTGATTTAATTTGACGCTACAAATATACTGGATTCATTTGACATATCAATGAAAATCCCGGAATTTCTTCCGGGATTCCTCAAGATTTATTTCTTTAACTGTTTTAGATGAGCTATGTAACGAGCGTGAAGACATTGTATGTTATAGCCACCAGCCAAGATACAGCTCGTTTTGAAGAGATAACGGCTTCCGGCTGTAATTACTACCCACTCGCCCACGTAGTTGCCCTGCTGACCGTGAAAAGAGATAAGGTCGAACGATTGTATCTCATCCTTTATAGGAGCGAGTTTCTTTTCCACCTGACCCATGAGTTTAGCTGTGGCGGCAGCGATAATGAACTTCACCTCTGACTCACGCTTTGCCTCGAACTCCTCACGTGATTTACAATAGAAGAACAGGTTCAGGATTCCTGACTTCTGAAGTTCCTCGTTCTTTTTGATTGACGGGTGGTTACGATAGGAGGTCGGTTTGGTTCTGTCCCATACTATCTCATCCTCATGGGTGTACCCGCACAGGCTGTAATACTGACGACGAAGAGCCGTGTTCTCAACTGTCTGTATTGACTTCGGGTATCTTTCCTCATTTTCCTCGAGACGTTTCCGAGCGTCGGCTTTCTTTGCCTCATCAGGTAGTTCGCCCATACAGTTAGGAGTCGTGCCCTCAGCTATCATCGTATAAAGACGCTTGATACTTTCGTAGTCTTTAACTCTCAACTCATGATTGTGAATGTACCACTCTGATGACTTGTACAGGCTCAGAGCCTCTTGGTATGTATTCCAACCCTGTTCCCAGAACTTTTCGATAGAGGCTCTTAACTCGTCGAGTGTTACTTGAGCCGTTGCTAATACTTCTTTCTGAATGTCTTGTACTGTTTTCATGACTTTTTGATGTTATTGATTTGACTGATACAAATATAGTCATTCCGAATGACTCAGCAATGAACCATCCGGAATTTTCTTGAAGATTTCTTCGATTTTATCAGAAGTTATAGGAAATCGTCATAAGCACGCGACCTATTTCTTTATCGTCACGGGTCTCAAGACTGTATTGATTGACTGAACAGCGAAGTTCGTTTTCGGGGTTCTGAAGAGCAGCCATAACCGTCTCACTAATCTTTTCAGCCTTTTCACACAGACGGTCTTCATTCTTACCAGAGCCACGTGAAGTATAACCACGGAACTTGATGAACCTGAACTTTCCGCCAGACGGGAGCGTCAGATTTAGGGTTCCACGATTAGAGGCTTTCTCTTTGTCAGGGCGACTCATTGTGAACTCACCAATTGTCAGGTGTAACTTTGCCAAGACAGGTTCGAGGTCGTTGATGATTTGTTGAGCGACAGCACCGTTGGCTTGGAGTTCTTCACGCATACGATTGAGGTTTGCTATCTCTTTTTCGATTTGAGCATTGTACTGTTCGAAGTTACTGTTAAAATCTTGAGCCGTTTTCATATCTTTTAATTTTAATTTGTTTGACATTTGATTTACTTTGATGATACAAAGGTAGTGGATTCTGATGAGTCTCCAAAGAAATTATCCAACTTTCTTCAGATTTTCTTCAAGATTTAACATTTGAGAACAGTCATTTCGCCCATAACTCGCTGTGGGGTGACCATGTTAGGGTATCGAAAACAGCCTGCCGACAACCATTATACTTCTGTACCCTATTTCCCGGAGTAGATGCAACGATTTATCCGTGTCTTGGTGGAGAGGTTTTAGGGACGTTTTCGAGTCGGTTACAGCGTCAGAACCGTCAGTCTCGTGATAACGGATAGTGAGGCATACGATATCCTCGCAATGACAGCCGTACAGACTCCTGGGTTCAATGTAGGAACAGTCATCGTCGACAATCCCTCACGGGTTGAGTCCGGGGGATTTGCTGCGTCGGAGAGTGTTGCAGTCCGGATTCGAAATACCTCCAGACCTCCACCACCCACTCCAACCCCACCATTGTAACCAGCCGTAACACTCCGCATATCCTACCCCACACCCATACCTCCTGACCATATAGTGTTATAGCCTATATATGTATTCCTAACCCACCAGTGATTATCACCCCTACTTTCTATTTTGGTAGGTACAAAACATCACCAACCTGATTCCTATTCCTATACCATTCTATTAGGAGCTAACCATATTGAGGCTCAGAGTTATACCATTGATTATGTGGACGTCCCTGTACGAGACGTCCAGAGGGATGTAACAAGCCATCACCACTGACTCATCACATCCCTCTGACATTTATGCAGAACCCGAAGTCGATTATCGACAACCGTTCATTGAATCTATCGAGGCGACTGTCTCTTCCTCTGTATCACATCACACTCTTCCCTCAACTCTCGTAACGTTCTTGAATTGTGCTTGAGCGTATCATTAATCACACCAGCCACCTCATACTGTTCATTCCTGACAGCCTCATGATAAGCCGTCTCAAGCATTTTGAGATACATACTGACAGTCACGATTTCAGTTTCCAGCATCTTCAAGTATAATATCTCATGATTGTTGAACACGTAATTGAACCGCTGGCTCAGTAACGTGTATCCCCACACCGACAGCACTATCACCGCTGTCAGCAGTATGCACAATATGATAAGCAACCAAATCATAATACCATCCAATCCTTTGCGAACATATCATTCCAGTCAGGCACGTAGTTCGTAGCCACTGAACTACTGGGGAACTGTTTAATCAACAAGCACTGATTCCGATAGTGAATGTCCTTGTCGGCTGTCTTCCCTATCAACTCCTTGGCTGAATCAGGTAGGGACTGCATCTTAGGAACTATCTCAGCATTGATGTCGCTGTCGATTTGCTTGGTTACAAACTTATCCCCAATCCAACTTTCTCTTCTGATACACTTGCCAGCCTCAAGAGCCTGTAATGCTTCACCAAAGGACAGGTTCTGATACGGGTGCTGATAGTTCACCAAGTCATCATGGGTGATACCTTCCATCTTCATCCTTTCCCTGAGCACTTTCCTGTAATTATTCATTCCCTCGAGTTGCTTTCGCATCATATCCCGCTTGAATGCGTCCAGTTCACTGAATTTAGGATTTTTGAGGATGAATTCGTACAACTTGTTTGTTCTCTCGTCGAGCTCTACATACTCGGCAATCATTCTTTCTTTAAATGCTTCCATTGTTTCTTAATTATTAATCATCAAAATGTCGTTGAATCAAATTAACCAATTCCTTCGATTCTATCTTATTCAACCATACTTTACTCACCAGGATATTTGCTGATAAATAGGCAACCTGAAACATGTTGCCACTAAAGACAGAAAGGAGGTATTTATGAGTCCTT
>ERZ831634.500-NODE-500-length-47841-cov-4.448311_pt1 | contig 47841 bp, 39 predicted proteins | sample MGYA00519953_ERZ831634 | MGnify/ENA primary metagenome ERZ831634 (study PRJEB31850, sample SAMEA3708718) | human gut metagenome | biome: human gut; feature: human-associated habitat; material: faeces | place: China | collected 2014 ... | reverse complement strand
TCTCAATACTTAGAGAAAAGAATGTGAATGACTCAACAACATTACATCTTATTCGCAAATTCATGCAGGCAGGGATTATGGAAGACGGTCTAGTAAAGCCTTCTAGAGTCGGCGTTCAACAGGGCGGCCCACTGTCTCCAATTCTTTCGAACGTGTACTTAGATAAGTTTGACAAGGAATTGGAAAATAGAGGATTACGCTTTGTAAGATATGCAGATGACTGCAATATATTCGTCAAGAGCGAAATGAGTGCAAATAGAGTAATGAAGTCAGTCACTTCATGGCTAGAAAGGAAACTATTTCTTAAAGTCAGCGCTACTAAGACCAAGGTGGTCAGACCACCCGAAAGCAAGTTCCTAGGATTCACCTACCTTCAAAGGAATGGTGAATGGAAATGCAAGCCTTCCAATCAGAGCAAGATGAAACTCTACGATAAATGTAGAAGAGAACTCATAAGAAGGATAGGAATTGCACGCCCTATTGCAGTTACATTCAAGAGAATCAATCAGATTGTAGTGGGGTGGATTAACTATTATCGAATAGGCGTGATGAAATACTTCGTTGACACCTTTGGTCAATGGCTTCGCCATAAAATCAGAGTTATTATTCTTAAACAGTGGAAGAAACCAAAAAGAATCTATATTAATCTACAGAAATTGAATAAGAAACTCAGTTGTCATTTTACAGATGAACAAATATTCTCGGTAGCAAACACCAGACTAGGTCTTTACAGACAAGCCAATGGCCATGTAGTAAACTTTCTACTTAGCCCTAGGACTCTAGCCGTTAAGAAAAAGGATCGACCAGGTTTGATCAATCCTCTTAACTACTATCTAAGTTAGTTTGAAATTATCATATAAATGTAGCGCCGTATACGAGACCCGTACGTACGGTGCAATGAGAGGCGCAGAAATAATGATTAATTACAATATTAACATTGTTTCTTGTCTACTCTATTAAAAAGGGGAGCCATTTACTAAATATATAAAGGTTCTTCGTTTTTGATAGTTTCTTTATCTTTGGTCTTTGCGATATAGAACACTTCACTTGTTTCAGCTTTATAATAGATATCCAAAGTTAAAATTGAAGTCTTTTTATAACCAGCTTCTACAAGATGATTTACAACCATATCTTCAATCTCAGTTAAAGATACATCGTGGTAGTTATATTGCACCTGAATATTCATTTTGACAGGCTTATAAGTAGTTTTAGTCTTAGTAGTTTTCTTTGATGCAGCCTCTTTTTTTACTGCAGTTGTTTTCTTGGCTGTGGCTTTCTTAGCCTCAGATGCCTTCACTTTAGTCTTTTTAACTGTAGTTTTTTTAGGTTCAGCAGCTTTAACTGTAGTAGTCTTTTTAGCTGTAGTTTCTTTCTTTGCTTCAGCAGCAGTCTGAGTAGTTGTTTTCTTAGTCGCTGCAGTTGTAGTTTTTTTCATAATGGAGATCCTCCTTTGATACTCTAATTATCTACTCTTATTATAGCACACTCAATTTACAATTCAAATGTAACAGATATAACCAAAAATTACATAATATATATTATGCGAAGTAGTATATATAAGAAAGAAACTCCCAATGAAGGGAGTTTTGTAGTACTATTTTTCGTCCTTATTAGCACGATCAATAGAATCATAAAGCTTAGTGACATAATTACCACTAAAGCAAGACATGCATAAATCACAATTTCCATCCATATCATGCTTGACTGATTTCTTTAATCCTTCCATTGAAATAAATGCTAATGAATCCGCTTCAATGAATTGGCATAATTCTTCTACATTCATACGATGTGAAATTAATTCTTCTAGTGTAGAAATATCTACACCATAGAAACATGGGAACTTGATTGCTGGAGAAGCAATTCTTACATGCACTTCTGTGGCTCCTGCTTCTTTTAATAATTTTACAATACGCTTAGAAGTTGTACCTCTTACGATTGAGTCATCAATCATGATAACTCTCTTACCTTTAACAATTGAAGAAACAGCTGAAAGCTTCATTCTTACACCACGTTCACGCATTTCCTGTGTTGGCTGGATAAATGTTCTACCTACATATTTATTCTTTATAAGACCCATTTCATAAGGAATACCAGATGCTTCAGAGTAACCGATAGCAGCTGAAATAGAACTATCAGGTACACCAATTACTAGATCTGCTTCAACTGGCGCTTCTTCAAATAAAGTCTTACCACAAGTCTTACGTGCTGTATGAACATTAATACCATCTAGATTACTATCAGGTCTAGAGAAGTAAATATATTCCATTGCACAAAGTTTATTGCAGATTGGTAATGTTTCAGTATACTTCTTAGATTTAATAATACCATCTTTAACACGGATAATTTCACCTGGTTCTACATCTCTTACAAACTCTGCACCAGCAATATCTAAAGCACATGTTTCAGATGAGAACATATAGCCTCCACTTGGAAGTCTTCCCATAGACAATGGTCTTAAACCATATCTATCTCTTGCAACATATAGAGCATCCTCTACAAGAATAACAAATGCGAATGCTCCATCAATTTTTTCTAATGATTTACAGATACGATCTACAAATCGTCCTGTTTCTCTTTTAATTAAATGACCAAGAACCTCTGTATCACTTGTTGAATTAAAGATTGAACCGTTTTCTTCAAGTTCCTTCTTTAATAAGTTAGCATTTACAATATTACCATTATGGGCAATACCCATCATACCATCGAGAGTACGGAATAAGAATGGCTGTACATTCATGATTCCTCCCCCACCTGCAGTTGAATAGCGGACATGTCCAATAGCTGCATTACCAGATAATTTTTCAATCTTTTCTTTATCGAATATTTCACTTACTAAGCCTTCACCCTTATGGATGTTTAGCTTTCTTTTGTTATTGCGGACAACAATACCGGCAGCCTCCTGTCCACGATGTTGTAAAGAATGTAGGCCATAATATGTTAATTGAGCAGCATTGTCATCTCCCCATATAGCAACTACTCCACACTCTTCATGTAATTCATCATGATTCTTGATCATAATAGCCTCCTGTTTAATAGATTTCATTGATATAGCGCTTCTCAAGAGGTGTATCATCCTCCTGATTACACATCATTGTGATCATATCTGTTTTTTCACCATGAATAGACGCCATGCAATCTGTTTCGATGCGAATGTCTTTATAGAAATAAACAGAAATCGTTTTAAGGATGTCATCTAAATATTCTTTATTGTATATAAATTCTGAAATATAGACAAACTTCCCCCTATCATTATAAATCATATATCCCTGTTGTCCATACTCATTTTTAAATGTTAGGATAGAATCGTTAAATGCAGCACACCTTTTTCTTAAATAATTATTAAAATAGTCTTCATCACGTATTAAATAATGGCTAAAATCTCTAACATAGAGATTATACGCATCATAGAGATGATTAATATCCTGGGACAGGCAAATACTACTAGGAAGCGCATATTTTGCTTTGTCAAGCTTATAAAGAATATGTCTATGTGATTCTTTAAAGCCAAAAGGCACATAGATTTCAGGATGATAAGCCTGAAGATAAATACGCTTGCCTTTAAAAACCTCTAATACATGATTCATTAATAATTTCATGAATCCCTGTCCTTCATAATCTCTTCTAGTAGACACACCTAGAATAAAATAGCTGTCTTCATAATCTTTTACCTTAAAAGGAACAATCTGCAATGCAGAGATGATTTTATTCTTAAAGCGGACTACATAACTATTCTCTAACTTGAATCGATATTTGAAATAGAATTCAGTAGAGATTTCATCTTCATCTTCAAAGCGATCCATCCAGATTTCTTTAATATCTTCAATATCTTCATCATTCGCCTGTTCAACAATGGCATCATTGATATAGATACGGCTCTTTTCAACCATTTTACAAGGATGCATACGCTCCTTAGAGATACGAAGATTTTCTATTCCCATATCTTCTTCTCTATTCACATATTTAAAATCAGCACATTCATGTTCTAAGAATTCTTTTCTTAAAGTGACATAAAGTCCCCTGATAGTTTTATCTGCCTTTTCAATATGAATTTGTATTGTTTCATGTTTTAAAGGAGAGCCAATCATAAATGCCTTTAATTCATCCTTGATGAAAATACCACCAATCTTAATTGGCAGCTGATCCTGCGTAGAGAGAAGATACATAATACCATACACTTCAGAAGTCAAAGATTCACTCTGTTCACTTTCTCCCCTCTCCCATTTGAGAAGATCGTTAAAAATCATTGGCATATCCTCATCCGCATTAAGTGTACGGTATTCATAATCAGGATATTGTGAGATGAAGTTATGGTAGTTATTTCTCATTTTCTGCATCTTCTTGCCCGATAAAGTGATTAATTTCTCTTTATCATAGACATAATCATCTAAATCTCTTGTATGCTCATAAACAAATTTTCCCGGGCATACCTTTTTTAATTCCTCTACAAAAGAAGGGACTGCACAATCAATCATAAATGGAAATTTATGTTCCTTTGCATAATTAATCATATATTCAATAGCTTCTTTGTAGTATTCATGAGACGCAAAAGGCATCGCAAAAAAGCGATGACCTTTATAGTTATGAAGCATAATGCAGAAGTGGTCATGAATTTCATATTCAATATGATATTCATGATTCCACATCATCATTGTAACAAAATTTGAGTTATAACCTTCGTAATCTGCATTATCTAGAAAAGGTAATACAGTATTTAAATCAGATAATTTTAAGGGTTTCATCTTATTTTCCAAGCATCATATGTATAAATTGTTTAGCTACACGCCCAGAATAGCCTCCGTTTCTTAATTCCCATTCCATAGCTAAACGATGGAGTTCTTCACGATCAATATTTAGGTTGTACTGATCTGCAAGTCCATCCACTATATCAAGATAGTGCTGCTTATCTGGGTGAACATAAAGAATCTGAACACCAAAACGGGCAACAAGTGATAACTTTTCCTGTTTTGCATCGTTCACATTGATTTCAGAATCATCTCTTTCACCCCAAGTTTCCTTGATCAGATGTCTACGGTTACTTGTAGCGTAAATAAGTACATTATCAGGCTTCTTTTCTAATCCACCTTCAATCACTGCTTTTAGGTACTTATATTCTGTTTCATATTCTTCAAAAGAGAGATCATCCATAAAGATAATGAACTTATAGTTACGATTCTGTAATTCTCCGATGATTTCGGGAAGATGAACGAATTGATGCTTATACACCTCAACCATTCTTAAACCATCTTTATAATAACGATTTAAAATAGCTTTAATACTTGATGATTTACCAGTTCCATTATCACCATATAATAAGACATTGTTTGCTTTTTTACCTTTAATGAATGCTTCTGTATTCGTAATTAAACGTTCTTTTTGACGTTCATAACCAATGAGCTGTTCAAGTGTGTTATCTTCTATATGATTAATAGAAACGATACTTCCATTTACATATCTAAAAGCTTTATTTAAACCGTATTTACCAACACCATACTTGTGATAATGATTATAGAGGATGTTATAAAAATCTTCAACTGATGTGCTTTCTGCAAGATTATTTTGTAATTTACGGAAGACTTCATAAATCTCTTTGTTGATAATTGGTTTAGAATGAGAGAAGTGGAAAAAGATTTCTCTATTTAATCCCTCTAAATCATCAAATGATGAATGAAAAAGATTATAGAAATAAGTAAGATCTCTCATAACAAGTGCTTTTAATGTGTCATTCACGTCTGCTACACGTTCGAGTGAGAGTGAAAATGCATTTTCATGCATAGCAAGCAGATGTGTAAGAAGACTCTTCATGAGGTTATCATGAAGATCATATTTTTCAGCCACCTGTAGGAATTTTGCAATAAAATCATGTTCAATAGCTTTGTTGTCTAGCTGGTCAACATTCTTTAAAAGGAAAAGTACATCTTCGTCATCAGTAAGCTGATAATATACGGTTAAATCATTTAAATACACGGATAAAACCTTCTTTCATTAGTTCTTGAAACTATGGATAGGTGCAGGAATACGTCCACCACGATTAACGAATTCATCACATGAGAATGAATTAACTGGCATGATTGGAGCATAACCTAATAAACCACCGAATTCAACTGTATCTCCTACATCCTTACCAATAACTGGAATAAGTCTAACAGCAGTTGTTTTCTGGTTGATCATACCGATAGCCATTTCATCTGCAATAATACCAGAGATTGTTTCAGCTTTTGTATCGCCAGGAATAGCAATCATATCAAGACCTACAGAACATACACAAGTCATTGCTTCTAGCTTTTCTAAAGTTAAAGAACCTGCATTGACTGCATCAATCATCCCCTGGTCTTCACTGACTGGAATAAAAGCACCTGACAGGCCACCTACATAAGAAGATGCCATGACGCCACCCTTTTTAACCTGGTCATTTAAGATTGCAAGTGCGGCAGTTGTACCTGGAGCCCCTACTCTTTCAAGACCCATGCTCTGTAAGCAGTCTGCGATAGAGTCCCCAATAGCTGGTGTAGGTGCTAAAGATAAGTCAATAATACCAAATGGAATACCTAATGCTTCAGAAGCTTCTAAAGCAACTAACTGACCAACACGAGTGATTTTAAATGCTGTTTTCTTGATGACTTCGCAAAGTTCACCAAAGTCTTTACCTTTCGCATTCTTAATTGCTTTATGCATAACACCAGGTCCACTAACACCAACATTAATAATAGCATCAGTTTCACTTATACCATGGAAGGCACCAGCCATAAATGGGTTATCATCTGGGGCATTACAGAAAATAACAAGCTTAGCACAACCGATAGATTCAATATCTTTAGTTGCATATGCAGTCTTTTTCACAATCTGTCCAAGTAATGCGACAGCATCCATATTAATACCAGTCTTAGTAGAACCTACATTAACACTTGAACATACAAATTCAGTTTCCTTCATAGCCTGTGGAATAGACTCAATAAGCATACGTTCTGCTTTAGTCATACCCTTAGAAACGATAGCAGTGTAACCACCAATGAAGTTGATACCAAGTTCTTTGGCACATTTATCCAATGTCTTTGCAATCTGTACATAGTCTTCTGGTTTCTTGCAGGCTGAAGATCCGATTGTTGCAATAGGCGTAACAGAGATACGCTTATTCACAATAGGAATACCATATTTCTTTTCAATAGACTGTCCTACTGGTACAAGATTTCTTGCAGTAGACATGATTTTGTTGTAAATATTGTCACAAAGAACATCTAATGAAGAATCAATACATTCAAATAAGCTAATACCGATTGTAATTGTTCTTACATCAAGATTTTCCTGTTCAATCATTTTGTTTGTTTCAATAACTTCGAATTGATTAATCATCTCCACATCTCCTTATAATCTATGCATCATATTAAAAATTTCTTCATGCTGAATTTTAATATCAACACCAATTTCCTTGCCTAAAGCAGCAAGTTCATCTGATAAATCATTAAAAGCCTTAGTAGAAGAATCATGATTAACAATCATCATCATATTGAAATAGCCTTGTACAATAGTCTGAGAGATGTCTAAAATATTTACATCATTTTCAGCAAGATAAGTACATACCTTTGCAATAATACCTACCTGATCCTTTCCAACTACAGTAATAATCCCTTTTTTCACAGTCGAATCCTCCGATTTCATAAATTTTTAAACATTATAGCAAAACTAAGTAAAAAGATAAATGAAAAGTGTAAAAAATATGCTTAGACTAAATAATTGTCCATAAAAGTAATTTTAAATGCACTTAATATTTTTAAAAGAAAAAAGAGAAGGAATATCTCCTTCTCTCTATGTTTATGTTATTCACCTAATAATTTAAGAGCAGTACCAAGAACAGCCTTACCGTTCATTGTTCCGTAATCTCTCATATCGATAACGTCAACAGGGATAGCACCAGCTTTTCTTGAAGCAGCTAATTTTTCGATTGCAGCTTTCTGGAATCTAACCTGTGGGCCAAGTAAGATACAGTCAACTTCTTCTAATACTCTAGGTGCATCAGAGAATGGTAAAGCAAAGATCTTTGCTTCTACTCCCTGTTCCTTAGCTGCAGCTTCCATTTTAGTTACTAATAAACTAGTAGACATACCTGCAGAACATACTAATAAAATTGTTTTCATTGTCATTACTCCTTTTCTAATTTCTATAGTAATTATACTAATTTTTTGAGCTGATGTAAACACTTACCCAAAAGTTTTTTCGGCATAATAGAAAAAAGGATATTCAAAAGGCTATAAATTTAATTTATAATATTTTAGAGGTGGTTAAAATGAGGATATTAGTAGTAAGCGATTCGCATATGTATAACGATATATTGGAAGATATCACAAAAAAATGGAAAAATAAAGTGGATTTATTGGTACATTGTGGGGATTCATCATTACTTCCTGATGATCCATTACTTAAAGATTATAATATAGTTGTACATGGAAATCATGATGAAGAGGTTTTTCCTCATTATGTAGTCTATAAAGGCATATTTGTGACTCATGGTAATGATTATCACGTTTATAGTGGCTATGATGAACTAATAGAAGCATGTAAAGAAAATAAATGTCATCTATGCTTTCATGGACACACACATGTCCCTACTATTCAGGTTCATGATGGCATTACTTTTGTGAATCCAGGCAGTGCTATGATCAATCGTGGAAGTTATGGTTATGGGACTTATGCAATTGTTGATACTGAACCATTTGATGTTATTTTTTATGATAATCTAGATCATCATATTTGTAACCTGGAAGTACTTGATGAAGGTATGCATTTACTAGAAGAATTTAAGAAGCTTGTAAAGAATATGAAATAAAGGGAGATAGTACGCTATCTCCCTTTTAAAAACTATTTCTCTTCTAATCTTTTTCTCTTATATTCAATGATGAACATGACTTCTTTAAGATCTTCATCTGGTAACTCAGATAATAATCTTGCAATATTCGCAATATTATAGTAGTCATATTTCTTACCACTCATGATTTCTTCAACACTACGTCCATATAAGCGTGAAAGAACTTTTAATTCTCCAACTGTTACATCTCTTTTACCATTTTCAATATCTGAAATTGCAGAATGAGGTACATTAAGATGTACGGCTACCTCTTTTTGTGTAAGGTTTTTAAAAGTTCTATAAGTTTTTAGACGTTTAGCGAGATCCATATCTAATGCCATAAAGTTTACCTCCCCACTTCTATCTGTGGTTTATTATAACACAAAAAAATCAAGGTGGCAATTTAGGAATTATAAAAAATATAGATTTTATCTAAAATGTTATTTGAAATATCCTACTACATAAGGCTGTTTTAAATCACTTTTTCTCCCTTTAGAAGTACGTTTTTTGATGTCTTCTAAAACGGTTACAGTCTCATTTTCTGTTTCTGTAGTCAGCATAATAAAATATGAAATATTCATAGATTGATGATTTTCAACATAGATTGGCTCATTATGAAGAATATGATTACGACATGATGTGTCTGTAAAAATATCAAAAGATATTCCTTTTCTATCTACAATCTTATAGCTATGCTTTTTACACATACCACAATGAGGCACTTTCTTATGGAAATAAGATTGTGAAATAACACAATGTTCACTGATCATATTCTCTGTTTTACCATAAATAGGTAAAATAAGATCTGCATTGTAATCTTTCATCTGTCTAATCTGTTTTCTTGTACATTCAAATGACGCAATAACAGGTTCTTTAAATGCATAAGCATCATAATGGTTATAAATATTAAATCCTTGACCAATAATAAGAGGATGATCTTTTAATAATCTATAACTACCAAAGTCATTGACAATAAGAGTATTGAATTGTTTTAATAATGGATTGTGAATGACTTCATCTATATCTTTATCATGCATAATACGAGGCAGATAAAGATTAGGTGTTTTACCATATTCATTAAAACATGCTAATGCTTCTTTTAAATGGTCATCATAGTAATAATAAACACGATCATAATATTTAAGGGCAATTTCTAACTGCTTTATATTAGAAACTACTACATGATATTCTGATACAACCTGTGGAATGACTTTAAGAGGCTGAATTGCCTTTACAGGAGCTTTGTGCAACTTCTTAAAGGCAAATAATTCATCTAACTTAGAAAGTGCCTCACGACGCATATTATTGACAATGGTGATAGGTATAAATAATGCACCATCTAAAGAAACATCAATAGAGCTTGCTTCATATACAGTATGACCTAGCTTATTTAAATGATCAGTAATATTCTCTTTAGTTGCTGCACGTTTAGAGGCGGCTTCAATAATCTGTTCACTCACTACAGTAATCTCTTCTCCATCACACTTTACAATAAGAGAACATGGTTTATTAAGAGCTGCTTTAAAATACATATCAATCAGGCGATATTTCTTCTCTTCCTGATACGTCTTCTGCATGCGGTTAATAGTATCTACGCTGATTGTCTTATTGACAGTGCCACTCTTTACTACATCATCAAACTCAATCTGGACATTCATTCCTGCTTCTGCTTTATTAATCAGTTTATTCTGATAATAAATCTTATTGACAGGTCTTCCTTTATCTATTTCAGTAAAGACAATGGAATCCCCTTGTGTTAAATCATTTTTTAGGGCAATAGAGACACGTTTACTACGATAGTCATATCCTTTGACATAACCTAAAAAAACACCTTGATTGCCTGAAAAAGTCTCATCTACAATCTTATTGGCATTAAATGGATAACCAGATGTATAATGACGATTAAACATCTGTTTCATATCATTGAAGTTCTCTTTTGTATAGTTAGGTGTACCATCATAATAATGCTTAATAGCTTTAGAATACACCTGAGTGACTGCAGCGACATATTCAGGACGCTTCATGCGCCCTTCTATTTTTAAAGAAGCGACACCTGCTTCGATATATTCATTAATATGATCAGATGTACATAAATCCATGGTAGACATCAAATAGCTTGTATCAATGATTTTTCCATCTTCTTCCAAACTATAAGGCAAACGACATGGCTGTGCACAGGCCCCTCTATTACCGCTTCTTCTACCAATCATACTAGACATCAAACACTGTCCTGAATAAGCCACACATAAGGCACCATGCGCAAATACTTCAATCTCTAAATCTGTATGAGAACAGATGTATTTGATTTCATCAATTGTATTTTCTCTTGCAAGAACAACTCTCTTAACGCCTAAATCCTCAAAATAGCGCAATGCTTCTAGTGACATGACACTCATCTGAGTAGAAGTATGAAGTTCCATATCTGGATATCTTTCATGGACAAGCTTCAATAAGCCGATATCCTGGATCAGTAATGCATCAATCTGTAAATCATATAAGCTATCAATTAATGATAAAACATCTTTCATTTCATCATCTTGATATAATGTATTAACAGTCATAAATATTCTAACATTTCTTAAATGAGCATATTGTACTGCTTGGTCTAGTTCTTCTAGATTAAAGTTCTTTGCAAAGGCACGTGCTGAAAAGGCAGTTGTTCCAAGATAAATCGCATTAGCGCCATTCGCAATAGCACCCTGCAGAGACTCAAAATCACCTGCAGGGGCCAATAATTCAATTCTATTCATTTATACGAGCTTCTGAGCTAGATCATAGCACATACGTGCTGATGACTTTGCAGCTTCCTTAAGATACTGATCAAACTGGATAGAACTGCTGCCTTTATCAAAAATATCACTTAATCCACGTGCAATAATAAATGGTTTATTAAAGACTGTACATACCTGAGCCACTGTTGCAGCTTCCATTTCTGAGCATAATGCATCAGGAAAATGTTCTTTAATTGCATCTACCTGGTCTTTTCTTGCAACAAACTGATCACCAGAAACAATAAGACCACTGTATACAGTTAAGCCATTATGTTCAAGTATTTCTTTTGCATAAGATACAAGAGCAGGATCTGCTTCATAGTAAAGAGGCATATCAGGAATCTGTCCATAAGGACGTCCAAAAGCAGTGACATCTACATCATGATGAACAACCTTCTCACTAATGACGACGTCTCCAACATTTTCTTTTAAATCAAGTCCACCGGCAGAACCAACATTGATGACATGATTAATATCAAAGTTCTTTAATAAAAGAGTAGCTGAAATAGCTGCATTGACTTTACCAATACCACCCTGCACAACAACAACTTCTTTTTTTCCTAAGAAGCCTTCATAAAAATGATAATTACATTCTTGGTATTCTTTTTCAACTTTCATTAACGCAAGAATTTCATTCACTTCTTCTTTCATTGCACCAATAATACCTAACATGTTAATCCCTCACTTTCTTTACTACAAATATAATGCGTTCACATTCTTCCTGGTATTCACCAAAATCACTATAATATGCAATAGACTTAAAGCCTGCTTTTTTAAGCATTTTGACATATTCTTCAACAGGAAGTGTTTTTTGATGATGTGTTTCATCAACATGATGACCGTCTTCATCAATAATAATATGATGTGTAATACTACCCTTGTGGTCACTTTCCACATCCCATGAGAAGAAGAAATCTTCATCCTCATTTTTTTCATGATAATCATCTAAGATTACATTGCATTTATAAAGGCTGTTGACATCAAAAATGAATGTACCATTGTATTTCAATCCTTCATAAACATTATTGAAGACATCCTGTACCTTTTTCTTACCTAAAATATAATTGATAGCATCTGTTAAGCAAAGAATAGTATCAACAGGCTGAGAGAGCGCAAAATCACACATATCAATTGTTTCAGTTAAAAGTTCAACACCTTCATCCTTTGCTTTTAAGGCGGTGATGTTTACCATATCTTCAGATAAATCAGTGGCTAGAACCTGATGCCCTTCTTTTGCTAGTTCAATAGCAGTCAAGCCTGTTCCACATCCAAGTTCTAATACTGTTTTAAGATTAGCATGTTCATGAATGAATTTTAAATAATCTGAATAGAAGTCTGGGTCCATTAAAGAATCATAATAATAAGAAAACTCTTTATAGGCAGCCATTATGCAAGATACTCCTTGATATCAATAGTAGGCATATCGCTCCATAATTTTTCTAAATTATATTCTTTACGTGCTTCTTCAGAGAAGATATGACAAATCACGTCTCCTGCATCGATGAGAATCCATTCTGCATTGCCACGGCCTTCTATGCTTTTAATTTCAAAACCATTCATTTCACACTGATCAACAACATTATCCTGAATTGCATTTAATAAACGTTTATTAGATGCAGTACATAAAATAAATGTGTCATATAAAGGAGAGGCGTTCTCCATATTGATTGCCACAATATCCTGGGCTAATTTATCGTCCATTGCTTTCACAATACATTCTACTTTAGTCATTATTTTCTCCTTTTACATATTTATCATAAACTTCAAAGAAACATGGGTCGATTGGTCGATGCTTCTTTGTTGAAAATTCATAAAAATCAGTCAGACAGTTTCTAAATCCTGCTTCAATATCATGCTTACATAAAGTAATCTGTTCTGATGAATCATATCCTCTTAAAGGATCAAGTTTATCAGCACAATATAAGCACATACCAAGAAGACTCATGGATGTAGAAGCTGTTGTATGATCTTCAATTGCTTTTAAGATTTCTTCATCACTTATAAGAAATTCATTCTCACATACATAACGTGAGAGCCATTGGTGCCAGATAGGTTCAGGCTGATCTAGATGAGAAGCATAGTACTTCTTCATCAGTTTTTTAGCCTGATCATGAGGCATTTCTTTTGCAACATCATGCATCATACCAGCAATATAGCCCTTGAGAGGATCAATACCATTGCTTTCACAGAAATCTCTCGTTAAAGAAGCTACGCTAAGAGTATGCTTATAGCGTTTTTCTTTCATTCTATTTCTAATCATAGTTTCAAGATAAAGTCCATTTTTAGAAATATATCGAAGTACATCTTCATCAAGCATATCTAATGCCCCTTCTTTAATTTCTGTGCTAGATGCTGTGATTTCTACATTATCCATCTTAATAAAGTGATATGTCTCTAAATTAGGATGAGTTGTAGGATAACCTCCTCTATTAAATGCAACAAGCTGAACTGATTTTGAAATATCTTCCGCATTTTTCCATTTTTCAAAAGCCATTGCCTGATCCATACCCATTAAATAATACAATGTATCATCAGGGTACATCTTCTTTAATGCATGAATTGTATTAATTGTATAATTCTTCTCATCACTTAAAGAATCAAGTTCAATAGTACATACTTTCATTTTTGGATCCTGGTGAATCGCAATCTCTATCATTTCTTTACGACTTGCGCCAGGGGCATTCTGATTATCCTTCCAAGGGTTGTTTTTAGTAGGAATGAAGTAAAATGAATCAAGAGAAAGCGAAGTAATTGCTTCGCTTGCAATCTCTATATGTCCTTTATGGATAGGATCAAAACTACCACCAAGTAAACCAATCTTCATTATATTTTATAAATTCCTTTTTCACTTGATTTAAAGAAGATGATTGTATGTCCAATAATATGAACAACATCTGTTTTAGTACCCATTGAGATTTCTAAAGCCACTTCATTCACTGTTTCAGGGCAAGTATCTAATAATTTAACTTTAATAAGTTCTTTTGCTTTTAAGGCATCATTGATGCTGTTGATCTGTTTTTCCCCTACACCATCTTTACCAACCTGGAAGATTGGCTTTAAGCTATGTGCTTCACTTCTTAAAAATTTCTTCTGTTTACTATTTAACATTCATTTATCCTCTAAATTAAACTTTCTCTCATAAATACATCAATACCTTCAGGAACATAAACCTTAATCTTACCTTTAGGTGCATGAATACATACAAATCCTAAACCTGAAATCACAATATCACGCTTTTCTTCTGGTAAAGTGAATTCATAAGCTTTCATTTCCTTCATAGATGAAGCAGGTCCATAAACCTGTAACTGTTTATGTCTATTAAACAATTCATCTGCTTTTTCAGTCTTTGTACGATGAATCTGCATATTTCTAGAGAAGTAGCAGATGAAGTTTCCTTTATTTCCTTTTGTATAATCAATTCTCGCAAAACCGCTGAAGAAGATTGACTGATCAGAATTTAGCTGGAAAGACATAGGTCTTACTTCGCCCTGAGGCATGATATAAGCTAAATCTTTCTCATCCACAACGGATGTGTACTGATGTTCGTTCAAGATACCTGGAGTATCATATAAAGATGAATGATCATCAAGAGGAATCTTGATTAAGTCAAGTGTTGTACCAGGGAATTCACTTGTAGTAATAAGATTAGTCGCATCTGAATAGTTCTTCAGCATACGGTTGATAAATGTAGACTTACCAACATTTGTGATACCTACGACATAAACATCACGTCCATGACGATATTCATCAATCTTGTCGAAGATTTCATCAAAGTTCATATTCTTCTTGCCACTTGTTACAACAACATCAAGAGGCTTGATTCCATATTCCTTGAACTGTCTTCTTACCCATGTATTAAGGCGATGTTCCTTTAAAGACTTAGGTAAGATATCTCTTTTATTTGCAAGCACAAGTACATCATTATATCCAATATGACGCATAAGACCAGGTACAAGTGAACCATTAAAGTCAAATAAGTCAACGATATAAACAACTAAACAATCTTTTTCTCCTACAGTCTGTAAAACACGTAAGAAGTCATCTTTAGTCAAATGAGATTCCATTTTCTGATGATAATGCATTAATTTATAACACCTTTGACAAAGAATCTTTTCTTTGCTTAAAGCAGACTCTGGCACATAGCCAGGCTTTTTAGTATCAGCGCTTTGAATGATGGCGCCACATCCATAACATCTTATTTCTGTCATATATACCTTCCTTTTCTTAGGTCATTTTACACTATTTTTATTCAATTACATAGAGGTAGAAAGGATATTTCCTACATTTCATCAAGATAATCATCCATTGAAATAAATTCAAACTCTGTATCAGGATCCCCTTCCATTTCGTCAAATAGATTTGGATCTTTAATTGTGAGATCTACTTTATTTTCTTCTATTTTCTTTTTTGTATGTTCTTTAATAACCATAGAGCGTGAAATATGTAGATCATCAATAAAGTCAAATGGGCATTGTTTTAAAGTATTGGCTTTTGCGTTTAGTGCACCAAAGCTGATATCTTTAGATACAAGCTTCATTGTTTCTGTACCACTCTTAATAGTAAATTCATCCTGTGGATTACAGATAAATCCAGTAAAGATCTTAGTTGGTTTTGTCTTTAATGATTTAAATAATAATGTACCTTTAGTTGCACGATGACATGCTGGGATATCACTTATATGAATACGTTTAAAATGAGCAGGATTTAAAACAAGTAATAAAGAAGAAGCAACTGAAGGATCAAAGACACTCATAAAGGCAACCTCATCATCACGCATATTGATGCCTTTTACGCCACCTGCTTTTACACCTAATACAGATATTTCATCTTCACTATATAAAGTACCATATCCTGCTTTAGTGACAGTAATAATACCCTTTGTGCCATCACTTATATCAACACCGACAAGTTCATCATTATCTTTTAAATTCATACACTTTAATGGCTTAGAAAAACGGCTGACATTAAAGTCTTTAATACTTACTCGTTTAATTTGTCCATTCTTGCTTGATAAGACAACATACTGGTCTAAATCAAATGATTTAACAAGAATATTACCAATAATCTTCTCATCATTACCTAATTTAATTAAATAACTTAGATGTTTGCCTAGATCCTTCCACTTGAAATCTTCTAACTTATAAACAGGAACAAAACAATAGTTTCCTTTATTTGTGAATGAAAGAATGACATCCAATGTATTGGCTTCAAATAAGTCAACAAGCATATCGGTATCTTTCTTCCCAAATGTATTCTCATCAGATGCCTTATAAGAACGTGTAGAAATCTTCTTGAAGTAGCCATCACGTGTAATAGATACATAAACATCTTCAGAAATGATCATTGCCTGCTGGTTAACAGACGTATCCATGATTTCATCTTTAATTTCAGTCAAACGAGGTGTTGGATATTTCTTCTTAACCCCTTTTAACTCGTCTATAATTACTTTTCTTAATACTTTTTCACTATTTAAAATCGCATTTAAACTTTCAATGAGAGCCTGTAATTCTTTCTGTTCATTTTCTAAAGATACAATATCAGTATTTGTCAAACGATAAAGCTGTAATGTAACAATTGCTTCTGCCTGTCTTTCAGTGAAGCCAAAAGCATTCATTAAATTTACTTTTGCATCAGCCTTATCGCGAGATGCTCTAATTGTCTTGACTACTTCATCAAGAATAGAAATAGCCTTAATAAGCCCTTCTACAATATGTTCACGTTCCTGTGCTTTATTGAGATCAAAAATAGAACGCTTAGTAACGACTTCACATTCATGTTTGATATAGCCATCAAGAATATCTTCAATCCCCATTAATACTGGGCGCTTATCCTTGATTGCAGTCATATTATAGTTATAGTTCTTCTGTAGATCTGTATTTTTAAAGAAGTAGTTCAATGTATTTCTTGCATCAACATCCTTCTTTAAATCAACTGCAATACATAATCCATTACGGTCAGATTCATCTCTGACTTCAATGATTCCATCAATATCACGATTAAATTGAATCTCAGCCATCTTTCTTACAAGTTCAGCCTTATTGACTTCATAAGGAATTTCTGTAATAAGAATCTGATTGATATTCTTCTGTTCTACAATTTTATAACGTGAACGAACAACAACCTTACCACGACCAGTTCTTAAGGCTGTCGCAATATCGCTGGCCCCTTCAACTATAGCTCCTGTTGGGAAATCCGGCCCTTTAATAAATTGATGAAGTTCATCAAATGAACAATGAGGATGCTTAATACGGTAAATAGCAGCATCAATCACTTCTTCTAAGTTATGAGGAGGAATATCAGTGGCATAACCAGCTGAAATACCTGTTGCCCCATTAACTAATAGGTTCGGATACTTTGCAGGAAATACTGTTGGTTCATATTCAGTATCATCGAAGTTAAGTGCCATCGGCACTGTTTCTTTATCAATATCCTTAATGAGATCAAGCGCAATAGGTGCGAGACGTGCTTCAGTATAACGCATGGCAGCAGCTGGGTCATTATCAATAGACCCGTTATTACCTTGCATATCTACTAAAGGCATACGCATCTTCCAATCCTGTGATAAACGTACCATTGCTTCATAAACGGAAGAATCTCCATGAGGATGATAATTACCAATAACAGTACCGACAGTCTTAGCTGACTTACGATATGGCTTGTTAGGAAGATTTCCTTCCTTCCACATAGCATATAGAATTCTTCTTTGTACTGGTTTTAATCCATCTCTTACATCAGGTAATGCACGATCCTGGATAATATATTTAGAATAACGTCCAAAGCGGTCACCCATGATATCCTCTAAGGACATAATTATATTTTTTTCTGTCATGTTTGATCACCTATCCTTCCATAAAGAAACTATCTTCTAATGAGAATTGTACATTGTTTTCAATCCATTCACGTCTAGGCTGTACCTTATCACCCATTAATACAGAAACACTTCTTTCTACAATTGCGGCATCGTCAATAGTGACCTGAATGAGTGTACGTGTTTCAGGATTCATAGTTGTTTCCCATAACTGTTCAGCATTCATTTCACCAAGACCTTTGTAACGCTGAACATCATAGCCTCTTCCCATCTTCTTACGTGCGGCTTCTAGGTCCTTTTCATCCCAGCAGTAGATGACATTGTCTTTCTTGCCGGATTTTTTAGAAACTTTATAAAGAGGTGGCATAGCGATATAAACTTTACCAGCTTTAATCAAACCACGCATATAACGATAAAAGAATGTAAGCAATAAGATCTGGATATGTGCTCCATCAGTATCCGCATCGGTCATGATGATAATCTTATCATAAGCACTATCATCTGCATTAAAATCAGCACCTACACCTGCATTAATCGTATTAATCATTGTACTGATTTCTTCATTCTTTAAAATATCTGCCTGTGTGGCTTTTTCTGTATTGATAACTTTACCACGAAGTGGAAGAATAGCCTGGAATTTACGGTCTCTTCCCTGTTTTGCACTACCTCCGGCAGAATCACCCTCGACAAGATATAATTCATTCTTACGCTTATTCTTAGACTGTGCAGGAGCTAATTTACCACTAAGGAATTTCGCCTCACGGTTATTTTTGCCTTTTCTTGCCTGTTCCTTAGCCTTACGTGCTGCCTGTCTTGCATTTGCTGCCTTGATCATCTTTTCAATCAGCTTTTCTGCGATATCTTTATTTTCTTCCAAGAAATAAGTAATACGCTCAAAAGTGACATTTTCTAGAATATTACGGGCAATAGGTGAACCAAGCTTAGATTTAGTCTGTCCTTCAAACTGAAGATATTTTTCTGGAATCTTAACAGAAATAATCGCATTCAATCCTTCACGCACATCACTGCCTTCAAGATTCTTATCCTTTGCCTTTAATAAGGCATACTTTCTCGCATATTCATTAAATACCTTAGTCAGGCCGGAACGGAATCCTACTTCATGTGTTCCTCCATCTCCAGTACGTACTAAGTTAACAAAAGAAATAATATTCTCTTGATAGCTTTGTGTAAACTGCATCGCAATCTCTACTTCTATTTCGTTATTTGTATCATCAAAAGAGATAATGGGTGATACAGCTTCCTTATCATTATTGATCCAGTCAATAAATTCTTCCAAGCCTTTCTCATATTGATATGTTTCATCTTTATCAGTACGTTCATCAATAAGTTCTATTGTCATTCCCTTCAATAAGAATGCATCTTCACGCAGTCTCTCACTAATTGTCTGGAAACTAAATGTTGTGGTAGAGAAAATAGAAGCATCAGGCTTGAAATGAATAATTGTACCTGTCTTATTTGTTTTCCCTACTTTCTTTAACTTTCCAATTTTTGTAGCACCCTTTTCAAAGCGCTGTGTATGAATAACACCATCACGATGGACAGTCACCTCTAAAAATTCACTGAGGGCATTGACTACAGATGACCCTACACCATGTAGTCCTCCTGAAGTCTTATAACCACCATCTTCTGAGAACTTACCACCAGCATGTAATACTGTTAAGATAACTTCTGTTGTTGGCTTTCCTGTTTCTTTATTAATACCTGTTGGCATACCACGGCCTTCATCTTCGACCGTTACGCTGTTGTCTTTATGTAATGTAACTGTAATTTTCTTGCCATAACCAGCAATGGCTTCATCAATGGAGTTATCAACGATTTCCCATACAAGGTGATGTAAACCACGAGAATCAGTTGAACCGATGTACATTCCTGGTCTTTTTCTTACGGCTTCTAGACCTTTTAAGATTTGAATATCAGATTCATCATAATGTGTATTTGACATGAGCATACCTCCTCAACTTGACTAGTATAACACAAAAAGGAATTTATAGGAAAGTTTGATTTTTTGTAGTATTTATGTATAATGATTTTTTGTGAGGTGAGTCGATGAAATATTTAATTACAATCATTTGTTTATTAATAAGTTATATATACGGTTCAATCCCATTTGCATTAGTTATTGGGAAAGTATTCTATAATACAGATATTCGTCAATATGGATCACATAACCTGGGGGGTACCAATGCAGGAAGAGTGCTTGGTAAAAAAGCAGGAATGGCAGTTATACTTCTTGATGCAACAAAATGTATCATTACTATCCTATTGACAGGATGGATTGCAAAAGTATCTGGCATTTCAGCAAATATTATCTATCCTTGTGCATTATTCTGTATGATTGGTCATTGTTATCCTATCTTTGCGAATTTCCAGGGTGGCAAGGCTGTATCAAGTGCAATCGCTTATACATTGATGACTAATATATATGGTTTTATTATAGCAGTTATTGTGTTCTTAATTACACTGAAATCAACTAAGTATGTTTCTTTATCTAGTATACTTGGTGCAACAGCTGTTCTTGTAGCTTCTCCATTTATTGGATATTCTACAATTGGAATCATTACTAATATATGTGTTGTAGCACTTATTGTCTATAGACATCGTGCAAATATTAAAAGAATAAAAGATGGAACAGAAAATAAAGTCAAATGGTTTTAGCCATTTGACTTTATTATTTAGAAAATGATTCATTTGACTGGTGTGGGAGGAAATCATTATTTCCATAGACTTCCACATGGAACTGGCCATCTGTATAATCAACAATTGTTTCAGAACAGCCATCTACAACAGGGCTATTAACTTTGATATAATCTTTCCTTTCAAGATTCATGATTGTTGCCATGATGATTGTAAAACAGAACCCATGAGTGACAATAAATACACTGTCATAAGGCTTTTTTACAAGATCATTTAAGAAATCCTTGACTCTTTCTTCAATTTCATCATAGGTTTCTCCTTCTGGAATACCTTGAGAGATTTCAGGGTGACACCATAAATCGTGATAAGTTTTTTTATATTCCTCAGGAATTTCATCGATTCTCTGTCCTTCTAATAAACCAAAATTCATTTCTCGAATACGTTCATCAGTCATGATGGGCTGATTATCAAATAATAGCTTTGCCGTATCATATGCACGCTTAATAGGACTGGAATAAATAGCATCGTAATGATTATTCTTGATATGTTCCTTTAAAGCAAGAATATTATCCATGCCTTCAGGACTTAAAGGAGAATCTTTACATCCTTGAAGTCTTTTTTCTTTATTCCAAAGCGTTTTAGAATGTCTTGTAATTGTAATTTTCATGTCAAATAAAAATAAGGGTTTTATCCCTTATTTATACTGATCATTAACACTTTTCATGATTCTCTTGATCTGAGTTTCGCTAGGTTTACGTCCCATTTCCATAAACATAGCACGAATCATTTTTTCTGAAATTGGTGGGTTTTTCTGTAATTCTCTCTTGAACATCCATCTTGCAAAGAAGAATCCAACAAGAGCACCAATAATTGTAGTAATAATATATCCTGCTACCATTGTAAATACCTCCGTTAACGTTAAATAATTATATCAAAGTAGATTATGTTTGTAAATTGTTTTAGTGTTTTAGTACTAATTTAAAGAGAGAATATCCTAAGATATCCTCCCTTTTTGATTGTTTTTATAATGAGTTGTATTCTTTTACAACGTTTTCAACAGTAAAACCATATTCCTTGATGACTCTACTTGCTGGAGCACTTGCACCAAAAGTATCAACACCCATAGCCTTACCGTCTAAACCAACATATTTATGCCATCCAAAATCAGATAACATTTCTACAGACAGACGCTTTCTGCAGCTGTTTGGTAAAACGGATTCCTTATATTCATCAGTCTGTGCATCAAACAAATTCATTGAAGGCATAGAAACAACACGTACTGAATGTCCCTGTTTTTCTAATTCTTCCTGTGCATGAATTGCAAGACCTACTTCAGAACCAGAAGCGATAATAATACCTTCTAGATCACCAGATTCTTTTCTAGCAATATAAGCACCATGTAATACATCTTCATAAGTAGAATTTGTAAGATTTTCTACTGGCTGTCTAGTAAGAATTAATGCAACTGGCATATTCTTTGTTTCAACAGCAATCTTCCAAGATGCAAGCATTTCATTTGCATCAGCTGGACGTAATACTTCAACATCAATACTGCTTCTAAGCATTGCAAGCTGTTCAACAGGCTGATGTGTAGGACCATCTTCACCAACTGCAATAGAGTCATGTGATAATGGAAGAATGATGGGACATTCCTGTAAAGAACCCATTCTTAAGGCTGCTTTAAAGTAATCACTGAATACTAAGAAGCCTCCTGCTGAGATCTTAACACCCTTATGTAATGTCATACCATTCATGATAGAAACCATTGCGAATTCTCTGATACCAAAATATACATTTCTTCCAGTATAGTTTTCACAGCTAAATCTTCCTTCACCCTGGATTGCTGTCTTAGTAGAAGAAGATAAATCTGCAGTACCAGATAAGAATGTAGGGTTCTGCGCAGCAACTTCCTGAATAATTCTATGAGAAATATTACGAGTTGCTTCTGTATAACCAGGTTTGAATTCTTTCTGAAGTTCTGTAATATCTAAATGATAATTACCTTCAATAGCATTTTTATATTCTTTATATTCTTCTGGATATTTTTCAGCATATTCTTCAACGGTCTTTAACCATTTCTTATATGCTCTTGTACCACGGTCTTTTACATTCTTCTTGAAATCAGCATAAACTTCTTCAGGAACATAGAAAGGATCATGATCAAATCCATAAGATAACTTAGCATTCTTACCGTCTTCTTCACCTAAAGGTGCACCATGAACTTTATTAGTTCCCTGGTTGCAAGAACCATAACCAATCACAGTCTTCATGATAATGATAGATGGCTTGAATAACTCTTTCTTAGCACGCTTTAATGCACGGTTGATGGCCTGAATATCATTTCCATCAGCCACTTCGATAACCTGCCAATTCATTGCTTCATATCTCTTCTTAACATTTTCACTGAATGAATATGAAAGAGGACCATCAAGTGTAACTTCATTGGCATCATAGATAACAATAAGCTTACCTAAAGAGAGATGACCAGCAAGAGAGGATGCTTCATAAGTCACACCTTCCTGCATATCACCATCACCACATAATACATATGTGTAATGGTCAACAATTGAACAATCTTCCTTGTTGTACTTTTCAGCAAGGAACTTTTCAGCAATTGCCATACCTGTAGCAGTAGGCACACCTTGACCTAAAGGTCCTGAAGATGCATCTACACCATCTGTGATAGTGATTTCTGGATGTCCAGGTGTTTTTGACTGCCACTGTCTGAACTGTTTTAAATCATCAAGACTTAAATCATAACCAGAAAGATGTAATAAAGCATAAAGTAAAGAACTAGCATGACCACTTGCAAGAACAAAGCGATCCCTATTTTGCCAACTAGACAAAGAGGGATTTATGTTCATCACCTTAGTAAACAATGTGTATAAAGCAGGTGCGCCATCAAGGACCATGCCAGGATGACCAGAATTTGCCTTATTAATCATGTCAATACAAAGCGATCTTATTGTAGCGATCGATAAATTCGAATCCATTTCGAGTACCTCCTAATCACACTCATTATACATAATTTTAATGATGTGTAAACCATTTTTTACAAAAGTGAAAGGCAATAAAAAAGACAATCTTTTCACAAAGACTGTCTAGTTTATTTTTTTGTGCATTCTTGCTTTTGCAGGAGTGACATCATTACCATTTGCATCTACAACTTTGATGCTCTGAAGCTGCTGTTCAAAGCCTCTTCTAAATTCTTTTAGGTATTTCTGTCTAAGCTTCTGCTGACGAACCTGTTCTTCAGGTGTAAGACCTACTGTCTTCTTTTTATGAGCAAGTGCATTAATTTCATCGATGAGTTTCTGATCAATAGCCATAATGACCCCCCCTGTAAAATTTAAACAAATGAAAAGACCTAAGAGGAGTTGATTATCCCTGTTAAATACAGGTGGGTACCTTGTGAAAAACTTTAGGATCCCTACTCGTAGCAGGTCTTCAACACCGTCTTTCTAACAATCAGGTTCCCTTATCAAAAATGTAGGAAATCCATATACTCTCAGGTCACCCTCATTATAGCATAAGCGCTTTTTTAGTCAACATCTAGGCGTTAGCCTTAAGTGGTCTGATAATAAAATTAGATGTTAAATCCTTGCAAAATAAAGGCAAAATATTTTTGATATCAGCGATTGTAAGAGCCTGATATGCTTCAAATAAGTCAAATAAATTGATGCCCTCTAAATAGTACTGACTAAATAGTGAAGCAATTGTTTCAATAGAGTTGAAGAAACCAATAAGAGTTCCAATATTGTTTCTTTTCATTCTATTAAATGCTTCTTCATCTAATGTCATATGTGGAATATCTGCAATCAATTGATGAATATGAGCCATCAATTCATCAGGTTTTGGACTATCTCCTGCAAAGATAATATGAGAAAAATCACGTTCCTGTGAGAAATTAGTAAAGAAAGAATCATTAATTAATCCCTTCTTAGTCCATTCATCTCTTAAATCACTGCTTTTAGAGAATAACATATCCATGAAGATGTAGAAAGAAAGCTGTCTTTTAAGTTTTTCTTTAGGTGATTGAGGGACGTTATTCACCTTGATTGCGACATTGACTTTAGGCAGAGTGACATCCATTTCGTTTTCTTCATAGTCTTTATAGATGGTTTCAGGTTCATTATGATCCCCTCTTACAATTGGTGGCATATCCTTAAAACTTTTCTTTGCCTGATTGTCTCTAATAATAGACATTAAGTGTTCAGGATCAAAGTTTCCTGTTACAAATAACATCATATTAGAAGGATGATAGAATGTGTGATAACACTTCTGTAAGATGTCATAATCAATTTCTGCCACTGTTTCAACAGTACCTGCAATATCAATTCTAACAGGATGATTATGATAAAGGTTGCTGATAGCACCAAAATAACCACGCCAGTCAGGATCATCATTATACATGCCTATTTCTTGATTAATGATGCCCTTCTCTTTTTCAATGCTTTCAGGAGTGACATTTAATTCCTGAACAAAGTCTAATAATAATTTAGTACATTCATCAACATTTGTAGCTGTATTGAATAAATAAGCAGTACGGCTATGAGAAGTGAAGGCGTTACTGCTTGCACCAAGTGCAGCAAACTTTTCTGAGGCATCCCCTTCTTCCATATCAAACATCTTATGTTCAAGAAAATGAGCGACACCATCAGGTACTGTAATTAAATCTGATTCTCCTAGAGGAATAAAACTACGATCAATAGAACCAAAACGTGTTGAAAATAAACCATATGTCTTTGTGAAACCATCCTTAGGCATGAGATAGACATTAAGTCCATTGCTCATCTTTTCATGATATACAGTTTCTTTAATTGTTGGATAATAAGTTTTCTTCATAGAATTCCTTTCCTGTCAAGAAATAGATTGTATCTAGTTCTATACTTTGAGCACATCTAATAACATCTTCTTTAGTGACATTTTTAATTGCATTCTGTTTATCTTCAATAGTATCCTGACTATTAATGATATCTCTTCTCCAATTGAATGAGATAATGGAATCTGGATCATCATCTACTTTAGATAATGCATTGATTAACATAGTTTTTACCATTGATAATTCTTCATCGGTGATATGACCTTCCTGTAAGTCTTTGATCTGTTTTCCAATTAACTCTTTAGTCTTATCATAATTATTCATATCAATACCTGCTGCAATGGTCATAATACCATTCATTGGATCATAACTTGAATGAATGAAGTAACATAAGCTGTTCTTTTCTCTGACTATCTGGAATAGTCTAGATTGAGAATAACCTCCTAATAAATTAGAAAATACGCTCATTGCAGCTGTATTTTTGCTTAAGGTACAGCAGTTTGCCTTATACCCCATAACGAGCTTAGACTGGACGATATCTTGTTTTTCAATGATATCTAAAAGATGAATACGCTCATTCTGATAAATATAAGCAGTAGGATAAGGCTCATGAACTGCACGTGGGAACTGTAATCTTTCTTCGAAAATAGAAACGATACTTTCATCTATATCCCCTACTACATAAACATGCTTATCATCATTTTGTATCATATCTTTATATGTCTCTACAAGAGTATAAGCGTTGATGTTATCCATATCTTCTATATAACCTGTAGAACGTAATCCTAGAACACTTCCTTTTCCCATATAATCTACCATACGATCAAAGGCATAGCCCATCTTATCGTCCATATCAGCCATAATACGATATGTAATTTCTTGTTTCTTAAGTTCAGTCATTTCTTCATCGAAATGGTTATCCACTATATAAGGATGATTCACTAATTCATTTAATAAATCTACCTGTTTAATGAGTAGATTTTCATTGATAGGAAGGAATTCCTGATTAACACATGTATTCTTAAAAGTAATAATATGACCTTTACCAGCTGAAGAAATATTAGCAGAAAGATTTGCACCATATAAATCTTCTAGTGTTCTAGATAAGTCCTTTTGTGTTGGATGCTTCATAGTTCCAGTGATCATTAAGAATCCTAGAACGCTTCTACTTGTGACTGTTTCTCTTGTAAAACGTCCTTTAAAACGAACAGAGATTGTAATATCTTTAAATTTCTTAGATGAAATCAAGTGAAGTTGATATCCATTCATTTGATAGATCTTGTTCATTGTATACCTCTTTTCTTTCTCTATTCATTATAACTTTTTTGTATAGTAGTGCAAGAAAAAAGGACTCCCTAAGGAGTCCAGGTCTATTAACGTTTAGACTTATCGTAAGGTACACCATCTGCACGAGGCGCAGCTGAGTTCTTAGATGTGAATGCTAATAGAATTAAAGTAGCAACATATGGAATTAATTTATATGTTGTATCAGGTAAAGACATTTTAGCAAGTAATGGAACTGAGTTATATGTATAAGACAGTGTCTTCATGAAACCAAAGAAGAATGCTGCACCAGCAATTCTTAATGGTGCCCAGTTACCAAAGATTAATACAGCTAAAGCTAAGAAACCATAACCAGCAACAGTACAAGTAAATTCTGTAGAGATTGGTAGGATATAAATAAGTCCACCCATACCAGCTAAGAAACCAGAAATACCTACACCTAGATATCTGATCTTATAAACACTGATCCCTGCAGCATCTGCTGCCTGAGGGTTTTCACCACAAGAACGGATTCTTAAACCAGTCTTAGTTTTCATAAGGAAATACCAAGAAATAATAAGAATCGCAATGCCTAAGAATGTAGTAAAGTAGCAGTTCTTGAAGAATAAATCACCAAGTACTGGAATACTGCTAAGTCCAGGAACTTCAGAAATTCTGAATTCATTAGTGAATGAAACGTTCTGCATACCATCCTGTACAGTTTTTGCGATAAAGATACCTAATGCAGGAGCAAGCATATTTAATGCTGTACCAGAAATAGTCTGGTCAGCACTTAAATGAATAGCAGCAAAGGCATGAAGCATACTAAATAGTACACCTACGATACCTGAAATAAGTAGTCCTGTTAATAAAAGCGGCATACCATGAAGAATATCATTAGACTGCATATAATTTAAATAGAATACACCAGCAAAACCACCAATAATCATAATACCTTCAAGGGCTAAGTTAACAACACCACTTCGTTCAGAGAACATACCACCCAAAGCAACAATCATTAATGGAATGGCAAATAGTAAAGTCTGAGCAAAAAGGAAATAAACTATACTCATTCTGTTTTACCTCCTTCATTCTGCATTTCTGCTTTTCTCTTTTTATTTCTTTGATAATGTTCTAATAAGGCTTTAATGAATAATGTGAATGAAGCAAAGTAGATAATAACAGCAACGATAATATCAATAACTTCAATCGCAATATTTAATGCCTGCATATAGTTACCACCAACATTAATATAACCAATGAATAATGCAGCAAAGATACAGCCAATTGGATTAGAGAAGCCAAGTAAAGCTACTGGGATACCGTTCCAGCCTTCGTTAGGTAATGTTTCAGTGATTGGTAAAGTTTTACCAGTACCGCATAAGTAAGTTAAGGCACCACCTACACCAGCAAAGAAACCAGAAATCATAAGTGCTAATACGATACATTTCTTTTCGTTCATACCTGCATATCTTGCTGCATCTTTATTGAAACCACATGCTTTTAGTTCATAACCAAAAGTTGTTTTATTCATAATAAACCAAGCAAGTACGCAAAGTAAGATAGCAATAATGATACCGAGGTTAACACGATCACCAAAAATCTGATTGAGACCAAAACCAGGAATACTACGTGTGCTAGGTACTGCATAACTTTCTGCACCTGTAGAGTTATAGATAGTTGCTTTAATACCCTGGATAACAAGTAACATACCGATATAGTTACACATGATACCAGAAATAACAACGTTTACGTTACGAGTTGCTTTTAAGATACCAGGAATAAGTGCCCATAAAGCACCAGCAATACCTGCTCCTAAAATAGCAAAAATCCATACTAAATTATCTGGAATAAAAGTAGCTCTTAATGCGATAAATACAGCAGTGAAGCTTCCTACTAAATACTGGCCAGGTACACCGATATTGAATTCACCACATTTATAAGCAAATGAAACAGATAGACCAGTCATCATGATTGGTACTGCTAAATAAATAACCTGTCCAATACTAGATAACCCTTCTCTAAAGCCACCTGTTAATAAAATAGATAATCCCTGTAGTGCATCACTAGGATTAGCAATTAAAATAATGATAAAACCAACGATTAGCCCCATTAAAATTGCAATTAAAGAAGACACAATTGATTTGAAGCTGGCACGTTCCAGTAAAGCTGGTTTATTACTTTTCATAACCTTCTCCTCTCTTAGAACCTGCCATATAAAGTCCTAATTCCTGAATAGTAGTCTCTTTTGGATTAAGATCCGCAACGATTTCCCCTTCATACATAACTAGAATACGATCTGATAAGTTCATAACTTCATCAAGTTCAAGTGATACAAGCAGTACTGCTTTATTGTTATCTCTTGTCTTAATGATCTGTTTATGAATAAATTCAATAGCCCCAACATCTAGACCACGTGTAGGCTGTACAGCAATAAGCAAGTCATCATTCTGTTCTACTTCTCTTGCGATAATAGCCTTCTGCTGGTTACCACCTGACATACCACGTACAATAGAATTTCGACCTTCACCAGAACGCACGTCATATTCTTCAATAAGACGATCGGCATAAGTATTCATTGCATCAAAATTGATAATGCCATGATTCTGGAAGTCTTTCTTATAATATGATTTTAAAATTAAGTTTTCACCAAGAGTATAATCAAGAACTAATCCATGCTTGTGACGGTCTTCTGGGATATGTGATACTCCATGATCATTGCGATAACGAATACTCTTATGAGTGATTTCTTCATCATTTAAATAAATATGACCCATGTTAGGTTGTTCAAGACCAGTTAAGTTATAAATCAATTCACTCTGACCATTACCATCAATACCAGCAATACAGACAATTTCGCCTTTTCTTACTTCAAATGAAACATCATTTAAAAGAAGCTTATCTGAAGTCTTAGGCTGATAACTTAAATGATCCACCTTTAAAACTACATCTGATGGTTCATGTTCATCTTTAGAAACTGTTAAATTAACTTTATGACCGACCATCATTTCTGATAATTTTTCTTTTGATACATCTGCCACATTTACAGTACCAACATAACGTCCCTTACGAATGATTGTACAACGATCAGCTACTGCTTTGATTTCATTTAACTTATGAGTAATGAAAATGATAGATTTACCTTCTTTAATAAGTTCCTTCATGATTTTCATTAACTCATCAATTTCCTGTGGAGTGAGTACTGCAGTAGGTTCATCAAAAATCAAGATATCATTATTTCTATATAACATCTTTAAGATTTCAACACGCTGCTGCATACCAACGGTAATGTTTTCAATCTTTGCATCAGGATCAATGTTTAAATGATACTTTTCAGATAAGCCCATCACCTTCTTACGCGCATTATCTGTCTTGAGCTTGCCAAATAACCCTTTCTCTTCAACCCCTAAAATAATGTTTTCTAATACAGTGAAATTATGAACAAGCTTAAAATGCTGATGCACCATACCAATGTTATATTTATTGGCATCATTTGGGTCATTGATTTTAACGCTTTGTCCATTAATCTTTATTTCACCTATATCAGGCTGATAAAGACCAAATAAAATACTCATCAATGTAGATTTACCGGCACCATTCTCACCTAACAAAGCATGAATTTCGCCTTTTTTTACTTGAAGAGTAATATCATCGTTTGCTTTAATACCAGGGAATTCTTTTGTGATATTTAGCATTTCAATAGCATATTCCAATATTCTCACCTCTATCAGTATTATACTATAAAATGTTCACTTTAAAAATAACTAAATGATTTTCTGAATATAAAGAAACATGTACAAAATAAGAAATTTGATAAGAGATTGGATTGATTATATTAATGTCCATATGTAAAATAATATTAATATGATAGAGTTTGGTATGGGAGGGTATGACTTAAATAAAAAAATTAAACAGGGTATTAAAAGATACTACCACAATCGTTCAGATTGCATCTCTTATTGTTTTAATTCTTATTGTTTTAAAATTAATTTTTTAAGTAAATCAATATGGTAGAAATTTGATTAAAAAGTAATGTGAAAACAGTAAGAGTGAGTGATAAGACTAAGTTTATTACAGAGTTCAGAGAATCGTTTGAAAAACTTAAAATTAAGCCATCAGCTGTTTTTAGACAATCTACGGAAGCAGTTATTGACAAAGCAAATAAGGACCAGAGCATATAAGCTTTAGTCCTTTTAACATTCTAGCGAATGACTCTTTCTGGTTTAGTTCTTTAAATAATCAAATCCAATGCGTTACATATTATTTCTGTTGCATCAGGATATTCATCAATTTAATCACACATGATTTCTAAGTCATCCTCATGAACTACTAAGCTTAGAATTCCATCTACAAACTCTCGTTTGTTTGTAATAATATTCTTAGGTAGTAGAAATTGTTTTAATCCCATTCGCATTTCTTTATAATTCATAGTTCACCACCGTATGGCATCTTAAATATGTTATAAAATATATTTTACATAATTACTGATAAAAGACCTTTAAGTTACTTTTCTATATGTAGCAGTCCCCACAGTTCTCTCATGACAAGGATTTCAGACTTCCCTTTACGTCTCGATATTGAATATATGTATTTTATAGGAACCCATTGATCTGTGTTCTTATAGGGGATAATGTAACTGTTTCGTAGGAGGTTGTATGCTTATATTATTAGACATGTGTCTTTACCCCCTACTTTTATACAATTAAAAATGTATCATAATAAATTGACACCATTATTGGATACTGATTTTAAAAACTACAATTTTCCATGTTTTGATCTAATTGCTGCTTCTTTTTTAAGAGATTTAAAAAGGGGCTTTTTTTATTCATTCTTTAATACATCTCTCAACATAACAATATGAACATACATAAAAAAGTGGCTAAAAAGCCACTTTTATAGGTTATATTTAGTTTTCGTAAGATACTGTTACGTTAGTTAAAGTATCCTTTAATACTTTTGTATTTGGATCACCTTTTGCATTTGGATCTACATCCGCATTAGTTAAGATCTTAATCTTTCCATCTTTTACTTCTTTGAATACTTTATCGTAATCAGCTTTCTTGAACTTCTTTAATCTTGAGAAATCAGATGAAAGTCCAACATAGTTATCTTCTGCACCTAATAGATGAGCGCCACCTTCAAACTTATCGTTGTAAGCATTAGTGATTTCATCAAATACAGTCTGTTTAACACCTTTCATTGCTGAAGTGATAACAGTCTTAGAATCATCTTTCTGGTCACTATCTACACCAATAGACTTTTTGTTAGTATCTTCTGCAGCTGCGAAGACAGAGTTACAAATCTGACCACCACAAGAGAAGATAACTTCAGTTCCGCTATTATACCATCCAGTTGCTTTAGTCTTGATTTCTGGAGATTCATTGAAGTTGTTAACGTAAGTATACTTTGCACTAACGTTTACCTTCATTTCCTTTGCAGCATCGTTAGCACCCTGTAAGAAACCATAACCATAGTTAATTACTGCAGGAAGTGCCATACCACCCATGAAACCAATCTTTGTGTAGCCATCTTTTACAGCAGCGTAACCAGCTAAATAACCTGGCTGCTGTTCCTTATAAGTTGCACAGTAAACATTTTTCGCAATGTCGACAGGATTGTCTTTTTCATCAGTAGGTGTGAAGTCAATTGCAACGAACTTAACATCCTTGTATTTTTTTTCATTCTGAATAGTTCCTAATGCAGCAGCAAATTTGAATCCTGGTAAAACAACGACTTTTGCACCATTGTCAACAGCGTTCTTGATCTGATCTTTATAACCAGCAGTATCGAATGAAGCAGGCTTATAATATTTATAACCCTTATCATTCTTAGTTCCATACTCTTTTACCGCTTCCCAAGCTGACTGGTTGAACGACTTATCGTTAATTCCTCCAGAGTCAGTGACTAAAGCGATTTCTGGTTTTTTAGATTCTTTACCTGAACCTGAACCGCAGCCAACGAGTACCATTGAAAGTACTACAGCAGATGCCATAAGCTTTTTCATATTATTCAATTCCTCCTTTTGATATACAATGATTTTAACACTTTATTGCTACTTTATAAAGTGTTAACGCTTAATTAATCAAAAAAGAAGATATTTTAGATATCTTCTTCTTCACTATAGCCACGAATATACACTTCTCTTGGTTTAGAACCTATTTGTGGTCCTATAACACCATTTTCTTCTAACTGATCCATAATACGTGCTGCTTTGTTGTAGCCTATTCTGAATCTTCTTTGTAATAAGGAAGTACTTGCACGCTGTTCTTTAATGACAAACTCACGGCATTCTTCATATTCTTCATCTGTATCTTCTAATGAGTCATTGACTGAAGATCCACTATTAGAGACTTCTTTTGCATTTACATAGCTTTCATCATAATTTGCCTCCATCTGTTTAGAAACAAATTCAACAACACGACTCACTTCTTCATCAGCAACAAAGGCCCCTTGTACACGCACGGGTGAACTTGAACCCATTGGACTAAATAACATATCCCCTTTTCCTAGGAGTTTTTCTGCTCCTGTTGCATCTAATATTGTACGTGAATCAACGCTTGATGACACTGCAAAGGCAATACGTGATGGGATATTAGCCTTGATAACACCAGTAATAATATCAGTAGATGGTCTTTGTGTAGCGACAATCAAATGAATACCTGCCGCACGAGCCATCTGTGAAATACGCATGATACAGTCTTCAACAGTTTTAGAGGCAACCATCATTAAATCAGCTACTTCATCTAGGATGACAACATGATAAGGCATGATTTCTTTTTTATCTTCTTCTTTGGCTTTTTCATTAAATGTCTTTGCATAGATGTTATAAGACTCCATATTACGTTGTCCATTATCCGCAAAGACTTCATAACGTCTTTCCATTTCTGCAACAACCTGCTGTAAAACGCCAGCTGCCTTTTTAGGATCAGTAACAACAGGAGACAATAAATGAGGTACACCATTATAGTTAGATAATTCAACCTTTTTAGGGTCAACAAGAATAAGTCTTACTTCATCTGGTGTTGCTTTCATAAGAATAGAAGTAATAATAGAATTTACACAGACAGATTTACCCGAACCAGTTGCACCTGCAATAAGTAAATGAGGCATCTTATTGAGTTCTGCGACAATCAAATTACCAGAGACATCTTTACCTAGAGGAACAGCTAACTTATTATCCCATGTATGATCACGCATAGAAAGCTGATAGACTTCATTAAATGGAACCATAGCTGCTGTTTTATTAGGAACTTCGATACCTACATAAGGTTTACCTGGAATAGGTGCTTCAATTCTGATTTCTTTTGCAGCTAAAGCGAGCTGAATATCATCCTGTAACTGTAATATTCGATTGACACGTGTTCCTGCTTCTAGCTTGATTTCAAATTTAGTAACAGTTGGTCCAATATAGAGATGTACTACATTCGCATTGACACCAAATTCTTCAAACATGTTTTCAAGAATCTTGCCCGTACTTTTTGCATGTTTGGCTTCTTCTGATAAGTTGCCAGTATTACGAATAGGATTCAATAAATCAAATGAAGGAAGCTGATAAACACCGTCCTTGTATTCCTTCTTTTTAGATTTCTTCTTCTCAATATCAAGACGCATGCTCTTTTGATTGAAAGTAAGGACAATATCTGGTTCTTTTAAAGGTTCTTTCTCTTCAAATACCTTTTCAGGGAAGAATCCCTTTTCTTTCTGCTTAGGGGCAAAGAAATCTTTGATTTTAGTTTTCTCTTTCTTATTTTCAAATACTTCTACTGCATTTTGTGCTTCCTTTTCATTCTGCTTTATCTTGTATTGATGAATATACTTACTAGAGAATAATACAAGACCAGCTAGCAGTAAAATAATGCCAAAAACAAGAGTCCCAATAGGAGAAAATAAAGTGCTTAAAGGAGCATATAATACTGATCCAATGAGCCCCCCGCTTGTCACACCATCGTGCTTTATATAATTATTCATACTACCTGTTGAATGTATATTACCTGCATAGGTACAAATAAGCAGGATCCCAATAATCATCATAATGAGTCCTACTGCCTGAGGTCCCTTCCATTTAGGTGACTCACCCTTAACAACAAAATAAGCAGATATAATAGAAAGTATGATAAGAATTGGATAAATCATCATACTGCCAAAAATATAAACCATGAGTGTATGGAAGAATTTTCCTACGATTCCTAATTGACATATGCTTATAAAGAATATAAATAATAAAAACAAAGCAATTAGTCTTGTTTTTATCTTGTTAGATTTATTTTCCTCTTTTTTTGGCTGTTTTGATACAGGTGCTTTTTTAGGCTTTTTTGTTTTCTTTTCAGCCATATTCTCACTCCCTTCCATAGTTGTAAAAAGCAGGATTTAATCCTGCTTAGATTTCTACTACAACACCAATAAATACAGGTTTTTTCCCTGTTTCTTTCATAATATAACGCATAGATAGTTCTTTCATCTCATTACGTATATCTTGAACATCCATTTGAGGATCATCTTTCAATTTAGAGACAACTCCTTCACAGACGTTAATGATTTCTTTAATGACATAACCAGAATCTTTTAAATAAACAAATCCTCGAGTCTGACAGTCTGTCTGGGCAATAATTTCTTTTGTACGTGAATCAATAGTGACACCTACAACAACAATACCATCATTAGATAACTGAATACGGTCATCAATAACCTTTTCACCAACATCACCAACGCCGATACCATCAATCATGACATCTTCGATTTCAATAACTTCTCTACCTTCTTCAAGCTGTCCATTTTCGAAAGTACACTTTTCACCATTATCCAAAATCACAATATGGTCATTATCAATACCCATTTCATTTGCAATATGTGCATTGGCTACAAAACGACGGTATTCACCTTTAATTGGTACATAATACTTAGGGTTAAATAACTGAATGAATACTTTAATGTCTTCAATAGATGCATGCATTGAAGGTAATTGTTTATTTTTAAGAATATGAACATCGGCAGGTGTTCTGAATAAATCATTCTGAGCCTTATTCGCAATCTTTTCTGTACCAGGTAGTACCGGAGAAGCAACAATAAATGTATCGCCTTCTCTGATCTTTAATAATTCATCGCCACCATCAAGAATATCACAAATATCACTATAAATAGTATTAGGTGCACCACTTAAAAGAATAACATAACTTGAATCCTTAGCAGGAATACCAACATTTTCTTTCTTACCAAGATATTTACTTGGAACAGTAATAACAGGCTTATGTGTTGTTCTTTCTAGACGAAGAATACTATTTGTCTGATCATATTTATCACGTCCATAGAAGACAATCTGACGATGATACTTTTTGGTGAGTTCTACAATTTCTTTTGTTCTAAAGACATTCTGGGCATAAGAAGAAATAATAATTCTACCAGATGCATCTTCAAACATGGATTCAATCTTATTTGTAAGCTTATGATTTGGTGAAGTATAACCAGGATTACTTGCTCCTGAAGATTCAACCATTAAGGCAAGTACGCCCTTCTTACCAATTTCCATCATCTTTTGGATATTACATCTAAATCCTTCAGGAGAACCAAAATCAATAATAAATTCTCCACCATAAACAACATATCCATCAGGTGTCCAGATAGCTACACCAACACTTCCTGGAATAGAATGTGTTTCAGGGAAGAATTCTACTGGAATACCTGCAATCTTAATAGAATCATCACGTCTTACACGAATCAATTCCATATGAAGATTCTTCTTCTGATGTCTCTGATAATGATCAATCATCATCTCAATTAAATCTGCTGTTAAACTAGGTGCATAGACAGGAACACCCTGAATTGCATTCAATAAGTAAGGAAGTGCAGCCATTACATCATTGTGTGCATGTGTAATAATAATAGCAACAATATCCTTCTTTCTTTCAATTAAATAATCAAAACTTGGAATGATAATATCAACACCAAGTTTATCCAAATCCGGGAAACGATAACCAGCATCAATGATGAAGATCTTTCCATTAACTTCTATACTGTACATACTCTTGCCTACTTCAGCTTGACCACCTAGAGGCATGATTTTAACATTATTGTGTTTCATAATACTCCTTTCAATATGTTCAACCTATCACATTTAATATATTTTAGCATATCTTTCTACTCTTCTCAAATAGAAGCCGTTATAATGAAGCAGGAGGTTTTTATGGTACACATCATTTTTCTTACAATACTTGCCTATTTTGCGACAAGACTCAATCCAATACGTAATAATCTTTCGGGTGTCATGAGCATGCCACAATATCATTATCCAATGCAGTGCTTCTTTTTTGTATTTTTGATGTATTATTGGTATCAGCTCTATAAGATAACCAAACGCAAAGCACTTGTCCATATATCAGGAATCTGTCTTATAGCCAGTTTATTTATGCCATTTAAAAGATCAAGTCATGATTTTTTTTCAGAATGTCATACTTATGCCGGTTTTATTGGACTCGTATTTGTGGTCATCACCCTTGCGATGATTCTCTATGACTTACATCAAACCAATACATACTTAGCTTACAAATTATTACAGCTGTTGATGTCATTATGTATCATGTTGACAACTGTACTATGCTTTCTTGCAGATATTACAGGCCTATTTGAATGGCTTGCCTTTTTATCCTTTATCATCTTCTTAGAGGCTTATAAACGCTCTATTTGATGTTATCTTTTAGATAAGCAGTACTTGGATGTTTTTCATCATAATAGACAGCAACGTCCTGCCCTACTCTTAAAGTACCTAATACAGGTACTTTTCTTTTTGACTTAAACAAAAGTAATTGTTTTGCTGGTTTTAAAACGGCTTCCTCCTTAAAGGCATATACATGATGATCGACCATATATTTTACGGTTAATGTAATTGTTTGACCTGTATTAACTATATTAATGATTGAACCAGTTGTTTCTGTCATACTAATCACCCTGCTTTCGTAGGTATTATAGCACGATTTGACTGATTGTTTTTAGTATAAGATACATTTTTTAATAAGGGACTTTCACTATTTTCAAACATCTTTTTAATAATTTCTTCCTTAATATTACATTCATCTATCATTTCAGTATTTTTAATCAAGATTGCTGCACTCTTAACCGGAATGGTTACGAGCTGAGCGAGTTCCTTTTGACTGACTCTTCGTTTACTTGTCAAACATAAATATAATCCTAAGATAAGTGAATTTGGATTATCTAGACATTCAGAAAAAACAGTATGTGCGAGTAGATCTTCTTTATGGCCGCACTTTGCACATATGAAGCATCTGTTTTCCTGATCATATATATAATGAGAACAGCCACATTCCTCACAATGATAGCCTTCTGGCCATTTAATATTATAAAAGAAACGAATTCCGGCAAGGGAATCATTCATATAAATATTCATCAAACGATATAAAGAGTGTTCATTTTTTAACATATTCATCACCAATTCCTTTCTACATCTATGATTATAAAGGATTTTGATAATTATTTCTCGTAAGATACTGCTCATAATGCCTATAATAAGGTGTTATAAATAATTTCTTTTTTAAAATGATGCACAAAAAAACCTCGGATGAACCGAGGTGATTGTTAGATGGCGTCCACGAAGGGATTCGAACCCATGACCGCACGCTTAGAAGGCGTGTGCTCTATCCAGCTGAGCTACGTAGACATCTCTCTTGACTGCTCATGTATAATAACATGCCAAGAGATGCAATGCAAGCCTTTTTTTATATAAAAACACTTGTATTTTCTTCAAAATCAAGATATCCATGATTTATTCAATCTTTTTTTGAATTTTATAAATAATGAAATTCTGGAACCATTTTATTATAAGTACAATATTGTTTAAAACCGAGTTCTTTTAGTTCTTTTTTTGTATCCTCTATATAAGCACCTAAATGATCTTCTTGATGACTATCGCTGCCAATTGTAATAATTGTACCACCTAGTTTTAAATATAATTTTAAGATATCTCTAGAAGGTGTCAGGTCACCTACCTCATAACGTACAGAAGAAGTATTGATTTCAATTCCTTTGCCATCTTTTATGACTGTTTCAAGAATATTCGTAATAATTTCTTTATGATTATTAAAACTGTCATAACCATCATGATCATCATAACGCTTAATAAGATCCATGTGACCTAGAACACTATAATCATGATAGTGATTTACAACATCATATAGCTCCTGATAATATCTTTCATAATATTCTTTTTCTGTTCTTCCCTTTTGGTAATCTCCTGTCCAGAATTCCAGATCATCTACCTGATGAATAGAAAGAATAATAAAATCAAAAGGATATTGTTTAAATAGAGCTTCATATTTTGGGATAGTATGTACTTGAATGCCGAATTCTAGTCCAAACTTTAAAGTTATCTGGTCTTTATATTTCTCTTTTAAGTATAGATATTCCTTATAATATTCTGGATAATCAACATTAGAAATTGGCTGACCATTAAGATATACATGGCCAAGAGGATCATCTACATCTCTTTTGATTCCATAATCAACATGATCAGTAAAACATAATTCATTTATTCCTTTTTTTATACCATCTTTAATAACGTCTTCCATTTTGTACACTGAGTCATCACTATAGATAGTATGCACATGATAATCACACAACATAATTTTCACCTCATTTGTATTTTATCATGAAAAAAAGGATGCATAAACATCCTCTTATTAAGAAATTCTACCATCTTTCATTTCATAAACAGTATCTGCAATATTCATAGTAGATACTCTATGAGAAACGAGTACGATTGTCTTATCTTCTGAAGATTCTTTTAATGATTTTAGAATAATCCCTTCATTAAGTGAATCAAGGTTTGAAGTTGGTTCATCCATAAGAATCATTGGTGCATCATGCAGAAAAGCACGGGCAATGCCGATTCTCTGCTTCTCGCCACCAGATAAGGTATCCCCTAATTCTGCTACTTCTGTATCATAACCATTTGGGAGAGTCATGATGAAGTCATGGATCGAGGCTTTCTTAGCCGCGTCCATAATTTCTTCACGAGTTGCCTCCGGTTTTGCGATTGCGATATTATTCGCAATTGAATCATGGAATAGATGCGTTTCCTGAGTAACATAACTTTCCATATTACGAAGATGTTTGGTAGGAATATGTTTAATGTCTTCTTCATCTACTGTAATGGCTCCTTGATTGACATCCCAGAAGCGCATGAGTAATTTAAGTAAAGTAGATTTACCAGAACCACTTACACCATGGATACCTGTAATCTTCCCCGGTTCTAGTTTCAAAGAATAATCATCAAGAATTATCTCATCTTCATAAGAGAAAGTAACATGATCCATTAATGCCCCTTTAAATACATTTCTGCTTTCCATGTCCCCTTCTATTTCTTCAACCAAAGGCTTTTCTTCAAGTAAAGAAAGAACACGTTCACCACTTGCGAGAGTCTGATTCAGGTTATTAGAAAGACTAGATAAAGCAACAACTGGTCCAAAAGATCCCATCATTGATAGAGTACATGTAATAATACCTTCAAAACCTAATTGATGATTGAGATAAAGCAACAGTGTTAAGAAAAGCATACCAAATGAAGCTAAAAGAATAACTGTATTTGTGATAGAACGCTGAGCCCCCTCTCTATAGCTTAAATATTCCTGCTGTTTGGCAAGTTCTTGAGAACGTCTTACAAGCTCTTTTTTTCTTTCTTCTCCCTGCCCATACTGGATGGTTTCATCTAAGCCACGTAGTGAATCTAATACAAAGCTATTTAATTCACCAAAACTATTACGAAAAGTCATCCCTTCCTCGCTCCCTAATTTACCATTAATAATAGGAATAATAACACCTACTACAATATAAGCAACTAGTGCAAGTAATCCAGCTAAATAATGATAATGACCAATAAAGAGTACCATGAATAAAGAAGTAAGAAACGCGATACAGATAGGAGAAATGGTATGTGCATAGAATACTTCAAGTAATTCTATATCAGTTGTAATGATGGAAATAAGGTTTCCTTTATCACGAGATTCCAGTTTTGCAGGGCATAGCTTTTGTAACGCTGCAAATACCTTATGACGAATAATAGCCAATAATCTAAATGCGATATAGTGATTACAGTATTGTTCGAGATAGTGGAGAATCCCACGTAATAAAGCAATTACAATCATTATAGTCATGATTGTTTTAACAGGCATAAAGACAAGACGTGGATTTCTTATGCGAAAAAATAATTGTGGTATGAGCCCATGAGCGACTACCAGTCCTGCAAGAATGGTGAGGAAGATAGCACATAAGTAACCAACAGTACCTAGAAGAATTGCAGCAATCATAAAAATAAGAAGTGGTTTCACTAAACCGATAAGCTGTCCCATGATTTGAATAGCACTTCTACGATTTGTTTTATTCATTATACATTTCCTTCCTTTCCATAGTTTTCTAAAGCCATCTGTGTTTCATATAAATGTTTATAGGCACCATTCTGTTTCATTAATTCAATATGTGTGCCGTTCTCTTTGATTTCTCCGTTTAGTAAGAAGTAGATATGATCACTCTTTATTACATTGGCAAGTCTATGAGAAATAAGCAATACAGTTTTTGTTTTGGCTAATTCATGAATGACATTCATAATCAGTTCTTCACTTTCAATATCAATATTAGATGTTGCTTCATCAAGGATATAGACAGATGCGTCTTTTTTAAGTAAAGCACGAGCAATAGCTAATCTTTGATGCTGCCCACCAGATAAATTAGACCCTTTTTCTAATAGCTTTGTTTTTATACCATCTTGAGAGTCAAGAAATCCTAAAAGATTTACTTTTTCTAGTGCTGTTTCCATTTCTTCTTTTGTGGCATGAGGATCAGCCATACGAAGATTCTCTTCTACAGTTCCTTTAAATAAATAACTGTTATGTCTAATTAATACAACACGCTTCATTAAATCTTCCTCATTGACATCCTTTAAAGCACTACCGCCTATTGTGATATTACCTTTATATCCTCTATTCTTTCCAGCAAGAATACCAGCTATCGTACTCTTACCACAACCAGATTCTCCTACAAGTGAGATAAAAGATCCTCCAGGTAATGTCATATCAATGCCCTTTAATATTTCTCTATCATCTTCATAAGAGAAATGAACATCTTTTAATAATATATTCAGATTATGATCAGGTAATATTTCTTTTCCCAAACTCATTTCAGGAATATCAAGAATCTTAAAGATTTTATCGCTCGCTGCCATGCCATTCATTGCAATATGGAAGAATGAACCAAGCAGTCTTAAAGGGAGAAAGAACTCACTTGCAAGAAGAATGATACAAAGTGTACCCTGCATAGTGATATGTCCATGGAGATATTCTAATAAAGCAATGATCATTCCTACTGCAGCACCACCATAAGCAACAATATCCATGACACTAATAGAATTAAGCTGCATAGTCAAAACCTTCATAGTGATCTTACGGAACTTTTCAGATTCTTGATCCATTTCTTCGGCTTTCATCTTATCAGCCTGATAAATTTTTAATGTGGTTAATCCTTGAAGATTTTCCAAGAACGAATCTCCAAGTCCTGTATAGACTGACCAGTAATTACTTAAAAGCTTTTTTGCAAACTTCTGAACAGCAACAATGGACATAGGGATAAGAGGAACGCAGATCAGTAGTATAATACTCGCTTTTAAATTGACCTGGCTTAAAATAATAAAGAGTGTAATAGGAGCAAGTAAACTATAGAAGAATTGAGGAAGATACTTTCCAAAATAGGTTTCTAACTGTTCAACCCCTTCTGTAGAGACCTGTACAACTTCAGAAGAAGATACATACTCGTTATAAGATGTACCTAGGCGAAGCATCTTGTCATAAATCTTTTCTCTTAATATACGTTTGACATCAACGCTGGCAAGATAAGATGAGCGAGCACTCATACGTTCACAGTTATAACGAATAACAATTACTCCCAGTAATAATAAAAACGTTGATTTAAGAATACCAAAAGTAAGCGTGTTTTTTAAAACTGCATCTAATAGTTTAGCGATTGTAAAAACGGCTGTGATTTGTGCAAGTAAAGAAATCCACTGCCAGAAGACAGTATATATAATATATTTTTTAGAATGTGACAATAGTCTTATAAGTCTTGTTTTAATCATGATAATATCCTTTCTTTTATACTGCATAACATATGCCATAAAGCCGTTTTTGGGTCATAGATAATCATTCTTGGACCTGAGTAGCGCATGACCTGTCTGATTCTTTCTCTCATCTCTGGCTTATAACAATGTACCTTGCAATGTGCACAGAATGTCTTTTCTTCCATAAAAGGACATCTTTGACTACGTGCTTTTGCATAACTAACTAATTCCTTACATTCAGGACATAACTCTTTTGTATGATGTTTCTTTCTACAATAGATATGAACCATCTTTTCAATCGTTTCCTGTTCTTTAATCCTCTTCTTTTCTACTTTATTCATTGATTCTCTCTTCTTTCTTTATCGTCTTGATTATAAAAAAGAAATAAAGAATATGGAAAATCCAGACAATTGCAATACATATTCTTCCTACAGGTACATTTTTCATACAGATAAACCCTATTAACATAATAGCTGTAACCATACCCATAATCTTACATTTAATCATTAACGTCATAGATCTGTTCTGTACAAAACTATATAAGTGCTTTTTATAGAGGTTTGTGTGCGTAAACCAGTGGTGAAGCTTGTATGAGCTTTTCGCAAAACAGAATACAGTCGCCATATAAAAAGGAACTGTAGGTAAAATAGGAAGTATAATTCCTAAGGTACCAAGAATCAAGGCTATAACCCCTAATAGTATCCAAATGATTTTCATAGTCATCTCCTTGATTAGTTTTAACTAATAAATGTTAGTACTACCAAACTTCTTCATATTATATGTGAAAACAATTAAATGTGTCAACACTTCTATTTATGTAAAAAAATACTTGCATTACATAAAAAGTCATGGTATTATACATGAGCAGTCAAAAATAAATGTCTACGTAGCTCAGCTGGATAGAGCACACGCCTTCTAAGCGTGCGGTCATGGGTTCGAATCCCTTCGTGGACGCCATCTGAAAATAACCCCGGGAAATCCGAGGTTTTTATTTTATATATAAGTTGAAAAAGGTACCCAAGCGTTTATTATGCCCGGGTACCTTTCATATTAGTTTTTCTTTTCTTTTCTTCTTAATAATGTATAGAAGAACATAGAAAGCATTGTTAATAGACTAAAGTTTACGATTGGTGATGAATCACCTGTTTTTACAGTAGTAGATATTTTATCAGACTTTACTGTAGTTGTTGTATCGTTCTTTTGTGAAGGAGTCACAGTAACGTTATCCTTCTTATCAGAAGAAGTAGTTGTGGCATCATCCTTCTTATCTGCAGGTGGAGTAGTATTGTCATCTTTATCTGTAGACGCAGAGACGATTTTAAATGTTTTAGTAATAGTACCAACATAATATTCGTCACTTAATTTAATAGTAACACTACCTTCCCCTATTTCTGTATTATCACCATAAGTGATTGTATATTCACTTTGACCAACAACATTTCCCTTACTATCTTTCACTACAACTTCTGGTTTAATTTGTTTTCCAGTATAAGTCATTTTGTTAGGTAAAGTAATTGTATCTTTTGTGACAATACCATAGTTTGCATCAAATGCATCTAAATTAGCCTTAGTGTCATTATATGTCGTAAGAGCTATGTTATAAGCATTTAAGGCATCTTCATAAGTCTTTGTCTTTTCATCATAGTCTTTCTGTGCATCAGCAAGCTTAGTTTCAATTGAACCAGCAGCATCTTTTGCACTTACATAAACTAATACAGTATCAACTAAGTTATCTAATACTTCATCATGATAAGGTGCATAATGATCTATAGTTCCTGCTTTAATACCTTCCCAATCAGCAGTCGCTCTTTGTGCTTTTGCAAGACTTTCATTTGCATCATCTAGCTTCTTAGTAGTATTTGCTACGACATCAGCTTGAGCTTTTTGGTCTTTAACAGCCTGATCATATTCAGCTTTGGCATTATTAAGGTTACTTTCAGCAGCATTCAATGCATCTTTCGCTTTATTGCATTCTTCTAACTGTTTATTGTATGTATCAATAACAGTATTTAACATATCAATATTGGCAGATAAAGCGTTCTTTTTGGCTTCTTTACTCGTTACTTCAGAGTTTAAAGTATTTAACTGAGCTTTATATGCATCAATATTCTGCTGATTAGTCTTAATTTCTGACTGAAGAGCTATGATCTTCTTATCATTTTCACCAATTAAAGCAGTGATACGATCAACATCAGCATTTGCATCTTTGACAGCCTGTTCTAATTCAGCTTTATCTTTAGTGGCATTCGCAAGTTCTTCTTTCTTTTTAACTAATAAAGCTTTTTCATCAGTCAACTGTTGAGATAAAACTGCTTTATTTTTCTTGTGAGTTTTTAACTGGTCTTCAAGGTTACTTAAAGCGTCTTTTTGTGCATCAAGTTGAATAGAAGTAGTATTTAATTCAGCTTTCACTGAAGACTGCTGATTTACTAGATTATCGTATGTGCTCTTTGCGTTATTATAAGTCGTTTCTGCAGCTTTAAATTGTGCGTTTACGTTATCCTTATAATCATTGATTTCTGCCTGTTTTTTGTTGATTTTCTGCTTGTTGTCATTAAGTGCATTTGTAGCCTTTTCTGATTCGGCTTTTGCGGCATTAACTTTATCCTGTTCAATTTGAACACCATTAGCCTTCTTTAAAATCCAGGCATTTAAAGCATTTTCAAATTCATCTACTGTAAGACCAGTGATAGTAGTTTGTCCTTTTCCATTAAGATTGGTTAAGTTCAATCTATCTTTAAATACCTGCCCCCAAGTATACATTTCTAAATCGTGCATTTGATTATTATGACTGAATCCTGTTAAAGTATATCTCGAATCAATGATATTGAAATAATGTCCAGCCTCATTTTTGTCGCCTGTCTGTTCATATAACATTTTTTCCTCAGTCCACCAAGCATAAAATGGGTTGTTGCTTTGAATGTTAGAAGAGTTTGGATTTTTTCCTAGTTCATAGAGAGATTTGATATCTAAATTACCATTTTTATCGAGAAAATCTTCAGATTTGTTATCTCGACTACTCCAGTAGAGGTTTTCACCTACATCATATAGTTTAGAATGACCAAGGTTTACTGATGAATACTGGTTCTGGATAGCTGATACACTCATAAGGTAATAAGAGACTTTAAGTGGTGCTACACCTTCATATGCTCTAATCTGGTTACACATCTTAATATAGTTAAGTGCTTCCTTTAAATCAGATAATGAAGCCATTGTCTTATCATAATTCTTGCTATCATAAATAGTCGCTGATCCTACTGTTATACCATCATACTTCTCTAATTCTTTATAAGCATAATACGCATCTAGAGAACCAGTGTTATTGTAGACTTCTTTATAGAAGTTTACGACGTTGTTGTCGTACTTTGTATAAGCATTGGCTAATTCAGTTTCAGCTGCTTTTAACTTGCTTGTAGTAACATCTACCTGTGCCTGTAAGGCAGTTTGTTCATTCTGTAAATTGTTGAGTTCAGACTTTAATTGTGCTAGTTCTGGTGTATCTACATTGTTGTTAAGATCATCCATTGCTTTTTTAGCAGCATCATATTCAGTCTTTGCAGTATCTAGATTTGTTTTTGCTTCAGTAACCTGTGCAGTTAAAGCATCATACTGCTTAGTTAGGTCATCCTTTTTCTTTGTTGTTTCATTGACGGCTGCACTCTGTGCTTCAATTGAAGTAGTTAAACTATTAATTTCCTGATCTAAAGCAGATAACTGAGTTGTCTTAGTATCGATATCCTTTTCAAGAGTATCAATGTCTTTTTGTAACTGGGTCACTTCTTCAGTTGTTGGCTGTTTATTAAGTGCATCTTTTAAAGAATTAAGCTTATCATTAGAAGCTTTTAACTGTGTCTCTAGAGTCTGTTTTTCTGTATTCAACTGATTAAGAGTATTCTTGTTGCCTTCTAATGCTTTTGTTTCTTCATTCAGCTTTGTAGTAACTGTTTCAATGTCCTTGTTTAAAGTGGTAAGCTGATCATTTAAGCTGACAAGGTCTTTTTCATATTGAGCCTTGTTCTTTTCAGCCTGATTCAACTTATCTAAAGTATCCTTATTCTTTTCAGTTAAATCACTATAGTCAGCCTGCGCTTTGTTATATTTATCCTGAGCATCATTTAACTGATTCTGCTTTTCTTCTACAGCTTTATCTAAAGCGTCTTTTTGCTGCTTCTGTGAAGACAAAGTTTCTTGTAGTTGTAAAACAACTTGTGCTCTATCCTTTACTTCCTTCGCAAGAGTTTGATCAACCTGATTTTGTGAAGTAGTAAGCTTTTCGTCATTTTCTTTCTTGTTCGTTTTCGCATTGTTTAATGCTTCTTCTGAAACGTTCTTCTGTTTCTCTGCTCCTTGTAATGCAGCTCCAGTAGAAATAACGGTAGAGTTTGCATCATCTACTTCCTTTTCTAAATCTGTTCTAACTGTTGGTTGTACTTGTTGAGTTGTTTCTACTGTATTCTCATTTAATGCCTGAACATTAGTAATAATGTTCTTAGGTAAACTAGAGATAGCACCTACAGATGATAATGCTGTTACTGTAGATAATGTAGTAGAAACGATTTTCTGTTTCTTATTCATTCT
>ERZ831634.496-NODE-496-length-48029-cov-16.509630_pt1 | contig 48029 bp, 28 predicted proteins | sample MGYA00519953_ERZ831634 | MGnify/ENA primary metagenome ERZ831634 (study PRJEB31850, sample SAMEA3708718) | human gut metagenome | biome: human gut; feature: human-associated habitat; material: faeces | place: China | collected 2014 ... | reverse complement strand
ATTGCGAGGCAAGTCCCAGCATCCAGGTATGGAATCCCCGCACCCAGTGAGGCCGAGAAGAGACGCGGCAGGCAAGCGCAGTCAGCCGGTCCTTGCCGTCCCAATCGGGCAGTTCGTCCATGTAGAGCAGGAAGGGATGGTAGGCAGGGATGTAAGTGGAATAGACGTATCGGTTCAAGTCCTTGTCCCAGCAAGGAATACCTTCGGCATGGGCTTCGATGCAGAAAGTGTTCAACTCGCGCTTGCCCACGGGGGTGAAGGCGGCAGAGCGTTGTCCGGCGGGGCGGAACTCGGTTTCATCCGTCAGCAGATTATAGCGAAAGTCGTAGCGCGAAGTGAGGAACTCCTCGATGTCGCCGCTCAGTGCAGTCACGGTGCTTGCGGCTTTCGCGCTCCGGCGGCGCTGCTCTTCCCGCTCCTTCCAGTTTCGGTCGGTCGTTTCTTTTTGTGCGTGTTTCAGCCTTTCGGAAAAGGCTATCAGTTGTCCCGCTTCCTTCAAGAGCCGGTGTTGCTGCAAAGTCATCAGTTTTTTCTTCATAAATATTTTTTATTAAAATGATTATTGGGAGGTTTCGAGGAAGGGAATCATCCTTTCTTTCCTCTCGCCTCTTCGCCAAAGTTACTGCCTGCCGAGGGCGTTTTGCAAACCATTCTCCGCTTATTCTTCAAAAATCATTCCTGCCGACAAACATACTTATTTATGCTTCGGAACCCTTTATTTTCAGTACCTTTGCACGGTTCTTTATAAGTGAACGCCCCGGGTCGTCCAATCGACTGACTTAGGTCGTTCAATCGAACGACCCGGGTTATTCGTTCGGCCGACCGGAGTCGTTCACTTACAGGAAGACACTTCCGAGGGAAGAAACAAGTATGTTGAACGCACTAAAACCTATTGATATGGCAATACTATATGACTGGTACGAGAATCCGGGCACTAATGAGGAAGCCCCTGAAGAGAGAGGCCTCCATCCCCGCCCGTTGCTCAACGGGAAAGTAACCATGCGGCAGCTCTACAACCGCGTGCATGCCCGCAGCTCGCTCACGGTGGGCGACGTGATGAACGCGATAGACTGCCTGGCGCAAATTTGCGGCGAAGAACTGCGCGACGGCCACGAGGTGCACATCGAAGGGCTGGGCTACTTCGCCCCCACCCTGGAAGCCACACAGAAAGTGACCCGCAGCACCCCGAACAAGCACCTGAAACTCCGGCTGAAAAGCATCAGCTTCCGTCCCGACGTCAGGCTGAAACAAGCGATGACGGGAGTCAATGCCATCCGCAGTAAATACACCCGCCACTCCCTGAAGCTTTCGGAAGTGGAGATAGACATGAAGCTGAAAGAATACTTTGCCGACCACGACGTGCTGATTCGCAGTGACTTCCAAGCGCTCTGCGGCATGGCGCGCACCACCGCGAACGTCCACCTGAAACGGTTGCAGCAAGAGGGCAAGCTGAAGAATGTGGGGAAGCCCACGCAACCCATCTACCGGGCCATGCCGGGATACTACGGCGTGTCGCGCGATGCAAAGGCGGGGCGATGAGGATAGAAAGCAGTTTCACCGGAAAAGCCGATGAACAGGAGGATGAGAGAAGAAGGTGAAGGAGATGCAGGGATAAAAAGAAACATTCTGCGCCCTGAAATCAGGGGTAATACAAAAAGGAATGTGAATTGCATCCGGAAAGGCAATAGAGAATGAATGCGAAAAGGCGAATCTCACGACTCGCCTTTTCCTGATTTAACCATTAAACAATTGTACTATTCGGTTAATGCATTTACAATTATCCGATGTTACGGGCGACTAATAAAGTCGGGGGGTAACGACAACTGCTTTGAGTTGAATAATTCATTTATAGATTATTCTTAAAGTGCCTTTTTAGAAAACACAATGGAGAAGAATGACGCAGGAACTGTGAAAGTCCTACCAGCAGAAAGCGGTTGTCTAACATTTCCATACTCCAAATAAATATAATTTCCATTGGTAGCACTCAAAGATTTTATAGTGTATGTGCCTGGCTTAATGTAAAAGTAATGAGCACCGCCTATATGTCCGGTATAATTAAAGATACCATATTCTTTTTTGTCAGAATCAACCAACACCCCACCGCCGTTTGTCTCTATTCCATACACTTTCATTATATTGTAACCTACTTTGGAAGGAGGAACATTATCATCAGTACCCGATGCTTGAACAATACTTGGAGTAGAGATTGTTCCTATATAATTTAAAGAAATATAGCCACCTCCTGTCACTTCGAAAATTGTACCAACCGTAAGTGCGCCCCAATTAGATTGTGCTGTACAATCCTCTAAAGCGACCACGCGGTAAACGCCATAAGCCAAGAAATAACAATATGGAGCAGCATTTGGGGTAGTAGTTCTCAAAACATACTGTTGACCACTTTCGTCACAAACAGTTATGCTTACGGCTACCGAAGCGTCAGCACCTCCTATCGGAAGTACAACCCGAGCATATCCGGTTGGTGTGGGAGGTACATTACTATCCATTGTATACGGTCCCAAAACATCCGCTTTAACAAAAAGAGCACAGAAGAACAGTAATATCAAAAAGAAAGTTCGTTTCATTGTTGCATTTTTTTAATTAGTAATAAAAGTATACGAGTGGTCGTTACCCACCCGTACCTTTCAATATTAACTATTTTTTCTTGAAGTTCCAGAACCATGCCGTACCCCAAGCGCCAGCACCGGGTTCAGGAGCACAAAGACGAAGTTCATCTTCTGTAATCTTCAAAATATGATACTCATACTGACGTGCATTTCCTTGATTCGGCTGTATACCTAACAATGGAATAGTACCAGAGAACTCCATAGTACCTACATCCCAACCGGATTGCACCACATCTTCTGACACCTTGACAGAACCACTTTCACCACGACTTGTCTGAACAGCAGTCAAACTAAGTGAGAACCAACCATTTAATCCATCATCAGGCAATCCTTTTCCTACAGCTTGTTCATCAATTTGCCCTCTACCGTTTCCGACATCTCCCACAGCATCACAAATCCACCAACCGGGGCCGGTATTGCCGAGATAACCTCCATTACCCCAACAACCGTCTGCAGCTTCTGTATTCCAGACCCAAGTGGTTGTTCCATAACCACCGTCCGGAGTTGTGCCGAATACATCAGCATAAATAGCGGGAAGATCTGTATACTCCGTTACTGCTATTGATTTGGAAGCCGATTTTGTTATGGAGCCGTCCGAATTAATGGTTGTTACATATACTTGCAATTCTTTATTAGGAGGAGCTACTTGAACCGACGGAGCCGTACCTTCTGCCAACTTGGTATCAGACGTAGCATCATAAACCTTCACATAACGTGACGGAGTAGGAACAATCTGAATGTTGTTGTTTCCCTGGTTCTTGGCCACAAGTTCAAAAGTAAGATTTTCCGGTGTGACATTGGGATCCGGACTGATTTCATCCACTATCGGATCGCAAGCCACCAGCAGCATTGCAAACAAAGGTATTGCGAATAATATCTTTTTCATATCTTTTTTCATTTTAAATTCATATTCTATTCTTGCCAACCATTATACTCAGCACTTGCATCCGTATAACCTTCATTTTGTTCTACCTTTCCTTCATTCAAGAGGACTTGGTTTTCGGGAATCTTCTGGAAACCTGCCGTAGCCTTATAACGTGCGGCATAACCACCGTTCTGCGCCACATTACGGCTTTCAGCCCCATTTGTATAAACCTTTGCTCCCGTCTGTCTTTCAAGGGCATCGGCAGCAATATGCCAACGGCGAATATCGTTCCAGCGAGTACCTTCAAAACATAGTTCCCAACGGCGTTCATTCTGCAATGCAGCCAACGAATATGTACCAATAGGTTCAAGTCCGGCACGACTACGCACTCTGTTTATACCGGAAACATCTTCCTTCAATTCAGACTGCATCAACAATACATCCGCAAAACGAATCAAAACCAAATCATGAATAGAACCGGTTTGCATCAGATTATCATTAATCCAGCCGTCGGCACCATACATTATCTTCTCAAATACCGGTTCAATCGTTTTATTTCCAGCCGCATCCGTACTATAAGCCATGATAGAACCTATTTTCATCTGATAATAATCCGTTTCTTGGATAAAGCCGTCACCACCACCTTTATTATAACTCGGCATATCCTCCGTCTTGAATACGGAGGCCGGACGACGGGCATCATCTTGTTCTGCCACACTCCAATCATTATAAAGATTGGGAGCTACAGGACCGGCACCCCATCCTTGTCCGAAGGGGAAAGAATTGGCCTGATCATTGCCACGTACACCAAAATGCAGAGCATAACCGTTACCATAACCGATAGTAGTGCTCCAAGATGCAAGTTTATTATATTTAATGGCAAACATGGATTCGGGATTTACCGCTGCATCATCTTCTACCCACTTCAATCCCTGACCGGCAGTAAACGGAAAATCTTCTACCGTACATTTATTGGTATATGCCCACAAATTACGAAACTCAGGAACAAGACTATAACCAGAATTATTCACACAATCATCAATATACCCAACCACATCCTGCTTGGTCAAAGTTGTCCCATCAGGCAAATCAACTGAAGTCAACGGACTATAGTTCGTACTAACCAAATCGTTCAGAGTTTCACCATTGCCATACATACCAGTATAATACAACCAGGCACGTCCTAACATAGCTTCAGCCGTATATTTATCAACATGCCCATCCGACTTGCGAACAGCCGGCATATTTGCAGCCGCATCGCGAAGATCCTGCAGAATCTGCCCCCAGATAACAGCGGCAGTCGGAGGAGTAGTATCTTCGGGCAACAAAGCAGTAATCACCAAAGGTACGCGCCCATACATGGAAGCCAACTCGTAGTAATAAAAAGCACGAAGGAACTTGGCTTCGCCCTCAGCCTGCGCTCTTACTTCCGGATCCATTTCAATACCAGCAAGAGCCTCCAACAACGTATTGGCACGGTTGATTCCTTGATAGCGAGCCACCCAGTAATCCTGCGTAGCATTTGTACCCGTATTACAAATAAGGTCCAAAGATTGCATCAACTTATCATTGGGACCACCACCACCCAACATATCATCGCAAGCCAGCAGAGAATTATACAAGAAAGACTGCTGTGGAAAAGCATTGACATTATTCAGGTTCTGATATATGGCAGCTAAAGCCTGATTGGCATCTTCAGCCGTTTTAGGAAAATTGGTCGTATCTTTTTCCGTCAGACTCATCGAGTCCAAGCTACAAGAAGCAAACATTCCTGCTATCATCAAAGCTGCACCTATTAAATATGCTATTTTTTTCATCGTGTATCAATTTTAGAATTTAACATTAACACCTACCATATAAGTACGAGGTTGAGGATAGTTACCTACATCAACACCGGTTACCCACGGTTCTTTGTCATTGAGGGCTCTACCATTCTCCGGATCCATCCCTTTATAACCGGTAAAAGTAAATAGATTCTGTGCAGCAGCATACACACGAAGTTGCTGGAACGGACAGTTCTTCCAAATTCTCTTGAAATCGTATCCTATAGTCAGATTTTGAATGCGAACATAGTCGGCATCATCAATATAAATATCTGAAATGGCCTGGAAATTCTGTCCACTATTTCCCGGCGCAAGCAGCGGATATCTGTTTGAGGTTCCTTCGCCATGCCAGTAATCGTAAACTTCTGTCGTATAGTTTTCATACTGTCCATCTGAGAACTTTCGCCAAGAGCGAGCTACCTGTGCACCAAAAGCGCCATAGGTTGTTACAGAGAAATCAAATCCTTTATATTCCGCACTTAACGTAAGACCCATTGTCACGTCAGGATGAGGATTACCCAAATCAGTCTTATCGTCATCATTAATCACCCCATTTCCATCAACATCCACAAACTTCAAATCACCCGGTTTAATACTTGCACCTTGCTTAGAGTTTGCCGCATTTCCTTTACAATTCTGGTCAAGATATGCCTGCAAGTCATTCTGGTTCTGAATGACACCATCCGTCTTATAACCATAAAAATAGCCAATAGGATGTCCTTCTTCCATACGGACAAACCGACCCGTACTTTGAGCCAACAAATCATTACCGCCTTCAATAAAATGATTGGCGTTATTAACCTCCGTTACTTCATTCTTATTATAGGCCATATTGACATTCACCCCATACTTGAACTCCTTACCAATCTGATCTCTCCAGCCCATTGAAAGTTCAAGGCCAGTATTCTTTACCGTACCAGCATTTTGATATTGAGTAGCGAAACCGGAAGCCGCATTGGTACCCACTTCCACTAACAAGTCTTTCGTCTGCTTGCTATACCAGTCCATGGTAAAACTCAGACGGTTATCCAAGAAACGGGCATCAATACCGATATTGGTCTGTTCTGAAGTTTCCCATGTCAAATCGGGGTTAGCCAAACGATTCGGGTAAGCTCCGGTTGTACCTCCATTCTTATCCGAGCCAAATGTATAAAGACCATAATCGCCAAACTCGTAACCGGCACGCCAATTTGAATTAGGGATATTGTCATTACCATTCTGTCCCCAACCAGCACGGACTTTCAAGAAACCAAGCCAAGAAGCAGTATTCTTCATAAAAGCCTCGTTTGAAATAACCCAACCAGCAGAGAATGATGGGAAATATCCCCATTGATTGCCTTTCGCAAACTTAGACGAGCCATCGGCACGAATGATAGCAGAAAACATATAAGTTTCCTTAAAGTCATAATTCAAACGTCCAAAATAAGACATCTTAGAACCATAATCCGAGGGATAACCATTTACTGTAGCAGTAGCTTTACGTTCTGTATTATGCAAATAAGCATGTGTAAAGTCACCAAAAGCACTATTATAACCGGTTGCCTCTACTGATTCGCCATAAGTTGGTCTTGATTTAGAATACTCTGTACCAGCCAAAACATCAAAATGATGTAAGTCTGTAATATCAAACCGATAACTCAACGTATTAGTCAAACTCCAGTTCCAACCCAAAGACACGTTATTTATCGTTTGGTCTTTATCACGGCTATCTCCCTGATTATTAATTTGGTAAACGGGAAGATATGAACGCCATGAACTTGACCATTGTTTGTAACTAACCTGACCTTTATAAATAAGATTCTTAAGTGGTTGTACTTCCAGATATGCCGCTGTGTTCAGATTAAAATTCTTATTCTTATTATTCCCAGCCTGATTATATACCATGTGAGCCATCGGATTAGAAGCATATGCAGTATAATCAAGTATACCATTAGCACTCGTTCCAAAATTCTTCAAATCATCATACATGAAGAAATCACCATTCTCATTATACACAGGAATCAGAGGAATAGCACGCAAAGCATTAGAAAGGTCATTCGAATATTGATTACCTAACTGCACACCTTGATTCTGTTTGTGCTGATAATATATATTCTCACCAAACTTTATCACATCCACATCTCCCTTACGATATATCACATGCTCAGAATTAATGCGGAAAGTAAAACGACGATAGTCAGTCTTCACCGGACCACCGAATGCACCATCCTGATACTGATAGCCTATACCTGTCGAAAATTTGGAGAATTCAGAACCACCTGTTACATTCAACGCATGATTAGTAACCACAGCATTTTTATTCCGGAATTCTTTTACCCAATCTGTACCAGGATTGGTACCATTCTGATAAGCAGTCAGCAAATCAGCATCTACGAATTTTGACCAATCATACGGTTGGCCTCCATTATTATAGGCCACTTGATCCATTACCGCCATATATTCTTTGGCATTCAACATATCAGGCATCTTATATATATTTGCCCAACCTATGTTTCCATCATAAGATACAGAAACCTTTCCTACCTTACCCTGCTTCGTAGTAATAAGGATAACACCGTTGGCACCGCTCGAACCGTAAATTGCACAAGATGCAGCATCTTTCAACACGTCAATACGTTCAATATCGGCAGGATTCAAGGCGTTAATATCGCCACCGGCTACACCATCAATAACGTAAACTGGAGCTGTATTTCCGTTAGTACCAGCACCACGAATATTAATTTTAAACCCATCACCCGGCTGACCGGAAACGGCCTGAATATTTACACCCGGAGACTGGCTTTGTAAAGCGCCCAATGCCTGCGTAGTATTTAATTTTGCGATGTCTTCGCCTTTTACCTCAACCGTAGCACCTGTCACCAGTTTCTTCTTCTGTACACCGTAACCCACTACGACTACTTCATCCAACAATTCCGTATCTTCCTTTAGCTGAATCTTGAAACTAGTCTGGTTACCTACCACTATTTCTTGCGGCTGATAACCGATAAAAGACACAACAATCGTTGCTCCCGGCTGAACATTCAATGTGAAATTACCGTCAATGTCGGTAATGACACCATTTGTGGTTCCTTTCTCCAATACATTGGCACCGATGACCGGTCCCATTGCATCTGTTACAGTACCTGTGATTTTTTTTGCTTGCTGCACAGCATCTATTGCATCGACCGATGCGGCGAAAAGTTGCGGAGTATAAGTCAGGCTGACAGCCGAACAGATACCCACGAGCAGCGCGGTTCTTCTGAAATTTAAATTCATACTTGTATTTTTCTTAGATTAATGAATTGGTATTGCCTGGCGGCATCTACCGTTTAATATAAGGTTAAACTTCTCTTTTTGAGGAAAAATTAAATATACCTTATTCTATAAAGTGGTTGGTATACATATCACTCCTTTCTCATAGGCATTTTTCATTTCATTAGCGGTTAAACATTATATGATTATTATCAAATTTTAATTAGGCTTGACAAAAGTAGACTTTTAGCAGCAAACCTTATAATACTATTTTATCAAATAACGACACTCATTTAACATCCATTACTATTTTTCCTAAAAAGTATAAAGCATGAATTCTATAACCAACAACTAAAAGCTATAAAAGACAGAAAGGGTTGCCCCGATACTAACCAGAGACAACCCTTTCTATTTTATTATTAAAAATTGCTATTCCATAGAAGGAAGCTCTTCACGGGAAACAACAAATTCCTGGCTCATAGCATCCTTCCACCATGCTTCATCAGCATGGACTACCGGGCTACCATCCTCATTTGTCCCGTCATACCACGGCATGAACCAACTCCAACGTGCACCAGATGCCCATTGTTCGGAAATAAGTCCGACCGTACCACATTCACTCAGCGAAACAATCTTGTTTCCATAATTTTCGGCAATGGAAGTATATTCTGAAACACAATCTGCAGTTTCCTTATTATAAACATCACGTCCCACGATGTCTACATATTGATCTCCCGGATACCAATCGGCATCATTGCCCTCGGTAGTCCAAACCCAGATAAGATTATCCAATCCTTCAGTCTTGAAGTAATTGAACATAGCAATCCACAGAGATTTAAAGCTGGCAGCATCCTTACCCCACCAGAACCAGCCACCGGCTGCCTCGTGGAATGGACGCCACAATACCGGAATATCCGCATCTCTCAATAGCTTCAAGTAAGCGGCAGCATTTTTCAAATCTTCGGTAAACACCTTGTTTTCCCAAGTGCCTTCCACTGTGGCATTGGTAGCATCAAACTCCGTATCTGCCTTATAAAAGGCATAATCCTTATTCGGGTCGAGAGCTGTACCGTTATTTTCAAGATAAACAGCAACTGCTGTATAATCATGTCCACCAATGATGAGACCACCTTCTTGCAGGGATTTCAAAACATCTTCGGTAATCACCAATGTATAGTCCCCGGATATGTCAAAATAATCAGTTCCTGAAGCAATCTCGCTCCAACCACTGTTTTTGAACGAACCTTGTGCACCCGCTGCCACATCCTTCACAGCCACGCGTATCACCTGACCCACTTGCGCATCAGCAAAGACAGCTTTTGCAGCATCATCCGTCATCTGTACATTTCCACTCCAATCACCCGGCATTACCGTCTCTCCTTCCCATATTTGGGTAGAAGAAGCTTCGCCTACAGCTTTCTTGGGTACATTCCAATGCCACATGGCAGCTACGATGCCACCTTTGTCAGACCAATCCTTAACAGGAGTAATGTCACCGTAATTAATCCAGTCTGCTCCAGCTACAGATGCCGGCAGATGAACATAGTCGAAACAGTTGATAGCCGGATATTTTCCAGTCCATCCATACACCTTTTCGGACATTTCCGTATTCCAGGCAACATTGGCCATCATAGCTGAAAGTGTCTTCGTCTCGAAGTTATCCAATAGATAATTGTACAGTTTCACAGCTTTGGCCGAACTAGCGGCAACCAGTGCCTTGTCCAAAGCGACAGTAGAGAACTGAACCGATACAGCCGGAGCAGGCATCTGGTTCGGTCCGGTTACTATTCCCTCGGGGATAGAGAGAGAACAAGCCGTCTCTCTCCCGGGAACATTCACTTTTACAGTCAGTATATTGCTTGCGCCAAGTACATCGGCACTTATCAGTTCACCACCGGTAAACTTGATTTCGCTCAGATTGTCTGTTGCAAAGAATATATTCTTGTCATATTTCACCTCAATAGTGATTTCTCCCGTTTTCACTTTGGCTGCTCCACTTTCAGGAGTAGTAGACACCAATACCGGTGCATCCACTGCTGGGATATCATGATCGACATCAGTATCGCAGGAGGCAAAAGTAAAAGCTGCTATCAACGAAAGCATCCATTTTATATTCAGTTTCTTCATCTTAATTATGATTTTATTTCATTCTTAATCAGGGCATCCATAGTCACATTCTTCAAGCCACAATTCATCAATTTACAATCGTTATTTTTGTAAACGTCAAATCACTGCCCTGAATAATGATACCTACATTTGTCTGGTCTTCACAATCTCCTTGTTTAGCTTGAATATTATCAAGTATCTCCTGAGTCAACGTCAACTCCATCACACGGCTCTCGAAACTCCATCCGTAAATGTCTGTCGGTACCATAGTCGTATCAAACAAAGAGAAAGCTATGCCACTCCAATCGCCATAGTTAAACTGAGCCTGTGCCCAAGTCTGGTCTTTCTGATCAAAATAGACTTTCATGACAGTGCCTGCCGTTACCTTGGCAAAAGATACAGCCGGTACCAACACACGTCCTCCATCACCCCAACTAATATCAAGCGGACCAGCCCAAACTGTTTCTTCATTGGCAACTACAAGAACATCATAAGCAATTTCACCATTTGAAGAAATCAGTTTTAGGCTATAAGTTCCATCCAGCTCAGCCGGTACATTCAACATCAATACCCCTTTAGCTGCATCATTGATATACTGAACAGCAGCCTCATTCAGCAATACATTTGTCAGCTTATCAGCATTAACAATCTCAAGTTCCACAATTCGTCCCCGAACCAATTTGTCAGGCAATGCCGGCAAATAGGCACATACCGGTTTCTCTATTGTCAAAGACGGTGCTTCCACAGATTCACCATTGGCCATCTTCAAGAGTAAGGCCCCGGTTTCAGCAGTTGTGGGTACAGTCAAGGAAATGGCAGTAGCGGTGGCATCGGATACGGTAACCTCCACATTACCACTGAATACAACAGCCGAAACTACATCCATATTTACTCCTTTGACAGTCAAAGCCTCTCCTGCCGGGACCGTCGCCGCACTATAAGAAATGTTTTCCGGCTTTGCCGTTGCAATAGATACGGCAGTTGCTTTTCCACTATTTGTATTCAATTGCAAATCACCACTAATAGCCGCAGCCGGCATCAAGACCTTTATTTCAGTCGAGTTTTGTGATTCCAATCCTACTGCTTCTTCTACACCAGGGAACGTTACATCAGTCACCAAATCCATATTGGTACCTTTCAAGGTAATCATATCTCCACCACGCAAGTTTACAGCAGGAACAGCCACTACGTTCGAAGGCGTAGCTACTACAACAGTAGCGACCACAACTTTTACATCCGAAGCAGGAAGTACCGTAACTTCTCCGTCCGAGACATTATCCGGCAATGTAAAAGTAAGTTCATCTCCTTCGGAAGAGGCAGTCATCGTAAATTCAACTTCATCCCCATTCGGCATCTGCACTTTCTTCACCAAATCAAAGTTTTCACCAGAAACTCGAATGACATCCCCCGGCTTCTTATCTACCAGGTCGAGTGGAGCCTCTACCGATGGCAAAGTAACCTCCAGTTCCCCTTCAGAATAAATCCAATTGGGGATTTCAGCTCCATCAGACAAGATGAACTTACCGGTCTGAGCAGAATCAGGAACAATAACTTTAATCTCCTGACGGCTTTGACTGACAAACTCATCAGCAGGCACTGTTACCTCGTCAGCAAATATCACTTCTTTAATCAAATTCAAATATTCACCAGTAATGGTCAATTCACTACCAGGCTTTACTTCTGCCGGTGCAAAAGCCTCCAAAGCAATCGGCTCCGTAAATGTCAACTCGGTTTTTGTTGTAATATCCCCTTTCGGAGTCTTCAAGACAACCAACCCCGGCTGGGCTGTCTGAGGTACAGTGACACGGATTTCCGTATCACTGACTACTTCGATGTCTGTTATATCGTCGCAACCGGGAATAGCGACCGCAGTCACCTTATCCATGCCACTGCCTAGGAAACGGAGTACACCGCCGCGGGATACGGGACTCGGTCCGAATACATTCAGACTGATTCCCCCTTTATATTGGTTGGTATCTTCATCATCCCCATTGTCGCAGGCCGTAAACGTCAAGCAACTGAAGAGCATCAGGCACATCATCCACAGTGCCGGAAATTTATATGTTTTATTCATATCAGTATTCTATTTAAAAGGTTATTCAATAGGTACCACACGGATGTTGTCAATCATAATCACCGGATTGCAATCCTTACCTTCCACACCACCTGCCCAGACAAAGAATGTCAATCCGGTCAGCATAGTCTTGTCAAAAGTCCTGTCACACTTATTACCTTCATGCGTCTTGTTGAACTCGGACAGATTCATGGAAACGGTTGTCCATTTACCACCCGTATCATACGAACCCGTATTCTTCCAAGGCAACCACAAACCGCGCGGCACATTCGTATCACTAAAATAAGCATTAGTTCCCGTCGCATAAGTCACCACATCATTACCCGTAAACATCACTTGTAGAGCGCAAGACTGCCACGGATTGGAAGAAGGAATATTCACCTCGAATTTCAGTTGCAAGCCATTGACGCCATACTCCTCGAGCAGTTCTGCAAACTCAGAACGTGCAGAAAGTTCGGGATAACCGGCAGACGGTTCCGGCCAATAGTTGAACGAGAACTCATCTTCTGCCCAAGTAGCTCCGATACCACCTTCAAGTGCTCCGGTGAGACAGATATAAGCACCATCAATACTGTTTTCATCGGCTTCTCTCAATACCTTGCTACCATCACGCCAACCGTGGGCAATAGCCATACCGCCATGAGAACCGTCCCAGTCAAAGAGAATGTTACGGGTATCATAATAGCGGAACTTGGAACGTCCGGTACCGTAAATAGACTTCACGTTGATATAGCCTGCAGGAGCATTGTCCGGAAGAATAAAGCTGACCGCAGTCTTGGTTATGTTCGTAATATTAGTCACTTCCACATTACCGGCCATCGTAATGGTCAGCGGCACATTCGGGTCATCAATGAAATAGTCACCAATCAGTGTCACCTCACTACCCGGCTTTGCAAACTCACAAGAAATGGAGTTCACGGTAGGAGCCGGAACCAACACCTTGAAGTCATAATCTATGGTATCTTTTGCTCTGGTCACCATATAAATCTTATCAGTCACTACCGAAGGAATCTCTTTCGGAACATCTACCATAAGTGTATGGTCAGTGATGTAACTGGTATTAAGTATCGCCTTCTGGTCATTGAAATAGAGCTCGTAAACACTCCGCAGATTCTCACCGACCAGACAAATCGTATTCGCCATATAAGCCCCCGTCAGCAAAGAGTCTGCCGCTGCCGGATCAGGGACACGAACATATTTCAAGGTAGGCTTTCCCCCTGCCACTTCATATTTATCCGGTTCATCCTCACAAGCCGCCATGGAAAAGCCTGCTACAACAACAGCTGCCGCGAAGAACCAATTCGTATATCTATTATTTTTCATCTTTTCAAGCATTAAATTAATAACTGAATTCAGAACGTACATCTACGTGTACCGGGTCTTTCATCAAATTAGGATTGAACACCACGTCTTCTGTCGGGAACGGCAATGTAAAGCTGGAGACTGTTACATTCGGCGCCTTTGCATCCGGATTGTAACGGGTCTCGTCCGGATTCACCGTCCAACTGCCGTTTTCATAATAAGCCTTATAAGTAGTACCCAGACTATAATAAACATCACGGCGCTGTGCCTTCAGCTCATTGATAGCACGCTGGGAATCATAATATGCCAAACGTACATAATCATACCAACGGTCGCCTTCGCAAGCCAGTTCCAGCCGGCGTTCCTTCCAGACGTCCTCCCAAGTAATGGAGGTTTTCGGAGTAACTCCCGGAATGGCACGGCCACGTACTGCATTGAAAGCATCCAGTGCACTCTGGTCTGTAGTAGAGGTAGCCAGTCCCATTTTCGCCTCGGCATATACCAGATAGATATCGGACAGGCGCAGGATATGGGTTGCCAGGCCGCTGTACATATTACCAGCCGATACGCCCAAGCCCAATACATGGTCATTATTGTTACCATAGAGATGCTTCACGTGATTGGCACCGGTAGGAGACTGGTAATCGCCATTAGGTCCTCCCTTGCCATATTCGGCATCATAAATAAACCGCAGATAATCAAATCCGCCCTTGTCCTGCCAGAAATAATCGTATACATCACCTGCCATCATCATAGTAGCCTTACGACGGGTATCCGTATCCGAACGCGTCTCAGGACTTTCCAAAGCGGAAATTCCAAATGCATCCTGCAAATCAACCGACGGACCTGCATAGCCGCCCCAGCAATCACCAAATTCATCGAATCCCACCATTGCCAAGTCCGACTGCAACGTATTCTGCTGTGTCCAGGGGTCACGTCCTGCCGACCAGTGCCAGGAGAAGAGACACTCTTCATTCTTGTTGTTTGCCAAACGGAAAACATCGGAATAGTTAGCCAGCAAGTTACGGCCGGAATTATTAATTACATCCTTGGAATATTCTGCCGCTTTCGCCAAATCATCCGCATTGCGGGTACCGGAAAGGCCACTCTTAGTTAGATACACCTTAGCCAAAAGACCTTCGGCACAATAGCGGTCAATACGTCCCGTTTCACCTCTGGCCGGAAGCAACTCCATAGCTTTCTCCAGAGTCATAATGATATATTCGTACACATCTGCTGCCTCCACTTTGAATTTGGAGTTATAATTACCGGAATTCAATTCGTCCGTATTATCATGGATAATGGGTACTGCGCCAAAACTACGTACCAAATAGAAGTAAGCCATGGCTTTCCATGCCAGACACTCGCCCATACACTGATTTTTCACTGCTTCTGACGCATTTGCCGTCTTCAAACGAGTATATACAGTATTGGCATGGCCAATCACTGCCCATAGAGAATAGGACATGTTCACAAGGTTTTCATCCGTACCATTCACCGTAAAATTCAAGTAAGGGCTGTTTCCCTCGTATACGTTTCCGGACAAGATTTCACCGACTTTAATAAAACCGCGCTGAAAGTCATACCAAGGTGAGTTATAAAGATAATTAACCCCCTGCACACATTGTTCGTCATTCTGATAGAAGTTCGATTCGTTATAATTGTCTTCGGTAGGACGGTTCAGGAAATCCTCGCATGAAACTGTTCCCATACCGAGTACAGCTGCAAACGCCCAATATTTAATATATCTGATTTTCATGTTTTCTTCAATTTAAAGTGTTAGAATGAAACGTTCAAGCCGAATGAATAAACTGTAGGAGACGGATAACGTCCGTTGTCCAAACCATAGACATTGACGCTTGAAGTGCTGGCACCAATTTCAGGGTCATAGCCATCATAACCGGTAATGGTCAGCAGGTTCTGGATATTGGCATAGATACGCAAGTTGCTCAGTCCCAGTTTATCAATCGTCTTTTTCGGGAAAGTATATCCCAAAGAGATGTTCTTCAGACGGATATAAGAACCATCTTCAATATAACGGTCACTGATACGGTCGTTGTCATTCGGGTCATTGATAGTGGCGCGTGGAATGGAAGCTCCCGGGTTTGCCACCATGACGTTAGACACATCATTATACCACATCGTTCCATCTTCGTAGACCTTGTTCGGATTGATAGGAACAAGCTGTGCACGTCCGTTTACAGCATTCAGCTGGTTAGTCCAGGGAGAGTTCATATGTGTCAGCTTCATGGAAAGGTAGTTGTACACCTTGTTGCCATAGGAACCGTTGATGAAAACGGACAAGTCGAAGTTCTTGTAACGGAAAGTATTGGTCCAGCCAAAAGTAAACTTAGGCATCGGAGAACCGATATTGGTCTTGTCATAGTCGTCGATAACGCCATCGGGCACACCGTCAGGACCACTGATATCCTTATATTTCACATCACCCACCCATACGGTATTGGTACGGTCGAATACACCGTTTGCCGGGTACTTGGCAGGTTTCGGAGAAGTCTGAAGGTCCTCCAGGTCCTTGTAAACACCATCACAAACAAATCCATAGAAGTTATAAAGTGATTCGCCTACACTGGATACACTGACTACATCGGTCCACTGTCCGTAACCCACAATCTGCGCATTGGCTGTACCAGCCAATCCTTTCAGTTTGTTCTTGTTGAAAGAAATCTGGAAGTCAGAATCCCATTCAAACTTACCCGTAATAGGATGTGTGTTCAGAGAGATTTCAAAACCGGTATTCTCTATGTCACCATAGTTACCTTTCGGAGCAGCCAATGCAGAAGAGGCATTACCGGAAGTACCCATATAAGAAGGCAACTGCAACGGCATCAACATATCACTGGAAGTTTTCTTGTACCACTCTACCGTCAGGTTGATACGGTCGTGCAGGAATCCCAAATCCACACCGACGTTCCATTGCTCCTGGGACTCCCATTTGATGGAAGTATTCGGTATATTGGAGGGGCGATACCCCATACCCAGACCGGAAGGCATACGACTCATGGATGTACCCCAGGCATATCCACCGATGTTGGCATTACCAGTTTGTCCCCATCCCAGACGCAACTTACCGTTACTGATGACCTTCTTCAACGGTTCAAAGAACGTTTCGTTGGAAAAGCGCCAGGAAGTAGCCAATGAATGGAAGCCTGCCCAACGGTTCTCGGGACCGAAGTTTGAAGAGCCGTCATAACGATAGGTATAAGTACCCAGATAACGGTCGGCATAGTTATAAGTCAGACGTGTAAAGAAAGATGCCATGGACGAACTTCCAAAACCTGCATTGATAGTCGGTGTTCCCGTACCCAAGGCAGGATTGTGCACTTCATCCGAAGGCAGACCGCTATTGAACACACTCGTGAAGTCATAGCTGGACTCCCAGCACTCCTGGCCCACCATGGCTGTATAATGATGCTTGTCGCCTATGTTTCCGGAATAGGTCACATAGTTCTTCAATTGCCAGAATGTACTGCTGTTCTTCTGGATATTGCTTTCATTGCTGGAACGTACCCATCCACCCAAATCAACCATCGGCTTGTAGCGCTCACCTTTGCTGGAACTGATGTCATAACCCAATTCGGCATGCCATACCAGATTTTTAATCGGAGTAACCTCAAAAAAAATATTACCCGTCAGTTTCTGACGGTCCAGCAGAATGTCATCCATCATGGCAAGGGCAATCGGGTTAGGATTCGTGTAGCCTTCGCGAACAACGGTGGCATAGCTGCCATCCAGATTATAGATAGGTATATCAGGAAGAGTAGTCAACGAGTAGTTAATCAAACCTTCATCACTGTCTGCAAGTTTCAGGTCATCACCCGTTGCTGTATAGGTGGCGGTCAAACCGAGTTTCAACCACTTCTTCAGTTGGGCATCCAAGTTGGCACGGAAGCTGTAACGGTTAAAGTTTGAACCGATGATGGTACCGTCCTGATCCATATAGGAAGCTGATACGTAGTATTGTATCTTCTCTGTACCACCTTGTGCCGAAATCTGGTGCTGATGCTGCAAAGCAGTCTGGAAGATGGCGTCCTGCCAGTTTGTACCTACTCCCAGCAGAGAAGGATCGGCATAATAATTACTAGGGTCAGAGATTTCACCCATGTTTGCCAAATCATTATAATAAGTGGCATACTCACGCAGATTCATCATATCCAGACGCTTTGTCTGGCGTTGAACGGCAAACATACCGTCATAAGTAAACTTAGCCTCACCCGCCTTACCACGTTTGGTCGTAATCAAAACCACACCATTGGAACCTTGCGCACCGTAAATGGCGGTTGCCGAAGCATCTTTCAGAATTTCCATACTGACGATATCAGCAGGGTTGATGGTGGAAAGCGGAGAAATGGTGGAAACCGAGCCATTACCCAGTGCATCGCCCAAACCATAAGATGAACCGCTTTGTCCCTGACTCTGTACAATCACACCGTCAATTACATACAACGGCTCGGCATTAGCATTGATAGTGGCCTGACCACGTACGCGGATAGAGGAGGAAGAACCCGGAGCACCGGAAGTGCTGACTGCCGTCACACCGGCAGCACGCCCTTGAAGGGACTGGTCGAGATTGGTGATAATAGAACCCTTAATCTTGTCTTCACTCATGGAAACGGAAGCGCCGGAAAGGTCGCTTTTCTTCATCGTACCGTACCCCACAACCACCACTTCGTCCAACATCTCGGAGTCTTCCTTCAGCGTGATGTTCACTGTTGTCTGGTTCGTTATCTTTATTTCCTGGCTGACATAGCCTATAAAGGAGACTACAATGGTAGCTCCCGGTTTCACATTCAAGGTAAAGTTACCGTCAATGTCGGTAATTACACCATTCGTTGTACCTTTTTCCAATACATTGGCACCGATAATAGGGCCCATAGCATCACTGACGACACCCGTAATTTTCTTTGTTTGCTGCACTGCCTCAACGGTATCCGTCGATGATACTGCGAAAAGCTGAGGAGCATAACCCAGACTGAACACCGAGCATATCCCCGCAAGCAGCGCTGTCTTTCTAAAATTCAAATTCATACTGTATTTCTTAGATTTAAAACAAACACAAAACCTCCCAAAAGAAGATTTTTTTAGTTAACAAAAATGAGACTGAGTCAAAAAGCCCTGATATACTATCACAGCCTTGACATTTAGGTTTACTTCCAAACAGTCCATGTCTTCATAGTTCCGTTTTCCCTTTTTTCCCATAGGCACAATTCTTTTTTTCTTAAATTATTAATGGTTAAATCATATTGCTTTTTCCCGAAAGGGGCATTTCTTCAGTTCGTCCCGTACCATTCTTCCCCATTCCTTCATATCTGCATCTTTCCAGTTTCCCTCGGAAGAAGCCGACGGATAGAACATGGAGCAAGTCTCATCCTTGTCAGACAAAGACCAGGCCACCCAGCTGATAGAATGCCGCTGCATCCAGTCCAGCCAATTCCCCCACTCTTCTTTACTGATGGGGCCGTCCCCACTTGCCTCCATACCGGCACATTCGGAAACGAAAATCGGCAAGCCCTTGCCCAAAGCATAGTCGGCACGGTCGCGCAGCCACTGTCCGTGGGTATTGGCATAAAAGTGAAGTGTATACATTATATTGTCATATCCGGTAATAGGATCATCTGCTGCCAAATGGATGTCCTGGTCCCAATGCGGACAACCAACGAGGATAACGGCATCCGGCTCTATGGCACGAATCGTCTTGATAACCTCCACAGAGTATGCCTTCACCTGCTCCCAACTGTCTTCCACCGGTTCGTTGAAAACCTCATAGATGACATTAGGAACCCCTTTGTAACGGGTAGCCATTTGGGTGAAGAACTCCTTTGCTTCTTCCTGCCTCAGATTGTGGCTATGCCAGTCGATGATGACGTAAACGCCGTTCTCGATAGCAGCATCCACCACCTTTGTAACACACTCAATACCGAACTCGGGCTTGTTCACATAGCAGGCGCTATCCAAATCCACTCCCATAGAGGCCCGAAGCACCTGTGCGCCCCAGTCATTGACCAGATAAGCAACCGAAGAGGCATTGTAGAAACGGGGCCAGAACTGATGCCAGCCATAGCTGACACCGTGCAATACCACCGTGTCTCCTTCGGTATTCATCAACTGCGTACCATTGACTACCAATGCCGGTAGTGTTTCCTTTACATTTTCATTCTTCGACGGGTTTGTTCCACAACCAATGGTCATACCTAGGCAACAAACCGCCAACATAACTTTCCATATGCTTTTCATATCATACTTAGTATTTAGAGTAATACATCTTTCTTATATAACGGTACAAACGCTTTGTACACGCTTACATTCTAATTTTCAGACAGGGATTACACGGAAAGGATAGGTTTAATTTTGCAACTTCCGGTTTTCCGCTTTAATTATTTCAATAGTGCTGTCTGTGGCAAAGACAGAGTTCAGTCCTTGTTGTTCTTGAGCCGGGTCACCGGTATAGTCATCCCCCTTTTCCCAGAATACATGGTCGGGATTTTGTCCGGCAAAACCGCCCCATGCCCAGAAGTTGCATCCAGCAAAGAGTCCGCCGCTCTCACGGTCCTGGCGGATAAGGTCGAATACATAACGGTAATATTCATCGCGGGCAGTGGTCGGTGCCTCTTTGGAGAAGCTGAAGCCGTCACGGGGAAAACCGAACTCCTCCAGAACAATCGGCTTGCTGTACTTCCGGGCAATGACCATGTGGTCATCTATATATTTCTTAGTATTTTCCTTGGCACGCGGAAGAAGTTCCTTCAGGCTGTCCGCCTTCACCCAACTCCAGTTGTAAGGCCAGATGTGGATATTCAGATAATTGATGTTGGGGTCGGCATGAATCTTCTCGAAAAGACTCATATCCATTTCGCATCCCCACGAGCCCTCACTGCCGGAAGACACCATGTGGTTCGGGTCGAGTGACTTGATTTGTGCAGCCACATCGGCCATCCAGCGGGCAAACGGTTCCTTGTTCTCGTCAGAGAAAGCGCGAGGCTCGTTACCAATCTGCCAGGACATAATAGTAGGGTCATCCACATATTTTATCTGATTATACCTATTGGTGCGTGAAACAATATAATTGACATGATTGGCAAACAAAGCCTTCGCACTGTCCGATTGGGGGAACTGCTTGACATACTCCATATAGGCGGGCCATCCGTCTACGGCAGGTACCACGGCATCACCGTGTCCGGACCATTGCAGGTAAACGGAATAGCCACCGCTCCATTCCCAGGAATTGTTCAAATAGAGGACAGCTGTCATATCACGTTCACGCAGTTCATTCATAAAATAATCCAATCCGGCTAAAATAGTATCATTATAGACGCCCGGTGCCACTTGTAAAGAGGGCTCTACCCGCGTCTTTATGCCATTTTCACCGTCAGCACCCACCAATACGCGCAGGTTGTTGATGCCAATACTTTTCAGAAAGTCCAGCTCCTTATGCAACCGTTCACGATTGCCACCTTCACCTTCGGAACCAAGAATGGCACCGTACCAGAAATTGGCACCTACAAAATAATAGGGTTTTCCGTCGCGAACGAACTGTCCATCGGCATTGACCTTAATAAATGAATGCTCCGCAGGCTTAGGGGCACATGCTCCCAAAAGGAATAAAAGTACTGTCAGTAAAAGGAATTGTTTCTTCATATTATCAGTTTTTAAGCGATACACAAAGATACGCGGATCATATCATAAAAAATGATACTATATTATCAGATTAATATGCCAATGTGATTAATCACATTGGCACATTAAGTTGTCTCCGTATCCAGTCCAGCCATTCATCCCACTGTTCCTGATACCAATAATGCCCGGTTTCCAGATAAGGATGCAATTCCTTCGGAGAAGAAATCACATTGTAGGCTGCATACATGGAAGTGGGAGGACAGACTTCATCGTTATACCCCCAACTGAACCAACCGGGCACATTCAGCAGGCGGGCAAAGTTTGCCGTATCATAATAACGCACCGTTTCAAGCTGCTTTTCATCGGGAGCACCATAATAATAGAAATAATGGGGCCAGCCGCAAGCACGCTTCTTGAAGAACGCTTCGTGGTCGCACAGGGCAGGATGAACAGCCGCCAGGAAAGTAACGCGTGAATCAAGAGCCGCCGTAATCACAGACAAGGCACCGCCCTGGCTGGAACCCGTAACGCCCAGCGCTTTCCCGTTGTACTGCGGCAGCGAACAGATAAAATCCACAGCACGCAAAGCGCCTACCACCACACGGTTATAGTAAGAAGCATCCCGATTGTCGCGGCCGAACGTCCAATAATTGCTCAGCGCCCCACCTGCCAGCGCATCATATACAGACTGCTGCATCGTGACGGGAATGCCGTGGATACCCACCTCCAATGTAATCACCTTTCCAGGAGCCGTATACGTATCTCCCGCATAAGGGCGGACACCCGCACCGGGCACACGCAGCAAAGCCGGATACTTCCCTTCTTTCTTGGGAATACTGAGAATACCGTAAAAACGTCCTCCCCAAGCTTTTGTCTGGAAGCTGACCTGATATACATTATCCGTTTCCGTACAGCGTTCGGGAAGCAGCGTCATAAGGGGATTCAACGGAGTCTTGCGCGCCTCTTCCAAGGTCTTGGCCCAATAATCCCGAAAATCGGCAGGAAGTTTCGTCACAGGTTGCAGCTGCTCGGGAGCATAGGCCGATGTAGCCAGCCCTTCATAAGTCCGGCCGTCCACATGCGCCTTGACCTTGCAACGCAAGAAGCCTGCAGTCTTCATCGTGCCTTGCAACTTCAAGGTACCATCTTTCAGCACCACGTCTTTCTTTACCTCAGCGGGATACATTTCGGGCCCCAGTTCATAGTCAATCTTGACATCGGGCAAGAGGTTTTGTGCCTTCAGCACCCGGACGGTAAACGTACACTTCTCATTCAGACGATACACCCAATCGTTATGGTCGGGTGAAACGACTACACGAATTTCATTGCCGCGTATCTGCGCCGTCACAGCACATACACACAGCAGACATAAGAATAAGGAAAAAACTCTTTTCATGATATCAGATATTAGTATTAATCATCGGTGCAAAAATAGGCACTTCCAATGAAGAATACCAATACTTTTTTATCATATCACCAGCTTCTTTTTCCGATAATTCTCACGGAATTCCTTCGGCGAGCATCCCTTCTTCCGCTTGAACATACGATTGAAATTGGACAGATTGTTGAAGCCGCAGTCATAGCACACCTCTGCAATGGTACGCGTGGAATCTACCAACATACGCGTGGCAAAGCCCAGACGGATATCGATAATATAGTCGGAAAGCGTCTTGCCGGTGCGCAGGCGAAAGAAACGGCTGAAAGAGACCGGGGTCATGCCCACCATATCGGCCAATGAAGCCAACCGGATATCCTCCTGATAATGGGTGGAAATGTATTTCTGCACCTTCTGTACCCGGCGGCTGTCCGAGAACGTCTCTATCTTGGCAAACGAAGAACTGGACAACACCCGGGCATTGTCATAGAGGGAAAGTTCGTAAAGGATACGGAGAAAGTTCATCACGGCATAAAAGCCCTGCTCCTCGGAAGCCAGCTTATCCAGCCAGTTGTACACCTTCATGATGGCCTGCATGGGGAAACTAAGTCCGCACTGTGCACGCTCCAGCATCCGGCGGATACTGTCGAACTGGTTCTTGTTGACAACGTTCCCGAAGAACAAGTCGGGAGAGAACTGGATGGTAATCTCCCGAATATCCCCGGAGGTACATTCATGTTGCTCCCATACATGCTCCAACTCCTTACCAGTTATCAGTACCAGGTCATAATCACCGATAATCTCGGCAGAATCGCCCACCACACGGCGTACGCCGGAAGCATGTTCCGTGAAGTTCAGTTCATACTCTGCGTGACAATGGATGGGGTAGGTAAATTCTGTTTTGCGACGATCGGCAATATAGAAACAGTCACGTTCCGACAGAGGGGTTATCTCCCTCATGATATAGTTCTGGTTTTCCATAGGCATTGGTTAAAAAAGTATCATGCCACAAATATACTCATTCTTTTTAATCCCACAATAGTAGCATTTGTTACATTTAGGGGTAATAATTGTTATATATAAGCAGATACCCGGGAAAGTCCCGTCCGGAAAAGCACAACTTCCGTTCTTCTCCCCCTCAAGCTCCAATGCAAGGATGTATGAGATGCATATCTCACGCTGCATGAAATGCACATCTCATACGACACGAGATGTACATCTCGTACACTTACACACTATAGTTTAAAGGAAGAAAGAAGCGGAGCTCTCTCTCTTGCCCCATAGACAAGAGAAAGGTCTCCGCTTCGCCGGATGATATAAATGATAAGCCGCTTACTTCTGCAACTTCAAGACACAGGAAGTTTCCGGCAGATTTTCCGAAACGACCGTCAGTGTGGCTTCTCCCGCTTTGCCGGTACTTTGCAACAGTACTTGTGCAAGTCCGTTGAATGCCTTTACCTGAAAGGTGCGGGCATCGGCGTCGGCCGGACGTTCCGTAGCCTGATAAGCGGGGTCTCCATTTCCTACTCCAAGAATGCGTACCGGACCGGAGACGGTTATCGTCAAGTCGTTGCAGGCAGTGGGGACAAAACGTTTCTTCTTGTCCTGCAACTCAATGTTACACACTGCCACATCCCGATTGTCTGCCTGAATGACGGAACGGTCTGCCGTCAGGGAGATACGGGCAGGAGCACCGGTAGTCTCCACAGTACGGGCCAATATTTTTTTGCCGTTCTTATAGCCTACAGCCTTCACTGCACCGGGCTGGAAAACGGCTTTCCAGGAAAGATGGCCGTTTCGGGGCATCGGTTTGCGATCCAGTTTCTTGCCGTTCACAGTCAATTCCACTTCATCGCAGTTGCTGTATACCCAAATATCGATGCTATCACCTTCGTGACCTTGCAGATTCCAGTGAGGAAGGATGTGCAGCACCGGCTCATCCGTCCACCAGGACTTCAGATACCAGGCTTCGTCCTTGGGGAAACCGCAGTAGTCCAGAATGCCGAATTGTGAGCCCGTAGCCGGGAACTTCATGGGGTTGGGCTCGCCGCGGTAGTCGAAACCCGTCCAATAGAAAAGACCCGCCAAATAGGGACGTTCGTCATAGAATTTCCAGCCACGCTCGATGCAGTTCAGCAGGCTGTCAGGTCCGTTCGGCTTGCGGTTGTGCGCCACCATGTGGCCTTTGTCGTGGGCATCGAAGTAGATGCCGCGCGTACCACAGCCCGTAGTCTCTTCCGAACCGAGCGCACGGCGGCCGGGATAATCCTTGCGGTGCTGCTCTACTGGATTCTGAAGGATGTAGTTATAACCGGCCACGTCTGCGGGAATCAAGATGGCAGGGCCACTGCTCGAAGCAACGGTCATGAGGCGCGTAGGGTCGAAACGGTGGCAATATTCGCGCATCGTGGCAGCAATGCGTGTACCGCTTTCTTTCCACTCGATGCCCCACTCCTCGTTGCCTACGCTCCAAAGGATGATGCACGGATGGTTGCGGTCGCGGTCTATCATACGTTTCAGCAGGCGGGTATGTTCCTCGTTGACGCCCGTCAGACGGTTTTCTTCTATCACAAGGATGCCGAGGCTGTCGCAGGCATCGAGCATTTCGGGAGTCATCGGGTTATGGGAAGAACGGTAGGCATTGCAGCCGAACTTCTTCAGTTCCTTCAGTCGGTACACTTGCAGGGCATCGGGAATGCCGGCACCTACTCCGGGGTGGTCTTGGTGCATGTTCACACCTTTCAGTTTCAGAGGCTGTCCGTTCAAGAGGAAGCCCTTGTCGGCATCGAAGCGGATGTCACGAATACCCGTAGTAGTGGTATAAGCATCCACCAGCTTGCCATGCTGATAGACTTCCGTAAGCAGTGTATATAGATAAGGCGTATCCACACTCCAAAGATGAGGTTTGTCCAGCGCTATTTCACCGACGGTGAGCTGGCGGTCTTTCGGCAGTACCGGCTTACCGGCCGTTTCGCAGCGTGCCACTTCCTTGCCGTCGGCATCCCGGAGGATATGGCAGAGGCGGTAATCCTCCGTTTGCAGACCGGAGTTTTCAACAGTGGTCTCTATCGTCAGCTTGGCCTTGTCAAAAGGTGCGGCCAGCGTGCTGTGCACAAAGGTTCCGAAAGGAGCTACATGTAACGGCGCCGTCTTGTTCAGCCATACATGGCGGTAGATGCCCGCACCCTCGTAAAACCAGCCCTCCTCGAGCGTGGCATCCGCACGGACGCAGATAAGATTCTCTTCTCCGTAATTCAAGTATTCCGTAATGTCATACACCTGCGTGGCATAGCCGCTCGGTTCGTGTCCCAGGTAGAAACCGTTTATCCAGATACGGGCATCACGGAAGATACCGTCGAACTGAAGATAAAGATGTTTGCCGAGGTCCTCTTGTGGCACGGTGATGGTCTTTCGGTACCATCCCACAGAGTTTTCGGGGAATTTATAGCCGACGGCTTTATAGCCATGACTGTGGCTCGCCTCTTTGGCATAAGGCAAATCAACCACCCAGTCATGCGGAAGATTGACCGTCTTCCAGTCCACACCCCACTTCTCCGGATTGAACTTGGGAGAGTAAGGGCCCTCATTATGGATAGAGGCTGCCTTGGTCAGATAGTTGAAGTACTCCGTTCCGCAGCCGAAGTCTTTCTCCGGTGAGGAAGCATTGCCAAAAGCAAACTGCCAGCCGTCATCCAGCAAAATACGTTCGCGGACGGATTGGGCAGAAAGAGAAAAGGTAATTCCAAGAAGGAACAGAAATGCGAATAAGTGTTTCATATCGGTTAATCATAAAATGTGTTTACAAAGATAGGGCGAAATAGACTCGTACAGTGATACTTTTGTATCTTTTTCCGGTACTTCATGTTTCCGAAGGGAAAAAACACGCCGGGCAAACAAGGGTGATAGGAGAAAAGTTTTTAAATTTGAAGCGTGCTTCCGGGAAAATGGCCGGATGCCACAACTAACGAAGAATGTATCAAACTAAATACAAGAAATAATATGCAAGACAAAAGATTCGGATATTTCGATGACGACAACCGCGAATACGTCATTACCGACCCCAAGACACCTTGGCCATGGATTAACTACCTAGGCAATGAAGACTTCTTCTCACTCATCTCCAATACCGCCGGAGGCTATTCCTTCTACAAGGACGCCAAGTTCCGCCGCATCACCCGCTACCGCTACAACAACGTGCCGATGGACAACGGGGGACGCTACTTCTACATCAATGAAGGCGGCAACGTATGGTCTCCCACCTGGAAGCCCTGCAAGACTGCACTCGACAGTTACGAGTGTCGCCACGGCATGAGCTACACCCGCATCACCGGATCCAAAGACGGCATCGAAGCCAGCCTGCTCTTCTTCGTCCCACTGAAGACCTGGGGAGAGGTGCAGAAGCTGACCTTGCGGAATACTTCTGCCAAAGTGAGAAAACTCAAACTATTCTCTTTTGCCGAATGGTGCTTGTGGAATGCCGCTACGGACATGGAGAACTTCCAGCGTAACTTCTCCACGGGAGAGGTGGAAGTGGACGGGTCTGTCATCTACCACAAGACGGAATACAAGGAGCGCCGCAATCATTACGCCTTCTACAGTGTCAATACACCCGTAGACGGTTTTGATACCGACCGCGAAACATTCGTGGGACTCTACAACGAGTTTGCCGACCCGGAACGGGTAGTAGAAGGCAGACCGGGCAACAGCATTGCCCACGGTTGGAGCCCCATCGCCTCACACTATCTGGAAGTAGAACTGCAACCCGGCGAAAGCCGCGACTTCATCTTCCTGCTGGGCTATGTGGAAAACAAGCAGGAGGCAAAGTTCGAGGAACGTGAAGAATCTCTGCATGAAGCGTTCAAGCAGAGTGTACCCTCTTCACCTATTATAAATAAGGTAAAGGCTAAGGCGATGATTTCGGCCTTCGACACTACCGCCAAAGTAGATGCTGCCTTTGCCGAACTGAAAGCCTACTGGGACCGCCTGCTGGACATCTACGTCGTGAAGACCGACGAAGAAAAACTGGACCGCATGGTGAACATCTGGAACCAGTATCAGTGCATGATTACCTTCAACATGTCCCGTTCCGCCTCTTTCTTCGAGAGCGGCATCGGTCGTGGAATGGGTTTCCGCGACTCCAACCAGGACCTCGTGGGCTTCGTGCATCAGATACCGGAACGAGCCCGCGAACGAATCATCGACATAGCTTCTACCCAATTCCCCGACGGAGGATGCTACCACCAATACCAACCGCTGACCAAACGCGGCAACAACGACATCGGCGGCGGCTTCAACGATGACCCCATGTGGCTTATCTTCGGTACGGTGGCATACATCAAGGAATCGGGAGACTTCAGTATCCTGGATGAGCCCGTCCCCTTCGACAACAAAGAAGGTTCGGAAGTGTCTCTGTTCGAGCACCTGCGCGTTTCCTTCAACCATGTCATCGAGAACCTCGGCCCCCACATGCTGCCCCTCATCGGCCGTGCCGACTGGAACGACTGCCTGAACCTGAACTGCTTCTCCTGGGCCCCGAATGAATCCTTCCAGACCACGGAAAACCAGACGGAAGGCAGCCAGGCAGAATCGCTGATGATTGCCGGCTTGTTCGTGGTATGCGGACGCGACTATGTGGAACTATGCCGCCGCCTGGGTAAATACGACGAAGCAAACAGAGCGCAAACCTATATAGACAATATGGTGGAAGCCGTGAAAAAACATGGCTGGGACGGTGACTGGTATCTGCGCGCCTACGATTACTTCGGCCACAAGGTAGGCTCCAAAGAGAACGAAGAAGGACAAATCTTCATCGAATCGCAAGGCTGGTGCACCATGGCAGGCATCGGACTGGAAGAAGGCATGGTAAAAAAAGCACTGGACTCCGTAAAGGAACGCCTGGACTGCGAGCACGGTATTGTACTCAACAATCCGCCCTTCACCCGCTACGTTGTGGAGTATGGAGAAATCTCCACCTATCCCGCCGGCTACAAGGAGAATGCGGGTATCTTCTGCCACAACAACCCGTGGGTCATCATCGGAGAAACCGTACTGGGACGGGGTGACCGTTCCTGGGAGTATTTCCGCAAGATATGCCCGTCGTACACCGAAGAGCACAGTGCCCTGCATAAAGTAGAACCTTACGTATGCTGCCAGATGGTGGCCGGCAAGGACGCCGCCCGCCCCGGTGAAGGCAAGAACAGCTGGCTGACTGGAACGGCTGCCTGGATGTGGTATGCCATCACGCAATTCATACTCGGCATCAAGCCTTCGTATGAAGGTCTGGAAATCAATCCTTGTATCCCGTCAGACTGGAAAGGCTTCAACGTGAAGCGCAAGTTCCGCGGAGCGGAATATCATATTACCGTGAAGAATCCCGATGGTGTGTGCAAAGGCATCAAGTCCGTCACAGTAGACGGCCAGCCGGTAGAAGGCAATGTGGTGAACCATCTGCCGGGCACGCATACAGTAGAAGTAATAATGGGATAACCCACAAAATACAATATCATGATAAACCCTATTTATTCTCCAGCGCCCGAACGCTATGACAACGGCATGAAATTCCGCCGTTGCGGGCAAAGCGGCATCCTGCTGCCAGAAATATCACTCGGATTGTGGCACAACTTCGGCGACGTGAACACATTTGCCAATTCCCAGGCCATGGCGCACTATGCCTTCGACCGTGGAATCACGCATTTCGACCTCGCCAACAATTACGGTCCTTCCTACGGTTCCGCCGAAGAGACTTTCGGAATGATTATGAAGAAATCCTTCATGCCCTATCGGGACGAACTGTTCATCTCCACCAAGGCCGGACACGACATGTGGCCCGGCCCCTACGGGGAGTGGGGCTCACGCAAGTACCTGATGAGCAGCCTCAACCAAAGTCTGAAACGGATGAACCTGGAGTATGTGGACATCTTCTACTCCCACCGCTACGACCCGGATACTCCGCTTGAAGAGACCCTGCAAGCACTGGTTGATATCGTACGGCAAGGCAAAGCACTCTATGTAGGAATCTCCAAATATCCCAAAGAGGCGGCCGAGTTTGCCTACAAATACCTGAAAGAACGGGATGTACACTGCCTGCTCTATCAAGGCAGATACAATCTCTTCAACCGCGAACCGGAAGAAGAAGGTATCCTGCAGCAAGCCAAAGGGAACGGAACCGGCTTCATCGCCTTCTCCCCGCTGGCGCAGGGCCTGCTGACCAACCGCTACCTGAACGGTATTCCCGAAGATTCGCGCATGGCAAAGGGAGCTTTCCTGAAGAAAGAAGCACTGACCGACGAGACGCTGCAAAAAATCAAGGCACTTAATGAAGTGGCCGGCACGCGCGGACAAACCCTTGCCGAGATGTCACTTGCCTGGTTGTTGAAGGACGACCTGGTGACAAGCGTCATCATCGGAGCGAGCTCCGTTACCCAACTGGCAGATAACCTGAAAGCGACTGAAAATACAGACTTCTCTGCCGAGGAACTGGAGAAGATAAAGAAAATCATTCAAAAATAAATCAACATGAAAAGCCTCCTTATTCAAACCTTTTGTTTATTATTCCTTTGCTTGGGCACAGTCCGTGCACAGCAATACCAACTGGCATCACCCAACGGAAAACTATCCGTTACGGTAGATGCCGGAGAAGCCCTCACCTGGCAGATTGCACACGACGGCACCACGGTGCTGCAACCCTCTGCCATCGCCCTGCAAGGCAGAGATGAAAAATCAGCCAAGAAAGCAATAACTTTCGGTAAAAATGTAAAAGTAATCCGTGCAGAACGCAAGTCCGTGGAGTCCTCCTTCCCCACTCCCCTCTACAAAAAGGCAAGTGTGGAGGATGTCTACAACCAGCTGACACTGAAATGCCGCGGAGGCTACAGCGTACAGTTCCGCGCATACGATGACGGTGCTGCCTACCGCTTCATTTCCGAACAGAACAAGCCGTTTATCGTCCTCAACGAAACTGCGGACTTCAATTTCGACAAGGATTACCAAGCATTTGTACCTTACATAAACGACAACCGCAACGGTGAGCGCTATTGCTTCTCCTTCGAGTCTTACTACGACGAAGCCCCGTTGTCCAAAATGCACACCGACTCACTCTCCATCACCCCACTGATGGTTTGCCTGGACGGAGGAAAGAAAGCCGTTATCATGGAAGCCGGATTGGAAAACTATCCCGGCATGTTCCTCACTGTAAATCCTCAGACACGCCAAGGAGTGCAGGCAGCATTCGCCCCCTATCCGCTGGAAGAAATAATCGGCGGACACAACCGGCTGAACCTGATACCGACCAAGCGTGCAGACTACATCGCCCGTTGTGCCAAGCAGGAGCTCCCCTGGCGTGTGGTGCTCGTCACCGAAAAGGACACGCAGCTTGCCGACAACGACATGGCACAGCGTCTTGCCCCCGCCTGCCGCATCAAAGACATTTCCTGGATTAAACCCGGCAAAGTGGCTTGGGACTGGTGGAACACCTGCAACTTGACTGGAGTAGACTTCAAAGCCGGCATGAACACCCCGACTTATAAGGCATTCATCGACTTTGCCGCCGACAACAACCTGGAATATATCATCATCGATGACGGCTGGAGCGGAAACGAATCCTTATTGAAAGACCTGAATCCGGATATCGATTTAAAGGAACTGGTAGCCTACGGAAACCAGAAGGGCGTCGGCATCATTCTCTGGGCAAGCTGGCGAAATTCTGCCAAAGATACGGAAGCCGCATTCAGCCACTATGCACAGATGGGTATCAAAGGCTTCAAGATAGACTTCTTCGACCGTGACGACCAGCCACTGGTACAGTCCGTAGAACGCATTGTAGCCTGCGCCGCCGAGCACCGCCTGGTATTAGACCTGCATGGACTCAAGCCATACGGTATACAGCGCACCTATCCCAACGTCCTAAACTTTGAAGGTGTAAAGGGACTGGAGAACGCCAAATGGGAACCGATAGTGAACGGAGCCCCCCTCCACAACTTCCCACGCTATGACGTGACTGCTCCCTACCTGCGCATGCTTATAGGTCCGATGGACTACACACCGGGAGCCATGATGAACGCAACCCGCGAAACCTTCCGTGCCGTCAACGACCATCCGATGAGCCAGGGTACGCGCGTCCACCAGATGGCGATATACACCCTCTTCGAAGCCCCGCTGCAAATGCTTGCCGACAGCCCCAGCAAATATATGAAGGAGCAGGAATGCACGGACTTCATTGCCAAAGTGCCTACCGTTTTCGACGAGACCGTGGCACTGGACGGTGAAGTAGGCGAATACCTTACACTGGCACGCCGCAAGGGAGACGTCTGGTATATCGCCTCCATGACCGACTGGACACCACGCGACTGTACCATCGACCTTTCCTTCCTTGGAGAAGGAAGTTACGAAGCCGAAATCTTTTCCGACGGCATCAATGCCGACCGGGAAGCAACCGACTACAAAAAAGAAGTACGCACCGTGACCTCGGGGGACAAGCTGAACATACACATGGCACCCGGAGGAGGATGGACAGCACGGATATGGAAAAGATGATAGGGTGATAAAGTAATGACATGATAAGTGCAATAGGGTGACAGTTACGTTAAAAGTGCTGTCACCCTATTCCTTTATTACTCCATCCCCTATCGCCCTATCATTTTATGCCCTTTATCACTTTTAACATACCTCTACGTGAACCTTTTATATCCTATCTTGTTTTTTCTCACAAAAGCCTAAGGTACCATAGGGCAGGAATTTATATTAAACCTAAACAATTATAAAAGTATGAAGAAATTTATTCCCCTATTATTAGCGGTCTTTGCAGTGACGCTTGCATCTTGCGAAAAAGACCCTGACATGGATAAGCTGGACAATAATTATCTGGTTTATACCAACTATGACAAGAAGGCGGATTTCAAAACCTTCGAAACTTATTACTTGCCGGACAGCATTCTGGTTATCGGTGATAAGGAAAACGCCGAATACTGGAAAGATGAGAATGCCCAGGAAATTCTCAGCGCTTATGTTGCTAACATGAACAGCCGCGGCTACATCCGTGTGGATGACCGGGAAGAAGCCGACCTTGGCTTGCAGGTAAGCTATGTCAGAAGTACCTATTACTTCACCGACTACGGACGTCCCGAATGGTGGTGGAACTATCCAGGCTACTGGGATGCTCCTTACTGGGGCAACTGGGGCGGATGGTATTATCCCTATGCCGTGAACTATTCCTACAGCACCGGTTCCTTTATCAGCGAATTGTTGAATCTGGAGGCGCCGCAAGGCCAGAGCGAGAAACTTCCTGTTCTGTGGACCAGCTATATGAGCGGCTTGCTGAGTGGTTCTACTTCTGTCAATACCAAACTTGCCGTGCAAGGTGTGAACCAAGCTTTCACTCAATCAACTTACCTGACTAACAAGTAGTGACAAGCTACGAGCTATAAGTGACAAATGACGGGTTACCCAATATTAAGGTAACAAGAATAATACGGCAGCATCCTTTCCGGACTGGGAAGTTGCCATTGAACCAAAAAACAAGAACAAAGTATGAAAACAATAAAATATCTTTCCTTGAGAGTACTTGCGGTTGCCGCTCTTGCTCTCGTCTTCGCCCTACCGACGAAGGCACAGATGACCGATAACGGTTATGCCAATATCGACTGGCAATATAACTTTCCTCTCAGCAACAACTTCGCCGACAAATCAAGCGGCTGGGGTATGAATTTTGAAGGCGGTTACTTCCTGACAGACAATTTTGCATTGGGAGCTTTCTTGAACTACCATAGCAACCATGAGTATTTCGGTCGGCAGACACTTCCCGTAGGCGAAGGCGGCAGTCTGAATACCGACCAGCAGCACACTGCATTCCAGTTGCCTTTCGGTCTGGCCTCCCGCTATGTATGGAACCGTGGAGGTGCATTCCAGCCGTATGCCGGTGTAAAACTGGGTGCTGAATATGCACAGTTGAAGTCAACTTTCAACGTATTCGAAGCTAACAAAGATACATGGGGTTTCTATGTATCTCCTGAAATTGGTTTCAATGTGTATCCTTGGGCTTATGGACCGGGCTTGCATTTCGCAGCCTATTACAGCTACGGTACGAACAAAGGTGACCTCTTTACGTACAGCGTAGACGGTTTGAGCAATTTCGGTCTGCGCGTAGGTATTGCGTTCTGATAAGACACACACTTAAAGCTTAACAGATAGAATTTAATTGTTTCAAAATTGAAGAAGAAAAGAGCCTTTCCTGCGTGAGCAAGGGAGGCTCTTTTTAATTTTGCAGATTCATGGGAAAGAAACCATCATAAGTAAAAGAAGTGTCATAAGCCATTTGTTGTTCAAAGAATTGATGCAACTTTTGTGAAAGAATTAATAGAAAGGAGAATCAAAATGCCACATTGGAATTTTCCAACACACATGACAAATCCCCCGTACTCCCCATTCTTGAAGTCATCGAGATGCATGAGCAAAGAAGATGCGCCCCGTATTCTCCCCTTCCACTATCTACAATCAACTTAAATTAAATCAAGATTATTCTTGGTGTTTTATTTTTATTCTGTACTTTTGCACAAAGTTCCAATCACATTCTGAGGTCAGAAAGGTTGGAAAAACTTAGTAAACGAAGAGCGTTTGACATATTATCCCGCTATGAAATCTCGACAATTTCAATCCTGAGGATAATAGACAAGAACGCTCACGTCATGCGTGCTATATATCTACTTCATCGTAGGCTATATAACAGTCTGGCGTGGGCTATTGTTTATTACTCAGGATTAGGCAGTCGAGAGCCTCATAGCGGTAATATCCAATAGTTTCCACGCCCTTTTTGTGTTTAACCGCTGACAAAGGAAACTGTTAGCACCACACTATCAGAGAACGGTTTCTTTATTATCAAATCAAAACAAGAAGTAGTTATGAAAAAGAGTTTAGCAACCTGGGGAATCGCCGTACTGACCGGCTGTACCCTGCTGTTCATGCCATCATGCAGCGACGATTATGATGACAACGAAATAAAAGAGCGTCTGGACAAGGTAGAAGACAAAGTAGCCCAATTACAAGAATGGTGCACCACCGTGAACAGTGAAATCACCTCATTGAAAGGACTGGTCACAGCACTGGAAAGCAACGATTACGTAACAGGAGTGGAAACATTGGAGAACGGTTATAAAATCACTTTCTCAAAAAGCGGAAGCATTACCATTCTGAACGGGAAAGATGGAACCAACGGCACTGACGGAAAAAATGGCACCAACGGGAAAGACGGTGTAAATGGAAAAGATGGCATTACTCCTATCATTGGAGCAGCCAAATATACAGACGGTTTGTATTACTGGACCATTCAAACCGAAGAAGGAAAAATAAATTGGCTGGTAGATGCCGACGGCAACATGATACGCACCACAGGGGACAATGGGAAAGATGGTACTGACGGAAAAGACGGAGCAGCCGGAAACAATGGAGATAATGCTCCGATACCGGTACTCAAAACCGGATTGGAATTAGGAAGCAGCTATATCCCGAATGCCATATATCTTTCGGTAGACGGCAGCCAAAACTGGGTGAAAGTATCCGGAGAGCAAGGAGAAAAAGGAGAGCAGGGAGTGCAAGGGCCTTCAGGGCCCGAAGGACCAAGCGGTGCCGCTTGTAGCATTTCCCATATTGAGGTAAAGGACAATAATGTCATATTCACTTTAGGAACAGGCAATGCGGCACAGACCCTTACCATCCCTTTCTACACTCCTATTCTGACGATTACAGGAAATAAAGAAATTACAGAAAACGGAAACCTCTTCACTATAAAGAACGACATACTGAAGCGGACGGATTTGGTCATACAAACCCGTGTGGAAAGCGAGAGCGCGGACGGTACTGATTTCCTCATCACACGTTCCACCTCAAACAGATGGAATGTTGAGTCTTCCCTATCAACAGACAACACCGGAACACTGAGCATCACAGTTACTCCCGCTTCAGGCATTGTATTCCACGAACCTGCGCTTCTGAAAGTAACGGTAAGCACAAAAGATGGACAACTGTTAGCCTCCGGCCAACAAAGTTTCACCAACGGCATATTTATGGGAACACTCTGCGCGTCTTCCCTTGAAGATTTGAGTCAGCAGTTAGAAGAACTGGACCCGACGAAGACTACTGACATCAGAATTATGGGAAACGTCGATGATTACGAGGAAGATTATTGGAGGGAAATTTTATCATCAATAGGTGCTTTTACTGAAATAGGAACACTGGATATCTCCATTCCACAAATAACAACCCTACCCTCCAAAGTATTTTATGAAAAGAAGAATCTGAAAGCATTCAAATCTGCTAACATCACAGCCTTGCACTCCAATGGCAGTCAGTTTCAGAGAAGTAGTGTAGAAGAAGTAAATCTACCCAATTTACAATCACTTAATGAAACAGATTTTTCTGATTGCCTCAATCTCCATAAAGTCGATGTCAGCGGTGTCACAACAGTTAAAGGCAGTCAGGTTTTTAGTCATTGCGAAAAGCTGAAAGTTTTGAATCTCCCCAATCTAATCCAATTTGGAAATAAGAATTATGCCAATTTTGCCAGAGGTTGCTATTTACTGGAAGAAGTGAACATGCCTAAAGTTACGTCATTACCCAATAACGCTTTTACGGATTGTTTCTCATTGAAAAATATAAATTTCCCGGAAGTTACCACATTAGGGGGAGGCGTTTTCAGTAACTGCCATAGCCTCGCATCAATCTCATTACCCAAAGTCACCGAACTCCCTAGTAATACTTTCTCGGGTTGCAGTTCATTGACAAAAATACAGACCGGCACGACCGACTTGAAAAACTTAACCCAAATCGGCAACTCTGCCTTTCAAGACTGCACCTCACTCATTACGGTTATCATGTTCAATGTTAGCGCAATCGGGAACAAAGCTTTCTCCAATTGCAAAAGTCTAACCACAGTAAGTTTAGCCGGCGGAGGAATGACAGTTGCTACAGATGCCTTTGATGGTGTAAATACAGAACAATGTACTCTTAAACTCATGGTAGCTCCAACAAATGACAACACCTACAACAAACAAAATAAAAAGTGTTACGGCAAAACATGGAAAATGGTAGACATTCTTAGATAGCATAGTCCCCTCTTTCTTCAAGTGAAGTATATATGGAGATGTGCCAATATTGGCACATCTCCTTTAGCTTCGCAATCTTATAACATCGTAAGAAGCCGGAGACGTTCCAGCAACCCCATATCAGACATAGATTGCATCGGCTTCCACATTTTTACGAAAACCAGTCAACTGGTTTTCGTGAAGAGTTATCAAATCGACTTTACGCTGGAACATATCTTCCAATTCTTCGCGAATGCAAATACGACGTAACAAGTTAGGACGCTGCATCTTAATGACGATATCTATATCACTCTCATCGTCTTGCTCCCCACGCGCCACACTGCCCCCAACCGTTCGATTCCATACTTGAGGGCAAACCGATCCTTATAAGACTTCAACATACCAAGTATTTTCTGAGTACTATCCATAAAGCCAAACACTTTAACAAGTTCTGATACAAAGTTATAAAGTTTTCCAGGAAAAAGATGATTTTCCAAAAGAAACTTTACGCCACATCAATTTCTATGCAAACAGCAATCTTTCCCTTACTTCACCAGACTTTTATATACCGCCTCCTGAATCCTCGTCCTTATATCCAGCCTCATCAACTTGTTATTCCACACATCCGGATAGGTGCGGTTGCTCAAAAAGACATAAACCAAGCCGTTCTCCGGGTCTGTCCAGGCGCAAGTACCCGTGAAACCGGTATGACCGTAGACAGAAGCAGGGGCAGACTCTGCGCAGGGACTCTTCTGGGGATTACGCCGGTCGGGCTTATCAAATCCCAGCCCCCGGCGGCTTATCCTTGAGACGGTGGTAGTAAATACCCTGCAGGTCTCCTTGCTCAAATAACGCTTACCGTCCAGCTCACCCCCATTCAGCAACATCTGATAGACTTTTGCCACTTCTTCGGCAGTAGAGAACAGCCCGGCATTACCGGAAACGCCACCCTGAAAAGCTGCGGATTCATCATGTACAAATCCTTGCAAGGTAGTCTTACGCAAGAAAGGATCTGTTGATGAAGGTACAATATCTTCCTTCTTCAAGAAGCGCAGAGGAAGATACCCCGTACGCTCCAATCCCATCGGAGTATAGAATTCCTTGGCCAGATATTCGTCCATAGACATGCCGGTGCGCGCCTCGACCAACTGCTGCAACAAAATAAAGCCCACACAACTATAACGGTAACGCTTGTCTCTAAGCGGAGTATCCACAATCTTCTGCAAGTACTCTTGCTTGAAGGAACGGTTCAGCCAAAGGCTGTCGGACACTTGCATCGTATATTCCGGTGTCTGCACCTTCGACGTCAGTCCCTGACGGAAGCGGAACTTAGGGTTCGCCCAAGTCTGCCGTCCGATGCGTGCGGAATGCCGGGCATCGGGACGTGCCTTGAACAAAGTGCCGGTGTAGCTCTCTTCATCAATCGCTTCCTGATAGAATAGCAAGGTAGAAGGCAGACCGGATTCATGCATCAGCAGTTCGCGTACCGTAATATTCTTCTTGTCCGTATCCTGTAGGAAAGGCAGATAATCCGACACCCGGTCTGTAAGATTGAGGCGTCCGCCATCGTACAACTTCATCACAGCAAGCAGTGTGGCCGTGGTCTTTGTCAGCGAGGCGATGTCGTACACATCCGTTTTCTTCACGGGAAGCGCCTTGCTTCCGGCCTCGTTCCAGACGTGGGTACCGAAAGCTTTATTATACATCTCCCTACCATCCTTCAGCACCACCACCTGGCAACCGGGGTAAGCCCCTTCACGAATGCCTTCTTCAGCTATCTTGTCTATTTCAGCCAGCAGACGGGAATTCATACCATGCTCTTCGGGTACAAAGCGGGGGGCGCTTTGAGGAGTCAGCGTCACTCCCGCACCGGCAGCAAACCGACTACCGATACTGGCAGACAAGCGTCCCTCTGAACAAGCGCTGCCATAAACAATCCGGGCAACCTGCCGCTGTACCTCCTCGTTGGAGGAGTGTGTCAAAATCACCGCTTCGGCAGCAGCGCCCCCTTGCTTTATCTGCAATACCTGCTTGCCGGGAATAAAGAACAGATAAACCACCGGTACGTCAGGAGCGAACTTTGCAAAGAAATTCTGATAGGGCGTCAAACGGTGTTCGGTGACACAGACCAGAATACGTTTGTACTTGGCCAGCGCATTCCTCAAACGGTTCCCGTCAGCCTCCGGCAGATTCTTGCCCAAATGGAACTCCACAGGACGGGTATACTGCGACAGTTCCTTGAGGAACGGCCGGATTTCCTGCGCTTCTCCCACATTGAGCACGGCAACTTCACCGATGGAAGGGTCCAGCGGAAGTACCTCGTCCCGGTTATCCAGCACAGTGATGGCCGCCAAGTTCAGCCGGCGCATCAAATCACGCGTTTTCGGAGTATTGATGCGGGTCCCCAAACCTGAAAGCTGTACATGGGGTTTCTTTTCCAACCCAAGGGCATATTTATATTTCAGTACTTTACGGCATTTCGCCTCTATCTCTTTCTCTGTCAGCTCCCCTTTTTTCACAGCGGCAAGCACAGCCTCCACTTCTTCCTTAATACGCCGGGGGACAAGCAGCAAATCATTGCCGGCTTTCAGCGCCTGCAAACAGATGCTTTCATTGCCCGATACCCCTTTCATGGCAAGGGCATCCGTAAAGACAAGCCCCTGAAAGCCGAGGTCATTCACCAACAGACCGGAAACTACCTTACGCGAAAGCGAAGACGGGAGCCCCTTTTGCGGCTCTATGGTAGGCACCTCCAAGTGCCCCACCATCATTCCTCCCAATCCGGCACGAATGGCTTTTCTGAAAGGATAAAGCTCTATACTGTCCAGACGGGCACGGGTAAAAGGCAGCACGGGCAACGCCTTATGAGAATCCACATCCGTATCCCCATGTCCCGGAAAGTGCTTGCTGACAGAAAGCACACCACCATCCTCCAACCCTTTGGAGTAGGCAACAACCTTGTTCGCCACATTGAACGGACTTTCACCGAAGGAACGGGTATTGATAACCGGATTCTTGGGATTGATATTCACATCCGCTACGGGAGCAAAATTCACTTGCACCCCCAGTTCACGGCATTGGCGGGCCACCTCGCGCCCATATTCATAAATCAGTGTATCGTTCTGTATGCAGCCCAGCACCATGTTTCGCGGAAAGTTCGGAGTACCGCGAAGGCGCATAGCCAGCCCCCATTCACCGTCAAAGGTAATCATCAGCGGAACTTCTGCCATCCGCTGCGCCTCATTGGTCAACATCACCTGGTTCTGCATCAATCCGCCGGAAAATAACAGACCGCCTACCTTATAGTCCTCCACCACCTTACGCAGCAGTTCCTTGTTGGCCTTGTCCTGCTGGGGGGCAATCGTATAGATGAACAGTTGTCCGATGCGTTCTTTCAGAGTCAGACGCTGCATGACGGAATCCACCCACTGCCTGCACCGCACGTCACTGTTCAAGAGACGTACAAGCGAAGGGTCGTTCGGCGGCACCGGAGTAAACGGCATCGGGCCAAGCTGCGCTTTCAGAAGCGGACAAAGACAACACAATATAGTGATATAGGCAAGCAGGTATATTCTCTTCATTCCTTATAGATAGATTGTTTTTAGGGGATTTGCGGAATAATACTTTTATAAATCAATTCCTGGATATCTCTTCTTATATTCATGTCACCCAGTTTCGTGTTCCATACATTGGGGCACAAGCGGTTGCTGAGGAATACATACACCGTCTTGTTTTCCGGGTCCACCCAAGCACAAGTACCGGTAAATCCGGTATGTCCATATACCGCTTCCGAAGCGGAAGGAGCACAAGGGCTGCGCTTTATAATAGATACATCCGGCTTGTCGAATCCCAGACCGCGACGGCTGATGGCGGATTTCTCCGTCGTAAACAAACGGCAGGTTGCCTTACTCAAGAAACGCTTGCCATTGAATTCACCGCCGTTCAGCAACATTTGATAAACCTTTGCCACCTCTTCGGCCGTAGAGAAAAGTCCTGCATTACCGGACACCCCACCCATGCAGGCAGCAGTCTCGTCATGCACATATCCGCATATATCCTGGCGACGCAGGAAGTCATTGGATGCCGTGGGCATGATTTCCGCTTTGGTGAACTTCGTCAAAGGCAGAAACATAGTACGTTGCAATCCCATCGGGGCATAGAACTCACGGGCAAGGTACAAATCCATCGGCAGCTCCGTCACCTTCTCCACCACCTGCTGCAACAGCACGAAGCCAAGGTCGCTGTAAACATAACGTTTACCATCCAACTCGCACTTGGCTATCCGCTGAAGGATAGAATTCTTGAAACTCTTGTTCAGCCACATGCCATCTGCCATGTGCAGGGTATAGACCGGTGTATTCTTGTCGGACACCATCCCTTTCCGGAACTTAAAATCGGAACAATAATAGCTATGCTCGCTTACCTGCGTACGATGCCACTCGTCCACCCAACTCTGGGAGTACGGACCGTGTACCGAATTCGGGTCTATGATGTCCAGGTAGAAGCGGATATAGGGAGGAAGCCCCGATTCGTGGAACAAAAGTTCGCGGATGGTAATGTTCCGCTTGTTGCCATTGCGCAAGAAGGGCAGATAAGCGGAAACCTTGTCATCCAGTTTTATCTTGCCCTCATCATACAGTTTCATGACGGCAAGCAACGTAGCCGTAGTCTTGGTCAGCGAAGCCAAATCAAAAAGGTCCGAAGAACGGACAGTAGTGGTATCCTTATCAGAGTGGGTTCCGAAGCCTTTGTCATATACCGGCAGTCCGTCTTTCCACACCAGCACGCGGCAACCGGGATAAGCTCCCGCTTCCAGTCCCTTCCGGGCAACGGCATCGATACTTTGCAGCACATACGATTTCATGCCGTAATCTTCCGGAACAGTCTTCCCCGGTTTCATGCCCGGTTCAATCATACAGCCCGTTCCCGCTGGAAACAGTTTACCGATACTCATCGACATTCTGCCACTGGCCGGCTTTTTGGCAAAAAGAACATCAGCCACGTATTGCTGCAAATCCGTCTCTGCCGAATGTGCCAGCACCACAGCGCTAGATTTGGCAAGTGCGGGCATCAGAGGTTGCAATGTACGGTAAGAGGTAAAAAAAGTATAGACCAGCGGAGCACGCAGGTTCAAGCCTTCCAGAAAGGCCACATCACGGTCGCTGACATAAGCCGAACCGGTGATGCTGATAACCACGCGACGGAAAGCAGCCAACTGCCCCTGCACTTCCTGCCAGAGAGCCTCATCGGCATTCCAAGGCAAGTGGAAATGGCTGATGCCTGCATTCTTTTTCATAGCTTCCACAAAGGGAGCATCTGCCTCCTTCTCTCCGATGCTGAGCACGGCAATATCACCTTCCACCGGTGCCAGCGGGAGGACATCGAAATAATTGTTCAATACAGTCACTGCCGAACGGCGCAACTTGGCAGCCAACGCCTGCGCTTCCTCCGTATTGATGCGATAGCTCATTCCGCTGACCCGAAGTTGCGGCTGGCGGTTTCTCAAGCCAAGCATATACTTGTACATCAATACCTTGCGGCACTTGGCATCAAGTTCGTCCTTACTCAGTTGTCCCGACTCCACTGCATCTACCAGCTCCTGCACCGCATTCTTCGTATTGAACTGTACCAGCACCATATCATTTCCCGCCAGCAGCGCTTTGGTAGTTACCTGCGGAATGGCAGACACACCCTTCATGTCCAAGGCATCGGTAAACACCAGCCCTTTAAAGCCGAGTTCATCCTTCAACAGCCCGGTCACCACATTCCGCGACAAGGAAGAAGGAGTCACCCCGTCCGGGTCCAGCGCCTGCACTTGCAGATGGCCTACCATGACACCCCCCAATCCGGCACGTACCATTTCCTTGAAGGGATAAAGCTCCACACTGTCCAGGCGTGCACGGTCGTAGTGCAAGGCGGGAAGCGCCTTATGAGAATCCACATCCGTATCGCCATGCCCGGGGAAATGCTTGCAAACGGAAAGTATGCCCCCGCTTTCGAGCCCACGGCTGTATGCCACCACCTTTTCCGCCACCCGCTGCGGGTTCTCGCCAAAGGAGCGTACGTGTATCACCGGGTTCAGCGGATTCGTATTGACATCCGCATCGGGTGCAAAATTGACGTGTACCCCCAATTCGCGAAACTGGCGGGCCACCTCACGTCCATATTCTTCAATCAGGCCATTGTCCTCGATACATCCCAAGGCGGCATTACGGGGATAGTCCGGAGCGCCTTTCAGCCTCATTGACAGTCCCCACTCTCCATCGAAAGTAACCATAACGGGAATCTTGGCATCCTTCCGGGCCATATTGGTCAAGATAGCCTGCTCTTCCGGAGTACCTTCGGAAAACAGCAAGCCACCGACCTTGTATTTCTTTACCAGCTCGCGCATCTGCTTTTTCGTGGCCTTGTCTGCTCTGGCCGGAATGGTGGCAACGATGAGCTGCCCCACTTTTTCGTGTACATTCAGGCCTGACAACACGGAGTCCACCCATTGCCGGCACCGGTTGTCTGCAGCCGAAGGAAGAAACGGGCCTCCGGTCTGGGCGTGAAGTGAAGATAATCCCAATATAAACAATCCTGCAACCCATAAAAGGAGGGTGAGTCTTTTCATCATGCTATTTTTCAGTTAAAGTAAGTACCATTTCTCCTACGTAGATGCCACTCTTTCCGGTGTGCAGCACGGGAACGCTCTTGCCGTCCGCATTCAGATAAACGGCAGGCTTTTCCATAAAAGTATGCGAATGTCCTCCCAAAATGACATCAATGCCACGCGTCTTGCCTACCAGGTTCTCGTCGGAAGCGCCTTCGGGATTTGCACTGCGGATACCCAAATGAGACATGCAAATCACAACCTCGCAATTCTCCTTCTCCCTGAGAAGGTCTGTCATTTCCTGGGCCACCTTTATCGGGTCGTTGTAGACAATGCCTACGCATTTATCCGCCTGCACCAGCCCTTCCATCTTGGGGGCCAGGCCGAAGATACCGATTTTCACCCCTTCGCGCACCAAGGTGATATAAGGCTTCACCAGTCCTTCGAGTACCGTACCCGTCACGTCATAATTGGAACAGACCACGGGAAAATCCGCCATACGGAACAATTCCGCCATATTCTCAAGTCCGAAATCAAATTCATGATTACCTATCGTCATGGCATCATAGCCCATGAGGTTCATCATCTTGACCTCCAGCTCGCCTTTGAAAAAGTTATAATAAGGGGTACCTTGCGAGATGTCTCCGCAATCCAGCAGCAACATATCCGGATGCTTGCCGCGAAACTGCTTTACAAAACCGGCACGGCGCACCACACCGCCCATCCCGGCATACTCGTCGGCAGCCTCGGCGCTGATGGGTTCTATACGGCTGTGCGTATCGCTGGTGTGCAGGATAAACAGTTGTTTTCCGGATTGGCCGGACGATACAGAATCGGCGGACACCAGGCAAAGGGGTTCTTCAGTAATGACACGCTCCTCTTGTTGTGCCGATGCGGGGAGCATGAAAAGCAGCAGGGCTGCCAAGGAATATATATGTTTCATAGAACTTCTGTTTTTTTAATGCTTACTCTTTAACGACCACTCTTCCCTCCATGCGCGAAGTCACCTTCTTGCCGGCTGCCGTCTGCTTTTCCACATACTTCATGAACAGACCGCGCAGTGTAGCCCCATCCGGGCACTCCCTTTTATCCGCCTGCAGGAAAGCCGTCATTCCATCGTTTCCATCAGCCAGATAATCAATCGTGGCAACCGTATAGTCACGGTCATCCTCCACCGGCTTGCCGGCAATGGAAGCCTGGAGCAGCTTGCCATCCTTGCTGATTTCCAACTGTATACCACTCACCCCTTCACCAAGTCTCACCGCAATGTTTTCAAACAAGTGCTTCATGGCAGAGCCTTTCATCGTCAGCACACAGAGCGAATTCTCAAAAGGCAATATCTCATAGATGTTTTCGGTAGTGATGTCTCCTTCCGTCAGGGAGTTCCGGATTCCACCGATATTGATTAGCCCCATATCGGCCGGTTTGCCCAACACTTCCACCGCAGCCTCACGCAGCACGTCTGCAATCAGATTGGATAAAAGGCTTTCGGGCCGGAATCTGTCCATCGACATTTCTGCGGTTCCCACCACATGATACATAACGCTGTCCATCCGGGCCTTGTAAGGCGCCAGCAGAGCCACGGCTTCGGCATCCGGCTCGGCATCCCAGACAGAGTTCATGGGAATTCTGCCTCCCTCTACCTTGGTTACTTCGTAGGAAGAATGGCAGGAAACCAATAGAAGCGCAACCGCCAACACTGCCCCCGAAAGGAGACTGAAAGTTTGTTTCTTCATATTCATTTAGTTTTAAATTGCTACAAATATACTTTTCTTTTGCGACTGAGCCACACAATTAACCGATTATTTAGACTTGCGTTTAGCAGAATGAAACGCTCAAAAATCATCCCAACTGGCGAAAAAAAGCTTGAAGCACTTGTGTATCTGGCAAATAATTCGTTCCTTTGCACCGCTTTCGCGCAATCGCTGTCAGGACACCAAGAGAGAAGCCTGGTATGTTGCGTTGTAACGATGAAACAATTTAATAATAAAAACAATGGATTTAATTAAAATTGCAGAAGAAGCATTTGCTACCGGAAAACAGCACCCGAGCTTCAAGGCAGGTGACACTGTAACAGTAGCATATCGTATTGTCGAGGGTAACAAGGAACGTGTACAGCTGTACCGTGGTGTTGTTATCAAGATTGCCGGACATGGAGACAAGAAGCGTTTTACAGTACGTAAGATGTCAGGAACCATAGGCGTAGAACGTATTTTCCCGATTGAATCACCGGCTATCGACAGCATCGAAGTGAACAAAGTGGGTAAAGTTCGTCGCGCTAAACTGTACTACCTGCGCGCTCTTACCGGTAAGAAAGCAAGAATCAAAGAAAAAAGAGTTAACGGTTAATTCCAGACTCCTATTTCGAAATAAAAAAGGGAAACTGACAATGTCGGTTTCCCTTTTTTAGTGATATACACAATATGCATACACACCATGCAATACTCTATCCACTACTACGACCTCATTCCAAACACTGAAAGCCTGCGCTCCTTTCCTTTCACATAAGCCTTCCTTCTTGCTGATATGTTAGTTTATCAGCGCCCAACGGCCGTGAGACGCTCTGCTAACGACCGTCAACAAGGTGCTTTATGGCCGTTAGGCGAACGCCTCACGGCCGTTAAACAGCTCTCATATGCATAGCTTGCCTATACTGAATACCTATCTTATCCATACCAAAAGCCTGACTTCCACCTATTATCGCACGGGCTTTTACGAAGTTAATACCGTGTTTGCAGGAAACCAATAGCTTGTTTACACGATATTGGCAAATTGCTCCATATCCTATTAATTTATTGTACTACAAGATATTAATAGATTATTTGGCGTAAATTTAAGGTGGAAGCAAAAGTTGCTTCCACCTTTTCAAGTTGCTTCCACAGCATCCGCAACCCCGATGAATAAAGGGATACAGAGAATGGGTGGAAGTGTGGAAGCAACTTGTGACATAACTTTATTGCTGAGGAATATGTGCCACCAAAGAAAAAAAGGTGTGTCGAAACTCTCATAAACTAAAAATCACCCTCGCCACAGATAGGTGTAGCGAGGGTGACTTCGATAGAAGGGGAGTTTTGACATATCCCCTCCTTTATCAGTTTCCCTAATATTGATTACTTGATATCTCTCAGCTCCCAGCCCAACGCACTGGCACCCAGCACTGCAGCATCAGAGTCCTTCAACTCGGAAGCCAGCAACTTGGTCTTACCTTTGTAGATATTCAATACATTGTCGTCAATAGCTTTCTGGATAGGCTTGAAGATATAGTCTCCCGCTTTTGCCAGACCACCGAACAACACGATAGCTTCCGGACTGGAGAAAGCGATGAAGTCAGCCAAAGCCTCACCCAAGATGGTTCCGGTAAACTCAAAGATGTCTTGAGCAATCTTGTCACCCTTCACCGCTGCATCATACACATCCTTGGAAGTAATGTTTTCTGCCGGAATGTCGCGCAACAAACTCGGTTCGGTACTCTTGGTCAAGAACTCACGTGCAGAACGCGCCACACCCGTAGCCGAACAATAAGTTTCCAGACAGCCGTGACGTCCGCATCCGCAGAGACGACCGTTTTCACGACGGATAATAGTATGTCCCAACTCTCCGGCAAAACCGTCATGGCCATATACCATCTGACCGTTAATAACGATACCGCTACCTACACCGGTGCCAAGAGTTATCATGATAAAGTCTTTCATACCACGAGCCGCACCGTAAGTCATTTCACCGATACCGGCAGCATTGGCGTCGTTTGTCAAAGCGGTAGGGATACCCAAGCGCTCTTCAAACATGGCAGCCAAAGGAATTACACCCTTCCAGGGAAGGTTCGGGGCAAACTCAATAGTACCGCTGTAATAGTTTCCGTTAGGAGCACCGATACCGATACCTTTTATCTTGTCTACGCCACCGTTGGCAATAATGAGCGGCAACAGATTCTTGCAAACTTCGTCTACGTAATCATTGACGTCCTCATAAGCTCCGGTTTTGATGGAACTGCTTGCAATAATAGTTCCGCGTGCGTCTACAATACCAAAGACGGTGTTTGTTCCGCCTATGTCAATGCCCACTACATAGGGCTTTTCCATGTTTGAATTCATGATATTACTTTTGTTTAAAGGGTTAGTTAATCACATTCATGGTTACAAAAATCACAAAGAAAAACGACACTGCAAAATCTTTTTTTAAAAAAGTTTGCAACTTTTGCAACTTTTCGTAGCATTGCTGCGTCTAATAGTGAAAATTAATAAGAGTAAAGCAATAAACAGGGAAAACAGTGATACAACTAAAAGACATTAACAAGACCTACAACAACGGAGCACCGCTGCATGTGCTCAAAGGTATC